>Ga0209427_10001833_pt1 | contig 24761 bp, 12 predicted proteins | sample DeeMarSWOR136_30_FD_187465 | JGI IMG/M metagenome (GOLD analysis project Ga0209427, IMG submission 187465) | Marine sediment microbial communities from White Oak River estuary, North Carolina - WOR-1-36_30 (SPAdes) (version 2) | ecosystem: Environmental > Aquatic > Marine > Intertidal zone >...
CCCTCCGATGCTGCCAGCCCCACCACTTCCTAAGTCCAATGGTTCTGTAATAGAGCCATATGTCTTTCCGCCGCCGCCGACCGCGAATGATCCATCTCCGCCTTTGCCTCCGTAGCCGGCACCGCTACCACCATCGCCGTAGCTGCCGGCACCAGGACCACTTTCCGGACCGTAACCCTTGCCATCGGTGGAGACGGCACACCCAGAAGCAATCACAAGGTCCTCCGCAATAGTAAGCTCAACTCGAGAATCAGGTTGATTTGCATCAGCAGTCGAATGTGTGATAGCAGCCCGATTGGTCATGACAAGCGTATTGAACTGGTGGTTCCCGTCGACCGTGAGCATACATCCATCGACCACTATGCTCTGTCCTTCATAGGTCGAATCATTCGTGTCAACAAGTGTATCACTTGTAAGTGCCGTGTCTGCGACAAAGAAAGTCGCGTCATAAGCGTCGTCCGGATGCTCTCCAAGCACGCCGTCCCCATCCTGATCCATCTTGTTGCCCGTGCTATCACTGATATCCGGCCCCACAGAGAGCCGGTAGAATCCCTTCTCAGACTGGGTGGCGAAACTGATTCTCCACAGGTTGGCGCTTACGTGCTCGGGCGGACTAACGTCGATAGGCCCATTTGGCCCTTCTATAATCACGTCTTCCGTCGTCAGACTTGACACATCGACCTTCTTGCTGAATGTGATCTCTATAGTGCCTATTTGGCCAACAGCATAAGTTGGAGAATGCCCGGCGATCCACAGAGTTTCTCTTATCGGGGCCGTCGACGCAACCCACGTTGGGTCTGAAGAGTCCACGTCCGGCGTACCACCAAGGCGTCCATCGTTGCCGTTCCCGGATGCGTCCACAACGGCCTGCCCAAATCCGTCATCGAGACTCCAGTAGCCAATTAAATTCGACTGAGACGCGGCGAGCGGAGCGTACATGTTTGCTTGAATCTCATCCTGTGTTCTTCCAGTATCCCAGATGCGAACCTCGTCAATCTGACCATTCCAGTTGCGCCCCTGGCGTTCGGCGCTTTCACCTATCAAAACCTGATAGTCGTTGGTGGCTACGGCTCCCGAAGCAGGCGCCGAATTGTCGAGTTTGCCATCGATGTACAAATAGATTCTGCTGCCGTCGTACACTCCGGCGACATGATGCCACTGCTTATCATTTACATTGACGCTTCCCAGAACATTTCCATGTGGGGCGCCTGGAACCGACAGACCAGTACAAGCGAATTCGATGTTATTGCTCCCAGAGTCCCGTTGTATTCTCCAGGCACTATCGCCCTTGGTCACAATGGCCTGCCAGAACTTTGTGAAGGCATCGATCTTGATCCAGGCTTCAACCGTAATCGAGTCAGTGATGTCGAAAAGGGAGCTGTTCCCGCAGTCCACATAATCATCGATTCCATCAAATTGCAGGGCATACTGGGATCCGCCTGCAAGAGCAGTTCCCATAAGGAGTATGATGCAAGTGGCGATAGGTAGGTGGTAACTCCTCATCATTCTGTCCTCTCCAAAAATGTCCAGCCCTGCACGTGGCGGCTATATGTTGCCCCTGCTCCCCGTGCTTGGACCGTTAAGACAAAGGCGACTCGCTCAGATGTTATATGATCCTAATACGAGCCAATTATACTACATCGAGGCCAGATACTCAAGAGCCTGGAACTCGCGATGACCCATTTTCGAACTGGTTTGGTTTTTAACTCATGTTGCTCTACCGAGTTAGGGGAAGACTAAGAAGCAGCACGGCGGACCAACTTAATCATCACGACAGTGGGTCTATGAGTCTGCAGGTACCACGTCATGTGGCAGAAGAGCCAGTGAGATACGCCGAAATCCGTAAAACTGACTCTGGATTGGGCTAACCTGAGCCTTCGATTTGCATCAGAATTTGCAGCACAAGCGCACGTCTGGTGCTCGGTTGGCGCTCGGTTGCGTCTCGGCCAGCTTCATAAGTGCTTATTTCACAAATATAAGCCATTTATTCACAATCCTTTACAGACAGGGCACGCGGGTCAAATCTCCGATGGTCTTTCTTGTGACCAATGGATTCACGTATACGTTGATGGGATTGAGAGCACCTTCAATGGGCACATCGCATGTAGCTTTTCCTCTCCCTATTGCTGTCTCGCCCTATAGTTTCCTCGGACACACAATTAGGGGATAATGTTCGCCGAAAGGAGTACTATATATGTCCAAGGATAAGAACACACCGGTTGGGGGGAGCGAAGAAAAAGTGAGAAGTCCGTGACTTGCTGGTGTTTCTGCGCCTGTTAAATCACGTTCTATTGCTGTTCTCAGGCCTGCCCAAAAAAGGTTCAAGACCAAAGACGAGATGTGCCGATGCACGAATGGTTTTCTACACATAATTTTCCTCCGAACGGCAGGTCTTCTTAGTGCCTGCCGTTCCATTTTGAAACAGACGCTGTTCAGAAGGCAACAAAGATGTTGAGGAAAATTATCACTGACATCAGGGCCGCGGTTGTGCGATCATCAGGAACATTCTTCACCGGTTTTTGTCCTGCACCATCGAAATGGCACCCAAATGAGGGCCACCAGAGTTATAAACAGTAGCACCCACTGTTACCCTGTCAACAGGATCCTCTCTTCAACCGACGACGCTGTGGTTTCAGCCCGCGATCCGCCAAGTTGCTGAACAGATCTTTGACCACTGTAGCGTTTTCAGTGGCCCCCTATGGCATCAGAGGTCACGCCAAAGTGTGTCCAAGATCGCGCGACAAAAGGAGGCAAGCTGCTTCGACCTGCCTCCTCTATTACATAGCGCCCACTAGGACCTTGCTACTGGTTCAGACCCGTCAATTACTCAGGTCTCGGGCAGTTGCACGCCAGGTCCTTATCCTTCTTCTTCCAATTGCGGACCAAGATCTCCAAATCGTTAGTGAATACCCGATACTTCTGAAAGCCCTGAGCTTTGTGGTCGAAGTCAGCACATGGGTTGAAGTCCGAGTGCGTAATCCGCTTCTTCCAACTACTTTTCAGGCATTCAAGGTCGTTGGTAAACACCCGATATTCCTGAAAGCCCTGTGTCTTGCAATCGCAGTCACCATCACACTGAAACGCTGAATTCCAACAAGCTGGCTTGCCGAGAAGTAACCAATCGTCATAAGTTGAGTAATCGCACGGGAATCGGACCCAGCTCGGCTCACACCTTGGATCAACATAGATGGCATAGCGACCGCCATGGTGATAATCTTCCAAGACTTTGATGCAATAGACCCCGGGCTTTGCCAGATCGAAGTCCTTGGCATCAGTATTGGAGCCGTTGACGCTCACACAACCAAGTTCATGACCGTTTGGATCATACAAAATCGCAGTAGCCTTGGCTGGGTAACCGCGCAGCCAGAGTTGCACAGTAAGGGGCAACTCATTTTCGCTTACCGGGAATTTGTAGAAATCATCGTCACTCCTATTGATACCAGCCACATACTGATACCGGGAGATGACGTTCGCCTCAGGACATGAGTTGTTAGTCTCATACTCGTTTCTATAGTATGATGGAACATCAACATAGCCAAATGCTACTCGGTAATCGCCCCCGTGATGATAGTCTTGAGGTACCATGAGAAAGTACGTCCCAGTTCCGATGGCTGCTACGAATGACTGGCGGCGTGCATCACTATGGCAACTGCTACTGGCGTGTTCGAACAAAGCACCGTCCAGCAGCTTCACTGTCACCTTTTTAGTGGACTCCAAGACGACTATGACGTGCCGCAAACCAGCCTGGGTATCTTCAAAAGTGAACCAATCGTCGTCTGACTTGTTATTACCCCTGACCCACTGGCCGGGAACAATTGTCTCTGCATGAGTCTTGCCGCTGTTTGTTTCAACTTCGTCCCGCTCAGTATCTGCATAAAGGAATGGCGCAACCCATGGTCGCTTGTCAACACGGCGAGTGTTGTCGATTGCTGATGCTGCAAGATAGTGACCACCGGGAGTGAGGTCTGATAGGATAACACCAATATCGGTAGTCTTGCAGGAGAATTCCTCACCATCGACCTGATACGTGAAGCCGCCCACAGCGCTGCAATCCTCAGCATACCAAAGGAACTCGGCGCTGTTGCCATCTGCTATATCCAACGGATACCCTGTCAGGTAGATATTTGGACGGCGCCCACAGACACTACCTGCCTGCTCATCGGATACCCACCACGTCATCACGTAATCTCCGCCGTGATGATAATCCTGCAGTATGCGAACGAGATAAGTTCCCTTCTCGTAAACTCGCGGCCAGTAGAACCGCTCGTCATTGCCTTCCAAGGGATTCCACCTTTTGATCTCGGCACCATCGGGGCCGTAGAGCCTCATTTCCACCCGGCCTTCATTGTGGCACCACGTGGTCAGGTCAGTCGGAACACTGGAGAGAGTGAAACAATAGTAATCGTCGCTATCCTTATTGGTGCCTTTGACTTGAACACCGAAAGGTAGAGGATTTGGGCGATGCTTGTCATGATTGTACGGTGTGAACTCCGTAGTCCACCATCTCGGGGGTTTGACAAACCCAGCCACGAATTTGTAATCGCCGCCATGATGATAGTCTTCCCCGATCTTCACGTAGTATTGTCCGGGTGGTGCTGCTACTAAGCAAGATCCATACCGCCAGTTGCTGTGAACAGACGTTGAGCCGATTTCGTTGCCATGTCTATCATGGAGATACATGGTTACCGTTTTCTCGCCTTCCAGGTACACAGCCAGCACACCAAGACCTGGCTGTTGGTTAACAAGAACAAACCAGTCATCTCCATCACCCTTGTTATTTCCGCGGATTTCCATCCCTTGCTCAACAGGATTGGCAAATCGCATATCATTGTTGTACTCGCCTTCGTAATTGAACTCCGATGCATACAAAAACCACGCCCAGTGAGGTGTATAGTCTTCCTGTTCTGCGTTGTCGGAAGACTTCGCTGCAATCCAATGCGCGCCCGGCAGATAGTCACAGAGAGTCGTCGAAATATCAGTTGTCCACGCTGACCAGCTATCTGGATCTTCGTCAGTCTGGAATGCATATTCGACATAGCCGCCGTCATCCATCGCTGTCCAAATGAATTCTTGGCTTATGTCATAGACCCTGCCAAGACTAGCCCCCGCGATACGGGTGTGCGGTGGTAGACCAGCGACTACTGTGCCCTGTGGCACACTTGAATGGACGTGAACTTCGTAGACTCCCCCGTGATGGTAGTCGCCATCAATACGCACGAAGTACATGCCCGGTGCAGTAATTTCCTTTGCCTCTGAGCATTTATGCTCTCCAGCGTTACCGGTTACTTTCAGCTTGGTGATGGCATTCATAGCTGCGTCAAGCACCTGTGCGGTCACTTTGGCACTGTAAGACTTGAGCTCCAGCGTGACCTGAGTGGGCACATCACCGACTGTGAGGTAGTAATAGTCATCTTCGTTATGCTTGTTGTTGCCTCTCATCGCCACAGAGAAGGGCAAATAGTTCGACATGTGTCCCGAAACGTCATAGTGTGGATTTACCTCAAGCAGCTGCCAGCAAGGAAGCTCACTGAAGTATACCACGAGCTCGTAGTCGCCTCCATGATGGTAGTCTTCGGCGATCTTGACGAAATAATCTCCGGGGGATACTCCGAACTTGGCATGACTTGGCTCAGTTGCGCCTTTCGGGACGGTGTAACCTGCAAGCTGATAACCGTGCCAGTCGTAAACGCTCACCGACACCGTTTTTCCGGAACTTGTCCAGACTGTCATCTCACTGACACCGGGTCGCCTATTTGTGATCTTAAACCAGTCCTCTCCATTTCCCTTGTTATTTCCGCGGACCACTTTTGCCTCATCGATCACGGTTGCGTTTACCTTGTCGTTGTTGTATTCGTCCTCACCCTGGTCATCGAGGGGATCAGCATAGCAGAAAGCAAAGTAGGCTGGATATGGGTCAGCAGCAACTGGCCCCGGTGGAAATCCATCTTTCGTAGCCACCGCAAAGGTATGAACGCCCAGCGAGACACCACTATTCACGACTGGACTGTCCACCGGTGTATATTCCCAAACAGGACCAGGTGGAAAAATACAGTCACTGTCAAAGCAGCAGTAGAATCCAACGGGTATTCCCGGTGCGGTACCTTTGAATCCAAACTGGACATCTGGAGCGTAGACCACGGCGGATGGCTTGGAGACAAAACTCGTGTCAGGTGCATCGCAGCCGATATCTGCGTTTACTCCGACTGGAACCACTGCCAAGACAACTATAATAACTACTCTGCGATACATAACTCGTCTCATCGGTATGACCTCCTAAATTCTCGGACACAAACCTTGTTCATTATCTTGTAGCGAAAATCTCCCCCGGCACGGGGCCATTTTCCCCACTTCCACTAAACACTTAAGATTCGGTGTCCGAAACTCATGTGGCAATTTCAAGAGAATTCTGTTCATGGTCGTGCTTCTCCATAGCTCGTTTTCGCCAGAGCACGATAACTTCTGTTAGCCCAGGGCCATCTTCATAGTATGATGCGCAAAAGAACAATGAATCCTGCGCACAGCGGTGATTTTTTTTCTTTTCTTATCCGAGCTTTGATCCGTACACTGGTTTGTAGCAGGTCGTACTCTTCATAACTAGTAGTCTGTCAAATTTGATTTTAGATGTTGTCATTCCGCACTTGATGCGGAATCCATTTCTTGGCGAATCTGGATTCCCGCTTTCGCGGGAATGACAGCTTACAGATTCAGTACTGACAGACTACTAGATATGAAATAGCACTTTGTGAAAACACGCTCCTTGAAATAAGGCGGTGTTTGTAGTATAATATCTGCTGGCAGTAAGCAGGTTTGTGGAGGTATAAGCCTACAACTGTGACATTTGGTGGAAATTTCTCAGTTATTTGCCAAGAAACCAATAGGAAGCCGTGATTAGCTACGTAGGCCTCCGATGTCAGACTTCCTGGACAAAACAAGTGTTGGTGGTGTGAGGGAAGATTTTCAGACGACTCATTGGTCTGAGATCTTCAATATTAGGACTCCGGACGAGGTTCGGCAAAATACGGTCATGGATAGCCTACTACGGAAGTACTGGAAACCAGTCTATTGTTATATCAGGCATCAGGGATACAATAATGAGCAGGCCAAAGACCTGACCCAGGGCTTCTTTCAGGAAGTCGTTCTGGATAGTAATTTGATTCGGCAGGCCGACCCAGCAAAGGGCCGCTTCCGCACGTTCCTTCTGACCGCTCTTAGCCACTATCTGATCGATGTACATCGCAAAGAAAAGGCGAAAAAACGCGCACCACAAGGTCAGGCAGTGTTGGTTGGAACCGATAATCTACCCAAATTGCCAACGGCACAAACGAATATGACTCCGGAACAGGTTTTCAATTATGCATGGGCAACTGAGATTATTGATCATGTGATTTCTGAGGTGAGAAAGGAATGTTACGACACTGGCAAAGAGGTGCACTGGGAGATATTTAACGCAAAAATTGTCATCCCCATCATGGAAAATGCACCGACTCCCAGGCTAAAGGAGCTTTGCGATAGATATAATGTTGACAGTGAAGCTAAAGCATCAAACATGATAACCACTATCAAACGTCGCTTCCGGAGAATGCTTGAAGGCCAGTTGCGGTGTTATGTACGAGCTGATTCAGAAATTGAGGAGGAATTTAATGAATTGCTTGGGATTATTGCCAAAACCAGCGCAGGATAACAGCAGTCTTTGCGCATTGATTAACAGACTTGTAATGCATTGTGAATCCGTGTTTGCCTGTGAGTTACGCTGATGAAGAAAGACTCAACGACCTTTGGTCTCGAACCGGAGCAAGTGCAACGCCTCTTTAGTATCGGCCGCGATGTTAAGGAGCCCGATAGAATCGCGGGTGCGGCTCACCAAAAGGCTGAGATGCTACGTCGTCGGCTCTCGGAGACTCTGCCCCTTGACAAATCCCAGGTTGAAATGCTGCCTGCTGTACTGGGAGATCTGTGTCATGCCATCGGTTTGTTAGCCGGCGAGACCATCATTAGTCTGGTTAAGAACCCTTCAACGGACATGTCTCTGATCGAGAGGATCAAGCGGTACGGTAAAGAGCTGTCGGCTCGTGCCGAGTCAGAAGCCGAGCATGAGGTTGCCACCGCCATCTATTATGCTGCGATTGCCAACGCACTGGCCTTCCATGACCTGAGAATTACCAAGTTCTCATATAAGAGACTTGAAATGGCTTTTTCCCGCCTGGTCAAAGAAAAATGGATTCCAAATGAGCTCTGCGTTCTTTTCAAAGTCGCAGGCAAGTACTGCAAACAAAAGACTAAATCATAGGCTTGAGGGCTATGAATATCACGAGGCAATAAGGTGCTCAAATGGCATATGTGGAAGTCACAAAAGACGGCAAGTTAGTTACCCGTCGCGTTGTGGATGATGCTAAAGCGAGAAAGGGTTGCAGGATCCGTCTGGGCTCTGCTGGCCCCGTACGCGTTGCTATAGGGGGATCTAAGACTGTTGGCAAGTATGAGATCGCGGTGTTCGAGGGCATGCCTCCTGATGAAGAACCGAAAGCCGTTAGCAAAACTGAGGAAGCACCTGATACGTTCCCCTCAATGAGTGAAACCGAAGAAGTAGGATTCACAGCAGTGGCAGATGCTCAGCCCACTGGCAAAAAATCTGCCCTTCCAGTGATTGAGGGCTTTGAAATCACGGGCCGTCTGGGCGAGGGCGGCATGGGGACAGTGTGGCGCGCTCTGCAGCTTAGTACAAGACGCGAGGTCGCCATAAAGTTCCTCTGGAGACATAGATTTGCCTCAAAGAAATCACGTGCGAGATTTGAGCGCGAGGTTTTACTGGCCGCCAAGCTTGCACACCCGAACATCGCCACTGTCTATCATGGCGGTCTTCATCGAGGTGTGTACTACTATGCCATGGAATTGGTTGATGGTGTTCATTTGGACAAGTACGTTCAGCAGAACCGTCTATCGCAGCGAGAAATACTTGAGCTAATGAAGAGCATCTGTGACGCCATTCGGCACGCACACACGAAGGGTATAATTCACCGTGACTTGAAGCCATCGAACATACTAGTAACGAAAGACGGCCAGCCGCACGTCGTTGACTTTGGCCTTGCAAAGGCGTTCGAGAGAGAGCGAGGTGCCGTAACAATATCAATCAACGGAGAAATCGCTGGAACAATCGCATATATGTCGCCGGAACAGGCCGCTGGACGATCCGACCAGATCGACAAGAGAAGCGATGTCTACAGTCTTGGGGTGATCTTGTACCATCTTCTTGCCGGCCAGTTGCCGCGCGACATGTCCGGCAGCCGCTATGAGGTACTGAAGCGCATCGTGGAGAATGAGGTCCACATCCCTCAAGATGTTAGTGCAAGAATGGGCCGGGCATTGGAGGCCATTTTGCTTAAAGCCCTCGCTCATGACAGGGACCGTCGCTATGCGGATGCAGAGGAGTTCGCGCGTGACATCGACAACTACCTGACAGGAGAACCGCTTGCCGCCGAGTCGATGGGTGGTATCTACCTGGTGCGAAGGCGACTGGCAAAGTGGCGCAACAGGCTGACCGTGCACCACACAAGTCGATCTCAACAGGTGGCAGATGTGGCCTACGCCGGGGCTACCAGGCCGGCGTCCCAACCAGATCAGCCTGATGTCCGGTTGTCTTTGGGATCACCGACGCCTGCTGCGGAAGCCACCATCTGGGAAGGACGCGCATCGCTTGCATACCTTATGCTTTGGTGCGTGCGGCATAGCCTGTGTATCAGCTTTTGGTCTGTCCTTTCGTTGAAGACGAGACTGCTCCTGGGTATTTTGAGAGAAACGGCCTCTGTGCTACTACCTGAAGCTGGGGCTTATATTGAGAGTCCGTATGTTAAGCCAAGCTATCTCCTGTACTTCTTCCTTATAATGCTGTTCTTGTCAGTTTGGGGATTGATTCGGCGAGTGATCGAGCATCTGAACTTGTATTACGTCTTCACCACTCAGCGCTTCAAGGTAAGGGAGGGTATTCTCTCTCACAAGTTCCGGCACGCTGAGCTTTTTCGGATTAAGGACCTTAGTGTCGTACAGACGGTCCTGGGCAGGCTTTTTAACTACGCTCATATCCGTCTGATATCCAGCGACCGGCTGCTCCCCGATGATCAGCCATGGCTGGGCATACCAGACGGAGTAAGAATTGCTGAGAAGATACGGTCGGCTGCGCAAGTGGCCAGGTCACAGGCAGGCCTCATGTCGATCTGCGAGTAGAGCGTTGAAGGCTACGCCTGAGGCTAAACGTGAAGTCGCCACGGCGATTTGCCACGCAGCAATTGCGAACGCTTTGGCTTTTGACGACTTGCGAATTGCCTGATTTTTCTATATGAAACTCGGAACAGTCTTTTCACGTGTGGTGAGAGTGAAATGGATTTGAGGCTATTTGCCGCGTCTTTGTGAGGTCGCTGGCAAGTACTGCGAGGAAAGAGCAAAACCGCAGCTTAGGGGCCACAAATACTATTGGGTAATAAGGTGCTTAGATGGCATATGTAGAGGTCCGAAAAGGCGGAAGGATCGTAACACGCCGTGTTGTGGATGACGCCAAAGCACGGAAAGGCTGCAGAATTCGTATAGGCTCTGCAGAGCAGGTGGTTCTTGCGCTCGGCGAATCAAAGAAGGTTGGCAAGTATGAGTTTGAGATGTTCGAGGGCGCGCCGCCGGAGGATGGCTACAAAGCTGTTGATGGCCTTAAGGAGGTATCCAGGTCGTTCCCGTCCATAAGCCAAACGGCAGAAGCGGAGTTTACCGGCGTGGCAGGTGCCCAACCGCCCGACAAGAAATCTCCTGTTCCCGTGATTGAGGGCTATGAAATCTCAGGCAGACTGGGCGAGGGAGGCATGGGAACTGTCTGGCGTGCAGTGGAATTGAGTACAAAGCGTGAAGTCGCCATGAAGTTCCTTGGCAGACACAGGTTCGCTTCGAAGAAATCGCGTGCTCGTTTCGAGCGTGAAGTATCACTGGCGGCACAGCTTACACATCCGAACATTGCGCGTGTCTATCATAGCGGCCTTCATCGAGGCGTGTATTACTATGCGATGGAGTTAGTCGATGGGGTCCATCTGGACAAGTTCGTGCAGCAGAACGACTTGTCGCAGCGGCAAGTACTGGAACTGATGAAGGACGTATGCGATGGAATCCGGCATGCGCACAAACAAGGAATCATTCATCGTGACTTGAAGCCATCCAATATACTGGTAACAAAGGATGGCAAGCCACACATCGTTGATTTCGGCCTGGCAAAGGCATTCACGCAAGAGGTGGATGACGTAACCATTTCCATCGAAGGTGAAGTAGCCGGAACACTTGCATATATGTCGCCGGAGCAGGCCGCAGGCCGCACAGACAAGATTAGTGAACGGACCGATGTGTACAGCCTGGGCGTGATTCTGCACGAACTGCTTACAGGGCGGTTACCTCATGATGTGTCGGGAAGTCGCTATGATGTGATCAAACGCATTGTTGAAGAGGATGTTGAGAGCCCAAGACAGGATACTGAAACCATCGACACCGACTTGGAATCACTTATCCTGACAGCGCTTGCCAAGGAGCCGAAGGACCGGTATCCATCTGCCGGCGTACTCTTGCAGGATATCGAGAATTATTTAAATGGAGAGGCTTTGCTTGCCAGGTCTTTGAGCAGGACGTATCGACTGCGCAAGCGGATCGGCAAATACCGTAAGCCCGTAGCCGCTGCTTTTGGATTCGTGGGAGTACTGTGTGTAGTTATTGCAGTTGCTCTTTACTTCATTCACGTCGAAAGAAAGAAGCGAATGGCTGCGGAAAGAGTACTTCAAGATCGAGACAAGCAAATCGCCAGCCTATTAGACCAGCAGGAACCAGCGGTTGCAGGGCCACCGCAAATTAAGAACGGCCAACCGGAACAGCCCCCCACAGTTCGTATAGAGGAGCCGGGCAAAGCTAGTGCCGCGTCCGAATCCGATCCCAACGGGCTTATGGGGTCGAGGCTTGTGCAGTGGCGGCCTGTAGATGGCGGTAACGGCCATTTCTACAGGGCAGTTTCCGTTCCGCAAGGCATTTCGTGGACGGACGCCAGTAGAGCCGCCAAGCGGGCTGGTGGACATCTGGCTACAATCACGTCGGCGGCAGAGAACGCGTTCGTCTACGACCTGATTAAAGACAGTGTCTATTGGTACAAATACTGCGGGCCATGGATCGGGGCTTACCAGCCTGAAGGCTCTCCCGAGCCTGCCGGTGGTTGGCGATGGGTCACCAGCGAACCTTTTACCTACACCAACTGGCACTCAGGCCAGCCCAATGAATGGCAGGGGGGCAACGAAAATTGTATCCACTTTATGAGATATGACGAGAGTCGCTCTCGATGGAATGATGTTCCGGATTTGGCACATCAAGCTGGTGGCACAAGAATCTGTGGATATACCATAGAGTTCTCAAGTGCTGGGGATAGTGCAGGTCAAGCTGCTCCAAGTTTAATATCTTCATCGGCCCAAATCCCGGCCGACACAAGACTCCACCCCGGCAAAACGGCATCGCTTGAAGGGCTTGTCTTGTATTACAGCTTTGACACGCCTTTCGAGAATGATGTCGTTACGGATCTGAGTGGAAACGGCAATCACGGTAAGGTTCATGGGGCAAGGTGGACACCTCAAGGGAAAATTGGTGGCGCAAGTTCTTTCGACATACACAAGAAAACCGATTGCATTCGAGTCCCGGACAGCGATTCCCTTGATTGCAGATATGTCACCATCGCTGCATGGATAAAGAGTTATGACAACGACAAACACTGGAACAGAATATTAGATAAAGACTTCAGAAAAGGCTATGACCTGTGTCTTGGAGGGGACTTCCAAGGGAAAACATACCGAGGCCGAGCCGTATTTGAGGCAGATAGAAAGTGGGTCGTAAGTGATGACATTGTGGCAGATGGTACCTGGCACCATGTCACAGGAACCTACGACGGCAGGTTCATGAGAATTTATGTAGACGGGAACCTGCAGCAAGCCAAGAAATGTGAGGGTCAAATAAGTATAAATGCTTATGACATCGGGATCGGGAACATGCATCCCGGACTTGATACCGGAGAGTTCCTGGCTTTCGACGGTCTGATCGACGAAGTAATGCTTTTCAATCGAGCTCTTTCGGAACAAGAAATAAGCATTTTGTATTCTCGCCACTATTCCCAAACCACAACACGTAGAATTTCCCCATCGGCCCAAATCCCTGTTGGCAAGAGCACCACCCAATACAAACAGAACTGATTCAACGAAGCAAAATTTGGGATGTTCATCCATTGGGGGCTCTTACTCGGTACCGGCAGACGGAGAAGGGACAAACAGGCTCCGCTCAAGAGCTGTTAGAGTACGTCTCGCCACTCAGTTCAAGCCGGAAAGATTTGATCCTAATGAGTGGGTTGCTCTGGCGAAACGGGCTGGCACGCGATATATCACGTTTGTGACCAAGCACGCAGATGGGTATTGTATGTTCAATAGCAAGCGGACGGACTTCGTCTCAGTGAACCAAGCTGCCCATAGTGATTTTGCTGCCGAGCTTATTAAGGCCGCTCACGACCAAGGAGTAAAGATCGCCCTGTATTACAACATGGAGGACTATTACAATCCGGACTACCAGAACAATCTCTCTCACTAGGTTGCGAACTATATGCATGAACAAGTAAGGGAGTTGTGCACAGACTGTGGGCCAATTGACGGCATATGGTTCGATCATAATTTCAGGCAGCCAAGCCGAATCTGGCGCTCGAAGGAGTTAGTGGAGATGATTCGGCAACTCCAGCCGTTGGCTGTTATCAATTCAAGCCTTGGCAAAGATTTGAGGAATAACACAGCCCTGGGTGATTGCTTCATTTATGAACAGATCGACTACGAACGGAAACTGGAAAGTCTTATGTTGAGCGTAGGCTACTGAACAGCGGCGCAGGCGTGCACCATGATGTGACAGCACCGTCAAATGCGCCATCGGATGAATTTCTCCAGAAAGCTATGGAGATTCTTCCCGAAAATAAAACGTGATGCTGCTTAGTGCTTGTGAGCAAAGTACTGCTGCTAAATTTGCTTGACTTGACAAACTCAAGCTTATTATAATAGTGTGCGCATCAGAATCGTAATTCATAGTCGGGTGAATGACGGGTTCCAGGTAAGCTCAGAAAACGGGAAAGGGGCCACGATAGCTTCTCTGTTCGTCATATCAGGTCGCAGCCAAGTGGACTACTATCCTCTTGGAAAGCGAACAAATGTAATCGGGCGGGACGAGTCAGTCCCCATCCAGGTTGTCGACAGGAGGGTGTCTCGAAAGCATTTGCAGATTCTTTTTGACAAAGAGACCGAATTCCATTATGCGATTGATATGAGTGGTAGGAATGGTGTGTTCATCAATGGCGAGAGAATCGAGAATGAGACCGTGTTGGCAGATGGCGATCAGATACAGTGTAGTGGATAGGACTTAATCTGACAGTCAGGCAACGGCTGCCTGCACGTTGTTGTTCAACATTTTCTCTTTCACCAATGGCATCGAATCCAGAAACGTTTGCATTGGTGTTTTGCCAAAACAGCATTTGCCGCCGTGGACATGTTCTTCGTTGTAGTACTTGAGCCAAGTATCCAAATCGGCCTGCAGCTCGTTAAGGTTATTGTAGATTTTTCTGCGAAAAGCCACCCTGTAAAATCAATCCAGCACCGTCTGGTGAAATCGCTCGCAGATACCGTTGCTCTGGGGCTTCTGGCCTTGGTCTTGCTGTGGTCAATGTTCTCGATTCCGAGGTACAACTGATATTCGTGGTGCTCTTGTTTGCCGCAGTATTCGGTGCCACGGTCAGTCAGAATCCGCAGGAGCGGGACGTCCTGCTCCTCGAAGAACGGCAGGACCCGGTCATTGAGAATATCGGCCGCCACCAAAGCGTTCTTACGGTCATAGAGTTTAGCAAAAGCCACCTTGGAATAGGTGTCAATGAAGGTCTGCTGATAGATCCGCCCAACCCCTTTGAGTGTGCCTACATAGAAGGTGTCCTGAGCACCAAGGTAACCTGGATGCTCGGTCTCTATCTCACCGTAAGCTTCTTTTTGCTGTTTGGCCTTTTCGAGCGCGGCCAACTGATTCTCAGTGAGGACTATTCCTTCCTGAGCCACCTTTGCTTCCAGGGCTTTGAGCCGCAGCTTAAAGGTCTGCAGGTCATGCCGCAGCCAGACGCTGCGAACACCGCCGGGAGAGATGAAAACACCTTCTTTGCGAAGATGGTTGGATATACGTAGCTGGCCCCAGGCAGGCTGTTCAAAGGCCAGATTCACGACCTTTGCTTCGAGTTCAGGGTCAATACGATTCTTGAGATTCGGTTTCTTTCGGCTGATCTCTTTGAGGGCTTCTTGTCCGCCGGTCTCATAGAGCTGCTTGTAGCGATAGAAGCTGTCTCGAGAATAGCCTAAAATTTTGCATGCGCTCGATACGTTTCCAAGCTGCCTGGCAAGTTCAAGCAGGCCGACTTTGTTCTTGATGATCTTCTGTTCTGTAGTCATCTGACACTCCTTTCTTTGGATCGCCTCGATTGGCACAACTCCACTTCGGCTACGCCTCCGTTCCGTTGTGCCAATCGCTTTACATAATCCTTATCGGCAAGTGTCAGATTAAGTCTTGACTATCGCAGATGAACCAATCAGGCCAAACTAGCCACTTGACGAGCCTGGCTTCATAGAGTATTCAATGACCGTTCCCAGTTGATGGCTGGCCAATAAGTCGTAACATGGATGCCTCAGAGAAGAATTTTGTGGCGACAGGAATTTCAGTATTTGATTTTGAACTACCCATCGGTGTTCATGAAGCACTATCTACAGAGCTGAGATATGCTCCCGCCGGTCTCTCTTTTGGCACTTTCGCCAGATCAAGATCCCGAACCATATTTGTTCACTTCCAGACAGTGTATTCGTAACAGTCTTTCTAATCTATCATACTAAGGCTCAAATTCTCTCAGTTCAACTTCTCTCTGTCGTGATGTGAGGTCCGAATCCTCGGTGAGCTCCTCGATGGCCTTTTCTAAGTCTAATGCCAAATCTTTGCTTTGTCTATCGAACGCTATATCAAATCTTATCCGGCCAGGCAATAGACTGACTTGGTCAATATGACGCTGGCTCTCAGCAAGTAATCTTGATTTGGTCATAGGCTTACTGTGTCCTTTCGAGTAGATATCGCCTTGCTGCAGCACGTATTCGTAAATGCGGGTTTTTGGAAGCATCTCCTCGATCAAACATACCTGAGCCTCGGCCTGTTCCAGTCCAGCATCTTTAATCACTTCTCTCAGCTGCCCGTCCACTTCTCTTGATAATTGTGCAGTGAACTTGTTTCCATATATGTCAATCCGTAAAGGAAGATTTTCACGATTCTTGATCAGCCTCTCTATACGTGCCACTATATCCTCCCGCGACATCCACCGGTTATCGGTATGGCTACGTCCTTGATGACCTTCTATATAAGGTTTGTACTTCTCAAAGAGAAGACCACGCTGATAATCGGGATGGTCCCAAATTACCAACTCAAGCCACTTGTTGAGATCCTGCTCTAGTGCCATTTTTACTTCTATTAGGGCTACGTCAACAACTGGTTCCACGCCTAATTCTTTAGCCCTTTCCTGGATATCTTTGGCTATTCTGATGGCTAGATCCTCACTTTTACGGTCAAAATAGATGGCAAATATCATTGGTAAGGCCATCGGCCGCCTCAGCGAGGCATTTTCCAATATCCGATCCGGATCGTACGAGTATTCGTCTGTTGGGTTATACGCCTTACCGTCTATTAGCAAAAATCTCCTAATCCAGATAGATTTCTCCGTCTCCAAGTTCAGATATACCTCAGCACTGTTACCAATCTTCATGTCTCGTACCAATCGGATAATCTGTTGGTATAGTTCTTCTGCGCAGCCTTTGCTGATTCTATTTGTCATGATATCGACTCTAAGAGGTAGACTGGCCTCATTTCTTGCCAAGTTTGCTATATGCTCAAGGACTTCTACCGAGGACATTAGCTTGATCCAATGGGGGTGATAGTCACGCACGTAAAAGCAAAGTCTGCTCGAGGTCTTGTCAAGTCCAGACGCGTGAACTCTACTATTTGCCACTATTAAACGCAGCCAACTATTAAGAGTCTCAACAGGTTTGCGCTTGCCAAAGGCGTATCTCAGCCGTTCTACCTTGACCTGAGCTTCTATTCCGAGTTCCTTCGCTACTTGATCAATACCGACGAAATACTGTTCGGCCAAATCGTTGCTTATTTCGTCAAATTCTATGTAAGCTCTAAAAGGCAACTGTTCTGGTTGTTTCAACATGTCTTTGATTGAGACCAAGAGTTCTTGACCGGCATGAACCGTTTCAGGGACATCTTTCCAGTACGACTTGCCCTGCTTTAACACAACTTCCCAGTAGTCGACATCTCGACGGACCATAGGATCCAAGCGCACCTCAATCGAGTTCATATTCGGTTTCGCATGTGCAATGATCTGGTCAATATCATGCTTCAGTTCTTCTGAAAGTCTCAGACCATCCGAATTTCTTAAGATATCTATACGCAAGGGGTGATGCTCTTGGTCTTCTATGCGGTCTCTCGCAAAGGTAAGTGCTACTACTTTGGATTTGAGTCCTTCCGGTTGACATTTGGACCTTGTAGGGCCCCAAGGTAGCGGATCCCGCTCATAATACGGCTTTGAATATGTATAGACGCAAACAGAAGTGTCGCTTACAACGTCGAATGCCAGCCAAGTACCGAGATCTTCTGTCGACATAGTATTGTCCGAAGTCACTATTGCAATCACCAGACCCAGAAGTGTGATAAAGATGAGACAGGCGATTGCAGCATGGATATGGTATTTGGACATGAGTTTGTGAAGCACGTATGTTCTTGTAGGTGGCTTGGCTGTTACTCGTTCGTTGTGCAAGTAACGGTCGATATCTTGAGCCAGGTCACCTGCGTCTTTGTAGCGGTCTTCTGGTTCACGCGCGAGGGCCTTGAGCAAAAGAAGTTCCAATTCCACATCAAGGTGTTTGCAGACCAGGCGAGGGGATCGAATCTCTTCCTCAGCAATTCTATGCATCACAGTGTAATGACTACCGGACAGATCATGTGGTGATTCGCCTGTCAGCAAGCGATATAAGATCACGCCCAGAGCATACACATCTGTCCGCATATCGAGCCGATCGTGATGTCCCGCCGCCTGTTCTGGAGACATATAGGGTAGTGTACCAATCACCTCACCCTCAATTGATACTTCCAAGTCTGAATCTCTCTCTGTGAGCGCTTTGGCCAAGCCAAAGTCCAACACATGGGGTTGGCCGTCCTGAGTCACAAGAATGTTCGAAGGTTTGAGGTCCCTATGGATCACACCGTTTCGATGGGCATATTGAACGGCTTGGCAGACTATTCGCATTAGCTCCAGGACTTGTCTTTGTGTGAAGCCGTGTTGCTTGGCATATGTCTCCAAGTCTAGTCCGTCAACTAGCTCCATTGCGTAGTAATATAACCGATGGTGGAGACCGCTATCATATACACGTGCTATGTTTGGGTGTTCCAAGCGTGCCGCTATCTCCACTTCACGTTGGAACCGGGCCTGGGCCTTCTCTGAGCCAAATGTTGCCTCTCCCATTATTTTTAGAGCGACTTCTCGGCGTGTGCTCAACTGAACAGCGCGCCAAACTACACCCATACCACCCTCGCTTAGTCTGCCGATGATCTTATAGCCTTCAATTTCGGGTTTGGTACCTGTAACCTCAGCAGTTTCTTTTGAGCTTGGCCTGCTGATCGGGAGATCCCTTTTCTTATCCGGCTCCTTGGTCATGCTATGCCTTCCGCTTCTTGCCCTTGGCTGTCCTCTGGCAAAATTTGTGGGCCTTCTTAAAAAGTCGTACTAGATTCGGTGTCAACCAGCTACTTTCGAGTAATGCTGAGAAGGAATTTGTCAGGTCCTCGTAAGAAAGTGTTGTAATTCTGCGACCGTGAAATACAAGGGCACTGGCGATGGCAGCATAATAAATTGCTGCTGCAGCATCATGCTCAACTTCAGATTGTGCACCTTCGACCAGTTTTTTGCCGAAATCCTTGATTTGCTTAAGAGCCGAGATGTCGGTTTTAGGATCTTCCAACAGCCTGTCGAAGGAGTCCCCTGCAAATGGTAACAACTGCTCGCATAAATGACTGACTATTTTAGGCCACAGTCTAACTGCAGCTCGATTCAATGGCAGAGTAGTCGAAAGCCAATCACGCAACAATTCGGCCTTCTTCTGTTCTTGTTCAATACCAAGATCATCACAATCGACGTCCAAGCCTACACCCCAAAGTTGAGCCAACTTTTCAGGACTTAAATTGAAGCTACTTGGTTCCTTGTTCATCAATACGACCCTTCAATAAACGTACCCACCTGAACTGCCATTACATTCATCATATTCACGTTCGGAGCCAGGCCGCAGCATTTTGCATAACGCGGAGCTAATATCAGTGTCTCACAACATAAATACGATAAAGCTCAGTTCATCCTGCGCAATCCTTTGAGAGTATTTCACGTAGCTCCCTGAATTCATCGTCTACTTCCGCGTCTGATCGGACATGCTTTCGCAAATAGCGTCGCAGAACGGTACGAAATCGGCGTTTGACAGTGATTATCATGTTAGAAGCCTTTGACTCACTACAGATCCCATATCTTTTAGAAATTTCAGCAAGTGAGGGAGTCTCCACCTGTTCAAAAATCGGATCCAGCACTTTCGAGCGGAACACTTCCCAGTGAGCAGTTCTACCCGTATTGCAATACTCTTCCTTGACCTCTGTTAGAACTTGGTCCAGCAGGTATGCAGCCCATCCACGACAGAAAGCTTGCTCCGGTGTAATCCGGGGTTTTGCCGCCGGCAGGTTCGCCATTTCAGCGAATTCCAGCTGAACAAAACCTGACATTGGTCTGTTTCTCTTTCTCATCTCGCCGCGGCAAACATCTACCACATAGCGCTCAAGTGCGGTCAGTAAGAATGTACGAAATCGCCCCTTAGTTTTGTCTGCTTGCTGAATCAGTTTGCGGCCCAGAACAATCTCGTGAAAGAATCCTTGGGTCAAGTCTTTGGCACTTTCATTGTTGTGCCCTTTACGCCTGAGATAGCAATAGACCGGCTTCCAATATATTGCCATAAGCTTGCCAATAATCATTCTTTGTCGAGCTTGATCGTTGGTCTTGGCATGCAAAATCTCAGACCAACGCGTCGTCTGAAACTTACTTATGCCCCCGCCCATGCTTGTTTCGTCAGAAAGTCTCATCCTATTTTCGCTGAATGCTGTAATCCATACTTTATTGTTCTAATTAAAGGATAAATGCCCCAGCATCAAGTGCCGGCATTTTTCGCTGCATCAAAATCTTTACGATAGGTAAAATTACATTTTAACACCTGCAAAAGGGCATCTCAATACCCAAAATGCAAGGACCAATCAATCAACAAACCTCTGCTGGGGATCCAGTGAGCCTTCGACTGAGTACTGTCAAGCATCTACCCATTCTTGTGCAAAATAGATCTTGATGGTCATATCCCTAAACTTGGAAAAGAGTGGGAGCATCTTGCTGTTTTACCAAAGAGTATCAAGGACCTGTTTATGGTGAACCGCAAGAGAAATGCCGTCCAAGCGGTGATCTTCACATATGAACACATTTGGCAATTCTGCGGAAGCAAAAGTTTATGAATGCTGCGCAGGATTGCTCAACAATTATCGTATCCAGCAGTGGTGAAAGGAAAACTGGCACTGTGACAGTGCATTGAAGTTAGCTAAGACCACTAAGGCGTGAAGAAGAAATGGTCAGGTATGTAGCAGATATCGACAATTTTTGAAAGGGCAGAAAGATGAACGTGACAAGAATTTTACTAGTCTTGGCTCTGGTGTTGTGCTTAGCCGGAAGCGCGCGGGCGGATCTGGTAGCACGCTACCACTTTGAGACTGATGCCAACGACAATTCGGGCAACGGCCTCAATGGGACCCTCGTGGGTGATGCGAGTATCATCTGGGATCCCTACAGAGGTTTTGCGCTAAGTCTCGATGGTCTCGACGACTATGTGGACTGTGGAAATGACCCACTTTTCGACATCACTGACGAGATCACAGTTGCAACCTGGATAAAGGTCGATGTGTTCGACAGACTTTGCCAGGCCATCGTTACTAAGGGAGATTCCGCCTGGAGGTTGCATAGGGATGCAGCTAGCGACAGTATCAGGTTTAGCTGCGATGGTCTCCACGGACTCGGCGCTTGGCCTGGGATCGGGGGAACGGTGAATGTGAACGATGGCAGATGGCATCACGTCGCCGGAGTATATGATGGGGCAAAGCTCTATCTGTATGTAGATGGTTTACCGGACACTTTCGTGGCAGCTTCGGGAACCATCAACACAAACGTGCTCCCTGTCATGATTGGCGAAGATGCGGAAATGACAGGACGCGAGTGGAACGGCCTGATTGATGGTGTCCATATCTACGATCACGCGCTGAGCGCGGAGGAGATCGTTGGCCTCGCCAGGGCCGGAGCTGTGGTTGGAGTCCCGCTCAGGCTAACTGGCACCAATCCCGGCCCAGTTATCTCAGCCACTCATGCCGGCAGCAGCTCTGCTGTGCACGGTCGCAGCACTGATGGCCCGGGTGGGCAATTCAGGAGCCTGAACGGCTGGGGAGTCCTGATCCCCTACGCCGGATATAGTGGTGTTGAGATCCACAGCGCTGGTGCCCACGGCGTCCATGTCGGATCTTCCGGTGTCAATGGCGTCGAAGTCAGCTCTGCCGGTGAGGTGGGTGTCAGGGTCAGATCTGCCCGCTACGACGGTGTACGCGTTGACGATGCAGGGACCGGTGTTTACGTTGGTTCTGCCAAAGGAGCTGGCGTCCGTGTCCAGGCCGCCGGAGGATACGGTGTGACCGTTTCCTCTGCCAAGGCGGATGGAGTCCTCGTCGATTCGGCCGAGGCTTCCGGGCTTCGCGTGGTTAACGCTGGGGCGCATGGCCTGACGGTTATGTCTGCCAGGAAGGGGCACGGACTTTTTATTAACTCGGCCAACATAGACGGCCTTAGCGTAGCGTACGCCGGGCGGTCCGGAGTAAACATCCATTCGGCCGGCGCTGACGGTCTCTGTATAAAGAACGCGAGCGGTCACGGGGTGCGTGTCTTCGAAGGTGTTGGACGCGACTACATCTACGCCGGCAGCGATGCCGATCCGGACTTCAGGGTCACCAAGAATGGGACAGCGTATGCCGACGGCGGCTGGCGGGGTGCCGCTGACTTCGCGGAGTTGATTGAATTGGACGGTAATGTAGCATCCTGTGAGCCTGGCGATGTGCTGGTCATCAGTAATGACAAAGACCGGGCTGTGACACTGTCCACGCAGCCGTACTCAACAACAGTTATTGGCGTTTATTCTACCAAGCCGGGCTTTGTTGGATCGACACATCCAATGGAGGACAAATGTGACAATGAAATTCCTGTCGCCATAACTGGCCTTGTCCCCTGTAAAGTATCTGCGGAAAATGGACCTGTAAAGAGAGGAGAGTTGCTGACGAGTTCAAGTACACCTGGTCATGCCATGAGGGCCACTGAGCACAGAGTTGGCACAATCCTCGGCAAAGCCCTTGGATCGTTGGACTCTGGCACCGGTGTCGTCGATATCCTGGTGACCCTACAGTAGGTGGCAAATAGAAAACGGTGACAGTATTCACAGACTATCCCATTTGCCTAAAGGGCTGGCAGCCCGAGGCCCTGCTGGCCCTTCTTATCAGAGTGCCATCGACGTCACCTGGTGTTAGCTTTATCGATGTTGCACTGAGATTTCATTAGCCAAGTAGGGCGCACTGAACTGTCCGCGGAGACCTCTAAAATGCCCCCATTTTCATCCGCCGGCGCCTACAACCGAAGTACAACCATACAACCCCTTATCTGCCAATTTTGCAAAAATTTGCATCTGGTAAGTGCCGTAATAACATTTGCTTACAAGAGAGTCAAAATTTGTTACTGGATTCGATGTACAGGGCCAATTGGTTGGTGGCTGATAAGTTGCAACGTGGATGCCTCAAAGAAGATTTTCTGGAAGCGCCGGGATAAACCGGCATGGAGTCGAGAATGAAAGAGTCTTACACTGAAGGCTTAGCCAGCCACAGTGACCCCGAGTCATGTGGTGGCGTTCGTAAGGACGCCGCTGAAGCGTTGACAGGGGCACACACGGGCAGAGTATTGAGCCCCGAAAATTTCTGCAATCAGGGTGCCGACGACGTCAAAAAGTCCGGAAGGCAAAATACTTGTATGCGCCATGGCGAGTGTACAAGTGGCCCTGCGTGGTCAGAGACCTCTGGCACGTGTGGAAACTCCATGCGCGAGAACCGGGAGAGCCTGCAACTTCCCCCTGGAAATGGCCCAAGGGGACGCGCCGGGAAGGCCGAAAGCCGCAAGTCGGCGATGCACGGTTGCAGGCAGTCGTACAACTCCATAGTACCTGCGAAACCGTCGAACAAAGTGGCCCAAGCCACGGCGGAGGCGGTCGAGGAAAGGGAGTTGACCAAGGAGAACACGCCCCGGCAAAACATACCCCGGACGCAGTGCCGGAAAAATGGTATGCCAAGTGCGCTGGAACGTGTGCGACAGGCTGCTCAAAGGAGCAGGAACGAGAAATTCAGTTCGCTCATGCATCACATCACTGCCGAACGACTCAAGGTATCGTTCTTGGAGCTTAAGAAGAACGCAAAACCCGGAGTAGACGGAGTGACGTGGAAGCAATACGCAAAAGACCTTGACAATAACGTTGAGAATCTATATTTGCGATTGCAGAATGGAGCCTACCGAGTGAAACCATCCCGAAGAACCTATATTCCCAAATCGGACGGTCGGCAGCGGCCGCTTGGTATTGCTGCCTTAGAGGACAAGATAGTCCAAAGGGCAACAGCCGAGGTTCTTAATGCCATATATGAGGTGGATTTCCTTGGCTTCTCGTACGGATTCCGTCCGGGCCGTCAGGCCCACCAGGCGCTTGACGCGCTGGCAATAGGGATACGATACAAGAAGGTCAACTGGATTCTTGATGCAGATGTCCGAGATTATTTCGGGTCAATCGACCACAACTGGATGATAAAATTTATGGAGCATCGGATAGCAGATAAACGCATGCTCCGTCTCATCAGGAAGTGGCTGAAAGCCGGAGTAATTGAGGACGGTAAATGGTTCGCAAGCGAAGAAGGCTCCCCGCAAGGAGCTTCGATTTCACCGCTATTGTCGAATGTATGCTTGCACTATGTACTGGATATGTGGGTACAACAGTGGAGGCAACGTTGTGCACGTGGCGAAGTGATTATTGTTCGCTGGGCGGACGACTTTGTGGTTGGTTTCCAGTACAAGGATGATGCAGAGCGTTTTCATACGGAACTGCGCGACAGATTTAAGAAGTTCTCGCTGGAGCTTCACCCCGACAAGACCCGCTTAATTCGTTTCGGGCGATTTGCACGAGAAAACAGCAAGCGATTAGACGGGCGGAAGAAACCAGAGACCTTCAACTTCCTCGGGTTTACCCACTGCTGCAGCTTAAACCGGAAAGGGAAGTTTGTAATCCGTCGAATCACAACGAAGAAACGGCTTAAAGCCAAACTTCACGCAGTTAAGATAGAATTGCGCAGACGAATGCATCAATCTACTGGAGAACAGGCAAAATGGCTAAGTTCAGTTATCAGGGGATACTACCAGTATCATGCTATACCGAGAAACTACAAGGCTATTTCAACCTTCCGGTATCTGATAA
>Ga0209427_10001834_pt1 | contig 24758 bp, 19 predicted proteins | sample DeeMarSWOR136_30_FD_187465 | JGI IMG/M metagenome (GOLD analysis project Ga0209427, IMG submission 187465) | Marine sediment microbial communities from White Oak River estuary, North Carolina - WOR-1-36_30 (SPAdes) (version 2) | ecosystem: Environmental > Aquatic > Marine > Intertidal zone >...
CTGTAAAAGGAATCATGAGTGGTGGGGCTGATAGTACTGTGCTCAGGCAAAGACTACACGATTTGTGGGGGCGATACCCATTAGAAACCTATGCTTGTTCAGAAGGTGGTCTCATAGCCTCTCAAACTTGGGATTATGGTGGCCTGACCTTCATACCTAATCTCAACTTACTCGAGTTTATCCCTGAAGATGAGCACCTCAAGTGGCGGTTGGATAATTCCTATATGCCAAAGACTGTATTGTTAGATGAGGTAGAAGTTGATAATAATTATGAGATAGTCATCACAAATTTTCATGGTGGTGCCATGGTCAGGTATCGAGTCGGCGATATGGTAAGGATTACTGCACTTGGTAACAACAAGCTGGGCATAGCTATTCCACAGATGATTTTCGAGAGGCGGGCTGACGATCTCATCGATATTGCCGGTTTTACCAGATTGTCTGAGCGAGTGATCTGGCAGGCAATAGAGAATAGCCAAATTCCTTATGAAGATTGGGCAGCGCGCAAAGAGATGCTTGGAGATAAACCGGCGCTGCACGTCTATCTTGAAGCCAAGGACGGTTCTGCACCAAGTAATAAGAGAATTGCATCGGAGTTGCATACACAGCTTAAGAAACTAGATAACGATTATGCTGATTTGGAATCTATACTTGGCGTGAAGCCTGTCCAAGTTAGCCTTCTCCCGGCAGGTGCTTTTAAGGCTTATATGGCGGAGCGCCAAGCTGAGGGTGCAGATCTGGCTCACATAAAACCCCCTCATATCAACCCCTCGGATAAGACGCTTTCGTTGCTGGGCAGTAATAACAGCAGTAGGCCCAGGGAGAGGTCAAAGTCGCCTGTTTGTCACACCATCGATGTTTCACCCACCTAACCTTAAACTATTCTTAACAAGGCTCGAGGTTGTAAAAATAATATGTTAATTAGGGTAACAGAGGTTTAATTCAAATGACTGGGTATTCTTTTATCCCTTTAATCGCTGCAATCGCCTACACCCCCCTGTTTTTTATTGTACTCTATAGCCGTCCTTGGCAGAGACAGCACCTGTTTTTTGTTTTGTATCTGGCTTCTGCCATAGTGTGGAGTTCGGTCTCTTTCTTGCTCCATAGCTCTTTCATGCTAGAGTATAAGATGCTTTTAGCCAGGCTAATGACAGTCGCATTCATATGGATGGCGGTACAGCTTTATGTGTTCTCGCGACAATTCGGTTATGGGAGTTATGTCGCTGGAGCAACACTCGGTTATGTTCTTCTGTTAATCTCGATTGTTCTAGCTGCCTTGGGCTATATACCGGAAAGTGTGACGGTGAATGAAGGTGTTCAATTTAAAATCGGCGTCTGGCTTCCTGTGCTATTCGCGCCGCTCGCCTTTCTCGTGGCTGATAATGTGTACGCCTTGTTGCGGAAATTACGGACTCTGACTGACCAGGTGCAGCGCACGCGTGTCACCTACATATTGATAGGTGTATGTATTATGGCGGTGTTCTCCTTCAGTAATGTCATTGAGTCCCTTAGGAGTCTTCCTGTCGACCATTTTGGTAATCTTGCTGCTGCTTGCGTTTGGACTTATGCCACGGTGCAACATCAACTTGTGGATGTCAGGATTTTCGCACGCCGTGGACTATCGTGGACAGCGTTAATTGCTGTGGCTATTGTTGGTTACATATTCTTGTACTTGGTGGTTAGTATGGCGACTAATGTACAGCAGCGGGCTCTTGTAACGGCCTTAGCCACTATAGGAGCATTGATCATAGGTCTAGCTATCTATCAACTAAGGTATGTGTTTACTCGCCTTGTTGATCGACTTTTCTATAGAGGACGCTATGATTATCGCCAGAAGCTGGTTGATTTTGCGCGTGACAGGATACATGGAGTTTCCAACCTGAAGGACCTGGGTGGCGGATTGTTGCCGCTTATAATGGGAAGCTTGGGTTGCCAGCGGGTATATCTGATGCTCCCGGAAACGATAAGTGGTGATTTTATTGTAGAGTTTACTGAGCCTAAAGGTGAGGCTATACCTGCCTTAAGAATAGGACAGGATAGTCCTATCGCTGACTGGCTAAGACGAGAGAATAGATATCTGACTTGGGATAAGTTGGATATAATGCCTGAGTTTCGAGGAATGCTCGTGGAGGAGGGAAAGGGGTTAAAATCTTTAAATATAGAGGTCTTTTTCCCGATAGTCAACAGGGATAACCTGATTGGCATATTAATGCTGGAGAACAAAAAATCTGCCAGGTTTACGCTTGAGGACATCAAAATGGTGGAGAATATTATGCGCCAGGTGGCTGTGACTATGGAGAGGGAACTCCTTCAGGAACAGCTTAGAAAGAGGGAGGAGGAGCTAACCCTGAGCACAGTGGAATTACAGAGTGCTAACAAAGAGTTGGAGGCATTTGTCTACAGCGTCTCGCATGATTTGCGTGCCCCATTGCGTGGCATCGACGGCTGGAGTCTGGCGCTTTTAGAAGACTACCAAGACAAGCTGGACCAGCAGGGCTGCCAGTACGTCGACCGGATCCGTACCGAGACGCAGCGCATGGACGATTTGATTAATGCCTTGCTGCAGCTATCCCGCGTATCTCGTGCTCCCATCGAACTGAAGCAGGTGGATTTGACAGCTATCGCGCAAACCATCGCTACTCGTCTACAGGATTCGCAGCCAGACCACCAGGCGGAATTCATTATCCAACCTAAACTGACGGCACAGTGCGATGCCAGCCTGTTGGACATCGCCCTGCACAACCTGCTGGACAATGCCTGGAAATTCAGTGGCAGGTGCTCACGTGCGCGGATAGAATTCGGCAAAACTAACACTAAAGGCAACCAGGCCTTTTTCGTGCGTGACAACGGCGTGGGTTTTGATATGGCCTACGCACACAAGTTGTTCGGGGCATTCCAGCGGTTGCACAAACCATCCGATTTTCCCGGAACAGGCATCGGCCTTGCTACCGTGCAACGCATTGTTCGCCGCCACGGGGGTCGCCTGTGGACTGATGCTAAGGTGGGCCAAGGGGCGACTTTTTACTTTACACTTGAGGAGGTTCTATGAATAACAGGACCATTCTCTTAGTTGAGGATAATAGCAGCGACGTTCTCCTGACCAAACGAGCATTGAAAAAAGGTCATGTTGCTAATAAACTGGTTGTAGCCGAGGATGGCGAAGAAGCGCTGGACTACCTTTTCGGCATGAGGGAATACACCGTGCGGGAAATCGCTGAATTACCCACATTAATCCTATTAGACCTCAAGCTGCCAAAGGTTGATGGTCTGGATGTATTGAGGCGCATACGTGTGAACGAGAAGACAAGGACTCTGCCGGTGGTAATCTTAACCTCTTCGAAGGAAGAGCAGGACGTAGCAACGAGCTATGACCTGGGTGCCAATAGCTACATCCAGAAACCAGTTGATTCCGCGAAGTTTACGGAGGTCATACTGACTCTAAACTTGTATTGGCTTGTGCTGAACGAGCCTCCACCGTTATCTGGCAGGAAACTATGAACAATAAGCTAAGGGTTCTTATCGTGGAAGATTCTGAAAGCGACGCTGCGCTCAACATCCGAGCGCTGGAGCAAGCCGGCTATATGATCTCACATGAGCGGGTAGAAGATGCCAAGCAAATGGAGGCAGCCCTTAGTGAGCAGTCCTGGGATGTGGTCATCACTGATCATTCTCTGCCTCAGATGGATTCTTTCAGAGCCTTGGAGTTAGTGAAAGAAAGTGGACAGGATATACCAGTAATTGTGGTGTCCGGCGCCATCGGTGAAGAAACCGCCGTAATGATAATGAAGGCCGGCGCCAAGGATTACGTGATGAAGGATAAGCTGATGCGCCTAGCTCCGGCGGTAGAACGTGAACTTCGAGACTTCAAAATAAGGTGTGCGCACAAGCAAGCAGAGAAGGCACTGAGGCAATCAGAGCAGAAATATCGAACTGTTCTTGAGGAGATGAGAGAGGGCTACTACGAGACCGACCTTGCTGGCAATTTTACCATGGTCAATGCTGCAATGTGTTCCCTTCTTGGTTATTCCAAGGAAGAGTTGATAGGAACGAATTATAGAGAGTACACACGTGAAGAGCATACTAAGACTATATCTGAGGCGTACAGTCACGCGTACGGGACAGGGAAGCCAGTGCTAAACTTGCAACATGAGGTTATTCGAAAAGACGGCAGTCGAGGATTCATTGAGACCTCTGTCTTTGTAATGAGTAATGAGAAAGGCATAACCACCGGCTTTCGGGGAGTCAGCCGTGACATCACCGAGCGCAAGAAGGTTGAAGAGGAGAAGAGAAGACTGGAGCTGCAAGCTCATGTGACAAGCCGTCTGGCTTCTTTGGGCGAGATGGCGGCCGGCGTAGCCCACGAAATAAACAACCCACTCACTGGCATCACCGGCTATTCCCAACTGCTTATTGAACGAGATGACGTACCAGAGGACTTCCGTAGCGATTTGTTAACCATCCATCAGAGCGCTAGACGCGTAGCCGACATTGTCCAGAGGCTGCTGACCTTCTCTCGCCACGCCAAGCCAGAGCAAAAATATGTCAATATCAACGAACTCGTAGAGAGTACCCTGGCACTACGAACTTATAACCTGAGGGTGAACAATATTGAAGTCGTTACACAACTGGCTCCTGGCTTACTCGAAACCGTGGTTGACCCTGGGCAAATACAGCAGGTGCTGCTTAACTTAATCATCAATGCTGAGACGGAGACGAGTCTGGCTCACGGCAGGGGCAAGCTCACCATAACCACAGAGAATAGCGATAACATAATAAAGATATGCGTCACAGATGATGGACCGGGAATAGCACCGGATATTATGGACAAGATATTCGACCCCTTCTTTACCACCAGAGAGATAGGTCAGGGCACCGGGCTAGGCTTGAGCCTGTGCTACGGCATAATATCCGAACATAACGGTAAGATATACGCTGAAAGCAAGTTGGGCAAGGGTGCAACATTTATCGTGGAACTTCCTGTAGTCACCGAAGCCAAAAAGCCAAAGCCAGCTGAACCTCTTGTGGAACAGCCCAAGAGGCTAGACAAAGCCAGGATAATGGTGGTGGATGATGAGGAGGTGATCAGGGACTTTATGAAAAGGGTGCTAACCGATGCAGGTTATGAGATAGATGCACTAGATAATGCTGCTGATGCCCTGAACAAAATTGAAGGTCAACGATACGATCTCATCCTGCTTGATATCAAGATGCCGGGCACGAGTGGCGTGGAATTATACAGGCAGATTCAAAAGAAAGCTAAGTCATTGGCGCCGAGAGTAACCTTCATCACCGGCGATACGTTGAGTGAGGATACGAAAAGGTTCCTCTCCAGGTCTGAAGTTACCCATATTGCCAAACCCTTCGATGCTGAGCAGCTAAGAAAAGAGGTAAGGATCGTTTTGAACGGAGGACGTTAGAAGCCCACATCCTGCTGCACTGAAGCCTGCGTTGTTCCGTTTATCTAGTTACTAAGTCTGAAGTTCAAACTGAAGGTTCCACCTATTGATACCTCAACTCCACCTAAGCTCACACCACTGACGGATAGTAAACAACCATATCAAAATCGACATCTATTCCCGTAGGTGTTACAATCCCATCTACGATAGCGAATCATGCAAACTCGAACTTTTTTCGTCTGGATGTTGAAAAGCCTTTTGTTGGTGAATGAAGAGACATGACCGAGAAGTCAATCATTGTCATTGGAGCCGGGCTTGCTGGCCTGTCTGCTGGCTGCTATGCACAGATGAATGGCTACCGCAGCCACATCTTCGAGCATAATTCTAAACCGGGTGGAGTGGCCACAGCCTGGAAACGCGATAGCTATTTGATCGATGGTGGCATACATTTCCTCATGGGACATAGACCAGGCCAACCCATTTATGAGCTGTACCGCGAGCTGGGCGTCAAGACCGATGCTTTCCCTGACCTAATAACGTATGGCCGCTTAATTGACGAAGCCAGTGGTGTGAGAGTGGACATCACCTGTGACCTGGAGCGTCTGAGGCACGATTTGAAGGCCATCGCGCCAGGGGATGCCGGGCTCATCGACGATCTGGTCACTGGTGCCTGTGCCATGCAGGGTTCCACTATATTGTTCGATGAGGGGATGGGCAAACCGCCTGAGCTGATGAATTCACTTGACCGACTCAAGCAGTTCTGGGACATGCGCAAGCTCCTCAAGTATTTCACAGGCAAGTACGCCAAACCTCTTGCTGAATATGCTCGGGCTGCAAAAAGCCTGCTGCTGCGGCGCGTATTGGAGAACTTGTTTCTGCCAGAAGTACCGGTCTGGTTCGTGTTTATGCTGCTGGCACTGCTGGCAGACAGGCAAATAGGACTGCTCCCCAAAGGATGCCCGGGCTTCGTTATGCCTATCGAGGAGCGCTACAGGGCTCTGGGAGGAACAATAACTTACGAAGCCACTGTAGAGGAGATCATTGTGGAGGACGACCGTGCTGTGGGCGTACGTCTGACTGATGGCAGCACTCACCTGTCTGATGTGATAATCTCCGCCGCCGATGGGCGCAGTACCATCTTCAAGATGCTGGGGGGGCGCTATGTGGACAAGGAGACTAGGGAGCGGTATGGCAGCTGGAAATTGATCCGCCCTGTGCTCATGGTCAGCTTTGGTGTGTCACGAGAGTTTCCTGATGATCCTCACATGAGCTTTATCACTCTGAAGGATGCTATCACCACAGGCACTCAAGAGATTGGCGGCATCTCGCTGCGCATTTTCAACTATGGCAACGGATTTGCGCCACCAGGTAAGACAGTGGTTCAGGTTATACTGGAGACTGAGTGGGATTTCTGGAATGACCTGCAAGAGGAGCGGGAGCGATACGATGCTGAGAAACAGCGAGTGGCAGAAGAGGTCTTGGCGCGACTTGACGCGCACTATCCCGGCATCTCGTCGCTGGTGGAGGTGACCGATGTGGCTACGCCTTACACCACCTGGCGCTACACCATGAACCAAAAAGGGGCTTACATGGGCTGGCTGCCGACGCCAAAAGAGCTTATGACTACAATACCCAGAACGCTGCCTGGCCTGGCTAATTTCTACATGGCCGGACAATGGGTGCTTCCGGGCGGTGGTGTTCCGCCTTGTCTCTATTCCGGTCGCCACGTGGTACAGATAGTGTGTAAGCGTGACAGGAAACCACTTTCAAGTACCATAGGCTAAACGAAACTGACTTTTGTTATCTCTGCTCACTCAGCTTTTTTTATGCCTTGTTCCGATAGGACCGTTGGCGTAAAATAGAGTTGGCATTGGAGAAGAAGTGATAAAACATTGAGGAGGTCTGCATGACACTTGTGCCAGCTTTTGAGATAGGGGTGTGGAATGCGTGGATTTTCGTACTTTATGCTCTTGTGCTTATTTTCTTGGTACCCGTAATTAACAGGAGTGCTAGCAAGACAGGCGGCCACGGCCCTGTGTTAAGCAAAACTGAAAATATAATCCTTTATTCCTATCACATCATTTTCTTTCTACAGTGTATATACTCTATTTTCCTACCGCTAAAATTGGGTACGCTTTGGTTTTACGTAGGTCTTCCTATCGCTCTATTAGGACTAGCTATCTATACTATGGTTATCGCGAGTTTCGTTACCACTCCTCTAGATCGCGAAGTCATGACTAAAGGGCCATTCCGTTACTCGAGGCACCCTATGTACCTCAGTTCATCTTTAGCTCTCATAGGTGTTGGCATAGCTTGCGCTTCTTGGCTTTTCTTATTGCTTTCAGTTGCATATATGGTTCTATCGATGGTTTCCGCGGTTTCGGAAGAGCGATTCCTGCTCGAAAAGTATGGCGACTCCTACAGTGAATACATAAATCGAACTCCTAGGTGGATAGGAGTACCGAAATTGCGTTGATATAGCAACCTCCGTTAATATCCCTCGGCTCTGCTAACAAAAACTCATTTTGTTGCCCAAAAGGCTAGAACGGAGATCAGCTAAGTGGGGCCTTCTCTGGCCAGGGCTTTTCACCGAGGGCAATGAGGCACAGGTCGGTGATGAATATCTTGGGCAGACCAAACTGTGAGCTGGGCCGCCGGAGCACTCTGTCACATATAGGGCAGGAAGTTATGATGGCATCTGCGCCGCATTGGATAGCATCCTCGAAGTTCTTCTTCTGGATGTCAACGGCAAGCTCCCTGTTAGTGTAGATAAGGGGTGCAGAGCAGCAGAGAGCGTTCAAACGCTCGTATTGCCTGGGTGGTCGTTCCACACCGACGAGCTCAAAAATCTCATCCAGGAAAGCGTCATATTCAGGTATCCATCTGGTGGCGCAGTTAGCCTGATAAGCGACTTTTTTGCCTAGCTTGGTGACGCTATCCTTGTGGTCACTTAGATAGTTGCGCAGGTATTCGAAGAGGTGCACGTATTTGAAGGGAACATTGAAGCTGTGTTCCTTAGCCTTGATGTCTGCTAGGACAAAGCCCTCATTGTGCATGTATACGATGTCTTTGTACAGGCTGGCTAGCTTATCAAGGACACCCTGACCGTGTTTTTTGACGAAGCTCTCTCCACCCATATGCACACAGCCGGCCAGGGACATATATTCACCGCCTCTGACTACTGTCATGCCCTTGAATAGTTGGCTGTCAAGTGTACCTTCTGGAAACTGCTCAAACTGGAAGGAGTCGAATGAAAGGGCAGGCTTGTCAGGATCGCCGGGTATTAACTGCCTGGGATCTACATGTCCCTCGAGTGATTTGGCCAATTCCTCGAGTGCTGGCTTGCCGACTACTACTATGGGAGAAGTGCCTATCTTCTCCTGCATATTGAAGATGAGGTTGGAAGGGTCAGCCCCGGTAGGGCAGTAGTCATTACAGGCGATGCAGGTGGTGCACTTGCTCAGGATTTCGGCGTCTTTGCCCTCCATGAGCAGCTTAATTTCAGCGGCCGCCTTATCCTTATCATAATTGACATAACGGCAGTTCACCAAGCAGTCGCCGCATAGGTTACATTTTGAAGTATCCCACATTATTACTTTCCTTTGTATTTAGTTTCCCGGGGTTGGATTATATTTTCATAGACATTAGATGTCAATACATTATAAGCCGCAATTATCCCATCGGAGCAGGTAAGGGAATGTCAAAGGTTATGATTTAAAAGGAGATTTATAATTTGTGCGTTCTGATGTTGTGGAACCAGGATAAAGAGTGCTGGTATCAGGTTGACCCTCAATCCATACCTGAAGACCGTTTTTATTTAGTGCTTTGCGAGCAAAATCAACCTGATGTATCAAATCCTGTATGTAATGTGCCCGATTACCACGAACAAGGATTGGGTGCTGGCATACCCCGCACGAAAAATACTCTTTGCCCCCTGTGTCAGGAATTATTATCACTTGTTCATGGCAAGCAGGACATTGGTAAGAAATGCGTAGATAATTGATAAATTCCTTGTCAATCTTGATGAGTTGTTTCGATGCTGCCATAACCCACCCCTTTAAATACGATTATAGCACTAGGTTAGAAGGTGTCAATGTTTTTATTGTCGTAATTATCCCGTTGACGCAGGTAGTTCGTAAAAACCATGATACAATACAGTCGTGAGGAGGTAACATGGTAGAATATTTTGAAGTAGATAAAAATATTTTAGCTTACTTGTTTGTCTCTTATCCGTGCTTTAATTCTTCGTGCCCTGGAAGGATTGTAATATCTCTAGACAATCTTTACAGGAGCACTCGCACTCGATGCCCAGTATGTAAACGGGAAGACTCTTTACATTTGACAGATAAGAAATATATTGAGGCTGTTCAAAGGAACTTTGGTTATTTGTACAAACAATTGCATGGGCTAGAGCTTTTGCCTGTGGCTTTTTCCCCCTCAACTTCCTCCAAGACCGTGTTTCTTGCTTCCAGGCCATTAGGTGACACATTTCAACCCCCAATTTGACATATTACCTCCCGGTTTTAGACATAGGTATACCTGACTCAATGGGATAATTGCGTTATAAGCCACCGGCCTGAGTTGGACACTAAACATTTTAGTGGTTTGTGCAATGCGCTACGTTTCGACATTTTCCCATTGAAGCACAACAATGTTATACTTGTTTCTAGTTTGAGCGACGTACAGTTGCTGATCTGGCAAAGTTGACAACTAACCGTTCGGCGCTGAAATACCTCGTAATGCTGCCATTGTTAACTATTGAGGGGAAATGCATGCAATGAAAAGGCATGGAAAGCGGATGAATTACGAAGGTTTACATGTTAGTGATGACCTGTGCTGGAAGGGTTGGCGCTAGTTAAAACAGGAGGGGTTAACCAAGATGCCTGAATTGAACTTTGACAAAACAAAGTGCGCAAACTGCGAGGAAGTCAACTGCCTAGTCAAGTGTCAGTATATAGACTTAGATAAAGACAAAGCTAAGGAGGAATGGCAGAAGGTAATCAAGGGTGAGGATTCCTTTGTGCTGGAGGCTTGTGCCACGTGTTATGCTTGTGAGGAATATTGCCCGTTCGGCAACCATCCATTCTACTTAATTGTCGAACGGCAAGAGGAAAAGGGTATTTTACCGGCACCAAGGCCTATCATAACCATGTGGGTTAACCAGTGTCAGCCGGTAGGCAGATTCATGGTGGGTAAAGTTGAAAAGAAGGCGTTATCGTACTGCTTCTTGCCGCAGTTCAACACTCTGGTTAAAGGCAAGCTTTTTGATGGCATTGCTTGGTCTGTGATTTTTGGCCAGGAGTTCTTCTGTAACGGTGTATATCTGCATTATGCTAAGGCATCTGTTATAAAAGACAGGCTTCCCAAGGTGTTTGAAAATATTAAGAATCAGGGAATCAAGGAGCTTGTCTGTCTTCATGATGAATGTTATGGTACTTTTACTTCTTTGGCGCCGGCTTACGGCATAGAGGTGCCGTTCAAGCCTGTCCATTACTTCGAGTATCTATATAGCAAACTTAAAGAACTTAAGAAGCTAGTAAGGCCACTGAATGTTAAAGCAGCCTACCAGCGGAATTGCTCGGCTCGGCTTATTCCAGAGACAGACCATTTTGTGGATGATATATTCGGGTTAATCGGGGTTAAAAGGCTGGAACGGGAATATGACAAAGAAAATGCCCTATGTTGTGCTGAGATTTTCCGGATGTCGAAGGGGCCAGCTCTGGCAGATGATGTGCAGAATAAGAACATAGACGATATGGTGAAGGCTGGAGCCGAGTATTGCGTGTTTAACTGCCCGGCTTGCTGGGATTCTCTCGCTGATAAGGTTGCCAAAAGGGGTATAAAGCCCATACATATGATAGACCTGTGTAAGCTGGCGATAGGCGAAGAGCAGTCACTGAAGCTACCTGAATTATCAGTGGGGGTGTAAAACCGTGGTAACTACGAATGCTATATATGAATCTTTAGTCAAAATAGTCGGCAAAAATTACGTTTCCAACCAGAAAGAAGAGCAGTATTTCTATGCTCGAGATGGTGGCTTGATGCCACCACTTGAGCCAGATTACGTGGTGCTGCCCAAGACAACCGAAGAAGTTAAGGAGATAGTTAAGCTAGCGAATAGAGAGAAAGTGCCGGTAGTTCCCACAGGGGCGGGTCTGGCACTGACTGGCCTGGTTATACCACAGAAGGGCGGGATCTTATTGGACATGAAAAGAATGGATAGGATTCTGGAATTGAATGAGAAGGCCAGGTATGTAATCGTTGAGGGTGGTACGACGCACGGTGCACTGAAGAGCTATTTGCAGAAGCATCATCCTGACCTAAGACATAGCATACCAGATTCGCCACCAGCAGCCACGGTGGTGGCCAATGTGGTGATACATGGACAGGGGCGCCTGTCACAGCAGCACGGCTTTAATTCAGATATGGTTTCCGGCTTGGAAGTGGTGTTACCGACAGGGGAGGTCTGTCTTATTGGCTCGTGCTCTGTGTCGTCGTTCTGGTTCTCGAAAGGAGCTCCGTTGCCTGACCTCAGTGGACTCTTCCTGGGATGGTTCGGTACCACTGGCATTATCACTAAACTTGGCCTGAAGCTTTATCCATGCAAGAAGATGAGAGATGTAATGCTGTTCCTGACAGACAGGGTTGAGTTGGTTCCAGATATCATGCTCAAGCTCAGTCATACCGAAATGGTCGAAGATGTCACTATTTCAGCTCAGCCGTTACCCTTGAGGTACAAAGGGACTTTCTGGATTATGGCTTACATTACCGGAGATTCAGAAGAAGAGCTTGAATTTAAGCGGAAGATGGTTTGGGGCGCGCTTTGGGGTTATTTTGAGAGCCGAGATTTAGGGCCTTTAAGCGTTTCGCCAGATATGAAAGCGCCGCTGATGTCTATGCCATCGAAGGATATAACGAGGTTCGCTGATGTAGCCAAAGGCGGTGGATTTCAATATGCTGGACCTATAACCCCTATTGAGAAGTTTCCTGCCTTCATCCAGAAGTTGGAAGAGGTGGCTCAAAAATATAACGTCTTTTATGCTTCTACTACACGACTTATCGGTTCGGGGCACTGTATGATGTTCTCTTTTTCCTTCTCTTTCAACAGAGCCAACCCAGATGAGATGGCCAGAGCTAAAGAGGCTTTGGATGAATGCAGCAAATTCGCTCTTGAGGAAGGGGGCGTTCTTTGGAAAGCAGACTTGGATGAACAGAAGATGCTTATGGAGAAGATGGATCCAAATACGCTGAACCTGATGAAAAAGATAAAACAGCTCTTAGACCCCAGCGGAATCATGAATCCGGGTAACTGGGAGGCGAAATGATACAGCAGAAATACGTCAGTCAAATCCATAGATGCTTTAGATGTGGCTATTGCAAGTTCCCTACTGATTACTCGTCATTCAATTGTCCTCCCTACAGAAGATTCAGATTTGAGACTTATTCCACCGGCGGCCGCTTGTGGCTAATTTACGCTTGGCTGAAGGGTGAGATTGAGTGGTCGGAACACCTTGCGGAAATTTTATACACCTGCACAACGTGTAAAAACTGTGCTGAGCAATGCCCGATGAAGTTTGCTCCAGATATCGTCGACTGGATAGTTGGAGCCAGGAGCGATATGGTGGAAAAGGGCAGGATACCTCCACGGGTGGCCCGCTTTTTTGAAGCTGTCCATGGATATGGCAATCCTTTGAAGCTGCTGAGGAGCGACAGGGCTGCCTGGGCCAACGGCACCAAGCCATATTCGGCCGGTGATGAATACCTTCTGTATATAGGATGCCTGGGCTCATACGATGAAAATGGCCAGAAAATGGCAAAGAGCCTCGTTGATGTGCTCGAGGCAGCTGGAGTGTCTTTTGGAATCCTAGGTAATGATGAGGAGTGCTGCGGCAACGAAATATATATGCTGGGTGAAATGGGGTTGTTTCAGAATCTGGTTGAGAAGAACAGCCAGAAATTCAAAGAGCTTGGTGTCAAGAAGGTGGTCACACTTTGCCCCCATGGCTACAACGCCATGAAAAACAGTTATCCCACATTAGGTGGAAGCTTTGAAGTGTATCATTATACCCAGCTCTTAAGAGACTTGGTAAAGAAAAACAAGATAAAGCCTTCCCGAAATAAGATAAAGGTCACTTATCAAGACCCTTGTTTCCTCGGGCGGTATAACAATATCTATGATGAACCGAGGCAGGTATTGCAAAGCATCCCTGCAGTTGAGCTGGTGGAAATGGAGCGAAATAGGAAAGACGCTTTCTGCTGTGGTGGAGGTAGTGGCAATTTCGTTATGGACCTATTGGCAGGGGATGAGGATAGCCCAGCGCGTGTTAGGGTGAGGGAAGCTTATGCAACTGGAGCTGACACCTTGGTGGTTGCCTGCCCCAGCTGTATGACCATGTTCACCGATGCTGTGAAAACCGAAGACCTCGACGGAAAACTCATGATTAAGGACATCTCACAAATCGTGAGGGGGTCGTTGCCATAGAAGCGTTCGTCTTGCGTTTAATACAACCGATTTGAAAGAGTTAGTTTTTTCCAAATGCTCTCCAAGGTGGCCATGCTCTTCAGTGAGTGGGTGGGGCAGTATAGAGGGCGCGCGCCTTCCAATATTGTGCTACAAAGTACGCCTCTAAGTTAGCGTCATGACCGCTGAGAGGCACTGAGATAAGGTCGTCTGCACTTTTGTCCATTTTGCGCAATTGCACAATAACCTGTATTGTCCAATTCATCTAGTCAGTGAGTCTGAATTTAAGCTGAAAGTTCTACCTATTTATACCTCAGTTCCAACACGGTAGCTTTTATGGGCTTGCTTTTGAATTCATTCAATCTGAGAGACCTGATATTCAGCTTGACTCTCCATAGTAGCATTGATAAAATGCGATAGTTAAATCTGATTAGATTAGTAAGTGGAAACCATTTGCACATTTTCTTGCCAGCGCTTATTAACTGCTGGGCGAGTTTAGCTCGAGGCTGACCTCTCGCTTGCAATGGCGTGAGGTTTTTGTTTGGCTTATTGGGAGTTTGAAAATGACCTCGGAAGAAAAAGAGGCGAGACTGGAAAGGATGCGGCATTCGGCTGCCCATGTGATGGCTGAGGCAGTACAGTGCATTTTCCCCGGAGCTAGATTTGGTATCGGTCCGGCTATCGAAGATGGGTTCTATTACGATTTTGAATTGCCTCGGGCTCTTGTTCCAGAGGACCTTGCGGCAATTGAGTCTAAGATGCAGGAGATAATTTCTGCTAATCTTCCTTTTGTTGGGGAGGAACTCAGTAAAGCTAAGGCAAAGAAGTTCTTTTCCGAGCAACCTTACAAGCTGGAACTCATTGATGAACTTCCTGACAAGACAGTCACCATTTATCGACAGGGTTCTTTTGTTGACTTGTGTCGAGGTCCCCACGTGAATTCAACTAGCGAGGTTAAAGCTTTTAAACTTACCAGTATTGCCGGGGCTTACTGGCGAGGTGATGAAAGACGCCCCATGTTACAAAGGATTTACGGTGTAGCTTTTGATACTCAGGCTGAGTTAGAGGGTTACTTGGCTCGATTAGCTGAAGCTGCCAAGCGAGACCACAGGAAATTGGGCAAGGAACTCGACCTTTTTAGCCTTCATGATGAAGCTGGCCCCGGGTTAGTTCACTGGCATCCTAAAGGCGCTTTGGTGCGCCAGATAATTGAAGATTTCTGGAAGGTGGAGCACAGGAAACGAGGTTACGAAATTATCTATACTCCACATATTGCCAAGGTGGATTTGTGGAAAACCAGCGGACACTGGGATTTTTACCGAGAGAATTTATATTCACCGATGGATATTGAAGGGCAGGAATATATTATCAAGCCGATGAATTGTTTGGGGCACATTTTGATTTACAAAACTCAGTTGCGTAGCTATCGCAATTTACCGCTTCGCTACGCTGAGTTGGGTACAGTATATCGCTATGAGCGATCTGGTGTACTGCATGGTATGGCTCGAGTGCGAGGCTTTACTCAGGATGACGCTCATATTTTTTGCCGACCCGACCAGCTTGAGGCTGAAGTGACAGAGGTGGTGCAATTAGCTCGCTTTATGATGGATACATTTGGGTTTAATGAATATGAGCTTCTTCTGTCCACCCGGCCTGATAAATATGCTGGGAACGTCCAGATTTGGGAGGATGCGACTGAAGCACTAAAAAATGTTCTGCATAAGCTGAAGCTTAATTATGCTATAGACCCGGGGGAAGGCGTGTTTTATGGGCCTAAAATTGATATCAAGCTTAGAGACGCCTTGGGGCGGTTGTGGCAGGGGCCGACTATTCAGGTTGATTTTAATCTGCCACAACGTTTTGATGTTAACTATATTGGTGAGGATGGTTCGGAGCATCAGGTGGTGATGGTACATCGCACCGTGTTGGGAAGCATGGAGCGTTTTATGGCTTGTCTCATAGAACATTATGCCGGAGCCTTTCCTGTGTGGCTATCTCCGATTCAGGTAGTCATAATTCCTATAGCTGACCGTCACCTGAGCTATGCGCACCAGGTGGCAGATGAACTTAGAGCAAATGGTATTCGTGTTCAGGTTGATGACCGCTCGGAAAGGATGAACTTAAAAATAAGAGAGGCGCAGCTAACGAAAATACCTTATATGTTTGTTGTTGGTGAAAAAGAGGTGGATGCTTCCAAGATTTCGCTTCGACTGAGGAATGGGGAGGACTTGGGTTTGCTGACGCCTTCTCAGTTTATGGATAGAGTGAGGGCGATAATTGAAACTAAGGCGCCGGATAAACTTTGATTTCCTGTTGTGAATATGATATATTTTTGCCCGATGGTCTACTTCTTGTAAGGAGGTGAGGAAAGACATAGTCAAAGAGTTACGCATTAATCGGTGGATTAGAGCTAAGGAGGTTCGGCTTATAGGGGAGACAGGAGCACAACTGGGAGTAGTCCCAATTGAGAAGGCGTTACAGATCGCTAGCGAGCGAGGTCTTGATTTGGTAGAGGTAGCGTCAAGTTCAGCTCCTCCTGTGTGCCGACTTCTTGACTATGGAAGATATAGATACGAGCAGACCAAAAAGGAGCGAAAGGCACGAAAAGGGCAGAGAGGTGGTGGACTCAAGGAAATTCGAGTTAGACCTAGGATGAAGGAACATGACCTTGAGACTAAAATTAAGATTGCGAGGAAGCTGTTGGAGGAGGGTGATAAGGTAAAGTTCTTTGTAATCTTCCGGGGCCGGGAGATTACTCACCCGGAACTAGGTTTGAAATTATTACAGAAAGCGACAGATGATTTGAAAGACATAGCAGCGTTGGATGGGACACCGTCTTCGCAGGGCCGTATTATGAGCTTGGTGCTTTCGCCAGTTTCGACCAAACAGATTAAGAAACCGGTTGTAGAGGAGAAAGTTTAAGATGCCGAAACTTAAGACCCATAAGGGGGCTAAGGGCCGCTTCCACATTACTGGCAGTGGCAAGATTATGCGCGTTAAGGGTGGCAAGAGCCATCTAAGGCGTAAGAAGCCAGCTAGGACTAAGCGCCTTTATGATGATATGATCACTGTTCATCCTTCTGATAAGGTTAGATTAAAGAGACTAATGCCGTATGGCTTGAAATAGACTAGGAGGAAACGATTGCCACGAGCTAAAGGTGGAATAGTCACTCATAGACGTCATAAAAAGGTACTGAAGTTAACTAAGGGGCATAAGGCTACCAGACATTCTTTATTTCGGCGTGCCCATGAGTCTATGATGCATGCCCTATTTTATGCCTATCGCCATCGTCGAGAACGTAAGGGTGATATGAGGCGTTTGTGGATCATCAGGATAAATGCAGCTGCCCGGGCGGGAGGGCTTTCATATAGCCAGTTCATGAATGGCCTAAAAAAAGCCAATGTGGAGATTGACCGCAAGGCATTGGCAGAAATGGCAGTAAAAGACCCGTCCAGCTTTTCAAAGTTATTAACTCTAGCTTCAGCCAAACTTGAGAGCTAAAATTCCCCTCACATAGCGATAATGATGCTAAATCAGGTTGAAGAGCTTGCCTCTAAAGCTTCTGATGAACTGGGCAAAGTCACTGATGTCAACGACCTTGAAGCTTGGCGAATTCGCTATTTGGGTAGAAAAGGCAGTTTAATACAGGTTCTGCGTTCGTTGGCAGATTTGCCCTTAAAAGAGAGGCGTGCGGTTGGGGCTCGAGCCAATGAATTTAAGAGGTCGCTTGAAGTTGCCTATACTGAGAAGAAAAGCAATTTAGAGCGAAGCTCAGCTCTTTCCTTGCAACGTGAAAGCCTAGATATCACACTGCCAGGTCATCAGGTTTCTCTCGGTCGCCTTCATCCAACAACTCAGATAGTTGAGGAGATTTGTGGCATTTTTAGCAGCATGGGTTTTCAAGTTGTTGAGGGGCCTGAGGTGGAATGGGACTATTACAATTTCGAAGCTCTTAACATGCCGGTAGACCACCCAGCCCGTGATATGTTTGCCACATTATGGGTGGACTTTGAGACTGAAGCTGGTGATAGACCTATGCTTTTGAGAACACACACCTCTCCAGTCCAGATAAGGGTTATGGAGAAATCAGGCCCGCCTATAAGAATAATAGCGCCGGGACGGGTCTATAGATATGAAGCCACAGACGCGACGCATGAATGGATGTTTTATCAGGTCGAAGGGCTGGCAGTTGATAAAAGCATTACTCTAGCTGACTTGAAAGGAACTCTTTTTGAGTTTGCTCGTCGCCTTTTTGGCGAAGAGAGGAAATGCCGTTTCCGTTGTGATTACTTTCCTTTTGTGGAGCCTGGTGTTGAGGTGGCTATTGATTGCATGGTGTGTCGTGGTGCCGGATGTAGGCTGTGTGGCAACAGTGGTTGGATTGAAATTTTAGGTGCGGGCATGGTTCATCCTGAGGTTCTTCGGCGTGTTGGCATAGACCCTGAAGTTTATTCGGGTTTTGCTTTTGGCATGGGTGTGGAACGAATTCCAATCCTTCGTTATGGCATAGAGGACATTCGCCTTTTTTATGGCAATGACCTCAGGTTTTTAAGACAATTCTGAATCTGGTTATTTTGAATCTTAGGATTTAATAGTGAAAGTTTCACTTCGCTGGCTGAAAGAATATGTTGACATTTCCACACCGCTTGAGGAGCTGTGTGAAAGGTTGACTATGGCTGGATTGGAGGTTGGTGGAGTTGAGGTGATTGGTGGAAGCTGGAACAATATAGTGATTGGCAAAATAATTGATGTTAGTGCTCATCCTAATGCCGATCGCCTGAGGCTGGTGACCGTTGATTTAGGAAAACAACGTTCCACTGTAGTCTGTGGAGCACCTAATGTTATTGTTGGTGATAAGGTGGTTTTTGCCAGTGTGGGAGCTCAGCTCATAGACGGCCATAGTGGTGAAACGATGCAATTGAAGCCAGCTAAGATTCGTGGTGTTCTTTCTGAAGGGATGATTTGCTCCGAGAAGGAACTGGGGATTTCTGATAGCCATGAAGGCATTATGGTTCTATCATCAGAGGCGACCATTGGTACTCCTTTGGCTGAGTATCTTGGTGATACGATTCTTGACATGGACATAACACCAAACCGGCCTGACTGTCTATCGGTGATAGGTATTGCCAGGGAGATAGCGGCTCTTACCGGAAGCAAGCTAAATATTGCTGAGGTTAATTATCCAGAGCTAGAAAGAGCTATAGATTCCTCTGTCTCAGTTGAAATTGTTGAGCCAGACTTATGTCCCAGGTATTGTGCCAGCTTACTGACTGAAATTAAGGTAGATGAGTCACCTCAGTGGCTACAACGACGGCTGCTGGCTTGTGGTATGCGTCCCATCAATAGTATTGTTGATGTTACAAACTATGTGATGCTGGAATATGGGCAGCCACTTCATGCCTTTGACTATAATGAGATACGTGGCAAAAAGATTATTGTGCGTCGAGCGCAGAGTGGCGAGATTATAACTACGCTGGATGGGGTTGGGCGGACTCTCAATCCTAATATGCTGATGATTGCTGACAAGGAGCGAGCCATCGCTATCGCTGGTATTATGGGTGGGGCAGATACTGAAGTTACGGAGAATACTACCTCTATTCTGATAGAATCAGCTAATTTCAATCAGGCGGTTATTCATCGGGGGAGCATTGCTATGCGGCTGAGTAGTGAAGCTTCAATACGGTTTGAGAAGGGGCTTAGCCGAGACTTGCCGTTAATAGCGTTAAAGCGAGCCACACAATTAATGGCAGAATTGGCTGGGGGGAAAGTCGCTAAGGGAATTATTGATGTTTATCCTGGCAAGCAGCGTAGTGAGTCTATATCACTGCCTGTTGCTGACATTAAAAGGCTTCTTGGTGTGGAGTTGGATGTTAGTGAAATAGCCAAGACCTTGGAGTTGTTAGGGTTTAGTTGCGGACAAACCGAATCAAATTCAAAAGTTCACGTAGAAGTTCCTTGGTGGCGTACAGATGTCACTTGTGCTGCCGATTTGGCCGAGGAGGTAGCTCGAATCATCGGTTATGACAGCATACCGACTACTATGCTGAGTTCACAATTGCCAAGGCATGAGCCAGTGCCGATGCTGTCTCTAAAGCGGCAACTGCGCAATATCCTTGTTAGCTGTGGTTTCCAAGAGGTGCTTACCTATTCTTTGACCAGCTTGGAGATGTTGAGTAGGCTTTCGCCGGAGCCTCGTCTAATAGGTCCGGCTCCAATGAAGGTGGCTAATCCGATGTCTAGAGAGCAGGAATATCTTCGCACTAGTTTGCGAGCCGGTATCCTATCAGTTTTGGCTCGGAATGAGAGATGCCAGGAGAATGACATAAGGCTTTTCGAGATTGGGAAGGTGTTCTTACCCTTAGAAAAGGATTTGCCCCAGGAGAAGGAGATACTTTGTGCTGTGCTAAGTGGTTCACATCGTAAGTTGTCTTGGCGGAGCAAAGAGGAGCCAATAGACTTCTTTGTTGCCAAGGGAGTGGTGGAGGCTATTCTATCCCAGTTTGGGTTGGATGCGAGCTTTGAGAAGGGTGAAGATGAAAGTTTATGCCCCGGTAGAGTTGCTAGTGTGGTTGTTGGTGGTGAAAATTTGGGGGTTGTAGGTGAGATACATCCCAAAGTATCAGGAGCTTTTGAGCTTTCTGATGCTGTTTATCTTATTGAAATCGACCTGGATAAGCTGTCATCCTTTATGGTTACTCTCGAAAAATATCAACCGATTCCCCGATACCCAAGCACAAGCAGAGATATTGCGCTGTTGGTGGATGAGCAGGTAACCTATCAACAGATTTGCGACATCATTCAGAACTATTCTCTTGTGAATTCGGTCGCTCTTTTTGACCTTTATGTGGGTGAACAGGTGCCAGCAGGTAAAAAATCGCTCGCTTTCAGAGTTATCTATCAATCACCCACACATACCTTGACCGATAATGAAGTTGACAAAGTCCAGCAGCAAATTATCGATAAGTTACAGCGAGATTTAAGAGCTTCATTGAGGAGTTGATTTGTCCTTGACCAGAATTGTTAAAAATCCTCTCAATTGAGCGAATCTTTTGCCTAAATTTACGCTATAATAGGACGCGATTAGTTACAGGAAGGGGGGAGATAAGCGTGAAAAGTAAAGTTTCTGCTGTAGCTCTATGCTTAGTTTTCATTTCAGTTCTCTGTCTTGCAGTTCCTGTCCAGGCTGCCGGAATGACTCCGGCGGCGGGTGTTGTTGGGACGACGGTGACAGTATCTGATTTGGCATCAGGGTCTTATTCCATTAAGTGGGACGGAGTTGAGTTGAAACAAGGTACACTACCAGGTGGGGGTAGTGTTACCTTTGTCGTACCTGATGCCTGTGGAGGGGAGCATGCTGTCACATTGGAAAATCCGGTTGATAATCCGGTCTTTACTGCCTCCTTTTCTGTTCTCCCTTCGATAGATATTAGTCCAACTGAGGCTGCTTTTGGTGATTCTGTCACTGTTGAGGGTAAGGGCTTTGCCGATGCCGAAAGCAGTATTAAGGTCACTTATGATGATGCAGACATGGAGACAGGAATTTCTGCTAGTAGTAGAGGCTCGTGGGACGCAACTTTTTCTGTGCCCAGCTCTGCCAAGGGCAGTCACACGGTTGATGCTTCAGGAAGTACCACTGAGGTGGGTGCCGTTCCCGATGTTACCCTGACGGTCAGTCCAAAAATCAGTCTCAGCCCGACATCTGGTGGTGTTGGCACTTCAATTACTGTTAGTGGTACCGGCTTTGGCGAGGATGAGAGTGGCATTCGAGTTACGTATGATGGCACCGATGCAAAGACAGGCGCTAGTGCTGATATCAAGGGGTCATGGAAAATTACCTTTCTTGCTCCTAGCTCTATTAAAGGCGTTCATACAATAGATGCCTCAGGGGCCTCCACCACTGCTGATGAAGTTCCTGACGTGACTTTTTTTGTCTCTGCTGCTGTGAAAGTTAAGCCAGAATCCGGGTATGTGGATGATAGTATTACCATTGACGGCTGCGGTTTTGGCGAGAGTGAAAGTGGTATAACGGTTACGCTTGATGGTAATGTTATTAAGAGCGATGTAATAGCTAATGATGAAGGTTGCTGGACTACATCTTTGGCTATACCCGCCACTGTTGGAGGTAGCCATTTCGTAGATGCTTATAGTGCTTCGACTGCCGCTAATGATGTTGCTGATGCTAAGCTGACTGTTTTATCGAAGGTGGTAATAGAGCCTGTTGAGGGATTTGTAGGTTGTGATATCGTGATTACCGGTACTGGTTTTGGTATAAGCAAAGAATTGACTATAAAGTACGACAATGTTGCGGTGGTTACTAAATTGCCCACTGATGATAGCGGCAGCTTTCAAGCGAGCTTTAAAGCACCTAAAAGTGCAGGTGGTGGACATAATGTAGTCGCTGCTGATGCTGGTGGTGCTTCTGCATCGGGTGTTTTTACCATGGAAACAACCCCACCATCATTGCCGCAGATTGTGTCGCCGAAGGATGGAGGTAGAGTAGGCCTTTTTGATCGTGCTGCTCCTAACTTTCAATGGGCTGATGTTTCCGACCCGAGCGGTGTTTACTATAGTTTGCAGGTATCTTCTCAATCAGATTTTGCAACTACGTTGTTGAGTAAAGAAGACTTGGTTGAGTCTAATTATACTCTGACTGACGATGAGGCTTTAGTTCGAGGAAAATATTACTGGCGAATTAAAGCCGTAGATGGTGCCGGTAATGATAGCGGCTGGACCACACCGATACTTGTTAAGATTGGACTTATGCCAGTATGGGCGTTCATACTTATCGCTGTTGTTGCCATCGCTTTTATAATTAGGTTGGTTTTCTTCGTGAGGAGTGCCAAAAGAGGGCATTAGAGAGCTTCACCGAGCAAATATTTTCCTTAAAGTTGGTTAGCATGGTGGCTGTAGCAGTTATCGGCTCTTTAGGTTTTTTGAAATAGCTCCTTAATTCTTGAGGTTATTCCTTTCAGGGGTAAAAGTTCGGTTTGTTTTTCCTTGCGCCATTTTACCTCTATGCTCTGACTTTCCAGGGTGCGAGGGCTTATGGTTAAGCGAAGGGGTATGCCTAGAAGGTCCGCATCGTTGAATTTGACCCCTGGGGATTCATCTCTATCGTCGAAGAGTACCTCAAAGTTTTTTCTGGTTAAATTTTGGTAGAGTTTTTCTGCATTTTCAGCGACATCAGAATTTTCCATGCGCAGAGGGCAAAGGTAAATGTGGTAGGGGGCAATTGTTACAGGCCAGATAATACCTTTATCGTCGTGATTCTGCTCTACTGCGGCTGCCATTAATCTTCCCAGCCCTATGCCATAGGTACCCATTATGATTGATTGTGACACACCGTTTTGGTCGAGGAAGAAAGCTCCAAGCTTCTCACTGAGGAAGGTGCCTAGCTTGAAGACATGACCAACCTCGATTCCGCGGCTGGATTTGAGTTTGCCGTTGCATTTCGGGCAGCCATCACCGGGTCGGGCTGTGGCAATATCAGCTAGAATGTCAATTTTGAAATCACGTGGGTAATTCACGTTCTTGAGGTGAGTGTCTGGCTTATTAGCACCAGCAATGAAATTAGAGCCCAAATTTATTGAGTTATCGGCTACAATTCTAATTCCTTTTATACCAATTGGTGAAGCTGAGCCAGCTACTAACCCAGCTGCCTTCACTTCAGTTTCTGTTGCCAGACGAAGCTCTGAGCATTTAAGCAAATTTTTGAGTTTCGTCTCGTTGGCATCGATATCCCCCCTGATAACTGCGAAAATAATCTCGTCATCGGCCGAATAAAAGACGGCTTTTAGCGTATGGTTTGCTGGCACACCAACAAAATTAGCTACCTCTTCGATGGTTTTGATGTTCGGTGTCGATATTTCCTCGATGGGCAAAGGAGCTCTTTGCTCCAGTTTCGGCTTGATGCTCTGAGCCTTTTCCAAGTTGGCGGCATAACCGCATTCTGAACAATAGACAATTTCATCTTCACCTGTTTCAGTGATGAGCATAAACTCGTGAGACTCTTTGCCGCCAATAGCGCCGCTATCGGCTTCTACAAAGACTGATGGCAAGCCACAGCGGGAGTAAATGTTCTTATAGGCTTGTATCATTGTCTGGTAGCAGCGGTCTAAATCTGCCTCGTCAATATGGAAACTGTAGAGATCTTTCATGATAAACTCACGGACACGTAATAGCCCGCCCCGAGATCTGGGTTCATCGCGGAATTTATTCTGGATTTGATAGAGTAGAAGGGGTAAGTCGCGGTAGCTTTGCACATAGCGTCGAACAAGCTCGGTTATAATCTCTTCGTGTGTAGGGCCTAAGACCAATGTATGCTCCCGACGGTCGGTAACGGTGAACAAAGTTTTGCCGAAAGAGGGGTATCTGCCTGATGCCTCCCATAGTTCGAAGGGTTGGAGTGTTGGCATCATCAACTCCTGCCCGCCGGCCTTGTCCATTTCCTCTCTGATTATTTGCTCTATTTTCTTGAGTATACGCCAGCCTAGAGGTAGATATGAATAGACACCAGCGGCTACCTGTTGAATCATTCCAGTCCTAAGCAGCAGTTGATGGCTCAGGGTGTCGGCTTCTGATGGTATTTCTTTCAGAGTCTTGCCAAAAAGCTTGGAAAATCGCATGTTTGTGTCCTTTGAGCTTCTTTCTTGAAGCGGAGATCTTGTTCCGCTTATTCTATATTATAAAACAAAGAGTTTCCAGTTGAAGCCTTTGAAGAAGGTGTTTGGGGGCAAGCTCCACTGGGTATTTGGACGATAAGAAAAGGGGGTGGCTTATGCCACCCCCTTTTTTGCTTGTATCAAGCAGGTAGGCTTATACCCGGCGCGTCTTGAAGATGAGTACCAGGGTGACGATCACCAGGATAGCGCCGATTGCAATAACTACCCAGACCCACAGC
>Ga0209427_10001837_pt1 | contig 24743 bp, 25 predicted proteins | sample DeeMarSWOR136_30_FD_187465 | JGI IMG/M metagenome (GOLD analysis project Ga0209427, IMG submission 187465) | Marine sediment microbial communities from White Oak River estuary, North Carolina - WOR-1-36_30 (SPAdes) (version 2) | ecosystem: Environmental > Aquatic > Marine > Intertidal zone >...
ATATTGTAGAAAAGAGTCGCTTGACTGCTAACATCAAATGGAAGTATAACGCCCTCTTCCGCTATAGTAATCGTATTATGTTTAAAACTTTGTCGAACCCCCAGTTCCCAGAATACATTGGGATTATAATCAGTTAAATCCGCAACAACTATAGGAGATACAACTAGATCTGTTATAATTTGTCTTAAAATATTACCACGTAAAGCTTGTATACGATGTGCTTCAATTCCTGGGATTTCTTCTATTAATGGTTTTAAAAAGTTTTCATAATGATTTGTCCAATATTTTTCGGTATGTTTTTCACTACTTTTTGAAAAAGGCATAATAACAAAACATTGAGCAAACGTATCGACCAAATTTAACCCCTCTTTTTATTGGTTGAGTAAAACCTAATCAGAGTATTAATGAATAGAAATTACATTTTAACATTTAAAAATCATATGGATTTCTATTAGATAATAGATCAGAATTTATTTTATTTATTGAAAAAATAGATAAATATTAAGCAAATTAATAAATAAAAAATAATTTTTTTCTTATAAAAGTACTAATTCAAAAAACAAGTTGAGGTGCATGGAAAAAAAGCAAGAATATAGATTGACACAACAAGTAAAAATACATGGATGATCATGCAAGTTAGGTCCTAATCAACTAAACGAATTATTGATAAGTGCGGGAATACAAGGTGATATTGAAGATGCGGCCATTGTGTCCATACCAGATAGCGACTTAGTTTTGGTTAAAAGTATTGATATTTTTACTCCAATTGTCGATGAACCCGAAATAATGGGTGAAATTACTGCATGTAATGTGACTAATGACATATTTGCGATGAATGTGCCTGAAATATCAGGTATGCTAGTGTTTTTAGGAATTAACACTAATACTCCCATGGAAATAGCTGAGGGTATTTTGAAGGGAATTCGAATATTTATGGAAGAAAAAATTAATTCTCAAGTAGTAGGCGGGCATACCATTTATTCTGAATGGCCATTAATGGGGGGTGAAGCTTCTGGATTTGTTCATAAAGATGCATTAATTCAAAAACAAGGAGTTAAAGAAGAAGATAAATTAATTCTTACTAAACCTATAGGGTTACAAGCGATAATGGCAGCATATAGAATTCTTAAAGATTTCCCAGAAATGTTAGAACAATATTCTAAAAGTGAATTGCAAAAATCTATTGATTTTGCTATAAAACTAATGATAACTCCAAATCAGAAAGTGGTAAGAACTATCCATTCTTATAAGGATTTTTCATTTGTGCATGCTGCTACGGATGTGACTGGTTTCGGGTTAAGTGGTCATACAAAAGAAATGCTACAGAATTCAAAGTTATCTGCAATAATTGAGACTGTTCCTTCAATAAAATTATCAAAGGAACTTTCAGGTGAGTTGGGGTATGCTTTTGACGATTGTAGTTGCCATGAAACTGCTGGTGGGATGTTGATGGCAGTTGATCCTAAAAAAGCAGAAGACTTTTCTAATGCACTTATTAGTAATGGAGTAAAAAATTGGATTGTAGGGACCATTGATAAAGCTGAACCTAAATTGGTAAGGCTTTCAGAAAAAGTGAAGCATCTTGAAATAACAAATTTTTAGAGATGTCGAGGATATAAGTAAAAACACTCTCAAGTGATCGCTTATTAAGAATTCCACCCGCAAGGTGGCATCTTAAATATTTTAATCTTTAATTTCCCCTTTAAGTTTTATTACAATTCTTTTAATTTCATTCAGAGCAGTATCAACTAACTCTTCTCCATTTTCTATATTGAAAGCGGTGATAGAGAGCTCAATTTCAGCTAAATATTCTCCCAACCTTGGATGCGTTTTAATCCAAAGCTGCGGATATTTTTTTTCAATCTCTCCTGTATAATGAGCAATTTCACTTTCACCAATACCTTTAAAAATAAAACCCTTCTCAACAAATTTTCCTTTTCTATCCTTTAAAATTTGTAAAACAGAATTGTTAAACATCCCTTTCATTTCCATCGGTACTCCTGGAAGACAAAATATAATTGTATTTTTCTCGCTAATTTCTACTCCCGGAGCAGTTCCTCTTAAATTTTTTAAGGGTTTTCCTCCTTTCGGTAAATACGCCATCTTCTCTCTTTCTTTTGTCATTCCCCTAAGTTTTAAAATTCCTCGTTCGATTGCGTTCTCATATGCTTTCTTTATCATATTGTAAGCGTGCTTATTCAATTCTATCTTTCTATTTAATCCTTTAGCAATCCCCTCCAATGTCATATCATCAAAAGTTGGTCCAAGTCCTCCTGATGTTATAATCATATCAGGTTTTCTTTTTAATATTTCTCTTAAAGCATTAGAAATCTCTTCTAATTCATCAGATACAGTTGTTATTCTTCTAAGCTTATGACCAAACTTTGTAACCCTTTTTGCCATCCAATTCGAATTGGTATCTTTAGTTTTTCCAATAAGAACTTCGTTTCCAATGATCAAGAATTCAACATCCATAAATCCATCCTCAGAATAATGATAAACGATTTATCTTTATAATATAAAATTTTGTATTTTTAATTATCTTTCTGATTAGTACAATTTTCAAAAAATTTGATATTGTATATTTCATTTAAAGAATTATATAGATGATGAATTAATGTATTTAAAAGATTATGACAATTGAAATTGACGATAGCGGAACCGGTGATTTAGTCGGGGATGCGTTTATAGGTTTTTTAAGAAAAGAAACAGGCGAGTTAATTTTTAGGACATTAGAGGTGGATCTATTCAAAAATGATAACTGGAAAAACAAAATGCCCTACAAAGTAACTTTAGAAAACGTTAAAGATGGATTAAAAGCGCTAAACTTTGATAAAGAAAAAGAGAAAATATTACTTTGTCGCGGAAATATTTTTGATGAAGTGAGAAACTACTTTGATGAAGAAGGTATAAATTATGAACCGACTATAATAGACGGAAAACTTCAAGATGCGGTAGAGGGAAGATTAGTTAAACATCTAAGATACGATTTAGGAATTAGATCTAGGAATTTAAATAAAAAAAGTGGAGCAAAACGTTATTTTATACTATTTAACTGGGTTAGTCATGATTTTTATAAACGAGAAAAGTATGTTAAATCTGGATTTAAAAAGTGGAATACTGTATGGCGTGCAAAAGCTATTGATAAATATGAAAAAATTAAAAAATCAAGGCACCAAAATTAAGATAACTAATTTTTATCTCTATTTTTTTTTACTTTTTCATTCTACTTAATATCGAGATAATTTATCTTAGAAACCTTTTCCTGAAGATCAATCTGCTAATTAAGCCTATGGAAGCAAGTCCTATTAAAATTCCACCTGGGACACTGGTTCCGACTTGAATGGTATCTCCTAAGGAAGTTGAATCCATTGGTAAATTCATCTCCTCTTGAGCAAGAAAAGGCATCACATTATCTCTAAACTTTGGTAACCATTTAAAGATCATACTTATTTCATCCTCTTTAAGTTGATGAGAAGTTTGTAAGCCAAAGGCTGTAGCAGATGTAGGATCTTCTACTCCCGTATACCAATCCTCTAAACCTTTTTTATTCACTAATGAATAAGTATTAGATACGTTCCAGAGTGATTCCGCCGATGTCAGAGAGATATTTGAGGGTATTACGGGAGTAAATTGATTTTGGTATCCTACTTCGAATCCATAAACAGTGGTTTTTTGCAGTGTAAGTGGAAATCCATAGGGATATATGGCTATGCCATCTGCTGTTCCATTAACCCACACTTCAAAAAAGATAACTTTAGCATATTCAGGTAAGCTCATACCCTCTCCATCAGGAGGAGGCAGTGTAATAAGAACTGGTACAATATTCCATTTAAACGATTCCTTCCATAACCAATTCATTATCATTTCCATTTGATAGGACTTTAAGAGAAATATTTCTCTTAATTCTTCCTGTTTTGTAACATTCTCTCTCGCCTTAATCCATTCATTAATTCCAGAATCATTGGTGAGTGCTTTTAAGTTATTCTCATCCCAAAGTAAATCAATTGAAGCTCTTGAAATATTTGAAGGTTCTTCGCGACCTACTTCGAAACCATATAACGGTTCTTCGAGCTCTTTTACAATTGTCTGAAAATCAATCCCATCTTCGAATAAACTACAATTCGCCCATTGCGCATAGAAATACATCTCCGCAATGTCCATGGTATTCATTTCACTGTATTCAGGCATAATAGTTGATAAATTTGCAACTAACATAGGTATCGCTACAGGTACAAAATAATCTCTATAGTAATCTGTTAATTTTGTTAATTTATTCCATGTTGTATTATAACCCATAGCTAATTCTTGCTGCAGAGTAGCATTTCCGAACGCCTGATCATAATATTCTAAATATTCTAATACTCCAAAACCTAGATTATTATTCCCAACTAAACCGGGTAAGGAGCCATTTCCTTCAATTAAAACAAATTTAGCATTATCATACCAAAGATTTTGCTGATAATATTCTGAAATCCCTTTAATCGGGGGATATCCCATTCCATTTAAAACAGAACTGTATGTAACGGGAATAATTAATACCCATTGTATCCAACGATCGAAAAATAATGATAATGGATTAACTCCTAATGCTGTTGGTTCATGAAGCGTCATGTTAATTAAAAACATAAAAAAAGTAGCATTAACAATAGCTTCCGTCTCCGTAAGACCTTTTTCTCTAATACCTCTCAAGGCTTCTGGAATACCAAGTTCTGCAATCATATCTTCTACCATTGGAAGAGCTTCTTCTTGAATTCCTAATAATCCTTCATCTACAGAAGTAGAGACCATGTTAATTATACTTTGATTAATAAATATACCAATGGGTATTAATCCACTTCCAATTGAGAGTATAACAATAGAAGCAATTACTAACCTTCGAGACATTATTCTAATCTAATTTTTTTAAATATTCAATATTGATATACAACATTGATCATTTCATTTATATACAATTTGATATTTTAATATTTAAATATTTCTTTAGTAAGTCATTATATGAAGTCTATTAAAATGAATTCTGGTGTAAAAAAATAACTAACTATGAAAATAAAATTTTGGAAATCATAAGAGATAATCCTGGCGGTATAACAGTCTCAGAAATTTCCAGAACCACTGGTTTCTCGAGAAATACTATTTCTAAATATGTATCTATACTTGAGGTTAAAAATGAAGTTTTTCCTAAGAAAATGGGTAAAAATAAATCATATTTTGCAACGAAAAAACGTCATATCCCCTTTGAACTGGCAATTTCCTATTATAAAGCACTTATATCTAAATTTAAAAAATATCTACCAAATCATGAAGAGCTCGCAAAGCAAGTTGGTAAAGAAGCCGCTAAAGATATAAAGTTTAGGTTCGATCCAATCATTTATAAACAAATGAAAACCATAAAAGATCATCCCATTTCGAGAATACATATAGAGAGTTTTAAAAGTTTTTATCCTGCGTATGACATATTTCAACCTAATATCGATATTTCAATTATAAATTTAGATCTTAAAGGAAAAACTGCTACTTTTAGATTTAAAAATTCCATATTTTTAGAAGATTCTAAAGATTACATCTATCATATATATATTATGTGTGGAATAACTGAGGGTATTCTTAGTCGAGAATTGAAAACCGAAGTTTCTTGTAACGTTAAAGAGGTTTATATTTCGGAAGATAAAAAGGACTCCTATTTTGATATTAATATTAAAATATAATCAAAAAAGATAGAATTATATAACTCCGAGACAAAAATATATTACTTATGAAAATTGTAGTATTTGCTCCCCATCCTGACGATGAAATTTATGGGTGTGGTGGAAGTATTTTAAAATGGATGGATGAAGGGCATAATGTCCATATTGTTTATGTTACAGATAATCGGGTATTAATTACATGGGGTAAAAAAGAAAATCAACTTATTGAGGAAGAAGCAAAAGAGTTTATCAATTTAAGTGAAGAGGAGATTGGAATAATAGGATTAAAAGAAGCTAAAGAAGTAGCGCTGGCTTTTGGATTCCCTAATAAGAATGTTCATTTATTTAAGTTTCATGATCAGGATGCTATAAATCAAATTGATAAGGGGGTATTACTAACTAAGGAAATAATAAAAGATGCAGATAGGTTAGTCCTACCGAGTGATAATAATAATCATCCTGATCATCAAGCAACTCATACGATGGTTAAAACTGCGGCTTTAGAACTAAATCTAAAAAATGCTGAATTCTATGTTTACGCAATATACAACGTAATGAAGGCACCAATAGAAATGCATATAAAAATTAAAATGGCAGAATATAGGGAACATGTATATGAAATCATGAAACTATATAAAACTCAACTAGCTCTAAAAGATACTCGAATGGGTTGGTTAACATTAAAGAGAAAGCGTTCTGAAAGGTTTGGTGTTTTTAAATTAGAAGATGCAGGAAAATACTATAATTTTTGATTATAAAAAAAATTTCAACTTTTCATTATTGTTCCGCAATTTGGGCATTTTTTTATATCAGGTGGTAATTCTGTACCACAAGCAAAACAAATTCGTTCATTAAGGCTGCTTATTGGTTTAGTGGAAGGGTCCCCTCTTTTATCTTTTGGTAATAATTCTTCTCCGTGCTTAAATAAACTCATATCAACATCCTTACTCAAAATTTGTCGAAGATAATCCTTATCATGGGGCGTTATTATTTCAAAATCTTTTGGTGCTTCTATTTCTTTAAAACCCTTTGGAAGATCCTTCAGCTCACTTTCTTTAAAAGTTTTTGATTCAATATTTTCCGTTTCTTTACCTTCAGTATCATTCTGTTTATTTATATTTGAACGTTCTAAATCCGAAAGAACATCCTTTTCTTCTACCGTTTCTTGAGAGAAATTCTCTTCTTGGATAAATTCCTCATCAATATAATCTTCCTCAATATGATATTCTTCTTTTATATAGCCCCGAAGATTTAATTTTAAAGTTTTTATATGCTCAATTATCTGCTTAGTTTTTTCAATAAGCATAGATTTATAAGAGAACTCTAAGTTGGGAGATTTTGAGACTCTTAGGACCATTTCACTTATTTCTACCCATTCATCAATTGCTTCAAGAATTTTATTGTTTTTTTCCAGACCGTTTGCTTTCGCTACTTTATAGCTTAATTCTTTATTAAATTTCGAAATATCCATGATTATAATTTTTTTTGTTTTACAATTTTAACAAATAAATTCGAATATTTATAATTGTTAATAATTTGTGTAAAAACTTAATATTAGAGATTTTTATTAGTTAACTAAGAAAAGTATTAATAAAATATAATCTTAATTAGCTGCTAATGTCGTTAAATCCATTTTCACAGAACGAATTAGAAAATTTGAAAGAGGTAATTGAAAAAAATGGGTGGAACATTCAAGGTTTTATAGAAAATTACTTCAGATATAGTATAAAAAAGGATAAGTTGCTCTTATTCACATTTAAATTTCCCATTTCTTTACCTCTCAGAATAAATATTCCCTTTGAAGTTGTTACGTTCCGTGTTTGCATTGCTTTCAAATTGTGGCACTTAAATCCCAATACTAATAAAGTTATTCTTTACCTAATGAAGATGTTGAGAGATTTGGCATTACAAGTTTCTTTAGAACATAAATTTCCCATCCAAGGTAAAGAAAAAGAACTCCTTGATTTACTCAATTTGTTAATACCAGAACAAATTAAAGATGAAAATTACAAAACCTGGCTGAATCGAATACGAATCTCATTAATGAATAAAAGGGATGAATTTAAGCAAATTGACACAATAATAGTTAACAGTATAATAACCACTTTAAAAACTGCTGGATTAGATCCTACTTTTAGGCTTCCTTGGGAACTAAGACATGGAGTTCCTAAGATAAGAACTTCTGAAACTTTGTTTTTCTCAAATGAAGAGCAATTTGACGAATTTTTTATTTTGGAAAAAGGATATTTCTCATATTTTAAAGATCTAGAATATAATAAATTCTTTATTCGTACATCATTTGATTCCTATACTCCATATATTTTAATGAGTCTTTTTAATGATCAAAGTTTTAAATTAGAAGCATTAATAGAAAACTGGATTAAATTTGCTCGATTGATGCTAAATTCAATAATTGAAATTATTAATATGGCTGATGTTTACCAAAATGATTTTATTCAGATAAACCCTGAAAGGGAGATTGACTTAAATGATTTTGAATTAGATCAAAATAATTTTCCTTTCACTGCCCTTCATTATGAAAGTTCAATAGCAAAGGGGGAATTGTATCAAATTCATAATGATCTATTCAACACTCCTCCGGTTAATTTTGAAGTTATTGAATCTATCCAAGCCTATACAGATGCAGAGGAATTAATAAAAAATTATCGATTCGATGAAGCGACTGAAATGTTAAACAATTCCTTAAAAATTTTCAATAAAAATCGTCAGAAAAAAGTTGTAGTCTCTATATTGCTAAAGTTAAGAAAGATTGCTTCCTTATTAAACCAAAATGATATCGCTCTCAATTATTTAGAGACTGCTTTAGGTGTGGCTAAATCTGGAGATGTAAATATAGAATTTATAATAAAAATTCATTTAAAATTGGGTAAACATTATTTTAAGAAGAATGAGAATGATAAAGCTCGCAATCATTTCGAAATTATCATCAATTTTCTAGAAAATGAACAAGCATCCCTTAATAAAGATGAATATTTAGGATTGGCTTATCTTTATTTAGGTTTAATTAGTCTAGAGCAAAATAGATTAGCTGAAGCTAAAAATCACTTTAAAAATACGCTGCAATTAGGGACTAAATCTATTAAAGTTAAATTAAAATATCACCTTCTTAGGGCAAAAGACTATAAAAACAGAGGAAATTTATCTCAGGCTCAAAAATTGCTTAGAACTGGTATTGATACAGTTGGTATTGATTTTAATGATAAGAATTATGAACATATTCTTTTTAATATAATTTTAGAATTAGCAGAATTTTATATTCATCATAGAGTAGACTCTCGTAAAGCTATATATTTATTAAAAAGTGTAGAAAGTCGAATATCTGTTAGTATTAAAGAAATTTCAGGAATCCGTAGAGCAATTCGTTGGAATTTATTGATGTGCGATTATAATGATATGCTAGCAAATAATAGTGATAATTCAAACTATTATTACAAACAGAGCCAAATATTAATTAACCAACTTAAGAAAATTGGTGTATTCGATTAAAATAATATAAAAAGGATATAATTATCGAGAAAATTGAGCACGCTTAGCTCCGAGTGACTCTTTTTGGCCTCCATATTTTCCTTTCTCTATTCTTTGGATATATAAATATCTATACCGCATTCTTGGAGGTCTTTTCTTTTGAGAATTTACGCCCGTCTTATCAATTTTTGGGGTTTGAGTCCTCACTTTTCCAGCTTTGGTAAGAGAACCATGTGATCCGGGAATTTTACATCAACTCTTTATTTTAAAATAATTTGTAATTATATCATGATAAAAACTTTCTAAATTCTTAAATTTTATTATTTTAAGGGAAAATTCTCGTAGAAATTTAATTAAAAATTGGACTCCAATTATTTTATAGACTTTTAAAATTAACTCTCACTTGAAAAGACATTTTAATTACTAAATTAGTATTGAAAAATATGCTAAAAAAACATCCTGAAAATGAAGGAACAGAACCAAATAATGTTAAAGATAAGCAAATACAATACGGAGAAAGTCAAATTGTGTGTTTTGCTTGTGGTGAAAAAATAGGAGCTAATACTGAAATATGTCCTTATTGCAATACCAAACAAATCGAAAAAGAACCAAAAATTAAATAATAAAGACTCTCTTTTCATACGAGAAAACACTTTTATAGTAAATTAACATTTTAAAGATAGTATATTGTTATATAAAACTAAAGGTGTAAAATGAGCTCCAGAAATTATAATCGTAAAAGTTTCGCATATATTTGTATAACCTTCTTTATTATAATCGTCATTATCCTAATAATTGGAATGTTGTTTTTTGAAACCGAACTTATTTTAATCATAACGGTCCCTCTATTGATTCTAATAATAATTAGCTATATTGTAATTCGATTCTCTTGGCAATCGCAAAAGTATTGTCCACGATGTAACATTCCTGTAAGTATTTATGCTGATTTCTGTAAAAATTGCGGATTAAAATTAATCAGTAGATGTCCTAACTGTGATAAGTATATTAAGGAAGAGTTGGGCTATTGTAGATTTTGCGGTTATAGTTTTGAATATTTTGAAAAAGTTAAAGAAACTCCAGAATATATTATTGTAGAGAGAGGTTCTCCCGCACCCGTTAGACCTAATTTTTGTCCAGCGTGTGGTACTAGTTTAAAAAACGCTGAAAATCTTAGATTTTGTGAATATTGTGGATCTAAGTTAGTTTAAATCTGATCTTTACTATTGGTTCTAAATTTCTTGATTATAGCGATTATAATAGAAAGAATTATGGTTAAAACAAAGAAAATTATTGCATTAAAGATAAATTCGGGTAATGCAACATCATAATAAGCTAGTTTAAAAATATAGTCGATTATTGTCCAGGGACCTAAAAATGCAATATAATATATAACATACTTTGGAAAGAGAGTGTATTTCTTTTTAAATAATATAAATAAAGAAACAAGAAATGGAATCAGATGGATATAATCATAATAAAGATGTAAAGTGAAGAATTCAGAAATAATTATAAGAATTAATGGAATTAATGCATACGCTAAAAAATTATTGATGTATTTATTATCCCTTTTTAAAAACCATGCAATTGATACGGAAAAATACCACTGACTCACCGCAAAAATAACAATATTTGCACCAGGGGTTCCATGTTGGACATCGGGACCCATCGTGTATACATCTAACGGTTGCCAATTAAGAGGGATTATAAATTGAAAAATTAATGAAATTACTGTAGCAATGATTATCTGAATTATTGTTATAGGTATTAAATTTAATTTATTTAGTTTCTTCATTTAATAAAAAAATCTCACAACATTTTATTATTTTTCTTTCTACCGTCACCTTTATGTAAAATTATTTTAAATTTCATTTTCAGTGGAAAGAGTGAACAAATGATTAAATATCTTTATCCATCTCTCTTCGAATCCACTTTTCTTTTCAGCATTCGAATCAAAACGGAATAGCAAAAGTTCAATATAGAGATAATCGCCCAATTAATTACAAATGTAGAAAATGGTCCTTGAAAGTAAGCTAACTTAAAAAAATAGTCAATATAAAGCCAGAGACTAACAATAATAAAATTAGGAATTACAAATTTTTCCTCTAGAGTTTCTCTTTTCTTCCAGGTAATATAAATCGCAATAATGATGGGAAGGATATGTATATAGTCATAATATAGACCATATACAAAAAATTCGGGAATAACTACAGAAGCTAAAGGTACAATCGAGAATGCTAGAAAATTATTAATATATTTATTATCACGTCGTAGGAACCAGGCAATCGATAAAGAGAAGTACCATTGACTTATAGTAAAAAAAACGATATTAATGCCTTCATCCCCATGTTGAATGGTCGTCCCACTATTGTAAAAATGTAAAGGTTGCCACCAAAACGGGATAATGAATTGAAATAAAATAGAGATTAGCGTCGCAATTGTTAATTGAATAATTGTTATTCTTTTCATACTTAAATTATTCAATTTCTTTATTAGTTCTAAAATCATTAAAATATTATTCACTTCGAAATTGATTTATAATCTGATATCAACTCTAATAAAGTAAAATATATATTTTTTATTTCATCATAATTATTATCTCAGCTAGGGAACTTAGTGTAGCTCGGTAGCACAACAGGCTCCAGATCCTTTTAGCAAAGAAGTGCACGAGGACACCTGTAGGTCGGGGGTTCAAATCCCTCAGTTCCCATTTTCTTTTTAGCATTTTATTTACATTATTTAGTTTGGGATTTAAAATTTTTAACATTACGAAAGATATAGGATTTTTATTCAATTTTACTTCATTTTCAATCTCGTGTTAATTGTTCTATATGTGATATTCCTCATATTTAAGAAGAAGGAGTTTAAAGTTCGACACTTTAATTTGAGGTCAATTAGGGCTTAAATTTGAAATGAATCATGAATACTTTTAACATCAATAGCATATTCTTTACAAATAACATACAGCACGTTCAATTTAGAAATTTCATTGAGATCTTGCTGCTTTTTAGCAATAAGATGTTCGATTTCTCTTCGTGATAAACCAGTGTGTTTGATGATATTAATAATATAATTATCCTTAAGATCCATTTTCTTGTAAATTTATCAGAAGATTGATATTTATTTTAGAATAGTATCTAAATAGTACGTGTTTTCTTCAAAATTTAAGAATCATACCCCAATTCCCAATTTCATTTTAGCATTTTATTTATACTATTTAGTTTGGTTTATTAAATTTAAAATTAAACAAAAGTTATCTGTTTAAAATTCCGATAAAATTCAAAAATTATAAATAAGCATATTTCTATTATGTTTAAAAAGGGGATAAGAAAAAAACCTCTTAGTTATATTATGTTGAAAAGTGAGGTAAAAATGTCATTTTTGTGCAAAAGATGTGGGAGAGTGTTAAAATCAGCTAAAAGCATTAAATTAGGATATGGCCCCACTTGTTATAAAATCATAAAGTTTCATAATAATTCTATTAATATACAAGAAGAAATCAAGTTCTTAAAAATAGAAATAAAAACATTAAAGAAAGCTATAAGGGAATTAAAATTTAATAATTTTACAACTAATCAAACGTCTCCAATAATAAAGATAAGAAAAGAAGAGAGGAGCTCAGAGAGAGATATTAATAAAGGCCAAATGATGGAAGTAATTCAAGAATTAAAGTGTTCTTTCCAAAATTGTAATGGAGATGTAAAAAGCTTATTAAAACCAATCCAGGTTGAACCAAATCTTATTGAAACATCTAAATTAGCTATTGTTTAATACGGTTTTCACTCTTGTTATTCATTTAAATTACTATTATTAATATAATCCAATAAGTATATTTTCTAAATAATTATCAAAATGTTGTGAATCACCCCAATTACTAATAAATATAAGAGATAACCTTTAAAAAGGTAGTTCTGCAATTTTGAGTGATGAACGATGAAACGATGGAAAAAAGTCTTAATTAAAAATGGGGATAATCCTCAGGAAGTTGTTGAGGAAGATGAATATCACATTTCGAATGGGTGTTGTTATTTTCATGATCAAAACGAATTAAATGAGTTTGATGATATAGATGATGACACTCCGAAAGATGTATGATAAGTCACTTATAGCCATACTCAATAAGGTTGATAAATCATAGGCTAATAAGTAAATATAATGCAGTAATAAGAGATTCAAACTTTTCTCTATTCAATTATTGTGTTATTCGTAGTATAGTATCAACTGGGTCAATAGATTCTTGAGGAAGTATTACTTTTATCCCTTTTGGACTATTCTTTATATTTAACTCTATATCATTTGGTTCTAGTTTCACCTTACTTATATTATTCCAAATATCCGAAGAAAATTCCAAACTAATAGATTCTTTTTCTCCTGAAAAATTGATTAAATGAATGATCTTATCATTCCCATACTTAGATCCTATTAATCCATAATTCTTATTATTCAAATTAATACCTGGAACATTTTCACCCTTATAATCCAATGGAGTGGCTTCAGAGAATAAAAGGCGCCTTGATTTGTACCATTTTCCAAATCGTTCCACGTGTTGAGCTGGTTCTGGATATAATGAACCATCCATCTGAGAAGGAAGTCCAAAACAGGATTTTCCACCATTTGCCATGATTATGACCGCGATTCTTGCTACCTCAAAGGGATCTGAACGTGGCGATGGATCAAACCAACTCTTCGCAGCAGGACCAATTAATTCCCAGGGTTGCTTCTTAGAACGATATCTTTTACTTTGTTTCCATGCTGAATCAACGGTATGAGCTTCAGCACTAAGATAATGAGACCAATCCGGCTTTTCATTTATACTGTTATTAAAGGCGAGTACAATGTTTGGATATCTTTCTTTCATGAGATCCATGACTAGCACAGTAGACTCTTCCTGAAAAGCGCTTTTCATAAACCAATCCATCCACATTCCATCTGGTTCATACTTTTCTACTAATTCTATAATTTGATTTCTTAGATAATTTTCATAGATTGCAGGATCATAGTTAAATTGCGCGATTTTTTTTTTAAGATCATCTGCTCTTCGATTTAAGAAGTCTGTAGCTTCATTAATATTTAGATTGGTCATATCTTTTTGGGTTTGCTCTAATTTGCCCTTCTTCTTTTTATTCCTTTCTTCTTTTAATGATTGGATAAATTCAGTAATAAGAAATTGCGTAAACTTTAAACAAAAATCAACTACTTCTTCTTTCTTTTCTCTATGTAAAGCTAAAAAGGAAGATGTGATTTTTCTTACTGGTTGGATCTTATCGAATTGAGGGTTATGATCAAACACAGTTGAATAGTAAAACATGAAAGGTATATTTTCTTTTTTAGATTCTTCAGCAAATATTTTACAATAGTCAATAGGAGTTTTCCAATTAGTATATTTAGTATCAAAATAACAAATACCATCATGCCATTTTGATTCAAAAATATGATAATCTACTCCCACGATTTTTGAAAATTGTACCCATTGACTCATCTTGCAAAATGGACCGTTAAATTTAAGATTACCGTTTTCATCTTTCATTGATGCATTGAATTTATCAAAATCTCGTTCCCAAATCCATCCTGGTCTTGCCTCTATTTGATATTGGATACCAAAAACTGGTTTTTGCCACCAACTTCGACTTGTAGACTCTTGAGAACTTTTTTGCAACTATATCACTTCCAAATTCCTATTAAATTTTCATTTATTGAAATTCTATTTCTATATTAATATATCTTCAAGTTTAAAAAAAAATATATATCTTAAAATTAAGTAATTAATGAGGCTAATTTATAATTAAAGGTGAGCAATAAATGTCGAATAGAGCTACTATTCAAAAATTATTTGAAGAAGGAGGAGAAATTTTAAGATTAGTTCCTACTTGGGTACCAAGGCTGTTTTGCATTCCGGGTAGGCGAATTAAACTTCATCCCAATGATTATTACGCAATGGGAGCATCAAGAGGTGGTATCGATGAACGATGGTTTTCTTCTACAACTAAAGCGGATAATGGTCCGCTTACATCTCAAAATGAAGGATTAAGTTTTGTTTTTCAAAAAGATGGTTCAAAGAGGGATAAGTTTTTATTGAAGGATGCTGTGGATATGCTACAAGGAGATTTAATTGGTAAACGTCTCTGGGAGAAATATCAATGTTGGCCTATATATTCCAAGTTTTTTGATAATCAAGGTGCCTTACCACATCACATTCATCATCGCGATGAACATGCAAAACTCGTTGGTCAAATAGGTAAGCCAGAAGCGTATTATTTTCCCCCTCAATTAAATAATCATAATGGTGATTTCCCCTATACTTTCTTTGGACTCATTCCTAGTGTCACAAAAGAACAGGTGAGAGCAAGTCTTGCAGCTTTTACTGAAGGAGATAATAAACTAATATCACTCTCTAGAGCTTATAAACTTGAACCTGGTACAGCTTGGAATGTTCCCCCGGGAGTCTTGCACGCTCCGGGTAGTCTATGTACTTATGAACCACAACGGGCTTCGGATGTTTTCGCTATGTACGAATCTCTAACCCATGGTCAATTAGTCCCAGAAGAACTATTATGGAAAAATACTCCTGAAGAAAAAAGAGGAAATATTGATTATTTAATGGAAGTTATTGATTGGGATTTAAATGTGGATCCTAATTTCTATAATGAGCATTATATGCTTCCTAAACCCGTAAAGAAACTTGAACATATGAAATCAGAAGGTTATATTGAGAATTGGATCTGTTATAAATCAGATGCGTTTAGTGCAAAGGAACTAATGATATTACCCGAACAAGAAGTTATTATAAAGGATAATGCCGCGTATGGAATGATTATGACTCAGGGTCATGGAATGATGGATAATTGGAAAATAGAAACCCCTACCTTGATTAGATATGGACAATTTACAAATGATGAGTATTTTGTGAGTGAAAGTGCTGCAAAAAGTGGGATTGAAATTAAAAATTTATCGGAAACTGAACCTCTCGTGATGTTAAAGCATTTTGGCCCTGGAAATCCTGATATGAGGCTCTAATTCATTTTTATCTTTCTTTTTTGAGGGATTCGTTTCAAGAGAATATATTTTTATAAAGCTATCTATCAATATTAATAATTAATAGTTGTAATTTAATTTTAATAAAATATGCAAAATTGAGATGAAAGAATATGGAAGATCAAAGTAGATATTCTGAAGTAATCACATATAAAAGAATGATTCGCTTCGCTTTAATAGCACCTGTTGCAGGATTATTATCTGGGATGTGGGGAAATATTCAATTCTTTGCAGTATATGCATTACTCGTTCCTCAAACCTTAATTTCTTTAATTTATCTATTTTATTCCTTTGTGGATGCCTTCAATGATCCTATTATTGGTTACCTCACGGATCGTTCGCGTAAATATACGAAAAAATATGGCAAAAGATATCTTTGGATAAAGATTGGTGTAATATTGAGTCCTATTTTTCTTATTCTATGCTTTATCCCGATTTCAACTAATGTTATTATACTTGTTATATGGCTATTAATAATGATGAGTATTTATGAAACTTTTCTTACCCTACTTGAAGTAAGTCACAATTCATTATATCCCGATTTGTTTAGAGAACACGCTCAAAGACGGAAAGTTAGTGCAATTGGAAGTATTATTGGCGGAATAACATTGATTTTAGGGGCATTATTTATCCCAATAATGATTTATATGGGAGGAGGTGAATATCAGCCAAGGGCATATCTTTTCACCGTAATCATCCTTGTTGCGATAGTGTATGTTTTAACGTTTCCATATTTAAAAGGAGTCAAAGAAACAAATGAAATGAAATCATTTAGAACGGAATTAGATGATACCGGAAAAAGTTCTTCGCCTCTGAGAGAAGTTTTAGGTCGTATTTTCAGAGATAGAAATTGGCTAGCAATAATTATTGCTAACACCTGTTTTGCGATTGCTGGAGCTTGCATGTTATATGGAATAAACTTTTTTGTCGTGTCATATCTTGAATTACCAATAGCACTAGCAAGCTTTCCGGGAGTAGTGTATAGCTTAGTAGCAATAATATTTGCAATTATTTGGATCAAGATCGCTAAAAAAATTGGCGTAAAAAAAACATATTCAATAAGTTTATTTTTAAATTCAATCGGATTTTTGCTGTTTTTCTTCGTTAATGATATATTAATGATGGCATTAGTTCTTGCATTTGTTGGCGCAGCTTCAAGTGCAAATTTAGGTGTAATTTTTCAGTTGGCTCAAGCAGAAGCAATTGATAACGCTGCGATCAATTCAAAAAAACGAGAAGAGGGAACTTACATTGGAGTTTTACGCGTTTTTTCAGCATTTTCTTACTTCTTTCAAACTTTAATATTCGCAATAGTTAGTGCTATTTCTGGATTTGATGCTGCATTAGGACCTGGACAATCATTCGAAGCGAAATTAGGTTTAAAACTTCAAATGTCGTTGATTCCATTCTGTATTATAATAATTGGCGCTATTCTTTTTGTATTTATATATAAGATCTCTAAAGAAAAAGCATTGGAGAATGTAAATAAGTTAATTGAGTTAAGGTTGTAACAATCTTATTTTTTAATTTTATTTTTTTTTCTTTTCTAATCTATTTAATTTGTTATCAATAAAAACGATGATTTAACACTAAATTAGCTAACAGGAGAGAAAGCAATTCAAGGAAGATTTGAAGGAATTATAGAGGTGGTAACTACCCTCCTTAATCTCTTAGTAAAAACGAAAAAGTAAATGGTTTATATTACTTTAAAGGTAATTTTATAGTATTTTGTGTATGTTGGGATTCGTACGCAGCTAAGACTATTTCCAAGCTAGCTTTACCATCATATATAGTGGGTATCCATTCTTCAGGAAATCCCACGTCCTCATTTGAGCGTCCTAAAATTTGATTTATAAAACTACGTATCTCCCGAGCATAAGCAACATTCCAACGGTCCTTAGGAAAAGTAGTTTCAACTTCTAAGAGTTTACTCGTCTTACTTCTACGAATTCGTTTTTTAATCGTCATTGGTTTTAAGAAGTACTCATTGGGGACCTCAAAAAAATAGGTTCCCTTAGTCCCATGAATTCTACCTAACTCCTCACCATAAACATTGCCAAAAAATGCTTCAGAACGCTCAAATACTGCTATTACGTCGCTTTCCTTAAATGATAATAGAACTGTAGAATGATCTTCATTAACTCTATTCTTGTTTATCCGTCTTATTTGTGCACTAACACTCTTTATTTCTCCAAACCACCATCTAAATAAATCAAAATAATGAGGTCCATGATCTAAAAGATCTCCACCTCCGCACTTTTCGCTTGTTATCCTCCATAATCCCGCTTCTTGTATTAGATCACTTCTTGGATTTGAGCCTAAATCAGGCATGGAATGATACCAATAAATTGAAGCATGGAAGATATTACCTATTTCCTTTTCATTAATTTTTTCTTTGATGAATTGGAACCCCAAATCGAATCTTTTTTGAGTAGCTGTTTGAAAAATTACATTATTTTTCTCAACAGTTTTGATCATCTTATTGACTTCTTCTAAGTTTAAACCAATAGGTTTTTCACATAAAATATGTTTTCCATTTCTTGCTGCCCTGATTACTTGCTCAGAATGAGCCCAATGAGGTGAACATATGCTAACAGCATCGATATCTGGGTCATCTAATAAATCCTCTGGGTTTTTATATGATTTTGGCACATTATAACGCTTTTGAGATTGTTTAAGATGAGAATCGAAGGGATCAGAAACTGCTTCTATTTCTGTGAGTGGAGATTTGTGATATATTGGTAAATGAGCTATGTTAGCAACAGTTCCGCATCCTATAATTCCAATTTTTAATTTATTATTAGACAATTAAATTAAAGAGAATTTTATAATTATTATAGGATAAATTAAACAAGAATTTCTTTAAAATTTTTAACTTTTATTTTCAAAAAAAAAAAACACATTGAAATCAATTATAATATGCCAAGTTCTATACTTTCTCATCAAGCACCGGTATTACCATTAAAAATTAAATATCCCCATAAATTTGATGGGACAGCTTTATGTTTGAGTACATTTTTACCAGATTTAAACGTTATATTTGAACCATTTTTTCCCTATTCTTTCAGAGATATTACTCATAGTTTATTTGGATTAATAATTTGGACTTTACCTCTAACAATTATAATGACAATAATTTTCTCTAAATACTTCAGTTCATTCTTAGCCAATATTGCTAAAAATAGCAGAATTCTAACATATTTTGGTATAGATCAATTGGGGTATCTTAAAGAAAAAAGATACAATCGTAAATTCTTTAAAATTGCATTTTATTCTGCGATTATTGGTGGATTGACCCATCTTTTGCTTGATCTTCCTTCTCATGAAAATATAGAACTATTTTGGCCTTGGGTTATATTTCAATCCCCTGATTTCTTATTATATTCAATAATAGATTTTGGTAGTGTTGAAGTGGGATTAAGTCAAATTGATGCAAATTTAACGATATATCAGTTAATTTGGATTGCAGAAACTTTCATTGGATTAATTATAGCACTATACTTTTTTAGATACATCAAAAAGCATAATCTGATTAGTAAATGGTATCAAGAAGTTCAATAATTATTTTGGTTAATTTTTAGTTAAAGATTTATAAATTAGATATAAATTTAATATTATAAAATCCTTAATATATGATTTAAACTAATTAATATTATCTATTCTTATGGTGTTTAAGACATGGTTAAGATCAATTTTGAGAAAGATGAAGGATTAGGTATAATTACATTTAGAAATAAACCATTAAATCTTATAGATTTAGAACTTGTAGTAGAACTTGAAGTAATTTTAAGTAGTATAGAAAATCAAGGAATTAGAGCATTACTTTTTAAGGTAGATGAAGGGAATTTTTCAGCTGGTGCAGATGTATCATTATTTAAGAATTTGGAGAGAAATTCAGCAAGAGATACGTTAAAAAGGTTTTTAAATCTTATTACTCAAATTGAAAAATTACCTTTTCCTACAATGGCAGCAGTTAAAGGAATGTGCATTGGAGGAGGTTTTGAAATAGCTTTAGCATGTGATTATATCTGGGCTAGCGAAAATGCACAATTTGCGGCAGCTGAAGTACTGATAGGAATTGTTCCTTTAGGCGGTGGTGTTCAAAGACTTGCTCAAAGAGCTGGAATTACAAGAGCGAAAGAAATCACATTAGGAGGTCGTTTCCATAAACCCGAAAAACTAGAAAAATGGAATATAATAAATAGAGTTCTACCTGAACCAGAGCTAAATAATAAAGCCCTTAACTTTATGAAGAGTCAAGCAAATGGTCCAACTATTGCTTTTGACACAATCAAAAGGTTATTAAAAGACTATTACAATGAAGGTTTGGCAAAATCCGATGAATCACTGATAAAAATTGTTCCACAGCTTTTCGAAACTGAGGATATAAAAATTGGGATTGAATCTTTTAAGAAGCAGGGACCAGGAAAAGCTAATTTCAAAGGAAAATGACCTCAATAAATTGAAAGTAATATAAATTTAAAGAATTATTAAAACAGAAACTTTAATTATTCCTTATAGAATAAAATAAGGTTTTTTTATAAAAATAGGATCTTCTCACCAAGAATGAAGAGGATATGACAAATTTAATAATAATGTTATATCTCTAATTATCCCATTTTCTGGCATTAAGTTTATTAATTCAAATTAATTTATATTAAGATTAAGAAGCTCACAATGTCCTAATGAGGGGAAAATGAGATGATTAAATATATCTACTTGCTAATAATCCTCTCATTTTTTTCAAGCATTAGTATAATAATTCTAATTTATTTAATCATTAAACTAAGAAATCAAGATACCAATGAACTATACGCTTTATTCATAATTGCAGGGTTAGTCATCGTGTTTATTTTACCATTATTGTTCGGTATAATCAATTTATTATTTAGCATGATTTGATCTATAATAACATATTCGTGAAAGGCTTGTTTCACGATCAAAAATTGGAATTTTTAATGTTTTATATTTTATTTATTCTTGCTGGATTCTCGTAGATACTTGATAAGTTAGAACAGTTAACATTTCTTGAAAAGGATCATCATCAATATCTGTTATCTCGTAGTATTGAGCATTGAGTTCCTTCGCTAGATTATAAATGTCGTCATATGGGATTATACTATCTCCCCCTAATCCCACAAGAGCTATGGGCATCTCAAACTCTTGCTTTTTCATCCGCTTTATACTGAATTTTAAATTAGTTTTTTCCTTCAATTCAGAGTAATATTTTCTAATCGAATCAAAGGATTCGCGATTGGTTTTATCAAATGTAAAAATTGCTGCTATAGCACCCCTGTAATATTGATTTCTAATAGATTTAAATTTTTCATACTTTGAAATATCCCAAATTTGAAGATTCACTAACGATTTGTCATAATTTTCAATAAGTTTTGTATAAAAATCTACTCCTATGATCTTTTTTCCAGGGGAAATTTTTGCTCTATCCAAAAAGGAGTTAAGCTTGCTTGCTTGCTCCTCTTCTAATCCCAAAATCAATATTTTTAAAGCATAATCGTGTATCTTCCCAAATTCTCCAAAATAAGCATTAAATCTCTCATATTTTTGAATTTTTTTCCTTAATTCATATAATTGGCTTCTTGCTGTGCTTGATAAACTCAAACCTAAAATACGGCGCAGTAAAGACTCGGCTTGTCCTTGACTAATAGTTTTCTCATACTTTTCATACATATCGGCTGATATTATAGAAATAATTTTCTCAATATCAAAATTCTGATTAATTTGGCGAATTAGATCTTCCATACTCTTTTTAGAGGTTGTAGAAATATCTAATCCTTTGAAAACCTTTTTTTTAGTATCGTTTAGTAAGTCTGCTTTAGAATAATTAATTCTTTTTAAGAAATTACTCAAATCAGTAATTTGTTTATCTGACAATATTTCACTTTGATTATTCATATTTCACCTCTTAATGAGATTATTTAAATTAATTTATTATAATGCGTCCACTCTAAGAATGGACGTCCAATATAGTAATGGACATTCTCATATTTAAATGTTTGTATAAAAGGTGGAATGACTTTAGTTTTTATCTTCTAAGATTTATATTTGTGGGATTAAGCTAGGCGATTTGGAGACAATTTTGTTATCTATCTATATTTTATTAATTAGAAATTGATTTTTTCATAATTTTTAAATACTAGGTTCTGATTTATTTATAATTCTGAGAGATACGAGTTATAAATTAAAAAATAATATTGTTATTTATGAACTCTATTGAAAAATCAGAAGAAGGTTGGTTAATACCAAAATCTCCAATTACCTTTGATTATCTAAAAAAATTTAACCGAAATATGGGTATTTTACATTTAATCCAAGGGTTACTCATGGTCTTTTTTGGATTTTTACCCCAACTCGCTTTTTCTAGGGATATTTACACCTTTTATCTTAAGTTCGAACTCGTTCCACCTGATTTCGTTATTGCGCCTAATCCTACAGTACTCTTTGTCTTTAAAGCTTTAGGAGCATTTGTTGGATCCTTTTTATTAATGTCTGCTTTTGCTCATCTGTTAATTGCTTACCCACTTAATAAAAGTTATGTTAGGAATTTAAAAAGAGGAATCAATAAGGTACGTTGGTTTGAATATGCATTTTCAAGTTCAGTGATGATTTTCTTAATAGCTATCTTTTTTGGAGTCTGGGATTTCTGGTCATTGTTTATGATTTTTGTCTTAAATGCGCTGATGAACATGTTTGGCTTAATGATGGAATTACATAATGTATATACAAGAGAAAAAAATGAGAAGGTTAAATGGACCTCATACTATTTAGGGGTTGTTGCCGGAGCTGTTCCTTGGATTGTTATTACTGCTTATTTTATAAATACTCAATCAATTGGAGGAGATGTACCATTATTTGTCTATTTGATTTACGGAATCGAACTGTTTTTCTTTAATACATTCGCTATCAACATGATATTGCAATATAAAGGAGTAGGAAAGTGGAAGGATTATTTATACGGCGAAAGAGTATATCAACTTCTAAGTCTTGTATCTAAAACTTTTCTAGCATGGCTAGTATTTGCCGGAGTATTTAGTCCAACATAATAGGTTATAGTAATTGAATAAATATTTTTTTTACTTTTTTTTTTAAAAAATTTTAACTTTTATTTTAGTTTGTATGGAAAGAATTGTAAAATATTTAAGAATTGGAACCAAATATTTAAAATAAGTTAAAAAGTAAGAAATTTTTAGGTAATTTTAATGTTTCAAATTGAGAAATTAAATGATACTAGTTTTTATATTAAAGCAATTGGAACTTTCCCTCCTTCTGTTGCAGAAAGTTTTGTAAAACAATTTGGAGCCCTAACTAAAGATATCAAAGAGAATTTAAGAGTAATTGTAGATATCACCGATGCGATTTTCTTAAAATTCGACTCTATTGAAATTGTTTTAGACTTATTAAGGAAAAATAATCAAAAATTATATAGATCTGCTTTTGTAATTTCTAAAAATCCTCCTCTGGATAAAGAATTCAAGTTTATCCTCGAAAAAGCTCAGTCTCCTAATAGAAAAATTGTTAATACCCTTAATGAAGCTAAAATATGGATAGGAATAGAGGATATCATCATAAAAAAAGAATAATATGTTTTAAAATAGGATAAAAAATGCAAACTAATATATATCATCAAGAAGATGGAGATCTTTCTCTCCTAAATGGAAAAACAATCGCAATTATTGGATATGGGAATCAAGGGCGCTCTCAAGCATTAAATCTACGTGATTCAGGAATTAAGGTTATCATTGGTAATATTGATGACGATTATAAAGAGAGGGCTGATAAAGATGGATTTGAAACTTATAGCATTTCAGAGGCAATAAAGCAAGCAACCTTTATCTTTTTACTTATTCCTGATGAGATAATGAAGGAAGTTATTAAAAATGACATTTTACCATCTCTAAAAATAGGAGATACCATAATTTTCGCAAGTGGGTATAATACTGCCTTTAATTTAATCAGATTACCCGAAAAAATAGATATATTACTAATTGCTCCTCGGATGATTGGCATAGGAGTTAGAGAGTGCTTTTTAAATAAAAAAGGGTATTACAGTTTTGTCGGTATACACCAAGATTACACTGGTAAAGCTAAACAGAGTTTACTTGCTTTAAGTAAAGGGATTGGTACATTAATGAAAGGAGCGATCGAAACCACATTTAAACAAGAAGCTGTTTTAGATTTATTCAACGAACAGGGTTTTGGACCTGCTTTTGGTCAAGTATTATTAAAGTCAATAAAAACATTTGTCCCCTTCATCTATTCCATCTTTCTTTCAGCACATAGTTTCCCCCGAATTCGCCTCATTTTCAGAACTAGCCCCCTCCTTGTCACTGTTTCAAGAATTCAAGGTAAGATACCATCATCTTTCAGGATTCTGATAAAGCCAAAGTAATTTTAACACTTGATTTTATTGGATTAAAGTTATAAATTCATAATTATTCAATGAAACTCATGATTTTCATTCATTTTAATCCAAAAATTTCGAATTTCGATATTAGAAATTAGAATTTATTGTTTGTCGGGGCG
>Ga0209427_10001838_pt1 | contig 24739 bp, 25 predicted proteins | sample DeeMarSWOR136_30_FD_187465 | JGI IMG/M metagenome (GOLD analysis project Ga0209427, IMG submission 187465) | Marine sediment microbial communities from White Oak River estuary, North Carolina - WOR-1-36_30 (SPAdes) (version 2) | ecosystem: Environmental > Aquatic > Marine > Intertidal zone >...
GGTCTTCCCAAGCATGATGCTTGCCACGACAGCAGAGCAGAGGTCGTAACCTCTCAAACCTTCTCTTTATCCGTGTAGTCAACGACCTCTGCTTCTTCGGTGGGTCTGTAGAAGGTTTTTCCACTCTTTTCTTCTTTCTCGACGCAGAAGCCATGAATTAGGATACTCAGGTGCCACTCCAGTGTCTTGGCGTCGAGGCCTGTCTCTGCTTGGAGGCTCTCGATGGTCCCATCACCGTCTCTGAGTGCCCTCAGGATGTCCCTCCTCACGGGACTGTTGATGGCCCGGAGGTATCTACGATGGAACTCCCTCGTCTCCTCCATCGTCCTCCCTATCGTCTTCGAGTCCTTATCTGACAAAGTATTTCTCTACAATCACTTCGCAAGGGCATTTAAACAATTGCTGATTTTCTAATATGATCCTTGGGGCCTCGAACGGGAAGGGTTCAGCTCACAGAAAGATTTTAAACCCTGGCTAGCTTTTCCAAGGTGGGACCCAAGATTTATCTTGGGCAAATGTATCCATCAAGCCATCGCGTTGAAGGTTCAAGAATGAGCGAAGAGAAGGTCTCAGAGGAGGAGCAGCCCGAGGAGAAAGCGGAGGAAGAACAGGAAGAGCAGCCAGAGCAGGAGAAGCCTGAGGAGAAGCCAAAGAAAGAAGCAACTAAAAGGACGACAAAGAAGCAGACGACAAAAAAGACGACGAAGAAAAAGAAGGAGGACGAGAATGTCGTCAAGGATGGGGACTTCCTTCTCATCGAGATGACGGGTAAGGCGATAGAGACAGGCGAGATCTTTGACACCACAGACGAGGAGCTTGCTAGGGAGGAGAGCATCTACAGCGAGGACAGGGTGTACGGACCTAAACTCGTGGTCGTCGGCGAGTCCTGGGTACTCAAGGGCCTCGACGAGAAGCTTCCAGGACTGAAGCTGGAGGAAGAGGCCCAGGTGGAGATACCGCCTGAGGATGCCTTCGGCGAGCGCTCTCCCGAGAATGTCAGGACGATGCCCTTCAGGAATCTAAGGTCTAAGGGCGTCAACCCTGTAGTGGGCCAGCAGGTGGAGCTAGACGGCAGGTCGGCAATGGTCCGCAGCGTCGGCGCCGGTAGGGTTCAACTCGACTACAACCATCCACTAGCAGGCAGGAGGATCGCCTACGATGTCAAGGTCGCCAAGAGGTATGAGGGCGAGGAGGAAAAGGTGAAGGCCCTCATCAGCCGCAGGTTCCTTGGCATCGATGTCGACCTCTTCAAGCTCAAGTTCCTCAAGAAGAAGATCAGGATACAGATACCAGACGAGATATTCTTCGGCGAGAACATCCAGATCGCCAAGAGGGGCGTCGCCCTCGACATCCAGAGGTACTTCCCCCATGTCGACGAGGTCGAGTACATAGAGGTCCTAAAGCGGACCTGAGAGGGGCGCTTTGAGGGCCGAGGCCGTAGTAGTCGGCGCCGGGCCAGCAGGTCTAATAGCTGCCCGGGAACTCGCCCGGATGAGGATCGAGGTCACCGTCTACGAGGAGCATAGCATCATAGGGGAGCCCAATCATTGCGCTGGCATCCTTAGCGTTGAGGGGCTCCAGAAGCTCGGCGTGAGACCGAACACGGACTTCATCCAGCATGAGGTGGTCGGTGGGACAGCGTTCTCCCCGGACGGTACAGACATCAGCATCAAAGGGAACAGGACCAGGGCCTATGTTGTCGACCGCGGAGTTTTTGATAGGAATCTCGCGGAGGACGCAATGGATCGTGGGGCTGAGATTGAGACAGGCCAGATCGTAAGTGGGCTCCTCAGGCAAGGTGAGCGTGTCACAGGCGTCCGCGGTAGGACTTTCTCAACACGCTCTGACGTTGTGATAGACGCAGAGGGTGCAGCCGGCTTCCTCGCTAAGAGCGTCGAACTCCCCCGTCCCTCCGAGGGCGTCTTATCCGGGATCAACGTCGAGGTCTCCGGTGTGACTACTGAGCCCGGAATGGTCGAGGTCTGGCTTGGACGGGATCTAGCGCCTGGAATGTTCGCATGGGTAGCTCCGACTGGGGAGAGTACTGTACGATGTGGCCTTGCTTGCGGTGAGGGTGATTCCTATAGCAGGCTCAAGGGATTCCTTAGGGAGAGGTTCAGAGAATATGAGGTGGGTGAGCCCAGGAGTTGGCCGGTCCTGACCGGTGGTCCTGTGGAGAGGACCTACGGCGACGGGATTCTGCTAGTGGGAGACGCGGCGGGTCAGACTAAGCCCACGACTGGAGGGGGCGTAATAGTCGGGGGCCTGTGCGCCGTGGAGGCCGCTAGAGCCGTGAAGGGGGCTTACGACACGGGGAACTTCTCAGCTGACTCCCTCGCCCGATACGAGAAAGCTTGGAAGGCGGAGCTAGGTGATGAGTTCTCATCGATGCTGGCCATCCGAAGGTTTCTCAACGGCATCCCTGATGACAGGATGGACAGGCTCTTCGCGTCTACGAAACGCTCCAGCCTAGAACCAGTCCTTGAGGAGCTCGTGGAGAAGGGGGACATGGACATGCAGAGCGGCGTCGTTCGGGCAGCCCTGACCAACCCAAGCCTGATGCGGGTTCTGGTATCAACCCTCGGCAGGATGGCGTACGGGGAGCTAAGGGGCCTCTTTAACTTTTGAAGATCCCATTCAGGCTACGGACCCCTGCCCGGAGCAGTCGATGAAGCTTAACTTTTCATTGATTTCACTCTTTCAATTATTATATCACGTTTGAATAGCAGTAACGCAAGTAACAATAATAGAGTTATTATATATGGAGAATATCTCTGTACGGTTTTAAAGGGATTATTCCATAAGCTCGTTTCTATTATCTTATACTCTGTGATATTTACATACTTTCGTACTAATGTTCCCTCTTCATTATAAACGACATCGGTGAAATTATAATACAAACTCAACATAATTCCAGTTTCTCGGTCATAGTAAACGTTTTTTTCCTGAAATAGCTTATAGGTTTTCCCTTTTCCTGTACTAGAAGCCCCATCGGTTTCCCTTGTCCAGTAGATATGGTTACACTGCCTATGTATACCGGCAAATAACTTACCAACCGTTTCATTAATGGTTTGAGCCCAAGGGATAAGGAGATCTGATTCTCTTATGTAGATGGGTCCTGGTACGGGATCTCCAGCGTTGAGTGACTTGGGTATGAAGAAAGTGTGGACGCTGATTTCTGGATGATTATAGTGAGGGACCGAGAGGTCTGCGATTACTATTTGATGATACCTGATGCTTTTATTTAGATATCGCCTGGTCTCAAGGAAACTTACATGCGTTCCATTATGCTCGTATACATCGATTGTAGTCACGTACTCATTATCGAATATCAAAGGTGCTATTTTGTATGGATCCCAGTACTCATGAAAATAGTCTTCGTAGAAATAATCATGTCGATATTTTATCCATGCATGTCCTATGTTCATAGTCTCTTCTCCTTCTACTATTACCATATTTAGCGATAGTAGAAAGAGTAAACTTGCAACAGAAAATACTTCATTACAAGTGCATTTCATGATTTTAATATCTCGTGGATTATTATTTACACCTAGCAAATATATTTTAGTTTCTATTTATAATAAGTTTTGTGCAGTGTCTCCAATAAACTAAGCGAAAAAAAGCAAGGAAAAAGGATATTCACAATATTCTTTCTGGAGTATGCGCCGCTCGGAACGTGCTTATTTAACCTTTAAATATCTGGCTGTAGGCTTGATAGTGGACTGAGAAAAATGCCATCATGTATCTCATGCGGCAAGAAGATAGCCCCTGGGGAGAAGGCAGTAAAGTTCCAGTGCCCCTCCTGTGGAGCCGTCACCATCTGGCGCTGCGAGCGCTGCCGTCTCTTCGGCAGGGAGTACAGCTGCCCCGCATGCGGATTCAAGGGACCATGAGATAAAACTATTCAACTCGCCTTTAATCTACATTCTCTGAAGACCAGTGGGACATCGGGTCTAGGACAAGCTCGATGAGCCTGCGCCTTCTCTCCTAACAATAATGGGTAATTTTGTTTTCCGTCGAGGATTCGAACCCTTTAAGTACTCTCTAGGGAACGAATTGGTTCCCCGCATAAATGTTAACTCATCGGTGGATGATACTTCCGTCGAGAGTGTGTTCATGAGCGAACTGGATATCGACTTCGGGGTCTACAGGACCCACGCGGATCTTTACGACGCGATGATGAAGCTGGCGGAGGCATACCCTGGCTTCACCGAGCTCTACTCCATCGGCAAGAGCCTCCAGGGGAGAGACCTCTGGACCATGCAGATAACCAACCAGGAGACAGGTCCGGCGGACGAAAAGCCAGGCCTCTGGATCGACGGCAACACCCACTCAGGGGAGGTAACTGGCTCAGCCGTCTGCCTCCTCACCATCGGTCACCTGCTGAGCAGATACGGGAAGGACGAGCTCGTCACCGACCTCCTAGACAACACGGCCATCTACATCCTTCCCCGGGTCAACCCGGACGGTGCCGAGGTCTTCCTCACCCAGCCCTACCACAGGACGGGCGGCGGCATACCGAACCCAGACTTCCCGGACGGGGAGGGCCACTACGAGGAGGATGTCGACGGCGACGGCGTCATCGCCTACATGAGGATCGGGGATTCTGCAGGCGACTGGAAGATCTCCAAGAAAGACCCTCGCCTCATGCTGAAGAGGGAGCCCGAGGACCCTGAATCCGAGGGCCCCTTCTACAAGGTCCTGAGGGAGGGCAAGTTCCTAAGATACAAGCCCGGGAAGGAGATCACCATGGCCCCCAAGAGGTTTATCGGTGGCACAAACCGAAACTACCCTGCTTACTGGGCCCCTGGCGGCCTGCCCCTCGGAGGAGCCGGGCCGTTCCCCCTATGGGAGAGGGAGCCCCGGGCTATAGCCGACTTCTGGGCCGACCACCCCAACCTCTGCGGTATCCATACCTTCCACACGAGCGGCGGCCTCATTCTCAGGGAGAGCGCCACCCGACCCGACAGCTGGTTCGTCGACCAGGGCCTCGAGGCCGATATCACCGTCTACAGGGTGCTGGCGGACGTGGGGAATGAGCAGACCGGCTACCCTGCCATCAGCATCTACGAGGACTTCACGTTCGAGGATGACCGACCCTTCAGGAGGGGCTGCGCCACGAGCTTCTTCTACGAGCACCTCGGGGCCTTCGTCTTCAGCATCGAGCTATGGGACTGGCCCAGGCTCCTCGGCTTCGGGGGCTTTCTGGAGCGCGGCGGAGTCGACTTCAGCTACAGCGACCTCAGCGAGGACGACCAGCTGAAGGAGCTCAGGTGGATCGACGAGAACTACCCCGAGGGCTTCGTCGACTGGCGCGAGTACGACCACCCCCAGCTGGGGTCCGTCGAGATCGGGGGGATCAACACCAAGTACACGAGGCGAAACGCGCCGCCTGGCCGGTGGCTGGAGGAGGAGGCCCAGAAGTGCATGATGTTTGCCCTACGCCACGCGGCCATGCTGCCGAGACTAAGGATCGCCGACGCCGAGATCACGAAGGTCGCCGAGACCGTCTACAAGGTCGAGGCCCAGGTGCAGAACACGGGGTTCATGCCGACCTACGTCACCCAGATGGGTGTCAAGGTCAAGGTCTCCAAGCCCGTCATAGCCCGGCTAATGCTTCCCCAGGGGGCGGAGCTAGTCATGGGCCACGAGAAGGTGGACCTTGGCCACCTGGACGGCAGGTCCGCCAAGCTGCTGAAGCCCCGGGTCGTCGGCGGCGAGGTCATCGACAAGACCAGGAGGAACGTCGAGTGGGTCGTGAAGACGTCGGAGCAGGCGGATCTGATCCTTGAGGTCAGGTGCCCGAGGGCTGGCACCGACAGGAGAAAACTGGCCCTCCCCTAATCCTCAACAGTGAACCTGTAGACGGTCGTCTGCCTGTACTCCTCGCCGGCCCTCAGCACTGTCGAAGGGAAGTGGGGCTTGTTGGGGGAGTCGGGGAAGTGCTGCGTCTCGAGGCAGAGGCCGTGGTGGGGTCCGTAGATCGAACCATTCTTCCCCCTCTTCACAGCTTTCAGGAAGTTGCCTGAGTAGAACTGGACGCCTGGCTCAGTGGTCAGGACCTCCATCGTCCTCCCTGTCGAGGGCTCATAGAGCCTAGCGGCAAGTTCCACCTCCCCCTCAGCCTTGTCCAGTACGAAGTTGTGGTCGAATCCTCCTGCGATTTTGATCTGCCCGTGGTCTCGGTTGATCATCTCACCTATCGGCGTCGGCTTCCGGAAGTCCATTGGCGTCCCTTCGACGCTTCTTACCTTCCCGGTGGGTATCAGACCCTTATCCACGGGAGTGAAGCGATTGGTGTTGATTGTTAGTACGTGGCCGAGTATGTCGCCTGCCCCATGGCCAGCCAGGTTGAAGTAGGAGTGATGGCTCAGGTTGACCACGGTGTCTGCGTCCGTAGTGGCCTTGTACTCAAGCCTAAGCTCGTTCCTTTTTGTCAGTGAGTAGGTCACAAGGGTTGAGAGGTTCCCGGGATATCCCTCCTCCCCATCGTGGCTGAGGTAAAAGAGGACTACACCCGATCGATCCTCTTCTTCGACAACTTTACAGTCCCAGATGGCCCTGTTGAAGCCCCTGGTACCGCCGTGGAGATGGTTCTGCCCGTCATTGACCGAAAGCCTGTGCTCTTTGCCGTCCAGAGTGAACCTGCCCCTCGCAATCCGGTTGGCATACCTCCCCACAATACACCCGAAGTACGCGTCGTCCTGGGTATACTCTTCGAGGGTGTCGTATCCCAGTACAATGTCGGATAGTTCGCCTCTTTTATCTGGCATCGCAAGGGACACCAGGATCCCTCCGTAGTTGGTGATCCTGGCTTCAGCTCCTGAGGAGTTCCTTAGGATGTATAGGTGGACGGGTTTTTCCTCCCGAGTCTCCCCGAAGACCAGCCTGTCGATCCTCGTCAATCGCAACCGTAGAGAGGTTGTCGCGAATGTTTAAAGCGTACTCCACGAATTTCCAGCATTTACCCTCCTTGTTCGAGTCCGAAGTCATGTGATGCACGCAACCACGAATGAACCGTTATCTACGGATTCTGCTATCCAATATGTGGTGCCAAATGGCTGAACAAGGGGGCGTGGGCTTCAGCGACAGGGAGGAGTGGCGCCGATGGCTTCACGAGAACGGTTCCACGCAGGATGGGATCTGGGTTGTCATCCAGAAGAAGGGTTCTAGGAAGAAGGGTCTCAGGTTAGAAGAGGCTGTCGATGAGGCTGTCTGCTTCGGCTGGATCGACGGTGGGATGAGGAGCGTCGACGACGACAGCTTCATTCTCAGGTTCTCCCCCCGGAGGAGGAACAGCATCTGGTCTCTGAAGAACGTGGAGAGGGCTGAGATGATGATCGAGGTGGGGAGAATGACGGAGGCCGGGCTTGAGGCCATCGAGGAGGCCAAGAGAGACGGCAGGTGGGAGTCCGCCTATACGTCGAGGGTTGAACCGGAGGTACCGGAGGAATTGGAGCGAGCCCTGAGGGAGAGCCCTAAGGCTTGGGAGAATTTCAAGGACTTCCCCAACTCGACGAAGCTCCAGTACGTGCACTGGGTGGTGACAGCCAAGAGGGAGAAAACCAGGCTTAGAAGAATATTGGAGGTTGTTAGAAGGGCGGCTAAGAATATCAGACCCTCATGAGCTATTTGATGAGGGGTAAGTTTCCCGTAACCTTGTCCAGCTTCTCGGATAAGTCGGGACCCAAGCCGAGAGCCGTGACCGTTCCTGGTGGAACTTCTGTAAGGCCAGCGTCTCTGATGACGACATTTACTATATCAAGTTTCTCAGCTTTCTCGGAGAGCGCCACCAGCTCCTCTAGGGACTCCGCCTCGAGGGCGACTTTCTTCCCTCCCTCGTCCCTCCACCTCCTCCAGGCTTTGTGGTTCAGCTTCTTTCCCTGCTCCGATGCTTCGACGGTGGCGTGGCACGCCTGGGCTATCAGCTTCCCCATGCTCATTCCGAGGTCGACGCGTAGAACGATGCACATCTTATATGTGAAGGCCACTAGGGCACCAGCCTATCCCTGTCCCTGGGGAACATGCAGCACTCCCGTATGTTGGCGATGCCGCAGACTGTCATCGTCAGCCTCTCCAGCCCTATGCTCCAACCAGCATGGGGAGGCGCCCCGTAACTGAAGCTCTCGATGTAATGGACGAAGTTCTCTGGGTCGAGTCCCTTCTTCCTGATCTGCTGCCTCAGGAGTTCGGGTATGTGGATCCTCTGGGTGCCGCTACACAGCTCGATGCCTCCGTAGAGGAGGTCGAAGGCGTGGACCAGGTCGGGGTCATCCTCGTGGGGCATCGCGTAGAATGCCTTCTGGACAGACGGCCAGTCCTTTACGAAGAAAGCCTCCTTCCCGACCAACTCATTAAGCCTCCTCTCCTGAGCTTTGGTGAAGTCCTCCCCCCAGACCATCTGCTCACCGGCTTCCTGGAGGAGCTCCACCGCCTCGGTGTAGGTCAACCTCCTGAAGGGGAGCTCCGGAACCTCTATCTCCCTACCGAGCAGGCTAAGCTCCTCGGGGCAGCGTTCCTTCACCTGCTTGAGGATATGGACGACGCAATGCTCCAGAACCTCCATCACGGTATCGTCGTCGGCGAATGCCTGCTCTATGTCCATCTGCCTGATCTCGTTTAGGTGGGTAGGAGTGTTGAACTTTTCCGCCCTCCAGATTGGGACGATGGTGTAGACTTTCTCGAAGCTGATGGCGCACATCTGCTTGTAGAGCTGGGGGCTCTGGGCCAGGAAGGCCTGCCTCTCGAAGTAGGGGATGCTGAAGAGGTCCGCTCCCCCCTCGGAGGCCGATGCGATGATGCAGGGGGGTTGTATCTCTAGGTAGCCCCTGTCTGTTAGGAACCTGCGGAAGGCGATGAGGAGTTCGTTCTGGATCCTGAATATAGCGCTGGTGCGGGGCGTCCTGAAGTCCATGAACCTGTAGTTGAGGCGTGTTTCCAGCTCGGCTTTCACCGTGCCGAAGAGGTCGAATGGCAGTGGCTGATCCGACTTGTTGAGGACCTCGATGCTGTCAGGGATAAACTCCACGCCGGCGTGGACTATTTCGCTGGTTGTGACCTTTCCCTCGACGACGATAACGTCCTCCCGGCCTAGGTCGCTGACCAAGCTCCTATAATCCTCGTCCTTGACGGTTACCTGTATCTCGCCCGTCCTATCCCTCAGTATGATGAAGCTTATGTTGCTCAGTTCACGGGTGCGCGTCACCCAGCCGGCGACGGTCACCTTCTCCCCTATACGTCTCTTGGAATCCTCAATATATATACGGTCAAACACTCGTAGTGCCCCCTGGAAAGGGCTAATGCTTGAAGAAACAGGTATGCTATAAAAACTTTAGTTGGTCAGTAGGAGTACTCGACCCTGAGGTCCATATTCCTGACCTTCTTCGCTATCTGGGTGAGCGCGTTTATCCTCCTCTTGCTGAGGCGCCTTGCCCCCCTTCCTTGTAGCACGACACGGGTCTCCGTGGTGCCGTCAGGCAGCCAGATGATGTTGATGGTAATGATGTGCTGGTTGGAGAACAGGTCCTCGAGGAAGCCCCTGTTGTTTACTCCCTCCTCTATCACTATGACCCGCCTGTTGAACTTGTCGCCGAGGTCCCTGATCAGCTTCTCCCCATCATCCATGAACTTGTTCCGGTCCCCGCGCCCTACCACGAGCACAAGGAATCTGCCTGACTCGAAGACTCTTTTAAGGCTGGCTTTCTGTAGGGCCTGGTACTGGTTCTCGACATCTAGTAGAAACTTTGCTACCTTCATGTATAGGTCGTCGACTTCGCCACTTCTGACCTTCTCTTGGCACTTCGAGCAGAGCATCCCGCTCCTGAGACAGAACTCACATAGTTGCGTTTGCACTCAGCTGTTCCTCCGGCGCTCCGGAGGAGTCAGTGGAAGATGCTCAACTCGTGCCGCTTCATCGATTGAGCTTGATCTCGATGGTGCTCACGTTTGTCGGCCCTTGCCGATCCGGGGATGTGAGCTCCTCCGTGCCAATGGTTATGCCCCCGATCTTGACGTCGGGCATGAACCTGTTCCTGATCACCTCTACCACATCTACAGCCGTACTTATGGCGCGGCCCCTCGCTTTGACGAGGACCTCATCCTGCCCGCTCTTGAACAGGGTCATGCAGGCCAAGACGTAGTTCAGGACCGGTTTCCTTCCGATGAAAACGGTGTTAGATCTCGACACATTGACTCCTCCAGATATCTTTTCGCTGTTGGTGTGGTATATGAGACTGGTCACCGGTTAAAAGGTTATCGCAAACACTGTATAAACAGAAAATATCAGGGCGCAGTACCCTTTTACAGTATTTTCAGTCCTACAATTACCACTAAACCAGTATTTTCCCCAGTTCTCACCCTAGACAAAGATTAATATTGGGTCTGAATATTACCTTGACAGCTTCGGCCGCCGTGGCTCAGCTCGGTAGAGCGTCTGGCTGTTAACCAGTTGGTCATCGGTTCGAATCCGATCGGCGGCGCCAACATCTTTTCTCCTAGCTCGGCAAAAAAATATCATGCATACAGGGATCGTCCCCTCAATCATTAGACTTCGCTAGGCGCCCTTGAAGTGATCCCAACCACCCTTTCCCACGGCCCTCTCGACTCCCTCTTCCATGAAGACTATCCTCCTTGACGCTGTCACCTCCCCGATGACCATGGGCTCACACCCCACAAACTTCAGGCTGTCCACCGCCTCGTTCAGTGCATGGGGCTTAACCGTGAAGACCAGCTCATACTCCTCGCCTCCATAAAGGGCGAGGTCCCCGGCGTCCAAGCCGACGTGCTCGGCGAAGGCCTGGGCCCTCTGGGATACTGGGAGGCTATCAAGGCGGAAGCCGACTCCGCTGCTCCTGGAGAGGTCGTGAAGGCTCATGGCGAGGCCGTCGCTAGAATCGATGGATGCCGAGACAGCGCCCGAGCCCGCCAGTGCTACACCCTCCATAACCTTAGCCTTAGGCATGTAGACTGACTTCAGGATCGTGTCCGCGATTCCCTTGGGTGCCTCGTAACCCTCCAGAAGGATCTTGAATGCCGCTGCCGTCTCGCCAAAGAGGCCGGTCACGACCAGGATGTCTCCAGGCTTGGCACCGTCCCTTGTCATGAGCTTGGACTCCTCCCCTACGCCGAGGGCCACCCCGCTGATGATTATGTCCCGTGCCTCGTTGGTGTCGCCTCCGATGACGTATCCGCCATGCTCTCTGACCCCAGCCTCGAAGCCCCTGGCCATCTCCTCCACTGCCTCGACGGGGGTTTCCCTGGGAAGGCCCAGACTGGAGAGGAAGGCCAGAGGGGGCACACCCTTGGCACCGAGATCGCTGAAGTTCATCACCACGGCCTTCCTCGCGGCTTGGAGGTGTGTCATCCCCCGAGGGATGTCCGTCTCCCAGACTAGCATATCCGTGTTGAGTACCACCGCCCTCCCGTCCCCCAGGCCGACGGCCATGACGTCGTCCCAGAAGGGCACGGGCATCCCCGGCATCGGCGTGAGATGCCCGAGCATAATCTCTATGAGCTTCCTCTCCCCGACGTCACCCACGGTCTTCAACGCAGTTCCACGGTAGAGGAGGGAGTCGATTAACGCAAAAACGTTTGCGATGGATATTGGAAAAACATCTTATAGGACCGTTGAATCCTTTACTAGAACCGTTTGGGGGCGTTTGGTATGAGCATGCTCGACGATATCAGGGTTCTAGATATGACCCACGTCTGGTTCGGTCCCTGGGCTACCATGATGCTAGCCGACATGGGAGCCGAGGTGATAAGAGTGGAGGCTCCGTGGGGTGCCATCGATAGGATCGCCGAGGGAGCCCTTTTCGGCGGGTCAAGCTACACCTTCCACCACCTAAACCTGAACAAGAAAGACCTCACCCTCAACCTGAAGTCGCCGGAGGGTCTCGAGGTCTTCAAGGAGCTCGTGAAGGTGTCAGACGTCGTCATCCAGAACATGAGACCCGGGGCGATGGAGAGGCTGGGGCTCGGGTATGACGTTCTGAAGGGGCTGAACCCCAGGGTCATCTACGCCGCCCTATCCGGATTCGGCCAGACGGGGCCCTATTCGCAGAGGGGTTCCTACGCGCCTATCGCCGAGGCGATGAGCGGTCATACCCGCCTCACTGGGGACAGGCTGGACCCTGAGGGGCCGCCAATCGGGATGGCCCAGGCCTACGGGGATCTGGGTCCGGGGACGATGGCGGCGATGGCGATAATCGCCGCCCTGAGGTATCGGGATAGGACTGGTGTTGGGCAGATGATCGACGTCGCCCAGTTCGACTGCATGGTCGCCTACAACACGGCGATCACCGGGTACACCCTCTCCGGGATGAAGCCCTGGGAGCTGAGGAAGAAGTTCCCGATGGGACGGGGTAGCGGCAGTGGCCTGACCCAGACGAAGGACGGGGGCTGGATCATGCTAGCGGGGTTCAACCCCAGGGCGATGGACAACCTATGTAAGCTCCTCGGTGTTGAGGAGATTAATAGAGATCTGATCGTGGAGAGGGTAGGCAAGATGACTCGGGACGAGGCGGTCGAGTTCTTCGTAAAAGCGGAGATCCCCGTTGGTCCGGTCTACCATGTCGACGAGGTTGTACAAGATCCTCACTTGAAGGCCCGGGGGATGTTCGTCGAGTTGGAGCACCCAAGGGCGGGGAAGGTGAAGGTGCCAAACTTCCCGGTCAAGCTCTCGGAGACGCCTGGGGTGATAAAAAGGCACGCGCCCCTCCTGGGGGAGCACACAAAGGAGGTCCTTACTGAGATCTTGGGCTATTCGGAGGAGAAGATCGAGGAGCTCGTGAAGAAGGGAGTAACCTCCCTGCCGTGAGGATCATTCACTCTTTTCTCGAACAAGTTCACTGGATTTCCTGTATCATCACCTGATTCTTCTAAAGCTGGACCATATTTCTTAAAAACAGGGGTCCCTTCTGTAGGTTTTAGCTGTGCCCCGGTAGCTCAGAGGTCAGAGCGGCAGCCTCGTAAGTTGTTGGCCGCGGGTTCAAATCCCGCCCGGGGCTCCATTCTTCGGTTTATGAGTGGTAGCACATGATAGCGGTTTTCGGGCTGGTGGGTTGAGTGAGGCTGGTGTGGTGCGGGTGTTTTACCCCTCTTTGTTTATTCTTGTTTCCTGTTTGGGTTTGTTTTTCCGGGTTTTTTGTAGTTTGGCGGGTTTTTCTGGGTTCTTTTGACCTAGTTTTGGTACTGAATAGCTACTGTTCAGCTACTGAATTGCTTGAGTGTGTTGGAACCGAGTACGCGGAGAAAAATGGAGCCTTTTTTAAGAAAAAACGGACTGCCTTCCATAAAACGGCGTACGTGTAAAACGGTTAGCTGCGCCCTTTTATACAGAGAATGTATCTGCTCTCGTCATTCTCCTGGTTGTGTTAGGATCGCCATCTGGCCTGCACCGGCGTATTCATCGAGTGTAATTATCTTTGAGAACGTGTACTGCCGTGTGTCCATGACTCCGATCACGCTCGGGTTATCGGGGACAGGGGTATCTATGGGGATTCCACCTCCGTATACCAGATAGGCCTTCAACCCGTCGTCGGAGAAATAGATGTAGTCGGGTTTCCCGCCCACATACTTATCCTGCGACACATCCTTCCGAGAGATCTCCCCATAGCTCGTTGTGTTCACGACGACCATCAAGTTTTCCTGGCTGACGCTGTACAGCTTCCTGCCGTCGGGGCTGATCGCAATACATGTCACGGCTCCGTCCCAGGTCGTCTCGTTCGTAAGCCCCCAGATGTTGGTGATCTTCGCTCCCGTGCTCGTGTTGAAGACCTCGACGAGGGGCCACCTATCCTTCATGTGCGGGTTGTTGACGACGAAGAGCCTGTCACCTGAGGGGTGGACCACGACTCGCTTCCAGTAGGTCGTGTTCATGTCGAATTCCATCGTGACCTCCCTCGTCTCTAGATCGATAAACACCACGCCGCTGTCCACCGTCGCGTACAGGGTTTCCGAGTCGGGCGACAGCGCCGCCGTCCCCGGCTGGGATGAGAGCCCTATCGAGTCGGTGATCTCAAGGGAGCCGAGGTCCAGGATGTGGATTTTCTGTTCCAGGTAGTGGCCGCTGAGGACATAGGCTTCATCCCTCTCGTAGTTGGGGACTATCCGCTTGTTATATCGGCCACCCGGGATCCTCTTGAGGAGCTCGAGGCTGAGGGAGTCGACGACGAGGATGTCGTTGGAGAACTTGCTCCTGGTGACGAGGATCCTGGAGCCGTCTTGGCTGAGGGAGATCCCCGAGGGCCCTCCCCTATTGCTCTCCGTCTTGAACTCGACCTTGCCCAGGTACACCTCCTCGGTGAGATCCACGATGTAGAGGGCGTTGCCGTGGTCATTGGCTAAGTATCCTATGATGTGGTCCTGAGCGGCTTGAAGCCTCTGGAGTAGTCCATCACCAGGAACCAGCTCCGGCAAGGGGCCGAGCCCAAAGGGGTCCCGCTCACCACCCGTGTCTCCTTGGGGCGTAGGTCCCGGCCCGATGTAAGTGACGTAAGTAAATATTACCAGCGCGAGAGCCGCGATTGCGGTCGCCTGTAAGAGCTGCCTCCGCATTGTCACCATCACATCTCCCAAACGATCACTGTCTTCCTATAGTTACCAACTCGGTGTTGTTGAGGAGCCTCAAGTATCTCCCTTCGGGCCCCGTCCTTGAGCCCGTCTTCTAAGGGTTGCTCAACTCGTAGTAGTTCAAGACCACATTGAATACCCATAAACTCTGATTTTTATTTAAACCTACATTTTAGAACGCCCTTCGGAAACCTCTTGAGACGTGCGGCTCCATTGGAAATAGGAGGCAGGTAGAACCTCGTGCGGAGCCTGCCCAATGTTCTCTCTTCTTCAAATGGGAGCATTCGATAAGCGTGTATACCTTCGTGATCAGGGGTTCTTCCTCTCTCTCTTCAGGAGGGACATCATGGCGAGATCGATGAATTTCGTTTTCTCGAACTTGTATTCCCTCAACACGCCCTCCGACTTGAAGCCGTTCCTTTCCAGTAGCTTGGATGAGACCTCGTTGCGTGGGTCAACCAGCGCCTCTATCCTGTTCAATCCAATCACCTCGAACCCGTAGTTCAAGACCTGGGTGAGTGCCTCGGTCATTATGCCTTGACGCCAGTACTCCTTCCTCAATTTGAATCCCAGCTCCGCGCGGCTGTGTTTCTTCGAGTACTTGTCCATGCCGATGTCCCCTATGTAACCTGGATGGTCTCTCAGGGTGATCACCCACCGGATGCCCTCGTCCTCCTCGAAGATTCTCCGCATCCAGTCCACCTCCTTTCTCGCTTCGAACTCCGTCTTGTAGGCTTCCACGCCGTAGAACTGCATCACGTCCTCATCTTGGCTGATACGCAGGAGGGGGAGGATGTCTTCGTCCGCTGGGACCCTCAGGCATACGCGTTCAGTCCTGAGTACTGGGAACGCATCGTCTCGCATGGACTCACCTGATAGAAATGCTGGATAAATCCTTTTTTTAATTTTTTTAGGGACGGCCAGAGCGGCAGCCTCGTAAGTTGTTGGCCGCGGATTCAAATCCCGGCCGGGGCTTCACCCTAATAAACATGTTAAATCGGTTATACGCACGAATAACACGGAAAACGTCACTAAAACCGCGTGCACGGAATGCGTCATTAATATTCCTTCTATCAATCGCATGAACGCATACGAATTTTCTCGTAATGTTTATATTTCGGGCGAGGTGCTGAATCTGAAGTGGAGTGAAATGAGGGATCGCGTTCACCAGAGGCGTTTGCCTTCACCTGTACCCTAAACAAGTTTTCGACTTCGCAGATCCCTATTCCCGGAAGAAACCCATTAATCAATTCCGTAGTTGATGCTAGGTTCCTATCCTGTTCTTCACTCCTTACAGTCCGAGTTGAGCTAGAATGAAGAAGGTTAAATTTGCCATACCAAAAGGTCACCTCAGTAGGTCGACGCTTAAGACCCTTGAAAGGGCGGGTTACACTATCTCCGGGGAGGAGAGAACCTACCGTCCTTCTATCAACGATCCCAAGATTGAACTTAAGGTTCTCAGGCCTCAGGAGATTCCGATCTTCGTCGCCGAGGGAGTCCAAGATATAGGGATATCCGGAAGGGATTGGGTGCTGGAGACCGGCGTGGATGTGGAGGTCCTACTCGACCTAGAGTTCTCGAAGGTACGCCTCGTCATGGCGGTGTCGAAGAGCTGGGGCGGTGTGAGCGACCTGTCCAGTCTTTTGAAGGAGCGTTTCAGGGAGGGGGGTGCGCTGAGGATATCCACTGAGTATCTTCACGCAACTTCGGAATTTATCAAGTCGAATCCGGTATACAGGCAGCATTTCGGTGATTTGGAACCGCTGGTGATCACCCCCTGGTGGAAAAAGGGAGAGAACGAGAAAGTGGGTATCTACCTCTCCTTCGGGGCGACTGAAGCCAAGCCCCCCGAGGACGCAGATGCCATAGTGGAGGTAATAGACACCGGCACTTCCCTCCAGCAGAACAACTTGAAGGCCATCGAGACGGTGATGGAGACCAGCGCCCTCCTCATCGCGAACAAAGAAGCCCTCAAGGACCCTGAGAAGAGGGAGAAGATCTACGACGTGCTTACCCTCCTAAAGGGTGCCGTCGACGGGGCCAAGAAACTTCACATCTTCGTAAACGTGAGGAGGAGCAACCTGGAAGAGCTCCTTGAGCAGCTGCCCGCCCTGAAGAAACCTACGGTGTCGCCCCTCTCAGACCCAGACTGGGTTGCCATCAACACGGTCATCGAGAAACCCCGATTCCTCGAGATACTCCCCACTCTACGAGCCCTTGCACAGGGGCTGGTGGTCTACGAGCCCAGGCAGGTCCTACCCCTAGAGGAGATAGCAGCGGAGAACGGATCAACTTGATAAGAGTGGAGACTGAGGAGCCAAAAGATCTGCTGGAAGCACGGTGGCCCCAGAGAAAAACCGGCAGTCCTGAGCTATACGAGTACGTTGCCTCCATCTTGGAGGACGTAAGAAGGAGGGGAGACCAGGCCATCCTTGAGTACACGGAGAGATTCGACGGTGCGTCGCTTACCAAAGAAGATCTACTAGTTAAGACCAGCGAGGTAGAGGAAGCCTACGGAGATGTTACAAGGGAGCAAGTTGAGGCGCTAAGAACTGCCAAGGAGAGGCTGGAGTACGTCGAGTCGAGACGGCTGGAACGCCTCATATTCGAGACTAATGCACACTGTGTAGACATCTTCCATAGGGTACGCCCGATAAGCAACGTGGGCTGCTACGTTCCCGGGGGGAAAGCAGCCTATCCAAGCACTCTAGTCATGAACGTCGTACCCGCGAAGGTCGCAGGGGTTCCCCATGTGGTGGCCTGCACTCCCCCGGGAAGGGATGGTGGTGTGGCTCCTCTAACCCTAGTAGCCGCGGATATCTGCGGCGTAGATGCAGTCTACAGGTTCGGGGGCGTCCAAGCTATTGCCGCCCTCGCCTACGGGACGGAGACGATTGAGCCAGTGGCGAAGATCGTGGGGCCAGGCAACAAGTATGTGACAGCGGCGAAGAACATCGTCTCCAGGGACGTGGCTGTAGACAAACCAGCCGGTCCTACTGAAATCATCATCTTAGCCGATGAATCCGCCAATCCGAAGATTGTAGCGTTGGACATGATCTCCCAAGCAGAGCATGGGGAGGGAGGGATATCGGGCCTAGTCACCGTTTCAAGGGAGCTTGCAGCGGATGTCGGCGAGTTTTTGGAGGAAAATATCAGGTCCTCACCCAGGAGTGAGATCGTTTCGGATGTCCTATCCAAGGGGGGTTTCATCTATTCCTGCCCGGGCATGGACGAGGCCATCGACTTTGTCAACAGGTTCGCCCCAGAGCACCTGGAGATCCATGCGGACGAGCCCATGGAGATCGCTGATCGGATAACCTCGGCCGGGCTCATACTAATAGGCCCCTACACCCCCGTCTCAGCAACCGACTACTGCATGGGAGTGAATCATGTTCTACCCACAGAGGGCTACGGGAAGATCCACTCAGCCCTATCCGTGTTGGACTACTTGAAGACCATAGACATCATCGTCTCAAGCAGGGAGGGGCTGTTGATGGCGAAGGACGGAATCAAAGCCCTAGCTGAAGCCGAGGGCCTGCCAAACCACAGCCTTGCAGTAGAGGGGAGGTTCACCGATTGAAGCTACATGAATTCTATGAGGCCTCGAAAGATCTAGAGGCATACTCGCCAGGAGAGACTCCGGAAGAACTCGCAATCAGATTGGGAAAACGTCGGTCCGAAGTGGTAAAACTCGACGCAAATGAAAACCTCTTTTTACCCCATGATAAAATGCAGGAAATCCTGAGGGAGGTGGCGGAGGAGACCGATCCACGCCTCTACCCCTCAGGAGAGAGCAGAAGAATTCGAGAGGCTTTGGGCCTATACCTCGGCGTCTCTCCAGAGCAGATCGTCCTAGGTGCAGGCGGCGACCAGCTCATAGTGCTCCTCCTCCGCGCCCTTCTGAGGGCAGGAGATGAGTTGCTGGCAATCGATCCTACTTTTTCTGTCTATGGGCTGACCGCCAGAACGATGGGAGTAGGCTACCGTACTGCGAACCTAGGAAAGGGCTTCTCACTCAACGTGGAGGACGTCCTCTCGGCCGTCAGCCCTAAGACCCGCATCCTCGTCCTCTGCAGCCCCAACAACCCGACGGGCAACCAATTTGCGAGGGATGAGGTGCTAAGACTTGCGGAGAGATTCCGGGGGCTCGTCGTGGTGGACGAGGCCTATGTCGAGTACGCGGACTACTCCCTTGCCGAGGAGGTAGCCGGGATCGACAACATGCTGATTCTAAGGACCTTCTCAAAGGCTTTCGGCTTGGCAGGTTTGAGACTGGGATATGCCGTGTCTAATGCCGAGTTTGCAGGGGTATTGAACGACAGATATCAGATGCCCTATCCTGTCTCTTCGATCTCCCTCAAGGCGGGACTGGTTATGTTGGAGAGGATCAGCGATGTGAGGGCCTCCGTCGAGGCAGCAAAGAGAGAGCGAGCATGGCTCATAGACCAGCTCAACTCCATGGAGGGCGTCACTGCCTACGCTTCGGACACCAACTTCGTCCTGTTCAGCCTTGCACGGGACTATGAAGAGGTCTACAGGGGGCTCCTGAAAAGGGGAGTCATCATCAGAAAGATCGGGTCTATCCCAGAAGTCGCTCATGGCTGCCTTCGGGTGACACTGGCGCCCCGGGAGAAGCTGGAGAGATTCCTGGTGGCATTGAAGGAGGCTTTGCGTTGAAGGGCTACATCAAGCTGAACTCCGCCAATAAACCGTCTTACATAAGAGAGGACAGGTTTGGGGAGTTAGCTGCAGTCTCCGCCATCGTCTTCGACTGCGACGGCGTCCTCATCGACGTCTCTGAGGCGTACAGGAAGGCGGTTGATGGGACCACCTCCCTTATCATAGAGGCTTTCACAGGCACCTGCCTCCCCGAGGATCTCGTAAACGGAGCGGTCTTCCACGCCTTCAAGAATACTGGCGGCTTCAACAACGACTGGGACCTGACCTACGCGATAGTTGCATACGTCATCAGCAGGATGCCCAGGAGAAACCTCGATCAGCTCGATGAGGTCGCGGAGGCGTCCCTAGATTTCGATGATCCCATCGAGCGTTTCGCTTACATCTCAGACAACGTCGAGAAAGACCCCCTCCCGGTCTTGGCCGAATTAGAAGAGGGACTCCTAGACTACGCAGGACGGTTGGACGAGACGGGAGTCGCCTCTATCGAAGAGAACCTCGACCGACCCCTTGGAACTAATCTCAGGAGGGCTCTGGGACGCCTCAGATCTGTCAAGTCCGACCTCATACCGAGTATCTTCGAGCAGCTCTTCTGCGGTACGGACCTTTACGAGGAGACGTTTGGGGCGAGGTCGTCCTTCGATGAGGCTGGACGCGGATTCGTAGAGGAAAGCCGTATCATCCTCGCCCAAAGGACGCTGGATCGACTCGCAACTCAGCTAGGTGGGCTCCGTTTTGGGATAGCATCTGGGAGTATGGCTGCCCCCGCCAGACACGTTTTGGGAGACGTGTTGGACGAGATGAACCCAGAAGCACAGGTCTGGATGGACGATGTTAGGAGAGCAGAAGGGGAGAAAGAGGAGTACAATCTAAACAAACCACATCCATTCTCCCTCGTTACTGCATCAGGAGCATTGGAACCCTTCGAAAACGCTCTCTACGTCGGGGATACCATGGCGGACCTCCTCATGGTGAAAAAATCTAGAGAGGAGGATCCCAGATACCTATTCGCGGGGGTCTACCAGTATACAGGATCAGATGAGGTGGCCATGAAAGGCTTCCTCGATGAAGACGCGGATGTCGTCGTCCCGACCGTGAATGAGCTACCATCGATTTTGGAATATGTGAAAGGTGAAAAGTGATGAGAAACGGAGTAGCGGAGAAGAAGACCCGAGAGACACAAATAAGTGTAGATTTGAATCTGGATGGTTCCGGAAAGAGCTATTGCGAGACTTCGATAAAATTCCTCAACCACATGCTGGATAGCCTTGCTACACATAGCATGATAGACATGAAGGTCAGGGCGGAAGGGGATCTAAAACATCACATCGCAGAGGACACGGCTCTATGCATCGGGTCGGCCATCAAGAAAGCACTCGACGGGTCAGAGGCTACCCACAGATTTGGATACGCCATAGTACCCATGGACTGCAGTCTGGCGACTGTGGCAGTAGACCTGGGGAACAGGCCCTATTGGTTTGTAGACCTCAAGACGAAGGGATCGATCATAGAGGATATGCCAACAGAGGATATAGCCCATTTCTTCGAGTCTCTGGCCGCGTCATTAAGAGCGAACATCCATGTAAGGGTTGAGTACGGTTCGAACGACCACCACAAGGTAGAGGCAGCCTTCAAAGCCTTGGCGCTATCGCTCCGACAGGCCCTTTCGATAGACCCCAGAAGAACAGGTATACCCAGCAGCAAGGGGGTTCTCTAGTGCCTAAGGCTGCCCTCATCGACTACGGGGTCGGCAACATTTTCAGCATGAAGAACGCCCTCCAGAAGGCGGGTTTCACTGTCGAAGTCACCTCCAACAGGAAGGCCATATCGTCGGCGGATGCCATTGTCCTGCCCGGCGTCGGTGCCTTTGGCGCAGCCGCAAAGAACATTGCTGGCCTGAAGAACGTCATCGTCGAGTGCGTGGAACGCGGGGTACCCCTCCTAGGCAGCTGCCTTGGGATGCAGCTCCTCTTCGACGGCAGCGAGGAGGGAGCCGGAGAGGGCCTCGGTATCATCAACGGTGGAGTCATAAGCTTCAGGGGGGAGCTGAAGACCCCCCACATGGGCTGGAACACCATCGTAACCGTTCGGCTCAACGAGCTGATGGAAGGGATCGAGGAGGACGACTACTTCTACTTCGTACATAGCTATTATGCTAGCCCCGCGGATCCCAACGTCGTTGTAGCCGTGACCGGCTACGGTGTTAACTTTCCCTCAGTCGTGTCAAGGGATGCAGTCTACGGTACGCAGTTCCATCCTGAGAAATCTGGTAAGACTGGTGCGGTCCTACTCAAGAACTTCTCCAACATCGTGGGGAGGTGACTGAGATGATGGTGATACCGGCTGTAGACATCATGGGGGGCAAAGTTGTGAGGCTTACGAGAGGCGATCCCGGTACAAAGAAAGAATACGATATGATGGGGGACCCCGTCTCAGTCAGCAGGTTCTGGGAGAAGTTAGGAGCGGAGTGGATTCACGTGGTTGACCTCGACGCCGCTCTTGGCAGGGGGGAAAACACGTTGACGATTATGGCGATCCTGAAGGAGATCGAGAGACCGTGCCAAGTCGGAGGAGGCATAAGAAGCGTCGATGCGGCGAGGAGGATGCTGGGAGCCGGGGTCGGGAGGATCATCCTGGGATCCATGGCAATCAGAAGCCCTGAGAACGTTGAGACGTTGATCAGGGAGTACGGCTCCGAGCGGATCGTTGTCTCCCTCGATCATAGAGGAGGTGAGATCGTCCTCAATGGTTGGGTAACCGGCTCTGGCCTCAACATTGAGAGTGCAATGACGAAATTCACAGAGATCGATGTTCAGAGATTCCTGGTCACAGGCGTCGACAAGGATGGAACCCTTTCAGGGCCAGATATGGAGATTCTCAGGAAGGTAGCCGATAAGGCCCGTGTCATCGCCGCCGGGGGTATCGGAAGCCTGAGGGATCTTCTGGAACTGAGGGAGACGGGTGTGGAAGCCACCGTGGTCGGCAGGGCCCTATACGAGGGGCGCTTCACGCTTCCTCAGGCCATATCATCCGCAGGAGGAGGAACGACCAATGGTCCTGGCTAGAAGGATAATCCCTTGCCTAGACGTGAAGGGGGGCAGAGTAGTGAAGGGAACCCACTTCGTGAACCTAAGGGACGCAGGCGACCCCGCTGAGCTAGCTCAGAGATACAACGAGGATGGCGCCGACGAGCTCGTGTTCCTGGATATCACCGCCTCCCACGAGGGCAGGTCCACGATGACGGATATGGTCATGGCGGTGGCTAAAGAGTTGGACATTCCGTTTACAGTGGGCGGAGGCATAAGAAGCTTGGAAGACGCCAGGCGGATCCTCCTGAGCGGGGCCGATAAGACGAGTGTGAACACTGCTGCCATAGCCGATCCAGGGCTCATATCGGAGATCTCGGATACCTTTGGAAGACAGTGCGCCGTGGTCGCCATCGACGCAAAGAGAAACTACGAGAACTATGATGGCAGAACCATGGTCGACACACCTTCAGGGCCATGCTGGTTCGAGGTATATTCCCACGGCGGTAGAAAGGCTACAGGTATTGATGCCCTGAGATGGGCTGAAAGGTCAAAGGATCTAGGGGCAGGGGAACTTCTCGTAACATCCATGGACCGGGACGGGACTAAGAACGGCTTCGACATCGAGCTCACACGGTCGATCTCCGGGAATTTGAGCATCCCCGTGATCGCAAGCGGCGGAGCCGGCAAACCAGAACACTTCCTAGAGGTCTTCGAAGAAGGAAGAGCTGATGCCGCCTTGGCGGCTTCGGTCTTCCATTATGGAAATTACCCAGTATCCACGGTGAAGCGTTTCCTATGCGATAGAGGGGTGGAGGTGAGACTTTGAATGCGGTTAGGCCGGATGAGTTAGACTGGGAAAAGATGGGAGGTTTAATACCCGTAATAACCCAGGAGGCAGACACGATGGAGGTTTTAACCCTCGCATACACCGATAATGAAGCACTGGAGCTGACCCTGAAGACGGGTTATGCTCACTATTTCAGGCGGAGCCATGGCAAGGTGATGAAAAAAGGTGTTACAAGCGGAAACGTTCAGAAGATGGTCGATATATTGGTTGACTGCGATAACGACTCTCTGATATTCCTCGTTAATCAGACCGGGCCAGCATGCCACCTCGGGGAGAGAACCTGCTTTCATCGGAAACTCCTCCCACATTTATCGTCAAAGGCAGAAAGAACTTTCATGGGTTCACTTTCACGAAGTGAGTTGGATTAAGGACCGAGGTTAACAAGGGGATCGTGGTACACGGCGTATTTTTAGTAATGATGGTCTCCCCCCTTGTGTAATTGTGTTCTCAGTCATTTGTGTATCTGAGTCTTGGATAAAATCTGTATGAGGGGAATTATTACTCTATGCAGTTTAGTGAGAATACTCGCTTTTTTTATTAACTTTTTTATGTATATCTATTTTATTATGAATTATGAGTTTTCCAGTCATGATACGTGTAACATCTTCAGTTCGAGATGGAGTTAGATATAAGACACCTTCAGGAAGTGCATCATTCGAGATATTTCACATAGACACAAATAAAGTTGTAATTAAGATAGGGAGAAAGGGAACCCTAGTTACAATCCCGACTCAGTGTTTTGAGTATGCCCCGAACTATCTTAGAGGAAAAGGTTGGGTGAAGATGTATGCCGATCAAGGACGAAGACGAGAGGAGACCTTCGACGACTTCGTGAAACAGTATGTGTCCAGATATAAGGCCGCATCTTATATTGCGGCTATTTTAGAAAAAAGCGGCATCGTTAAAATCGACAGTCAGCCACCTCGCAGAATAACACTGACCCAGAATCAACAGCAGGACGATTTTTTAGTGCACTAAATACGACGTAATTTTTTTAAAACATCGTATGAAGAGAAACGCCTCTCTACCTTTGAATAGATGCACGACACATAATTGTGTATGCTTAAACAACGTTTTGTTAGATCTGAATTTTTTTCATTTATTGCTCTGTTTTCACGTTGGTATATAATGAGTTTCCGTGTTCTGTGCTCCGTGTGGCATTTTTAGATGAGGATCATGAATATAGAGGAGATTATGGAGCAGAGGAGTCCGATTAGGAAGGTTGCCGATGTTCCCATCCAGAGTATCCTTCGGGATGGGTATATGCTGTAGAAGAAAATGAAGAAAGAGGACAGGAGAAACATTATTGCCCCTAGGCTTAGAATGACCCTCAGTAACATTGGGTCGCCCGCACTGAACCTTAAAACGGTTAGGCTGAGACCTGCCAGTGTACCCGGTCTCGATGCGTTATTTATGGGCTCCACGTAATTTGTGTTGTTCTCTTCACTCATCTCTTATCCCCCTTATCTTCCTCTGGTCGGTCCCCTGAGCCATCCTCTTATACCCATCTCCTTCACTTCAACCGTTACGGGCTCCATCTCGTGGGATCTATACTTCCCCTCCTTATCCAGATATAGGACCCTGGGGCCGATCTGGTACGTTCCCTTCTCCCGAG
>Ga0209427_10001839_pt1 | contig 24737 bp, 18 predicted proteins | sample DeeMarSWOR136_30_FD_187465 | JGI IMG/M metagenome (GOLD analysis project Ga0209427, IMG submission 187465) | Marine sediment microbial communities from White Oak River estuary, North Carolina - WOR-1-36_30 (SPAdes) (version 2) | ecosystem: Environmental > Aquatic > Marine > Intertidal zone >...
TTCGTCAACCTGTTTATCAATTACTCCATTCGACTCGGGTACGCCGTGGTGCTTCCGGAAATGATCCGTACTCTGGGCTTTAGCCGAACGGCCGGTGGCTCCATATATAACGCCTATCTCTTCACCTATATGGCGCTCACCCCTCTTACCGGTTACCTGACCGATCGACTAGGCGCCCGCCCTGTGATCGCCATTTGTAGCCTTTTCCTAGGGCTCGGCGTTCTCCTCATGGGAACGGTCAACACCCTTTGGATGGCCTGCCTCTTCTATGGCATTGCCGGCCTGGGAGCCACGGGCATGTGGACGCCGATCATCACGGTGGTCCAGCGCTGGTTTTCGCCCCACCGAAGAGGTCTAGCCCTCGGAATACTCTCCACCGGCTATGGACTGGGTTTTGCCACCATAGGGGCAGCTTTCCCATGGATCGTTGCTCAATATAGCTGGCGATACACATGGTATTCCTTGGGCATAGGTGCGCTGGCCATGGTTTTTTTTAATGGCCTTTTCCTAAAGAGTGCCCCGGAAAGTTCAGGATGGTTGCCATGGGGTGGGGAGCGCGAATCTTCATTTACCCGTAACACGGGTGAGGAACCCCAAGAAAAGGCTGTTTCCTTTTCCGTTGTGTTCAGAGACCTTAGGTTTTGGCTTATTGGGCTCTCCTACTTTTGCATCGCTTATAGCGTCTATGGAATCACCACCTTCATGGTGGACTATGCCAAATACCAAATGGGCTTGCCCCTGGAAAAGGCAAGCCTCCTGGCTACGGTCCATGGTCTCGCGCAGATTATAGGTGTTCTGAGCATCTTACCTCTTTCCGATTATCTGGGTCGAAAAAAGACCATCATCATTTCGAATGCCTTTATCGCGGCCTGTCTGGCCGGAGTCCTGTTCGCTGGAAATTCATGGGTGGCGCTTTTTACCCTTATGGGGGTTTTTGCCCTTTTTTATGGGGCCACCTTTCCCGTCTACGGGGCCAGTGCAGGAGACTATTTTCCGCGGGGAGTGATGGGAACGGTCATCGGCGCCTGGACACCCTTTTACGGCCTTGGTGCCGTCTTGGTTCATTGGATCACAGGTATTTTGAGGGATAGAACGGGAATTTACGATGACGCCTTCATGATCTGTATAGGTACGGCTCTCTTAGCGACTTTCCTCATATTTCCCCTCAAGAAAACCGAAACAGAAATAACCTATGCAAGAACGGAAACTTAAAACTGAAAAAAATCTGCCCTACATAAAACGTTTTGTGAAATTTTTCTTTTGACACCACCCAGTCGCTTTGCTAGTGTCCTGTTTCATATGTTCGTATCGTTTGGAGTGATGGCCTGTTCCTGAAAGACGATATCTCAAAAAAAATTCCACAAAGCATCGCCGTGGTCTGATCTTTGAGGGTTTACGCCCGGAAACCTCTGGCAGAATGTCCCGTCCCGACCTATACAGAGTCCTCTTAAACCCTCAAAGATCAGACCACTTCCCCTGCACGCCTTAGATATCGTCTTGAAGGAATGGGGCATCAGTCCATGGAAGCTGTGACACAATCTTATAGTATTGAAATTTATGGTACAGTGCACTAGGTTAGCTTTTTGCGGACAATACGCCCTGGAGGTTCACAATGTTCGAAATCCTGAAACGACAAGAAATGGCCGATGGGACAGTGGTCCTCAATGAGATTAGTGCCCCCAAAATCGCAAAGAAAGCAAAACCAGGCCAGTTCGTTATCCTCAAGGCGAATGAGACGGGTGAGCGCATCCCTCTGACCATGGCCGATACAAATGCCAAAAAAGGGACCCTCACTGTGATTTATCAAGTGGTGGGCAAATCCACGGCCCTTTTCAAATCCCTGCAAGTGGGAGACCGTTATCAGGATGTTATCGGCCCCTTGGGGAAGCCCACTCACCTGGAAAAGCTGGGAAAGGTGGTCTGCGTCGGGGGTGGTACAGGCGTGGCCGTCATACATCCCATTACCCGTGGCCTGAAGGAGATAGGCAACCATGTAATTGCCATCATTGGCGCCAGGACCAAGGATCTGCTGATCCTAGAGGAGAAGATGAAGGCCGCATCACATGAACTACATGTCTGCACGGACGACGGTTCCTACGGCCACCATGGGTTTGTGACAGATGTCCTCAAAGAGGTGCTGGAAAAGGGAGATGTGAAGCTAGTGGTGGGCATCGGCCCGGTCCCCATGATGAAGTTCGTCTGTAAAATGACAGCAGAATACGATGTGAAGACCTTGGTTAGCCTCAACTCCATTATGGTGGACGGTACGGGTATGTGCGGGTGCTGCCGTGTCAGCGTGGGGGGAAAGACCCAGTTTGCATGTGTGGACGGCCCCGAATTCGATGGGCACCTGGTGGACTTTGACGAGCTGGGGCAACGACTCGATGCCTACAAACAAGAAGAGCAACGCGCGTACGAGAAGTATTTGCACGAGTGCCAGCTCGCTCAGTAAGGCCCTTACCCAAATGGCCCGCAGAATCCTGAGCACGTTGACCAGAGACTGATTTTTGGGGGATTTCTCATGGCGGAAGAAAAGGCGAAGAAGAAAGAGAAAATTCCCAGGCAGCCCATGCCTGAGCAGAAACCCGAGGTCCGAAAGAGAAATTTTGATGAAGTCCCTCTAGGACTGCCTTCAGAACTTGCCGTGAAAGAGGCGGAACGCTGTCTACAATGCAAAAAACCCTCCTGCATGGAGGGGTGCCCAGTGGCTATTGACATCCCCGCTTTTATCAGACTTATCAAAGAGGGGGAATTTACCAAGGCCATCCGGAAGATATGGGAAAGAAATGCCCTTCCTGCTGTTTGCGGCAGGGTCTGTCCTCAGGAGATCCAGTGTGAGGGTTTGTGCATCCTCGGCAAGAAGGGAGACCCGGTAGCCATCGGTAACTTGGAGCGCTTCGCCGCGGATCATGAACGGGAATTTGGAAAAGGGGACCTGCCTCCTAAGGCTGCGCGTACGGGGAAAAAGGTGGCCGTGGTGGGTTCTGGTCCATCCGGGTTGACGGTTGCCGGGGATCTCATCCTTAAGGGTCATGACGTGACTGTGTTCGAGGCCTTTCATAAGCCGGGGGGTGTCCTCGTATACGGCATTCCCGAGTTCAGGCTTCCCAAGGAAATCGTCTATTCTGAGGTAAACTATCTGGAACGACTGGGCGTAAAAGTGGAATGTAATGTGGTGGTGGGTAGGACCGTATCCTTGGAGGAACTCTTCGAGGAGGGCTATGATGCTGTTTACATTGGCGTGGGCGCAGGTCTTCCCCGCTTTCTGAACATTCCAGGAGAGAACCTCATCGGTATTTACTCGGCCAATGAATATCTCACCAGGGCCAATCTCATGAAGGCCTACCTGTTTCCAGACTACGACACCCCCATCGCTTTAGGCAAGGACGTGGTCGTTTTTGGTGCTGGGAATGTGGCCATGGATTCTGCGCGGACGGCCATGCGTCTCGGTGCAGATCGGGTGCGAATCGTCTATCGCCGTTCCAGGCAGGAGATGCCCGCCCGAGTGGATGAGATTCACCACGCCGAAGAAGAAGGGATAGAATTCTTCCTGCTCACGGCACCCACAAAATTCCTGGGAGACGATAGGGGTCGCGTCACCGGGGTAGAGTGCCTCCAAATGGAATTGGGCGAGCCCGATGAATCGGGCAGGCGCCGACCCGTCCCTGTTGAAGGCTCGGAGTTCCAATTGGAGTGCGATCTGGCTGTGATCGCTGTGGGTGCGGGGGCCAATCCCTTGCTGACCCAGACCACTGAAGGTCTAGAATTGAACAAATGGGGATACATTGTAGCCGATCCAGAAACGGGCAAGACCACCAAAAAGGGCGTCTGGGCCGGCGGAGATATCGTCACGGGGCAGGCCACGGTGATCCTGGCCATGGGCGCAGGTCGATTGGCCTCTGATTCAATACACAAGTACCTCACTTGGGGGTGGTAACTTTCCAACTCGGAATGCGGCTTGAGGAATTCGGAGTAAAGGATTTAGAATGTGGAGTTTGGAATGCTGACCCTCTAAATCTCGTGTTGAAGCGCTTTTCTGTTCTTGCTCAAAGCTCTTGTTGAAGCATTCCATTCCTGAAGCTCCCCGCAGCTTCCTGCGGGGAGCTTCATTTTTGGGGCAGAAATATCTTCTCCCGGTAATATTTTAACTCGTTAATGGATTCCCTAATATCGTTCAAGGCCAAATGGGTTTTTTGCTTCTGATAGGAGGCAAGTGAGGGATACCACCTTTTGACCAGCTCTTTGATGGAGCTCACATCGATGTTCCTATAGTGGAGAAACGCTTCGAGGCGGGGCATGTGTTTGATTAAGAATCGACGGTCCTGCCAAACGGAGTTTCCGCAAAGGGGAGATTTCCCCTCTTTGCAGTGCATAGAGAGAAATTCCAGCGTCTCATGTTCTGCGCTATGGCAGTCGTGGGGTGAGGCTTTGGCGCGATCTAAAAGGCCAGATTTTTTGTGATGGGTCCGGCTCCATGCGTCCATGGCCTTGAAGACCTGCTTCGGATAGTTTATGGCGATGTTCGGACCCTCCGCCACAATCTCCAGCCCATCGTCCGTGACAACGCTAGCGATCTCAAGGATGAAGTGCTTTTCAGCATCCAGTCCCGTCATTTCAAGATCTATCCAAATAAGTTTACTCGGCAAGTCAAAACCTCAATAGTGAGACAGGGGCTTTGCCCCTATCGGAGTCATGGAGTGTTGGAGTAATGGAGTGCTGGAGCCACGGATTTCGATGAAGTGAAAGCGCTTTCTCTTTCTGGGAACCAATACTCCATCACTCCAATACTCCAGTACTCCAATCCTTCATGTGCGTGGCAATATAGGGGAAAGGGATTTCAGAGTCAAAAGAAAAGCTTGTTTTTGGGAAACGAAACGCTCTGGACGAAATCATTTGATATTGACATTATTTCCTACTATAGTGGTATTAAATTAAGACGGAAGCGAAAAAAAGGAAGGTAGAGAAAAGAGGTCATTTTGTGATGAATATGAATCAACCTATGACCCGAAGAGGCAGTCTGAAAAAGTTGCTCCAGGTATCCGGGACGGTGGCCGTTTCTGCTTTAAGTGGATGGCCTTTCAGCGCTCGTAGATCCGTCTGGGCCAAGAGTGAAAAGAAAAAATTTATCATTGAAGGTCTGGGGCAAACCGAAGGATACGCCGTCAAAGAATTGACTGAAAAGGTTTTCGAGGCGGCAGGAGGCATCACCCATTTTATTTCAAGAGGGGATGTGGTGGTGATCAAGCCCAATATATCCTGGGCCAGGGGGCCCAAACTGGCCGCAGCCACCAATCCGGAGGTCTTGGAAAGCGTGATCGAGCTCTGCTATAATGCGGGGGCCAAAAAGGTGAGAGTAGCTGACAATACCATCCATGACGCAAGACGTTGTTTTGCCATAACGGGCGCAGGTGTGGTGGCTAAGAAGACGAACGCGGACCTCATATTCCCCAGATCCTCCCTCATGAAGGAGATGAAAATCCGAGGTGACCGTCTGGATGTCTGGCCCGTATTCGTTCCTTTTATGGAGGCCGACAAGATCATCAATTTGCCAGTGGCAAAGGATCATGTCTTGAGTACCCTGACCTTGGGTATGAAAAATTGGATAGGGGCCGTGGGTGGCAGAAGAAACGCTCTTCACCAGGATATTCACCAGACGATTGTGGATCTGGCCCAGTTCTTTAAACCCACGGTGACCCTCATCGATGCCACCAGGATCATGACAAAGAATGGCCCATCCGGTGGAAGTCTCTCTGATGTTGCAGTGAAAAATACCTTAATCTTGAGTGACGATCCGGTTGCTGCGGATGCCCTCGCTGCCAAGCTCTTCAACCGTCGCCCAGAGCAGATAGGTTTTATCCGGCTGGCGCAAAAGCAGAATCTTGGCACTTACGACCTTCAGCAACTGGATCAGAAAAAGGTGGTCCTTTGAAGGCAAAACATCTGGTCTGGATGAGGAGAGTAAGTCAAACCTTTTTTCTGCTCCTCTTCCTTGTTCTGCTCATAGAAAGTCGTCTCCCCCAGGATATCTACCTGAAATATTCCACGCTCCTCTCTTCAGAGGTGGACCTGAGAATTGGCTGGCCCGTAAAGTTTTTTTTTCAACTGGATCCTCTCGTCTGGCTATCCTCCCTGGTTTCAGGACACCACCTCATCAAAGGATTTGGGTGGGCGCTCGGCCTGCTTCTCTTGACGCTTTTCCTGGGCAGGATCTTCTGTGGTTTCATCTGCCCCTTGGGAACGATCCATCATGTGGTGAGCCGTTTTAAACCCACTCTCAAAGGGGAGCGCATGGTGAGGGCAAACCAGAAGACACCCAGCCAAAAAGTGAAGTACTTCCTCCTGATCACCCTGCTACTTGCTGCCATCATCGGCCTCAATTTATTTGGTCTCTTGGACCCCATCTCCCTGCTCTTTCGGTCCCTTGCTCTGGCCATCTTTCCTGGCCTGGGGGTGGGCCTGAAGGAGCTCTTTGATGCCATGGCCAGTAGCGACATCAAGATCTTGAACCAGTTGAGTTACACGGCGGAGGTTTTGGTCTCCCCAATATTTGGCTACGGTTACCAGGCCTATAGAACGGCCTGGTTCATCGGGCTGATCTTTCTCGTCATTCTGTTTCTCAACCGGATCAGGCCCCGTTTTTGGTGCCGCACCCTATGTCCTCTGGGTGCCTTGCTAGGTCTGTGTTCCAGGGTGAGCATGCTGAGGCTTGAAAAGGATGATGAAAAGTGCACTGACTGCAAGCTCTGCACAAAGAGCTGCCAGGGAGCCGCCTCGCCCATACCGGGACAGGATTGGGAGAACGCCGAGTGCGTTGCCTGCTTCAATTGCTTCAATGCCTGCCCTGAAGATGCCCTCTCCTTTAAATTGAGGTGGTCACGCCAAATGAACAAAAGACCGGATATGGGACGGCGCGCGGTGCTCGGGGGACTGGCGGCCGGTATTTCGCTGCCCCTTTTGGGAAGACTGGACGGGCAGGTGCACAAGGTCTCAGACCCCCGGTTGATCAGGCCGCCCGGCTCTTTACGCGAAAAGGATTTCCTAAGGCTCTGCCAACGATGCGGGCTCTGCATGAAGGTCTGTCCTACAAATGTGATCAATCCGACCCTTGCGGAGGCCGGGATGGCCGGGTTTTGGACACCCCATCTCATAATGACCCAAGGATACTGTGAATATACTTGTACCTTGTGTGGAAGTGTATGCCCCACGGGTGCTATCAAGGAGATCTCTGTTAAAGAGAAGATTGAACAGCCTATCATTATTGGCTCCGCCTATTTGGATAGGGGGAGATGCCTCCCCTGGTCAGGGAATGCGCCCTGTATTGTGTGTCATGAACATTGCCCCACCTCTCCAAAGGCCATTTATCTCCGAATGGCCACTGTGCCCGGGCCCGATGGCAAGTCCTTATCCGTTCAGCTGCCCTATGTGGATCTGAAGAAATGTGTGGGATGTGGTATATGTGAGTTCAAATGTCCGGTCAAAGGCCGACCCGCCATAAGGGTCGTTGCGGCAGGGGAGTCGCGATCACCCAAAAACCAGATCTTACTTGGTTTTTGATGGACTCGGGACAAATTTTTCTTGAAATCTATTATTTTATGTAGATAATTTATGATCATTTACATATAATTCTATATATTTGGAAGTTTCAGGTCATTTTCTCTTTACCTTCTCTCTTCTTAGCCAAGAGAGGTGAGTGCGAGTTATAATCGCTTACAACCTGCTATGCTGCCCGCTGAACTAAGGGACCTCCTATGATTGCCCGATATACACGCCCTGAAATGGGGCACATCTGGGAAGATAAGAATCGTTTTTCCAAATGGCTTCAGGTGGAAATCTTGGCCTGCGAAGCCATGGCAGAGGAGGGCCTGATCCCCAAGGCGGCCCTCAGAACGATCAAGAGAAGGGCGAGCTTCTCGGTGGACCGGATTCTTGAAATCGAGGAGGTGACCAAGCATGATGTAATCGCCTTTCTCACCAACGTGGCAGAGTATGTGGGACCGGACTCACGCTATATCCACCTTGGACTCACCTCTTCAGACATCCTAGATACCAGTTTCGCCCTCCTGCTCAAGGAAGCCATGATCTTAATTATCCGCGATGCAGAGGAATTCATGGAGGTTATTAAAGCGAGGGCCCAGGAACACAAATATACGATCATGATCGGCCGGTCCCACGGCATTCACGCCGAACCCATAACATTCGGTCTCAAAATGGCCGTCTGGTACGCGGAGATGAAACGGAATCTGGAGAGGCTCAGAGAGGCCCTTGAAGTCATTAGCTGTGGAAAACTTTCAGGGGCTGTGGGAACCTTTGCCAATGTTTCTCCAAAGATTGAGGCCTATGTCTGTGAAAAGCTCGGCCTTAAGCCCGCAGAAATATCCACCCAGATTACCCAGCGTGACCGTCACGCCCAGTATTTCACAACCCTGGCCATTGTTGCCGGAACCCTGGAGAAGATCGCCATCGAGATTCGCCATCTGCAGAGAACGGAGGTCCTGGAGGCGGAAGAGTCCTTTGAAAAGGGACAGAAGGGCTCATCAGCCATGCCCCACAAGAAGAACCCCATTGGATCTGAGAATATCTCAGGGCTTGCCCGCCTGGTCCGAAGCAACTCGCTGGCTGCTATGGAAAATATGGCTCTCTGGCATGAAAGGGATATTAGCCACTCCTCGGTGGAGAGGGTTATTGGACCCGATAGCACCATACTGATAGATTATATGCTTCATCGTCTCACCCGCATCATAAAAAATCTGGTGGTCTATCCCGACCGAATGCTTGAAAACCTGAATAGGTTGAGGGGACTCATATTCTCCCAACAGATCCTCATGCGACTGGCCGCCCTGGGGCTGAAGCGGGAGACGGCCTATGAAATGGTTCAAAGAAATGCCTTGAAGGTATGGGATGCGGACAGGGATTTCAAGACGCTTCTCTTGGAAGATGATGAGATAAGAGGGCATCTCACCGAAGAAGCGTTAGAAGAAATATTTAATATTGATTACCATCTTAAATATGTGGAGGACATCTTCGAAAGGGTGTTTACATAGGAAGCTTGATGAGTTTTGTTCTCGCTAGCTTTAGAAAAAGGGGCCTGTGCGAAGAGGTGTAAACCGTGAAAAAGATTTTTTCTTTATGCAGAGTGCAACGCGATTTCAAGTTTTTGCTCCTCATTCTTCTTCTCATCCTGCAGTGGACAAATCCCTCCATGGCCAGCGCGGGGAAAACATCGAAAAAAGCGCGGAGGCTTGTGCCCGCCTCGCTGTTGTACTGGCCGGAAGAGGGCTCCGACTATGCCGTTCTTGTGGATAAGTCTGCTCAGAAAGTATTCTTATATCGATGGGACAACCTCCTTGCTCCTGTAAGGGTGTTCAGTGCATCTACGGGGGAAAATAAGGGACCAAAAGCGAAGAGGAATGATAAGAAAACGCCTGAAGGTGTATATTTTTTTACCGGCTCTTACGAAAAAAACGAACTCGCTCCCCGGTATGGCTCTAGAGCCTTTCCCATCGACTATCCCAATCCCTTGGACAAGAAGAATGGGAGGGATGGCTACGGCATCTGGTTTCACGGTCTCGACAGGCCATTAAAGCCTAAGGACACGAATGGGTGCATAGCCCTTGACAACCACAATATAGATGAATTGGCCAACTACATTCAACTCAATGATACCCCCGTCGTTATCAGCTCCAGAATCGAAATGGTCAGTCCGGAGTTACAGGAGAACGAGAAAAAACAACTGCTGAAGGTGATCGAAGACTGGAGAAGGGCCTGGGAAAGGAAAGAAATCGATCGATATATGTCATTCTATGGCCCCCGTTTTACTTCCGATGGAAAAAATAGGGAGCAGTGGAAAAAATACAAGAGCCTCGTGGCGAACAAATACCATCAGATAACCGTGGAAATCGAGAACCTGAGACTTCTGAAGCATGATGGCATCGTCCTGGCCAAGTTTGACCAGAGATATAACACCGAAAGGCTAGAGAGTAGGGGTGAAAAGAGGCTTTATCTCCAGCAAAACAGCACGGAATGGAAAATTGTCAGTGAATTCTTCCAGAAAGAAAAGCTAAGGCGGTTTGCACCGAAGAAACCATATGCCTCCAGTTTAGACGATGTGAAAAGATTTCTATCTTCTTGGGAAAAGGCCTGGGAAGAGAAAGACCTTCAGTCGTATATGCTTTGCTATGACGCAAGCTTTCAATCCCGAGGGATGGATCTAGAGGCCTGGAAGAAACACAGGCAGAGACTAAATCTAAAATACCAATCAGTAAATGTAGACCTTATGGACATGAGCATCGTCCAAGTCTCAAATTGGACGGTTAAGGTCAGCTTCAAACAGAATTATCAGGCCGATGAATACCAAGATTTCGGCCTAAAAAATCTTCTCCTTGTTAAAAGGGGCGAACATTGGAAGATCAAGGAAGAGACATGGCAGCGACTGAATCGGAAATCCCGCCCGTAAAAAAGAAATCTCGCGATGAGGACCGCCTCACGATCATGATCATGAGGAGTTTGGGACGCGTGCGCTCCTTCAAGATCTCCCCGCAAATCGTTTTTTTGGCCACCCTGTTCTTTATCCTTTACATTTCCATCTCCGTTTACATCATTAACAACTACATTAGGCTTTACCGTGCAAACAGGACACAGTCAACAAAGATAGAACAACTTGAAAAAGAGGTCATCAAAGGACAAAAAAACCTTCTCAGGTTCCGACAACATGTGACCTTGCTTGAGGATTACATACGTCACCTTGAAGAACCACAGAATCCACAGAAGGAAAAGCCTGCTACCCGTAAGGAGGAGCATACAAAGGAGAAGAGTGCTACCCATAAGATTGAAATTATACGGGAAGAAACTGTGATAAGTGATGCGGAAAGAGCGACTGTAGATAGCGAAGGAGAAATGAAACCCATAGGGGCGGTGGATATCAAAGATATGATCATCCAGAAAGAAGGCTCCAGGATGAGCGTGGAATTCAAGCTGGTCAATATAAATCCGGGAGAAACGGCTGTGGGTGGCTATATCCATTTGATCGCCATGGGCACGGATCCCAACCCACCTCCTGAGTGGACATTTCCTAGAGTGCAGCTGGAGGAAGGTATTCCGGTCAATTTTCGGCGAGGTCAGCTTTTTCTCATCCAGAGATTTAAACCGGTCCAGGGTAGATTTTATTTGACACCCCATTCCGAAATGCCAACAGCCCTCAAGGTTCTCGTATATGATCAGTCGGGGCTGCTTATCCTGGAAAGGGAATTTGAGGTGAGCCATGTGTCCTGATCTCAAACCCATTAAGAGAATCTTTTTCCTCTCCTTCTGCATCACGCTGTCCGTTTTTCTAACCTTTCCTTCCCCGGGATTTTCTAAGAAAGAGCATATCGTCTATTTTCCCAACACCGCCTATGAACTGAACGTTTACAAAATATATGGAAAACAGCCAGGAAAAACCTTAATGCTCATAGGCGGTATACAAGGGAACGAGCCAGGAGGGTTCCTTTCGGCGGATCTTTATGCGGACATGAGTCTCGCCAAAGGGAATCTTGTTGTGGTACCGCGGGCCAATTTCTATTCGATCATTTTGAATAAGAGGGGACCCCATGGGGACATGAACAGGAAGTTTACCAATGGGGATACGGCCACCAGTACAGAAGACAAGATAGTTGCCATATTAAAAAAACTGATCAGCGAAAGCGATTACCTCTTAAATCTGCACGACGGAGCGGGGTATTACTATCCCAAATACATAAACAAGTGGCGTAATCCCATGCGCTTTGGCCAGGCCATTATTGCTGATACGGGTGAATACAGGGTTCCCGGGACGAACAGAGTGATCAAACTGGAAGAAATGGCCCAAAAGGTCCTTGGTGAAGTCAATCCCCATATCAAGAATGAACTGCACAAATTCCACTTCATGAACACCAACACGGGTTCCAAAGATAGCCTTCATAGTGAACAGCGAAAATCTGCCACCTACTATGCGCTCACGGAACATCACATCCCTGCCTTTGGGGTAGAAACCTCAAAGTTTTTGCCCTCCATTGATCTGAAGGTCAGGTACCACAATCTTGTTATTAATGCATTTAAGGGCCTTTTCGGCATTATTCCTGAGTCACCCGGCCTCGTCCTGGATCCGCCCCTGCTTAAATATCTGGTTGTTGCCATTAATGGTCAAATTCCGATAGTCATAAAAGAGAATCAAACCCTGGAACTGCAAGCAGGAGACTCTCTTCAGGTGTCCCACATTGAATCAAACTATGAGAGAGGGCTAAGTCTTGATATTCTTGGATACGGAGATCTGAACGATTATAGACGAGAATTTGTGATTTTCAGGAATACAAGCATCATCGTAAGAAAGGATAACCACATTTTTGCCGAGATCCCCTTGAAAATCTCCAAGAAGAGACTCGGGGAAGAAAAGTTGAAAAGGAGACCTACAAAGTTAGACTATTTTGTGATTGAAACAAAGGGTCACCGAGTTCTTCTGTCTGATGGAGAGACGCTTGATTTGGTCAAGGGTGACAAACTGAAAATTGTGGACATCCTCCCACCATTCCCTGGCGAATCGGGGATTACGGTCAACTTTAAAGGATTTGTTGGAGACTGGAAGAACAATACGGGAGAGGATAGGGGGTATGTCATCGATACAGGGGCAGACCTTATCAAACGGTATTCCCTGCAAAAGAAAGGGGAGTTGTACACGATCATCGCCTCTAAGGGAGATAATGTCATCGGTCGGATGGTAATCAGACTTACCCCGCCTCGGATGGATTACCTGATCTTGAAAATAAACAACCACAAGCACGTCTATCTAAGACCGGAGGATGCTGTCTCTTTATCAAAGAAGGACAAGATATGTCTGCAGGAGGTACAGACAAACCTTTACAATAAGAGAGACATTCACCTCAGCATCAATGGTCATAAGATCAAACCCGGAGAGATCAGAGATTTAAAGGAGTTATGTGGAGCTTCAGCTTACCTGAAGCACCAGGCAAAGGTGAGCAACGGTCCCCTTCTTTTAGGCAGGGTATTTATACATATGAATTAGATGTGGGTTGTTCGTCCGCTTACTGCCCTGTATATTCCAAGCTCAGCAGGTCGTTCCATGGATCAGATTTCTTGACCGTTACCATGACCTGCTGCCCCTCAAAGAAGTCCTGGCCATTATCTCGCTTCATTTCCGCCACGAGCAAAAAGTCGGTGAGAAGGATTCGGCACCTGCCCCGCAAAACATCGAGGACCAGGGCAGAGAACTTCTCACCTATATGCTGAAGCAGGTACTTCTGGATCCAGTATCGGATGCGGTTCCGTTTCACCCTTTCAAGATCCCTCAACATGGGCTCTACAGAGATCCTGATATTTTCCAGCTCTTCCTTATCATAAATGGGAGAACCGTCTACCAGATAGGCCCCAATCTGACGCTGAACCACGAGATCCAGATATCGTCTTATGGGTGAACTTGCATTTGTATACACATCCAGCCCTAACCCCGTGTGGCGCCTAGGTTCCGTGTCAATCATGAGTGGATTGAGCTTACGCCGCTGTTTAAAAACAAAATAGAGATAACCCGCCTCATTTATGGACAACCTCTCACTCGGTCCTTCCTGGCCCCGATAAAGGACAGGGATTTCATTATCCCTGCAGAACCTGGCTGCCAGCCAGTTGTAAAAAATCATAAATTCGGCCACCATCATCCGGGAGGGCGTATTCTGTTCCACCATTTCTAACTGGAGAGAGGAATCGGGATAGAATCTCACGTAAATCTCAGGGAGCGAAAGGGTCAGGGAGCCCTGGTCGATTCTCTTTTGACGCATGAATTGGCTAAGTTGATGTGCCTCCTCCAGCAAGCGTTCCTTTATGTAGATTTCATTGACCTGATCATAGGTCAACTGTCGCTTAACGTTTACAAGGGTGAGCGCAAATCGGTAGTCAAGAAGATTGCCGCTCTTGTCTAAACGAGAAATCAGGGAGATTGCGTTTCGGTCACAGCCCTCTCTTAAGCTCAAGGTATCCTGAGATAGTTTTTGGGGTATCATGGGAATATGGCGGCGAGGAAGATATAAGGAAGAGCCCCTCTGTGATGCTTCTGCGTCCAAGAGACTATCGGGGGAGATGACGTGGGCCACATCGCTGATATGTACGCCAAGGAAAATGGAATCGGATGTAATGTCTATGCTCAATGCGTCATCAAAGTCTCTCGTGAGGGGACCATCGATGGTAAAGGTATTGAGATGTCTCAAGTCCTCGCGCTTGGAGTCTACAGACGCTACCTTGACTAATTCATCGGACAAATCTAACACCTCTTGGCTGAAAGAGGTCCTAATATCAAGCCTATGGAGATCAAGATTTTCATCCTCTTCCCATACCCCAAGCTTTACCAGCAAATTTCTGGCCCGCTGAATATCGGATATCCCCGTTCTCAAGAGCAGTTCCTTGGCGTATTTGAAGTTTGGGGCCTCGTTGCCGTAGAGTGCGAGTTCCACAAGGAGGGCGATAATCTCCTCTTTGCATGAAGGGTCATGGACCGCACGGTTTTGTAAGATCTCTATGAGCCAGGCGCTTCCCTCCCTAAGTCTTTCCTCCCTTTGAGCCTCCTCCTTTTTCTGTTTGATTATATGCTCCACCATTTCCTCTGAATTGGGGAGAAAGCAACCATCCTTCATTTTGAAATAGAGTCTATCTTCGAACAGGGCTCTCACCAGGGCGGAGATATGATCGTCGGTCACCTTATCCCCAAAGCAAAGCTGGGCAAGATATTCATAGTCAAAACTCTGTTGCTCTTCTCTCACCAATTCCCAGAGTTCCTTGACCTGGACCTCTCCCTTGAGTCTGCTTCTCAGTGCCTCCGTTTGCTTCAATCTGCTTAATAGCTCTTCCCTCGGGCTCAAGGTATCCATGGAGGCTTTTGATATGAGAAGTGCCCTCTTTGGGGAGAGGTTTAACTCGCGGTTGAAAGGGGTCAACAGGTGTAGCCTATTCCCTTTATCCTGCAGGCATAGGGTGCAGATAAAGCGTCCCTGGTCAATATACTCGACGATTTTTCCCTCATTCATGTTTGGGGCTTCAGCTTTTCTCTCTTTGGGGAGTGATTGGTCTGCCTCGGCAGATCAAATAGATGTGCAAAAAGGATCATAATTTCACCGGGCTAATAAGAAATTAAGTAGCAACTAAGGAAAATGATGTCAATAACAAGTGGCCATAGACCCTCGCGAAGTCCCCTAACGTTCTTGTCAATTTGGATACCGCTCTGAAGAACCCAAATCTGTTGTCAAATTCCGCTATCACTACTGCAACCAGTCCCTTGTCAGGGATTCCCGTTCACCATCAAGGTAAAAGTAACGTTCAAAAGTATGGTACAATCTTTTGAACCACCAAGTTTTCATCGGATACTCGATTCTCCGGCAATGCCAATCTCCTCAAGGTGATATCTATTTTGCTCCCAGGCGGTGGTCTAATCTTTGAGACTTTGAGAAATGTTTCCTAGGTAATAACGGGGCATTGTGCGATTAGTTAATGGGCGTACCCGCCTGCCTCGCCTGAGACCGCCCGGCACTTGCCTGATGGGAAGCCTCGTCTGCTCCGCAGCACCATCAAGTGGAGGATGGAATGGCGAATCGGCGAGAGCGATGGCGGGCAGGAAGCCTCAAAGATCAGGCCACTGCGAAGTTTGGGTGGAACTTTTTTTGAGATATCACCTTTCGGAGACCGGCATTGCCTCCGACTAGACAACGGCAAATGCTAAGACTTTTGAACCGTACTAAAGGATTAGATGCATACTGAGCCCTGCGAAACTTGGGACCCAGCCGCAGGGTGGGGAGTCCAAGAACAGCTTGGACAAATCCCCGTTCGATGGGAAGATGATGCCTTGATGGTGCATCGGGGAAGAACGATTCTTCTTGACTTAAAGGGCTCTTTGTCGTTTCATGAATGATCCTCTATGCATGGTCGTCCTTCTAGAGAAGCGATTGAACCTGTGATATAATTGTAATAGGAAGGGAATAGACATGGAAGAGACCATAGAGACGGCTGATGTGAGCGAAGAGCGAAAAAAGATGGCCACGCAAATTGAGGCTGTGTTTGAAAGGTTCTATAAGGGAAAGACGGCCTACTCACAGGGACAATTTTACAAAAATGAGTTTTACTTGCGGACAGATTACGCCCTGGTCGTTTTAAGCAGCAAGAATGATATTTTGGTCAGTTTTGCTGATCATACGCGCCCAAGTTATGCAGCCTTGTTCACCTTACTCTTAGACGACATTGAAGACACCAACCTTTTCATCTGTGAAGACTATAGTACAGACAAACATGGAAGCATGGTTCTCGATGAAGTGGATGGAATTAGTACAGGTGTCGTCATATGGGACCAAAAGGAAAGATACTACAGTATGTTGAGGGAAAAGGTGCAAAAGGTGGTGATCCGAAAGATAAAAAGGGATACCGGCGAACAAGGGAGCGAAGAATAAATAACCACGCAAATAAGGGTCATTGAAGACAGCCTTTGAGACTGTCGAAAAGCCGGATCCTGAGAGGCTGATGGAAAATGTCCATATGCAAGGCTTCCGAAATCCCGAGGAATGAGGCGTACATAGAAGTACGCCGCAGTGACGAGGGATGAGGGTAACGCAGCAGATGGGCGTTTTCCGACAGCCTCTAGAGAAGATTTTCATTGCCATCATGGAGCCAATAATATTAAAATGTAGCAAATAAATTGCTAATAATTCGAATAATATGCAGAAGTTTTAGGGTTTTATTTGTGGGTTTAGAATAGGTCGCTGAAATGCCAATGGATTCCCATAAAGGACTGTCTGAAGAATACGTCCTCAAAGTTCTCTTGAAGCTTCGTCTCATCACCGAGGACCAGAAAAAAGAGATCTTCAACAAGAAGAGGAACGTCAAAAGGAAGCTGGAAAAGCTAAGGGCCGTGCGCCAGGCCTCTGCCTCTTCAAGGGGCAGGGTAATTAATCCCATCACGATTGTGGATGTGATCACCAATCTGGAGCTGAAGAGAGCTGACGACCCCTACACCATACTGGATGAAGAGACCATTTTCCAGGCCCTCTCCAAGGCCTGGAAGATCCCCTACAAGAAGATAGATCCCCTCAAGTTGGACCTCAACCTGGTGACCACCACCATACCTCAAGGCTTTGCCATGAAGCACCTGGTCCTCCCCATTGCCATCAATGGCGGGTTTCTGACCGTGGCCACACCAGACCCCTTTAACGAGGAGGCCATACGGGACATCGCTCAGGCCAGCCAGTTAAAAGTGAAGACGGTGGTCAGCACCAAGACAGATATCATCAAGCTGATTAACGAGTTTTTCGGGTTCAAGCGCTCCATCGTGGCCGCCGAGAACCAGTTTGCCGGCCCTTCGGTGGACCTGGGTAATCTGGAGCAATATGTGCGCCTCAGGGCCGACGATGAGCTGCCCTCAACAGATCAACACATTGTGAATGCCGTGGATCACCTCCTCAGCTATGCCTTTGACCAGAGGGCCAGTGATGTGCACATCGAGCCCAAAAGAAACAAGAGTGTGGTGAGACTCCGCATAGACGGGATCCTGCACGTTATTTATGAACTCCCCAAGAATGTCCACAACGCCATCATAAGCCGGATAAAGACCATCTCCCGATTGGATATGGCCGAGAAACGGCGGCCACAGGATGGGCGCATCAAGATGGAAAAGGGTGGGGTGGAGGCAGAGATTCGGGTTTCATCCATTCCCGTGGCCTTTGGTGAAAAGCTGGTCCTTAGGATCAGTGATCCGGACGTCCTGTTCCAGGACCTGGAAAAGCTCGGTTTCACGTCCATGGACTTGATCCGCTACCAGCAATTCATTCATATGCCCCACGGCATTGTCCTGGTGTGCGGCCCCACGGGAAGTGGTAAGTCCACGACGCTCTATTCCACACTCCGCGAACTCTCGTCTCCAGATATTAACATCACCACGGTGGAGGATCCCATTGAGATGATCCATGAGGACTTCAATCAAATTGCGGTCCAGCCCGTGGTGGGGATCACCTTTGGCTCCATTTTGAGGAATATTCTGAGACAGGACCCGGATATCATCATGATCGGTGAGATGAGAGACCTGGAGACGGCGGAAAACGCCATTCAGGCCGCTTTAACCGGACACCTCGTCCTGTCCACGCTGCATACGAACGACGCCCCCTCATCCATCACCCGTCTTCAGGATCTGGGAACGCCCTCTTTTTTGCTACAGGCCACCCTGGTGGGTATATTGGCCCAGCGTCTTGTGAGGAAGATATGCGCTTTTTGCAAAGAGCCCTTTGAGATGGACTCAAAAGAATTGGCTTCTCTTGGCCTGGATCTGGGGCGGAACGGCCCTGTAGAACTCCACATGGGAAAGGGCTGCATGAAATGCCGGGGAACCGGTTATCTTGGCAGAAGCGGTGTCTACGAGGTGCTTCCTGTCACAGAATCTATAAAGAAGATGATCACTGCAGAAGCCAACGTGGAAGCCGTGCTTGACATGGCCAAGAAAGAAGGGATGATCACACTTCGTGAAAACGCCGTCAAGAAGCTCCTGGAGGGAGAGACCACCTATCAGGAGGTCCTAAGAGTCACCTGGAAACCAATCTAGGAGGCTGTCGGAAAACGCCCATCTGCTGCGTTACCCTCATCCCTCGTCACTGCGGCGTACCTCTATGTACGCCTCATTCCTCGGGATTTTGGAAGCCTTGCATATGGACATTTTCCATCAGCCTCTTGGAATCCGGTTTTTCGACAGTCTCTAAATACTTATTATTCAAAGTTCCAATGCCCTGAACGGAGTTACTCATAAGGGTCCACATTTAGTCATTATTCTTTTAAACATCTGAAAATTTGAATTTCGAATTTTCTTTGAATCTGTGGGACATCGACGCCCCAATTTATTCCTTTCCCAACTCGTAACCTCAAACTATAAACCTAAAAACTATGCTTACCCAACTGACCATCTCCAATTTTGCCATCATCAGCCGTCTGGACATCAGCTTTAAGCCCGGGCTCAATATCTTATCAGGAGAAACCGGGGCAGGGAAATCCATTATCATCAATGCCGTGAATCTCATCTTGGGAGGGAGGGCATCCGCGGACCTGATTCGAAGCGGCGCAAATGAGGCCCAGGTGGAGGCCCTCTTCAGCTTCCCTGAACACCCGATCCTTTCAGCATTATTGCCCGACCTGGGGCTCCCCTTCCAGGGGGAATTGTTGATCAAGCGAACCCTTTCTCGCGAAGGCCGCAACAAAATCAGAATCAACGATTCCATGGCCACGCTGCAGACGTTGTCCAAGATCGGCGCCACCCTGATCAGTATATCGGGCCAGCATGAGCATCAATTGCTGCTGAGGCCGGACAACCATCTTTTTCTTTTGGATGATTTCGGAGGCCTGACCCCTGAGCGTCTGGAGCTGAACGAATCTTTCAGGCAATATCAGTCCTTGAAAGAGGGGCTCAAACGGCTTGAAAGGGGAATCAAGGAGGATGAAGAGCGACAGGAATTGACCCGATTTCAGATGAAAGAAATTGAGACAGCCCACATAAAAGAAGGGGAAGATACGTTTCTGGAGGAGGAAAGAAAAAGGCTTCGACACGCCGAGGAGCTCAGGGAGAGCGTCGCTGAATCCTATGAACGTCTATATGAGAAAGGGGATTCTGTACTCTCAGATCTTTCACACTGTATCAAGAGGCTGGAAAAAGGGGCTGAGGTGGACAGAAGGCTCAGTGGTATCAAAGAGGCCCTCGTGAAGGCCAAAGTGGAGTTGGAAGAGACAGCCCTGGAAATCCGTGATCTGCGAAAGACCATCACCGCAGATCCCGCTCGGCTGGAGGAGGTGGAGGAGAGACTTCAGCTGTTAAACAGATTAAAGAGGAAATATGGTCCCTCCCTGGAAGATGTGAGGCGCTTAAGAGATACACTCTCTCAGAGTGTAGATAATCTGGATCAGAAGAAGGCGGAGTTGGAGAGAATCCTCGAAACGCTGAAAGACAAGGAAAGGGACATCATAGAAAAGGCGACTCACCTATCCAGGAAGAGGAGGGGGGTTGCCCAAGTCCTTGAAAAATCAGTGAAAAGTGAAATGGGTCTCCTTGACATGGGAGGGACCCAATTTGAGGTCCGCTTCCATACGCAGGGTGCTGTGGGCGAGAAGGATCCAGAGAGTGCCATGGGAGAGATAAACGCCGACGGGCAGGATAGGGTGGAATTCATGCTTTCGCCCAATGTGGGAGAGGAATTGAGGCCCCTTTCCAGGATCGCCTCTGGCGGAGAGTTGTCCCGAATTATGCTGGCTATGAAGACCATTCTGGCCAGAACTGCGTCAGTTGAAACGCTCGTTTTCGATGAGGTGGATTCCGGTATAGGGGGGGCCACCGCAGAGGTGGTTGGGGAAAAACTCCAGTCCCTGGCCGCATATCACCAGATCCTGTGCATAACCCATCTTCCCCAGATCGCAAGCAAGGGGCACACACACTTCCTCGTACAGAAGAGGGTGAGGGATAAGAGAACCCAGACCCTTATTTCGGAACTAGATGCGGAAGCGAGGGTGAAGGAGATAGCACGCCTGCTGGGAGGTAAGGTGGTTTCACCGGAGGCCCTCGCCCATGCCAAAGAAATGATGAGAGACATTTGAAAAACGCCCCCTTTTGCCCAATCTCCCGCCCGCCTCGCCTGAGCGGCTCGCGATGGCGGGCAGGCTGCGTCAGACTCAGAGTTTGATCCTCGAAATACTTGTCATGTATTCCTGCGGTCAACCCGCCTTATGCGGGTAAAAATCTTCGCCTTCCCCTACGGGCCGGAGGCTTGACTTTGACCAAAATTGAACGTTTTTCAAAGGTCTCGAGAGGTTAGCTTTCTCTCTCGGAAAGCAAAATAGATGGAGAAATTTCTCAATTAGGGATTGGAAACATAGCTGAGGGAACTAATTTATTAGTGTGATTATCTGCCCTGGCCTGAAAGGTCCTCCGTTTACAGGAACGGCTGAAGCCTGGGAGTCCATGACGTTGATCGTCTTTATTTCACCCACCTTAGGACCCAGAAGATAGAACTCCTTGCCGTCTAAGGAACGAATTTTTTCTCCCTTACTGAAGACCTGAAACATGCACCCATTTGAGAGAGCGATGTCCCTTCCAGCATTAATCATAATGGTCTCTCCATCAACCGACATGATCTTACCGCGCCAGGACTGCTCCTCCAGTTCATCTTTAATGGTCGAGGCTTGATCTTCGAGAATCTCTAACAATTCCTCTTCCAGCTTGGTTTCGTCAATCTCATACTTCCTCTCCGCCTCCCATTCTGGATTGTCTGTTGAGACTTTTATCTTCCGGGTTTCCAGGTGGGTTATAAAAAGCGTCCCATCAATTATATCGTAGGCGTTTAGCAGAAGGGATACTTCCAGTTCTCTTTTTACTCCCTGGATAGGCCACCATCCCCACTTTCTGGCCGTCACTTCACGGGGGTTCAAGACTCCTGCGATCAGCACATTCATGCCCATTTGATCTGCCTTTTCAATCAGAGCTGGGTCGATGACGACCGCAAATTTTGGCGACCTCATCGTTTGCCTGGAAGGCGGGGGCACTGCACCTCTAAACACCAAAAGGTGCTCCCCCTCCTTCAGGAGTTCCACCAGTTTGGCCGTTAACGCTTCTGCCTTTGCCTCTCCCACACCTGCCTGATCCAATAGGGGTAACACCAAAACTCTCTTTTTGAGTTCGGTGTTTTTAAACGATACCTTTTTATATACCGATTTTGTGGTACCGCACCCGACCCCCAGGATTAAGAACCACCATGCCATTACGAATATCAACGTGAACAAACGGTTTCTTTTCATATATGTGGGCCTCTTTGTTGAACGTGCCTTTAATTTTCTCTTAATACGATGGGAAGCCGAGATCTTTTACTCAACTCATAATCAAAAGACAATATCGAATGCATCAAACTCTCCCTGCCATTCTTCTTTGGTCTGATGGACATCCGTTACCCGGGCATAGGAGGGTCCGTGATGACACCATATAACCAACTGTTTCACCCTCTCTTCTGGTCCCTCTGCAACCACTTCAACGCCGCCATCCCGGCGGTTTTTCACCCAACCGGTAAGGCCCAAGTTCATGGCTTCTCTGCGGGTGGAGTCTCTAAACCATACCCCCTGTACACGACCCTGGATAACCAGCCTTACCCTGATATTATCCATTCTCTTCTCCTAATAACTTCAAGAATTCATTCTCGTCAAGTGTGGTGACGCCCAGATCCTGGGCCTTTTGGAGTTTGGACCCCGGAGACTCCCCGACCACCAGGTAGTCGGTTTTTTGACTCACCGTAGAGCCCACCCTGCCCCCTTTACCCTGAATCAGCCCTTTGGCCTCTGATCGTGTCATGGCATTGAGCGTGCCTGTGAGCACGAAAGATTTGCCTTTCAAAGACGTTCGATCTAGAGCAGGAGCACGCTCAAAATGGATCCCCGCCCCAAGCAAACGCTGAACGTTTCTTTGATTGGATTCGTCCGTAAAATAGGAGACAATGCTCTCCGCTATTTGGGGCCCAATCTCATGGACAGACAAGAGTTCATCCTCGTGGGCTTTCTGAAGCCTTTCAAGGCTAGTGAAATGCTCTGACAGCACTTCAGCAACATGTTCTCCCACATGTCTTATCCCGAGGGCATAGATAAACTTGGAGAGCGTCGTCTTTTTGCTCTTTTCAATGGCACCGAGGAGATTATGGGCCGACTTCTCCGCGATCTTGTCTAGCTGAAGCAGATTTTCAAGGTCCAGTTCATAAAGATCGGCTGCCTCTTTCACCATGCCTCTTTCGATCAATTGCGCGACGATTTTATCACCCAGTCCGTCTATGTCCATACCCCCCTTTGAAACGAAGTGCTTCAAAGACGCCTTGATCTGGGCTGGGCAGTCAGGGTTTGGGCATCTCACTACGACCTCCCCCTTTTTCTTGAGTACCTGGGCACCACAGATGGGGCAGTGGGTCGGCATTACATATCTTTTTTCGACTCCCGTTCTCCTGGTGGTTATGGGCTTCACCACCTCAGGGATGACATCACCCGCCCTTTGGATGATCACTGTGTCCATTTCACGGATATCTTTCTTCTCGATTTCTTCCTGGTTGTGCAGCGTTGCACGCGTGACCGTGACACCTCCAACTTCGACGGGTTCAAGGTGAGCAACGGGTGTCAAAGCGCCTGTACGTCCCACTTGGACGTCAATTTTTATGATCTTTGTGGTCTCCTGAGTCGGCCTGAACTTGTAGGCGATGGCCCATCGGGGGCTGCGGGACTTCTGGCCAAGACGGGCTTGAAGGTCAAGTTGATTGACCTTAATAACGGCGCCATCGATCTCATAGGGAAACTGGGACCTTTTTTCCTCCAGTTGGTGACAATAGCCGATGACTTCCTCCAGACTAGGACACGCCTTAATATGAGGCCTGTTGACCCTCAGACCCAACATCTGAAGGGCAATCATCAATTCCATTTGGGTTTCAAAGTTCTGTCCCCTTAATTCTCCTATCCCATAGCAAAACATGTCCAGGGGCCTCCTGACGGTTATTCGGGGATCCAGTTGTCTCAAGGAGCCTGCTGCCGCATTTCTCGGATTGGCAAAGACAGATAGACCCTGGGCCAGCCTTTTCTCATTCAGTTCTTCGAAGGCCTTCACTTCCATGTACACCTCCCCTCGTACTTCCAGGAGTTCAGGTATGAAGACTTCTTTTGTAATGGGGAAAAGGGTAAGGGGGACAGAGAGGATCGTCTTTATGTTGGAGGTGATATCCTCACCCACATACCCATCCCCTCTCGTTGAGGCGGTGGTGAGGACGCCTCTCTCATAAATGAGCTCCACGGCCACACCATCGATCTTGGGCTCAACAGTATATGCCGTATGAGGATCTTCCCCCAAGAACCGCTTTAGTCTGGCATCAAATTCCCTGATGTCCTTTTCGTCAAATGCGTTCTCTAGACTAAGCATCGGCAGGCGGTGTGTCACCTGCGCGAAAGCGTCTAAGGGTTCTGCCCCCACGCGCTGAGTAGGGGAGTCAGGTGTCACCAGCTCGGGGTACTGCTGTTCCAGCTCCAGCACACGCTGGAAAATCCTGTCGTACTCGGCATCTGATATTTCAGGATCGTCCAGCACGTAGTACCGATGGTTATGGTATCTGATCTTCTCTCTCAGGTCGTTAAGCTCTTTGATGATCTCTTTCATCTCTCTTAAACTTGGTTGAGTCGTTGAGTGGTTGAGTCGTTAAGTTGTTACCTACAAAGACGCCAGCTGGCTTTTGCTCGTTCACCAATAGCTAACCAGATAATGTCTCATTTTTTCGGGTTTTCAAGTATTTGATGTAGCCATTTAAGAGACGAATAGCAGAAATAATATGGTTGATCAGGGTTTCCCTTCTCTTCTCGTCAATATATTCACATTCCTCAGCAACCAATACATGATCCATCAACTCAAACAAGGAGCCTCGAGATTGCCTGCAAAATTGAATGTTTTCTTGAAAATGGAAACGGCCATACCCCTCGGCGATATTCGAGGTGGAAGATCTGGAGGCTCGAATCATTTGATCTGATAACCTAAATCTCTCCTCAGAGGGAAATTCTTTACATAGCTTCCAGATGATAATTCTTATCTCACGGCATTTCTGCCATACTTCCAGGTCTCGAAAGTCACTTTTCAGTTTTGCCACTATATCTTCTCTTCCTTTAGTTGTAATCTTAACCACTCAACCTCTTAACCTCTTAACCTCTTAACCTCT
>Ga0209427_10001840_pt1 | contig 24724 bp, 18 predicted proteins | sample DeeMarSWOR136_30_FD_187465 | JGI IMG/M metagenome (GOLD analysis project Ga0209427, IMG submission 187465) | Marine sediment microbial communities from White Oak River estuary, North Carolina - WOR-1-36_30 (SPAdes) (version 2) | ecosystem: Environmental > Aquatic > Marine > Intertidal zone >...
CCTGGCCAATGGAGACGGCCGGCCGACCCTTATTGACTGCACCTTTGTCGACAACGTATCATCATACAAAGGCGGGGCTATGGCCAACTATGACGGCAGTCCGCCTATGAACAACTGCACCTTTATTAGTAACCGTGCCGTGCTTGGCGGTGCGATATACGGTGCCGATTGTGTCCCATTACCGACTACCTGTACCTTCACCGGCAACAACGCTGAAAAAGGCGGCGTCGTATATAACAACGATTCTTCCATTATACTTGAAAACTGCGACTTAACCGGTAACTGGGCGACTGAGGGAGGCGTTATATACGACGACGAGGGAGGTTCGACATTGATTGACTGTACGCTGAGCGGCAATACAGCGATAAACGGCGGTGCGGTATACAGTGGAGGTGAGAGTTATGCAGGATTGAATAACTGCATCCTGAGTGGTAATACGGCGGATTCCGGCGGGGTGATATATATCTGCGACGAAAGTGACGTGAAAATAATCCACTGTACCCTTGCAGACAACTCTGCGAACAATGGTAATTCTATTGCATGCGATTCTTATCAGCAGCAGAATCCGAGCAGAGTTGAAATGACTAACTGTATCCTCTGGGACGGCGGCAATGAAATTTGGAACAATGACGGCTCAACTGTCACGATAACTTATAGCGATGTACAGGGCGGCTGGATTGGTGAGGGTAACGTCGATGCCGATCCGTTGTTTGTTGAGCCGGGGCATTGGGATACAGATGGTGTCTGGGTTGAAGGCGATTATCGTCTGCGGGCCGGCTCGCTGTGTCTTGACGCAGGTATTGATGCTGGCGTTTATGAAGATATTGTCGGTGCTATCAGGCCGTTTGATTTTCCGGGCGTTGATAATAACGGCGAACTGGAAGATTTTGATATGGGTGCGTATGAGGCTATTTCGACCATGCAAGGTGAGCTTCTTGTTCAGCCGCATAGAATTAATCGCAATGCAAGAAGTCGGAAGATTTTTGCGGTGATGTGTTTGTCGGAGCCAGTTGTCGATGGTGATATCGATATGACTGAACTGCTGGTTCTTTATCCTGGAGGCATCGAGGCGAATGAGCAAAAGCTCTTTCCATCGGACGAAACGGGGAAGGGCGGAGTGAAAATTCGTGCCGTATTTGATAGGACTGAGCTTTTTGCTGCAACGCAGGGTAATGACGATGTGGAGATAACTGTCGTAGGGAGATTCATATCCGGCGAGTATTTTTACGGTACCGATAACATCAGGATAGTTAGCTCTTCACAGTGATAACGATAAGGTGATGAGAAAAAACACAAGGGCGGTCTTCTTACGAGAGTCCGCCCTTATGTTATTACTTTAACCGAATAATAACCTATAACGGTGATGCATGTCCGGCAGTTAATTTCTTTGTCTATAAGGATCGAAAAAAACATTGCATAAGGGCATTTTTTGTGTTAAAATATATGTTTTGATTGTTTGGACGGTTAGGCCATATATTAATTTGGAGATAATGATATGAAATATAGTTGCTTTCAAAAATACGTGATTTTGTTTTTTGTTGGTTGTGTTTTGCTGTTGCAAGTTTGCTGTCAGGAACAGCTTGGAGAAGCGAACGCGTCAAAATCAACTGTAGCCGAGTCCAAGCCGGTTTTAGCCGATTCCAGGCCCGTAGTAGCTGAAGCGAAATCCCAGAATCCTACGACCGCAGCAGCCCAATTGCCGGAAAAACAGGAGTCAGTGGAAGCTGAGACCTCTACAAAAGTTGATAAATCGGGCCCGGAGATTACATTCGAGAGTCTGATACATGATTTTGGCGAGGTAGGTACGAACACAAGGAATAATTGTGAGTTCAAATTCAAAAATACCGGAAATGCCCTGTTGAGAATAACCAGAGTGTATGCACCCTGTGGTTGTACTGTCACCGAACTGACCAAGAAGGAATATGCTCCTGGCGAAAGCGGGGTATTGAAGGTAGTGTTTCGAGCGGGCAGCAAGCCCGGTTCGACATCGAAGCGCATCGAGGTGAGCAGCAACGATAAGGCAAAACCGAAAGTGATTTTGACTCTTAAGGCAAAGATTGCATTGAAAGTCGACTATCAGCCTGAGAGACTGAATCTTTTACTTAAGGGGGAGAATTCCGGCTGCCCGGAGATCACGCTTACCAGCCGTGACAATCGGAAATTTTCGATATCGAGCTTTAAATCGACAGGCGATTCCATAACTGCCGATTTCGATCCTAATTTGAAGGATACAAAATTTGTTTTGAAGCCGGTTATCGATCCGGAAAAGTTGAGGCAAGGGCTGAAAGGCCAGGTTGAGATTGGCCTGACACATCCCCTGTGCAAAAAGGTCGACATTATTTTTGATACACTGGCGGAATTTAAGGTTGATCCGCGGGTAGTTTATGTTCGAGAAGCTGAACCGCAAAAGCCGGTAACAAAGCAGGTCCGGATATTCAGCAACTATAACGAGGAATTCGAGATTGAATCCGCAACATCAAAGAAAGGCGCTGTTAAAGTTTTGAAAAAGGAGAAGATTAGCAACGGGTATCTGTTCGAGCTGGAAATAACACCACCGACCCTCGAGTCTACAAGGAGGGTGTTCACTGATGTGTTTTCCGTGAAACTCAAAGGCGGCCAGATGATGCAGATTACCTGTTATGGAATCTTTGCTCGAAAAACACCTAAAAAGGACAGTTGATAAAGGTGAACGTGGCTATGCTACGGTTAGTGACTTGTACTTTTGTATTGACGGTCGCGGCCTCGTGCATGTTGGTTTCAGAGCCTGCCAACAAAGCCGATGTAATTTCTATTTTTTTAACCGGTAATGGACTTGGTGCTTTGAAGCCCTGCGGCTGCAGCGGCGGACAGCTTGGGGGACTTGACAGACGCCCGGCGGTCTTTAACACGGTGCCGGCACAGAGGAGAATGATTGTCGATACCGGTTTGTTTGTAGAAAGTGACGGGGAGCAGGACCTTATTAAGTTCGATATAATGATGCGGGCGTTTGGCCTGCTCGATTATGATCTTGTCAATTTGACCGAAGAAGATACAGCAATTGTTGAAAATCTTGGATTGAAGGAGGATATCGGCTCGTTTTTTAATATCATCACATCGCAGAGGTCAACCGATGCGAATATACCCGCAAAGTTTACCAAGAAGTTTTTGTTGAAAGACAATAAGGTAGCAGTAACGATTGCTGCTTTTGATGCGGAAACGGTATCCAAAGAGCAGATTGAGAGGCTTTTTACAAGCGAATCAGGTCATCAAACGGTTAACATTCTCATTCTGAATCGCTGTACAGACGGCATTATTAAGACTATTGCGAAGGAGGCGGATGTAGATTGTCTGATTTGTCCTGCTGAATCGGATGAGCCGGCCTTATTGTCTGCCCCGGGTAAAAAACCTTTGGTTATCTCGGTAGGCCGCTTCGGGAAGTATATATGCAAATTGCAGATTAAACCTGCCAGGGACAAAGGCAAACCTAAACTTACTTTCAGTACTATAGAGGTTAAAGAAGACCTGCAGCCGGAAGAATCTCTGGTAGAATTGTACAAGCAGTATCAGCAGCTTGTTAGAGGGGCCAATCTTCTGGCGAACGTACCCCGGTTTTTCCTGCCGGGCGGTTTGGAATATACAGGTTCAAGGTCCTGTAAGGGTTGTCATGAGTATGAATATGAAAAGTGGAGCGCCAAATCCCATGCCCATGCATATGAAACGCTCAAAAGAGAAGGTTCGGAAGTTGATCCCGAATGTGTGGGCTGTCATGTTGTCGGTTTGAAACATGAAGGCGGTTTTTTTTCGGAGCAGGAGACCGCTGATTTGAAGGATGTCGGCTGTGAAGTCTGCCACGGGCCCGGCTCGGAGCATATTAAAAGCCTGGGCGAGACGAAAACCACCGTACCTAAGATGGAATGCATCGATTGCCATACGCCTGAAAACAGCGCCGATTATGCCGGCAGTGAAGCGGTTTATTTTGAAAAAATAATTCATTGGAGGGAACCAAAGGCCGTGGGTGATGTCAAATAAAATAGGCAGTAGTGGGCTATAAACCGTGATTTGTGAATAGCCGGAACTAAAGCGAAAAGCCGGATATAGGAAACGGATTATGGTAAAGACTTTACGGATAACAACTTTTATAGCGGCGATTTTGGCTGTTGGTGTGCTTGCTTTTCCAGTGGTTTATGGTGATTGGGGCGACGAAGAGATCGAGAAATTTCTCAGCTCTCCCGGCGCGATAGAGAGGTTTAAAGAAGCCAAAGGAAATAAAAAGAGGCCTGGAAATCAGGTCTCGCCGCTTGTCAGGCAGGCGGGTGTTTTTGGTTTGTATCTCAATCCTCCACAACATGCGCCGATACCGAAGCCGGCTCAAACGCCTGTGGTTCGTACACAGGCTCCTGTAATACCCGGACCTCGAGGGCCTGTCTCTCCCAAATTTACCCTTATCGGTACCTCTTATTATGCATCCCGTCCGGAATTGTCGCTGGCCTACATTGATGAGCCGGGCAAGGGATTATACTGGGTCAGGCAGGGGGACAGAGTGTCCCATTTGCTTATTCAGGAGGTCAAAGACGGTTCTGTCATTGTTCAAGACCATGACAGACTGGATACCCTTGTGGTGGCCAGAGCGCCGAAAAAGAGTCTTCTTAAGAACGATGAAACTTCCAAATCCACTTCTGTTATGCCGGGATTGTCTTCCACTATAACGAGCACTGCGTCTGTGCAGACGAGTGTGATACCGACTTTACCTACACCTACACCCAGTGCTGCTGACAGGGCCATTGCAGCTAAGTCGGCAGCGGCTGCTGCCGCACCTCCGCGTACTGTTCAAACCAGGGCAGTCAGTGGGGTACCGGAGATGAGTGAAGCCGAGCAGGATGCTGTGTTGGCAGATTTCATCAAGGATTTGAAGGCTATGCAGGAAAGTGGGGACCAGAGCGAGGAAGAAAAGGCGGCACTACAGGAAGCCATTGTCGATTTTGAGGCTATGCGAATAACTACTAATGAGGCGAGGAGATTGGACCGTTTGGGGAAAGAATTACGAGGCGTTCAGAATGATCCGGAACGTGCCAAGAATTTGAAGATTCAGAAGTCAGGGGTTTCGCAGCCGCCACCGCCGCCGCCGTCATCGAAGCGAACAGTGCCTCCAAGAAGACTTCCGCCAAGAAGGCCGCCCCGGTAATAGTGTCTGGGGCCTTAGGACCTGTAATTAGTTTTTACTGATAAGTCCCGCCAACCAATTCAACTCTATATTTTTTAGAAAGAGCCGGCACACGGCAAGTGTCTGCAATTTGCTCCAGGGTAATTGCAGTTTGAGATTGCTTAATGACCGGCTCTATCAGCACTTCGGAAGTATAAATCCAATTTTTTTCGGACTTAAATTAGTTTTTTTCTTTTTATTGTGGTGATGTTTTTTCTTTATTTTGTGTCTGGTTTTTATCGGGCTTAAGTTCGGTAAATTCGCGTTTTTTGCGGCAAATCTGAGGAACTTTTAGGCATTTTATGTGTCTGAATTAGTATGTGATGTAGGGTGCTTGGTGTGCTCTAACTTTGATATTTCAGTGTGTATTTATATATGGGGCCGTAAGGGCTTCCAAGGAAGGATTAATTTAAACTGGAATGCTCAGTAACTATGGAAATCGCGTTTTTAGAAACGCAAAGATTGGCAATTCGTCAATCTAAGGAGGTCTTATGCCTGCGAAACTAAGCCATATCAGAAACTTCAGTTTTATTTTAGCGATAACTTTTTTGTTTGCCGGCAGTTGTCTTTTGGCTGCGGAGAAGAACTCAGGTGGTGAAGAGCCGCGATACAGGGTTTTTGCCTTCAAACACATAACGGTGGAGCAGGCCAAGAAATACCTTTCCGATGCCAAACTCGGCACGGTGTCGCAACTACCTACTACCGATATGATTTTAGTAACGGCCTCGCCGCGCCAGCTCGTCAAGGCTAGTGCTATTTTAAAGATTGTTGATAGCGAGAGGCCATATGTTATGAAATCGATTTTTCCCGAAGCAGCGGCCGGGAATCTGCCCCTGAATGAGCAGATTGCGGCAGCGATGGGGGATATCTTAATCGGCACATTCTCCAATCCGCCCCTTGGTGCCGATAAGACCAAAGCCATTATAGATATCCACGATGGTTCTGTAGTGGCAATAGCGCCCGCAGACCTGATTGACAAGATTGTTGAGACTATCGGCAGATACAGCGGCATTAAACAGCCTGAAAAAGTGGAAGCCGAGGTTTTGACAGAGACCAAACCGATAGAACCGAGCGAGCCAAACCGGAAGGATGAAGTGAAAACGGATTTGATCTCGGAGACGGAGCTTGAAAGAGTAAAGGCCGAGCTTGAAAAAGTGAAAAGCGAGCTTAATCACAGAAACGGTTCAGCAAAGTCCGAACAGGGCGACATTGATGCAAATCAAGCCCAGTCGAAGGGTCTTTTCGATAATCTTCTTGATTCACTTGCCGAGGCCGAGCAAAAGATGGCCGAAATGACCAGGCCCATCCCCGACAAACCGGAGCCGAATGAACCGGCAGTCGAGGCTGTGGAGGAAGTCGAGAAACCGGAGCCGAATGAACCGGTTGTCGAGCCGGTCAAGGTTGTAGCTCCAGCAGAGAAGAGCGAGCCGAATGAGGCTCCTGTTGTACCGGAGCAGCCGGATGAAAAGGTTATTGAGCCTGCAAAGGAAGTCGAGAAGCCGGAGCCTGTTAAACCAGCAGCCGAGAAGGTTTCTACCAAATTGCCGGCGAGGCGGGAACCTAATGATGTTCCGGAGCCGATGGTTGTCGAGGTTGAGGAGCCAAATCAGGTTACCGGCGTTTTGCAACAGGACCCCAACGCAAAGAAAGTTGTTGAGGAACCAAAAACAGAAGAAAAAGTTGACGAGCCGATTAGAGCAAGAGGGCCCTATGAGCCGGCACATATCGCAAATGGCAATGACATGCTTGATCTGAATTTGCCCCCGAAGATTAACGTAATCGATTTGCTGGATTTGGTTGGTAAATACCTCGGTCTGAACTATATGTACGACCCTGCTGATATAACAGGATTAAAAGGCGAGGTTCACCTCGTACTGCAGGGACCTATTAAGGTCAAGGATTTGTATCCTCTGACCGAATCTGTGTTGAGGTTCAAGGGATTTGCTACGGTCCGCAGGATTGATCATATAATTATTGTTCCTCTTCAAAAGGTTGACAGTATTGACGCTCCTATAATAGATCCGAACAAGCCCGGGATTCAGGCCGGCGATGTGATTATAACCCAGATCTTCAGGCTAAAACATATAGATACAACCAGCGTGCAAAATCTTTTGACCGGTATGAAACTTGGTTTAAGCTTCTCGCCTATTGCCGAGTTACAGATTCTTATCATATCCGAGTACGCCTACCGTATGGAGCGTATAGAAAGGCTGGTTGAGCTGATTGACGTACCGGGTGAAGAGAAGAAGTTCAGGTTTAGAACGCTGGAGTATACTACGGCGTCGACACTTGCAGCAAAGGTCAAAACACTTGCCGAGCAGTTAGGTACTGTATCCATTACCGTGTCTGCAACGACAGCTACAACAATACAGACACTGCCGACAACGCCGACAAGGCCCGGAGTGAGACCTCCAACCCGCACCATACCTACTCGACCAACTACTCCAACGACTCCTACTGCCAAGACGACAGAGCCCACTGTGTATCTGGATGCCGACGAAAGAACAAACCGCATCCTGATGATAGGTCTTGAAGAGCAATTGGCTGTTGTCGAGGAACTGATAGATACCCTTGATGTGGAACAGAAGGATCTACGGACTTTGCGGCTGTATGAAATTCAGTTTGTCGATGCCGAGGAAGTAAGGAACAAGCTCAGCGAGCTGGGCATTATTAGCGGCGGGGGAGTCGCTTCGGGAAGGACGGCTGCCAGAACAGCCACCCGAACGACACCAACCCGGTCTACACCAACCCGAACAACGACCGGTGCTCCGGGAGCAGCTCCCACAACCTCGACTGCTGCGATAGAAGAGCCCCTTACGGAAGAGCCCCAGGTGGTTATCATTGAGCCGACGAATTCGCTTTTGGTCAATGCTACGGCCGAGCAGCACGTCCAGATAGCCACGATTATCGGTTATGTGGACAACTCGCAGGAAGATAAAGCCAATCCCTACGTCATATACCCTCTCGAAAATCAGGACCCGGAGGAACTCGCCGGCGTCCTCGAAAAGCTTATTCAGGAAACCGTCACAGAACAACAACAGGGCGGAGCGGACTCGAAGGTCGTAAGGACAACAACGAGGAAGAAAATAGAAGAGGACATCTTCATCGTCCCCGATCCGAAGACTTATTCAATTATCGTTTACGCCAGCAAAAAGAACCAGCAGTGGATCAGTTCGCTCATCGAAGAGCTTGACCAGTATCGACCGCAGGTGCTGCTTGATTGCACTTTGGTCGAAGTAACTCGTGATGATGAGTTTGCCTATGACCTTGATATAATTTCGCAAATAGTACCCGGTGCAGACACAATGCAATATTTTGCTGAAAGTCAAAATGCCTTTCTCTCAGAATTTTCCAGAAACACTATAGGCGAAGCAATAAATACGGGTGCAGGCCTGGGTAATTATCCGGGTGCCGGCGGGCAGGGATTTTTAGCAAAAGGCCAAGTCCAGGCCTTGTTTAAGATTATGGAATACAGAGGTTATGGTAGGGTACTTGCAAGACCGAAGCTGCTTGTCAATGATAATGAAGAAGGAACTATTACAACTGAAGACACTATATACATTGCCGAAAAGCAAACCAAGTATATACCCACTACTACCACAACCACAACGTCACAATACTCACCGGACACAACAGTCACCTTTAAGCCTTATAATGCAGGTATCGAGCTTACGATTCAACCTCATATCAGCAAAGGTGACCAGCTCCAACTCACGATTGCTCTTAACAGGACTGATTTTGATTTAGCGGGAGAGAAGACTGTGAGTATCGGAGACGAAGAATTTCCCAAGCCTCTCGATACCCGCACAAGCAATGTCCAGACGATTGTGACTGTCCCGGACGGGAAAACGATAATACTCGGCGGACTGGAAAAGACTACCCAAAGTAAAGGCGGGGGGAAAGTACCCATACTCGGTGATCTTCCTCTTCTTGGAGGACTCTTTAGAAACGCATCTAATGCCAGTGTTCAGAGCAGGCTTTACGTGTTCGTTAAAGCCCATATCTTGCGGCCCGGTCAGGAGTTTACCGGCATCTCCGATATAGAAGTCGTCTCGCTTAAGAACCGCGAAACATTTGAGAAGTTCGAGAAAGAGATGCAGGATTACGAGGATTGGCCCGGCATAAAGCCTAAGCCGATGGATCCGGAAAAGGTACTCGAAGAGGATGAAGAAAGAGAGGTATCAATAAGGGACCGGAAGGTTTTCGATAAACTTAAAAAAGGAACGCAGGAGAACGGGATTAAGTTTGGTCGAAAGAGCCGCCCGATAGAATTAAATCAAGCTCCCGAACGTGATGCAACAATTTCTCTTAAAAACCGGCAGCAGTTAGACAAGTCCATAAAAGAAATGAAGGAAGGTGGGGATTTACCCGGCACAAAGCCTGAACCGATGCATCCCATGCAGCTTCTTAAGACCGATTAAGGCCTTGTGCCCGGGGCGATACGTGATAGGATATACGCAATACGAAGTATGAAAGATTTACTAATACAAACCGCCAGGCGTACGGATTTGGTTGATGCAGAGCAGTTAGCCAAATTTCTCGATGAAAATAACAGCGGGCAGCGTCTTGATGAGGTCCTGCTTGCCTGCCCTTATTTTACCGAAGATGTGGTTTTGAAGCTCTTTGCCGAGGCCCTGGGCTGTGAGTTTCTGTCTGAAATAGCTCCCAAAGCCGTGCCGGTCGAATTTATTGAGGCAGTGCCGGCCACATACGCTCAGCACCATTTTCTTATCGGTATAAAAACCGAGGACGGTGAAAAGGCCGAATCGACAGGTGAGGAATCTTCCGGCCGTCAAACCGAGCTTACCGTGGTTTTGTCCAAGCCGCTGGATGCGAATGCCCTTGATAATGTCTCAAAGATGACTGGTCTGCCTGTCAGACCGGCCATATCCACCCGTGCCACTATCACCTCGGTAATAGATGTTGCATACGAGCAGAGGACGACAGTGATTGAAGAGGTGGCCGAAGAGCTGGATTCCCAGAATCTCGACCAGCTTGTCGACGAGGTTGCCGCTTCCGATGACCTGCTCGATGTGGTAAACAGACCGCCGGTTATCAGATTGGTTAATGATATTCTGTTTCGTGCCTTGCAATTGAGGGCAAGTGATATTCATGTTCATCCATACGAGGCAAAGATTCAGATCCGCTATCGTATAGACGGTATTTTGTACGACACGTTGAGTTTGAACAGGAATGTGCTGCCGTTAATTATTTCGCGTATCAAGGTTATGGCGGGTATGGATATAGCGGAGCGCCGGCTTCCACAGGACGGCCGATGCAGTGTCAGGCTGGGCCAGCGGGAAGTAGATTTGCGCATCAGTACGGTTCCGACGAGCTACGGTGAGCGCAGTGTCTTGAGATTGCTCGATAAAAGCACCGCCCTGTACGGATTGAACGAGCTTGGGCTTTGGGAAGACGATTTGAAGAAATTCGATTCTCTGCTGACCCGCTCGCACGGGGTTATTTTCGTAACGGGGCCAACGGGCAGCGGTAAAAGCACGACCCTTTACGCCTGCCTTAACAGGATTAATTCGGCAGAGAAAAATATTATGACGATAGAAGACCCGATCGAGTATCAGCTCGAAGGGATAAGCCAGATGCAGGTTGCTTCGAAAAAGGGCGTGACCTTTGCAAACGCTCTGCGGCATGTTCTTCGCCAGGACCCGGATGTTATAATGGTCGGTGAGGTTCGTGACATTGAGACGGCCCGTATGGCGATACAATCTTCTCTGACCGGTCATTTGGTATTCAGCACGCTTCACACGAACGACTCGGCCGGGGCCGTGACCCGTCTTCTGGATTTGGGACTTGAGCCGTATTTGGTGAGCTCGTCCCTGATTGCGGTAATTGCACAACGATTGGTGCGAAAGGTCTGCCCTGATTGCAGGGAGGCTGCCGAACCCACACCCCATGAATTGAGAGAATTGGGCATAGGATCGTCGGCCTTGCCCGGTAACGGCGGGAAATTTTTTATCGGCAAAGGCTGTGAAAGGTGTTTTCAGACCGGTTATCGAGGCCGGACGGGTGTATATGAAATCCTGCTGATTAGCGAAGAAATCCAGAACCTCGTATACAAAAGGGAAACAGCCGGTACAATAAAGAAGGTTGCCCTTGATGCAGGCATGCAGACTTTGCGGATGGATGGAGCCAGGAAGGTCCTTGCCGGTGTGACTACCGTCTCTGAGGTCTTAAGAGTGACACAGGCAGACATAATGTAGTGGAAAGCTTGAAACGAAAAAAGCAAAACCACAGTGTAAAATTCAAAACTTTTTAAGTTTTTAACTATTTTAGCTTTTACATTTTAATTTTTGATTTCACTTATGCCCAGATACCACTATATAGCGATTGCAGCGGATGGCAAAAAAGTCAAAGGAACGATTACGGCTGAAAGCCCTTACTCGGCGCGAAAACAGCTCAGAGTTCGGAGCGTCCACCCGTCATCAATCTCGGAGGTCGGCGCCGGCGGCGAGGGTAAAGCAGCGCTATTTTCGATTTTCGGCAGGACCGGTAAAACCCAGATAATCGATTTTACCAAGCAGATGGCCACACTGCTTAATTCCGGTATTAAACTGACCGAAGCGCTATCGGTCCTTACCCTGCAGGCCTCCGATGTGCGGTTCAAAAACGCCATAAGCGACATTCGCGACCGGGTTGTGACCGGCGAGTCATTTGCCGATGCTATGAAAGAATACAGCGATTATTTTGATGTGATTTTTGTAAGTATGGTGCGTGTGGGTGAGGTCACCGGCTCTTTGAGCAAGAGCCTGTCGACCATAGCGGGCTTTATGGAAAAGCGCCAGCGGGTCGAATCGAAGGTAATCACAGCGATGATATATCCGATTATTCTTATTTTATTTTGCCTTGTGGCCATTATGATTTTGACGACCGCCGTCGTTCCCAAGATAGGTGAGCAAATCGAACGGGCGGGCCAGGAGCTGCCCTGGATTACGAGGCAATTGATGGGCTTTAGTAATATCCTGATGAGTTGGCGGCTGTTTGTGGTTATCGCGGCCGTGCTTGGTATCGTCCTGGCCGTTAAGCGGTTTCTCAGGACAGAGCGTGGTGCGTATTTGCGTGACAGGTTTTTGTTGTCTTTGCCGATGTTTGGCCCTCTCATAAAGCAGCGTGTAGTGTCGCGTTTTGCCTCAACGCTTTCGACACTTCTCGGCTCAGGTCTTGCAATGGCTGAATCTCTTCGGGTTGTGGCCTCCGTTACGGGCAACAGTCTGATGAGAAGGGCCGTTGAGCAGTCGCGAGAGAGGATTCTTGCCGGCGCTGATATTGCAACCCCGCTGAGAGACAGCGGCGTTATTGACCCTGCTATCGCCCATATGGTTTCCGTCGGGGAAAAGAGCGGCGAGCTGGAAACGATGCTCAGGAATATCAGCGAAAACCTTGAGGCCTCAACAGACGTAGTTATTGAGAGATTGAGCGCCGCGGTAGAGCCGCTTATAATAATTGTTATGGCCGGCATTGTGGGCCTGATTGCTTATGCGGTGATATCGCCGATTTTGAAGATTTCACAGGTAAGTTTTTGAGTGACTTTTTTAGGAGTTTGAAGATAGATGAAGAAGCGAAGAAAAAACAAAGTGCGAAAAGGTTTTACGATGGTCGAGCTTATGGCCGTGCTGATTATCCTTGGCCTGCTTGCCACGGTGCTGGTGAGGAGTTTCATGGGCCAGACGGATAAAGCTCGTGTTATCACCACGAAGACGAACCTGAGGGCTCTTCATATGGCCGTTATGCAGTTCAAGATGGATACCGGCCAGTTACCGACCGAAGAAGAAGGCCTTATGGCCCTTATTGAGCCTCCATCCGAGCTTGAGGAGCTTGTTGATCCGGACGGCTATCTGGAAACTACCGAGGTTCCCAAGGACGGCTGGGGAAATGACTTTTATTTTCAACTTTATCCCGAAAGTGGTAAGCAGTTTGTAATCATAAGCTGGGGTGCCGACGGTCAAGAGGGCGGTGAGGGCTATGATGCTGATCTTTACAGCACAGATGCAGAATAATGCGTATATGAGAAGATGTGTATATGCGAATGAACATGATTATGCCAAAGTGCCGTACGACTGGCGTTTTCGTACTACCGCTCGTCTGCGTGTCCGTGGTTTTACGGTGACAGAGCTGGTGGTGGTTGTTTTAATTCTGTCGTTCTTTGTGCTTGTGGCGGTGATGAATCTTTTCGGCCTGCTGAGGAAAAATACGTTTAAATTACAGATCAACGAGTTTGTCTCCACAATGCAAATGGCAGCGTCGGCCGCGGCCGAGAGCGACAGGAGATATGAAGTTATCATTGACCTGACAGAGCAGAGCTATACTCTTCGCCAGATTACCAATCCAGACCTGTTTCAGGTTCTGGAAGAAGAGGTTATTGCAACAAATAATTTTGGCAGTGATTGTCAGGTTGTCTATGTTTTATTCGACGATTTGATGGAGACGGATGAAGACCACCAGATAGCCAAGTTTCGAGCCGGTCACGCGGGTTGGCAGTATGGCGGGAAAGTCGTTTTCCTCGACGAGAAGGAACAGCCGTATTCGGTTATCGTTAACCGAATGAACAGGGTGGTCAGGTTACAGAAAGGTGATGTTGAAATCTTAATGCCCAAGGCTAAAGATGATGTTTTCTTCTAAAAATATTGGTGTGTCGTTCGTATCAGGCCGCACGTTTCGTAATGTATCGCGTCCCGCGATACGCGATACCAGAGAAAAGGCTTTCAGCCTGGCGGAAACGGTAGCCGCCCTGATGATACTGGCCTTTATGAGCACCAGTGTGCTGGTTGTTATAAACAACTATATGGCCTCTGCAGCGGATTCGGTAATGCGTATGCAGGCGTTCGAAGTTGTGCGCAATAATATGGAGACACTTCTTGCTTCGAGCTCACTGGAAGAATCTGTTGAGTATGGAGTGAGTGAGATTTATCCTGACATCCGGTGGGAGACGTCGGTAGAGATGTTTTACGAGCCTTTAAACGCGAAGATGTGGATTCAGGCGATTTGCTCGGCCGAGTATACGGACTCGGAAGATGAAGTTCAGACGGTTGAACTGACGCATTGGCTGACCGACCTGACAAAGGCGCAGTCGCTTCAGATTCTTGCGCAGCAGGAGCGGGAACGGGAGATGTTGGCCGATGAGATAATCGAGACGCTGGAAGAAGCGGCCATTTATGCCGGTGTCGACGAGCAAACGATCCAGCAGTGGGTGAGAAATGGTATGAAGCTGACCGAAGAGGGCTACTATATTGAGAGTCAGCTTGACCTTTATAGGGACACTAACGGCAGTCCGACCATCGAGGACAAGATACGGCTTGAGCAAGATAATTTTGACGACAGTTTTCCGATGGACGAGCTACCTGATTCAGGCGAAGCTGTGCCGTAGTTTGATGAACTCTTTAAGGAATGATGTTTTATAAGCGAAGTGCTGAAGGTTATGAGAAAAGCTTCTATCAAATTTGCAGGACGAAGGGGTTTTTCATTGGCTGAGGTGCTCACGGCACTGGTGATAGCGTCTATGGTTTTGGTTACTGTGCTGGGTATCTACAGCCGGGCTGAGAGTGTCTCTGCCACCATAACGCGCAAGCTTGATGACTCCAGACTGCCCTCTGAGGTTCTGCAGCGGATCGCCGAGGACCTGGACAGAATAATTACATCCGACACCAGTACCAAAGTTAATATCAGCAATAAATTTGATAACGGATATTCGACCGCACAACTGACAATTACGAGGACTATCGTCGATTCCGAGAAAAAGGCAAAGGTCTTTGAAAATATCATTTGGCAGACGAGCTATGATTATGATGCAGGCGGTCTTATTTTATACCGGCATCGCTCGAGTGAAATCGGATTGCTTGAGGACAAACTGCTCGATGCGGAGAGGGAGAACTGGGAGCAGGGGCTTTTTGTGCCTGTATGCTCCGGCGTTACTTTTTTTAAGATTGAGGCAATCAATGGCGGAGAGTATCTGGACAAGTGGAGCGGCCGACTGCCTCCCGGTGTTAAGGCCACAATTTCTTTTGCAGAGCCTTTTGAGACATTAGACAATTCCTGGGATGTGTTTGATGACCAAAAATATGCGCGAACGATAGCGATTGACAGGACCAGAAAAATTAAATTCAAAATCACGCAAAAACCTCCGGATACCTCTGAAGGCCCGGAAGCAATGGAAGACCCGAACAGCCTGGAGGAATTAATACCTTTTCCTGAAGATGAGATACGAGATGCGAACAGTAGAAGATAACCAGGTAGGATACGTTCGATCCGGCATTGCACTTTTGGTGACATTAGTGCTGTTAGTAGTGCTATCGGTACTGATGTTAACCCTGAGCACTCGTCTGTCCGCTCAGCGTCACCGCGACAGGTATATCATAGATTACAGTAAAGCCCGCTATGCCCGTGACTCGGCGGTCAAATACGCCCTTGCCACATTGAATGATATTAATACTCCTATGTTGATTGAACGACCGAATGAGCCGGATTTTTCCGATTTATTTATGATGAGTGAAGAGCAGTACACAGAGCTTTTGGAAGCGTGGCGTCTCGAACAAGAAGAAATGTCTTCGATTGAGAACGAGCGGAGGCAGGAGAGAGATTTCATCTCCCCGAATTTTGAAGATATGTCACCGAATGATGTTAATGGCTTTGGTGATGTGAACGAGACGCGCTATACGGGAACTTTTGGTGATTTTAATGAACCCAACTCTCAGAGGGTTCCCGGTCCTTATGGTCCGCCCTGGCCGTTTGTTACCGAGCCGGTTGAGTTTGAAATTGGCACTGCCAAAGTTCGGATTGAAATTGAAGATGAAAATGCAAAATATCCTATCGGTTGGGCGGTAGTGGATGATAAGAGCATCCAGCGGGAAGCCATAGCCGGTTTCGAGACTTTCTGCGAGTGGATGGAAGTCAATGATGTCGAGATTGAGTCGTTACAAGACCAGCTTGAACAGATAAGCGAGATAAAAAAGTTCAAGGTTGATTTCAAGACGATAACTCAGATGGAAAGAGTACCAATACCTACACCAACGACGAGCACTTCCAGAAGGACAACCAGCCGCAGCAGGGTCAGGCCGACCCGGATGCGGACCGTCCGAAAAACTATATCTGTTGCTGATCAGATCAAGGAACAGAGTGCCGATTTTGCGAAACTTTGCCACAGTACAATGCTTGATACCGAGTCGCTGGCCAGGCCGACAATCATCAGCGAAACCAGAGAGGAATCGGCCCTGAAATATATCGGATTGTGGGCAACAAGGAAGGTTAACATCAATACGGCGCCTCGGCACGTGCTGGAAGCGGCTTTTACATTCGGCGGCGATGCCGACCTCATAGCCGAGGAAATAATACAGCGAAGACGCATAAAGCCTTTTACCGATATAGAGGAATTGAGACGCGAACTGTTTAGGTTTTCCAATGCGATTGAAAAATGCGAAAAATTTATCACAACTGTCAGCAGTGTTTTTACGATTAAAGTAACGGCGGCAAGCGGCGTTGCAAAGGCATCGGCCGTTATCGGGATAACGAGGGACGATAATAGGAGGATACAACAGATAGCAGTGATATCCGGTTAAGTATTTGTCCTGTGTAATGCGTGCCGTATATTGTGCATACAACGCATTACGGGGAATGATTTTTTAGGAGTTTGCTCAAATTGGAAGCGAAGAACCACTTGGGAATTTATTTAAGCAAAGACACCGCTACGGTAGTCTGCCTCGGTTCAGGCGGCAATAACCATAACATCCTGGGCTGCTTTAGCGTTTCCGCGCAGGAACAAACCGAGCAGAAGCACCAGGAGCTGGCAACTCTTATTACTCAAGGTTGTGCCGAGAGAGAATTGCAGTTTTCGGAAGTTGCGGTGGCTTTGGATTGCGCGATGTTCATGCAGCATGATGTACACAGCGACTTCAAGGACCCGAAACAAATCGGTCAGACCGTCAGGTTCGATACAGAGGAAGCTCTTGCCACTGATGTAAGCGAGATCGCGATTGCATTCCAGATAACTTCAAGTAACGAGGACGGGTCGGCATTGAGTGTCTTTACTACGGAGCGCAAGATGTTGTCGGATGTCCTTCTGTCTTTGCAGAGTCATCATATTGATCCGGTAACTATAGAGCCTGATGTAAGTTGTCTGTCGAGATTTATTTCCCGGAATATATCAGGACCTGAAAATTCACACCCTCTTTTCGGTGTTCTTTCCAGACGAAGAGGTTATTTTGTTGTTCCTGTCCCGTCGGACTCGAAGCAAGCTTGGCTTATGCGAACGTTCCTGGTGGGCCCGACACAGACCAGAACGGCACAGCTCGCAAGAGAAGTTTTTGTGACTACCGCTTTGCTTGAAGATGGAGAGCCGATAGATTGCCTTAAAGCTTTCGATTCCACAGGCTCTGTAAACTATCAGCAGCTCAGTGAGAGACTTGGCTTTGAAGCAAGCGGCATTGATTTCGTCAAGGCCGTTTCAACCGAACCTCAGGCTTTGGCCGATTGTGCCGATCCCGTTGATTTTGCAATTGCCTATGGAGCGGCTTTGGCCCATTTGGAAAAGCCGCAAAGCATGAATTTCCGCAGCGACTTTATGCCGTATCAGGGCAAGAAACAGCGGATGGAGAAGGCACTGAAGTTTGCAAGTGTATCGGTAACGGTGCTCCTGCTTGCTCTCGGAGTGTATTTTCAGATGCCGTTGATGATGACCAATGAGTATCGCAGCAGGTTGCGCAAAAAATTCGCGAAAGAATATAAAGCCGTTATGCCGGGAAGGGCGCTGCCGGGTCAATTTGTCACCGCACAAAAAAGACTTGAAAGTGAATTGAGACGCATCAAGGATGTCCAGAGCGGCAGGTTCGGTGCCGCAGGAGAGGAGTCTATGTTGAGTAAGCTGACGCTGGTTCTTGAGGCATTCAACAACTGCGCGGAATCGACCAATTTGAAAATAAATGAAATCTCTGTTACGGAAAAGAATATTCGCATAAAGGGCGATACGGCCAGCATGCAAAAGACGTTGGAATTACGCAAATCAATCGAGAAGAGCAATTTGGAGATTTTGCAGGATAGTATTACCGAAAAGAGCAATCGTAGCAATTTCATTATCACAGTTGTTCCGAAAAAATAGTGCAGGAAAGGTTTTATGAAGGACATATATAAGAATCCGATGTTGTATTATATCCTCGCTCCTTGCCTGGTGGCTTTATGGCCGTTATTAGTCTGGGCGGTTTATCTGCCGGCCGCGGAAAGTGACTTGAAGGATGGGATGGAGGGATATGAAAAGGTCCAGGTAACAATAGATGCAATTTTAGAGCTTGACCCGGATCGACTGGAGAATGATGATCCTAATAAAACGGCGGATAAATTTGATTATGCTACTGCTGTGAGCGATATTGCTCGCAGGTGCAATATACCAGCGGCTAATTATACTGTCAGTTCAAAACCAATCAGACCTTCCAGCAGAGGCAAGAAAAGTCAAAGTGCCACAGTGACTCTAAACGATGTCAACATAGCAAGATTTGCCAATTTTCTCTCCACGATTCAGCTTCGGTGGGCCAATTTGGAGTGTGAAAGCGTCTCGCTTACCCAGAAGAAGGGACTGGTTGATGTATGGAAGGTGGATATGAACTTCAAATATTACTATTGAAATCGATTGCGTTTAGATTATCCACTGGCTGAATTATCATTTCTTTTGTTGTATTCTGAATGACGTTTCACCCTTACTATATGTTGTATATTGCCCACTTTACCCAGACAGACTCTGTCAGACGCCTTTCATGTGAAAATTGATTTTTTTTAAAGGTCGGTTTTCGATACTGATAAGCCTTATCCACCCTCGATTGATGCGTTTTCTGTGCTTTTTTGTAAAAAATCAAAAGCAAAACTTTTCTAAAGTTTTTTTGCTTTTCCTGTCGATATCAACATTGCAAAGTTAGTTTAGGGCCTTTGAAAGGATTCAGGGGGCATACAATATATAGTGGTTCCAAGTCCGGGCACGAAAGCATGGATGCTTTCGCCTGTAGTATTTATTGCAGAATAGTCTAAATGCATCAATTTGATATTAATGGCCGGTTTGGAGGCCAAAATCAACAAGACCATCCTCTTGATGGTAATTTGGCTCCAGATGAGGATTTGATTATGGAGCAGATCCTTGAAAATCTGAACACTACGCCCATTGGCAAGGTATTAAAACGGATTGCTTCGCTGCCGGAGGTTCGCCAGGATAAGATTCTTGATGTTCGCCGCCAGCTTACTGAAGGTAAATATGATTTAAATTCGCGATTAGATGTAGCTCTTGACAGGGTTCTTGAGGACCTTTCCACATAGAGACATTAGATCCCCGGTTTGCCGACTGGGCCGCTTGCCTTGATGACTTGGTGATTGAGTGCGTATTTATATTCAGCGTTTTTGTCTTCGTTTTCCCATTTTATCTGCTCAAGGTTGGACAAAATGGGATTTCTTTCACTGCAACTACGAGATTATTTCAGGAACATCATCGTCCGCCTCGTCTACTGCCTCGTCCACCGCTTCGTCCACCAGCTCGTCCGATTCGACCGGCTTATAGTCTGTCTTCTTGGATTTCTCTACCTCTGCTTTGAAGGCCGCCGTGACTTTTTCCTGTATCCTTTGTCTGCATTCTGCATTAATCGGATGGGCGATATCGGCGTGCAGTTTCATTCTACCTTTGACGTCTTTTCTTGCCCGGTTGTCCTTAAGTTTTGCCCCACAATTATTGCAGAATTTGGCTCTGAGATGGTTTTTGCCTCCGCATTTGTCGCAATGGTCGGTCATTTTTCTCGAAGGCATAGCAACAAAAACACCGCCCGCACCTTCGATGACCTTGATGTCGCGAACCACAAACTCATTGTCAATCGTTATGGAGCAGAAAGCTTGCAATCTGGCATCCTTGTTGCTCACTAATTTGACTCTGACCTCGGTGATTTTCATTTTTTGCCTCGCTTAAAAGTTTACCATCCGTTGTTATTGACGATAATGCTTGTGCAGTCAAAATTTTCTGTAAATTGGTGTTTGATGTTGCTCGCTCTTTTTTCATCCCAGCTGTCCGAAATTAAAAACAAAGCTGAACCACTACCGCTCAGGCACAAGGGCCCGATACCGGAAGATTCGATTCTTGCTTTCAATTTAGCAAGTTCCTGATATAAACTAAAACAGCTTGTTTGAAGCATATTTGCGCGCATTTCTAAGACTAAATCAATCCTGTTTTTTTCAATATTGAGCTTAATTCCGGTTTGGAGCTTTTTGTAGACAGTCGAATCGTGCATGTAATTAGCATAAACCTTTTTTGTAGAAACACTTACGTCTGGGAGTATCAACAGAGCCAGGAAGTTAAAATTTTTTGTTAATTTTTTAATTTTCTCGCCTTTTCCGGTGCAAAATGCCAGTGGCCCGTCCAGAAAGAAGGGTACGTCGCTGCCCAATCGCTCTGCCAGTTTTGCAAGCTGGCGATAGGGCTGCTTTAAGTTCAGGTATTTGTTTAGGCCGATAAGGGTCGCTGCTGCATCGCTGCTGGCTGAGCCAAGGCCTGAGCCGGAGGGGATATTTTTTGTCAGGGTGAGTTCGATGTCGGCTTTTTTGCCGCAGCTTTCGAGGAGCATTTCGCAGGCCTGATAGACGAGATTGTCCTTTCCTTCGGGTGACCAGCGCGGCCCTTTGCAGATAAGTTCGATACCGGTTTTTTTGCCCGGCCCGATGAGGATTTCATCGTAGAAGTTGACCTTGGCCATCACCGTTTCTATATCGTGGAAACCGTCCGGACGTTTTCCTGCTATTAAGAGACTGAGGTTGATTTTGGCGGGGGCCCGGACCAACAAGCTATCGTTGACTGTTTCGAACTGTTCTTTGCCGCTCATATTTGCTCGTTGACATTATAACTGAATATTCATATTTTGAGCACAAGAAATTAGTATAGGATTCATAGCAAAAACAATAGCCATTGCTTTCGCAGGTGCGATAGTCTGGGAATATTGGATGTCGGATAGTGAATTGATAAGTGGTGAATCGAGAGACGAGTCAAAAGCGACGGACGGCAAATCCGTCGCCTGGTGGCATTGGCACAGGCGGCTATATAACTGGGTGGTTCACTGGGCGGATACGCGCTATGGGATTTTTGCCCTTATTATATTGGCCTTGACAGAGCCGATCTGTGTGCCGATTCCTGCCGATGTTCTGGTTATAGGGCTTTGTCTGGGTAAGCCGAAGCGTTCGCTAAGATACGGGCTGACCTGCGCGTTATTTTCTGTTCTCGGAGGGACGATTGCTTTTTCTCTTGGCCTGGCTATCGGGCCTGAAAGGGTTGTGGATGTGTTCGGTACCATCGGTCTTGGTGAAAAAGCCCAGCTTGCGCTTGACATTTATACTAAGTATGACTTCTGGGCCATTGCTATCTCGGCATTGACACCGGTACCTTATATGATTTTCAGTTGGGTTGGGGGAATGGCTGAAGTATCACTACTGAAATTCGTTACGATAAGTGTTGTATTCCGCACTATGAGATTCGGATCAGAGGCGTTGCTTTTTTATTTCCTTGGTGAAAGGGCACGGCGGTTAATAGAAAAGTACTTCAATATTGCTACCGTTGTTGTTATTATATTGCTCATCTGTGTAGTTTATGTAATGAAGAAGCTGGGCCATATGTTTACCGGCTGAAAAATGAACGATACTCAAAAACAAACGCTTCTCAAGATCGCCCGCGATACGGTTGAGGCGGTGATTCAAGGCGGCGAGGTTCCAAAGCCCAAGTCTGACGATCCGCAGCTCAATTCCCATTGCGGTTGCTTTGTGACATTGAAAAACAAACAGCGGCTGCGGGGCTGTATCGGCCGATTTATTTCCGATATACCGTTGATTGAGCTTGTTGTTGAAATGGCGAAGGCCTCGGCCACAGGCGATATGCGTTTCTTTGCCGACCCGATAACTGTCGGAGAACTGGAACAACTGGATCTCGAGATATCGGTTTTATCGCCGCTTGAACGAACAAGTGACCCGCTGAGTTTACGGCTTGGAGTGGACGGCATCTATATAAAGAAGGGGCGTGCATCGGGCTGTTTTCTGCCTCAGGTTGCCACTGAGACCGGCTGGAGTAAAGAAGAGTTCCTCTCGTACTGCTGTGCACACAAGGCCGGCCTGTCCCCCGATGCCTGGAAGGATCCGGAAACAGAGGTTTATTTATTTACAGCCGAGGTTTTTGGTGCGGATTTCAAGGACATATAGGCCTGTAGTTTGCTCAACTCCCACCAAACAATAACGTAAATGCGGCTTTTTGTCCCCCTTTTGCTGTATAAATTAATCAGGTCAGCATTTAGAACGTGTTCTTTGAGAGTGTACATAACAGGGCTGCTGGATACTATTGTTACTGAAAATACGTCTAAGGTGGTTGCATTTATCGGCCGAATTTGGTATGTTATTAGAGACAGAAGACCTGGTGGTATTGCAGCGTGTTGTCCGTGGGAAGTGCCGGATATGGCGTAAGGAGGGTGCACAATCCCGTATCAACTCGTGCAGTCCGTGCTTGAATATAATGGATTTTTTCCGGAGCATAGAATGAGAGTTAATGTTTTGTTGTCGGTGTGCATCTTGATGTTTTCGACTCTGGCGCAGGGAGCATCTATTAGTCTGAGTGTCGGTGATGAAGACATTGTGGCACTGGAGACGAGTTCGGTAGGGGTGGAATCGAGTGTGGGTGGATTGGCGGATTTTAGCTGCGATGATGTTCACCGGCTCGGTAATACGGGTGAGCCCCGGATCCCGTGGAAGGTGATTACGGTATTGCTGCCGCCGGATGCGGACCTTTCGAGTGTTACGTGCCGTATTGAAAACCCCGTTTTAGAGGTTATTGAGGGCGCGTGGCAGGTAGAGCCGATGCCTCCTGTCGCAACACGGGATAAGAACGGCCGGGAAATGGTGCTCTGGCCTGAAGGTAAAAGGATTGTAGACGGCAAGGATGCCGATATTTATGAGAAAGATTCGTTCTGGCCCGAAGAGCAGATACGCATAACGGGGACTGGTAGACTCCGCAAGTGGCGATTGGCTGAAGTAGCCATTCCATTAGTGCGTTACAATCCTGTTAGCGGAGGTTTACTACAGCTTGCTGAGGCCGGGATTACGGTAGATTTTCAGAGAAAGGCCAGGTCGCCGGAAGCCAACAGGTCCGATCCGCTTGGGCGGTCAAGAGTGCGGGGCAAGGCTGTTAATTTTATTCAGGCCGTCGGGGATTACGATATAGCAGCAGCAAGCGGTCAGATTAGCCAGGTCAGTAGTCAGGAAAGTGTATCTACTCCAAATCCAGGTTCGACAGGATATGTCATTATAACGACGTCGGCAATCCAGAATATATCCTCGAAATTGAGCGCTTTTGTTACTCACAAGCAATCACGAGGCTTTAATGTTCAGGTCATTACCGAATCGACCTGGGGCGGAGGCACCGGTGATACGGCGGCGAATAATATTAGGGCCTGGCTGGCGGCAAATTATGTAAGTCGGGATATTTTGTATGTTTTGCTGATTGGTAATCCTCATCCCGGTACGGGTGGTGTTCCGATGAAGATGTGTATTTCAGACCATCCGACCGATTACTTCTATGCCGAGCTGACGGCGGACTGGGACAGGGACGGGGACGGTATCTATGGAGAGAGTGGAGACGGTGCGACAGCCGGCGATGAAGTGGAGAAGTACTTCGAGGTTTATACGGGAAGGATTCCTTACTATGGAAATATCGCTGATACCGATTCTATTTTGCAGAAGATAATCGACTATGAGAGTGCCGCTGATGTTGACTGGCGCAGGAATGTTATGCTGCCGATGGTGCCGCTTGATGATACAACGCCAAGCTATCAGCTTGGTGAGCAGGTAAAACACAATCTTCTTGAGCCGGAAGCGATACCGTCAGACCGTATATATGACAGGACTTATGGCGTGTTGCCGCCTCCTGAGTACCTGCGTTCGGAGGCTTATCCGGCTACTGTCTGGAGACGGAATATATACGGCATGGTTGTGTGGATGACCCACGGCTGGTCCGGGGGGGCTTCCGGTATTATAGCAACCGGGGACGTAGGGAATCTTGACGATTCCCATCCCGCCGCCACGTACCAGGGTTCCTGTTCTAACAGTGAGCCCGAGAACAGCAACAATCTGGGTTATTCGCTTTTGAAGCGCGGCGCGATAGCGACGATTGGGGCGACACGACTGTCCTGGTATTGGGTTGGCGAATCCAGCTTCACAAATTCGTCGAGTATAGGGGGATTAGGCTACCAATACGCGAGAAGGCTTGTTGAGCGCCAGAGCTGTGGTCAGGCTATCTACAATACGAAGGAGGCACAGAGCTTTTGGCTGAAGAACTATTATGTGATGATGCTTTACGGCGACCCATCAGTGGTTGTTTTTGGTCCTTCGCCCGATTTTACTGTTTCTCCGACGGATATGTTTTATCAGGTCGGCCCTTACAAGGGTCCTTTCAGTTCAATGTCACGGAGCTATACGCTAAAGAACAATGGCTCAAGCCCCGTGGACTGGACGACTGCGACAACGGCTGACTGGCTCAGTATTCCTGCCGGCGGG
>Ga0209427_10001841_pt1 | contig 24720 bp, 26 predicted proteins | sample DeeMarSWOR136_30_FD_187465 | JGI IMG/M metagenome (GOLD analysis project Ga0209427, IMG submission 187465) | Marine sediment microbial communities from White Oak River estuary, North Carolina - WOR-1-36_30 (SPAdes) (version 2) | ecosystem: Environmental > Aquatic > Marine > Intertidal zone >...
ACACGAGCCTGAATGTGTATAATCCTATAGAACAGACAGATAAGAGTATTCCCTTCTTTAACAAGTTTGTCGAAGAAACGGGGGAATTCCCCACCTACACTGCTGGCACTTATGATGCGCTATACATACTAAAGGATGCTATTGAAAGGGCAGGTACTCTTGATCCCGATGCTATCGTCACTGAACTGGAAAATACGGATTACCATGGAGCTGGGGGTAGAATGGTGTTCATGTCAACAGAGACAGGTGTACCCCACGATATAACCTGGGGGCCTGGATATGTGACTGGTATTGGAACTCAATGGCGAGATGGAGAACTTTTATGCGTTTGGCCTCCAGTAGATGGATCATGGAATGGTGTAGTCTATGAAGGAACTGTAGCGTATGAATTACCGCCGTGGGTAATAGATTATTGGGAAGCTAAGTAATTCATTCCAATTTGTTCTACCGGAAGGAAATTTTACCCTGCTTGAGGGAAATTGCTTGCCCAACTTTCAAGTGGGGTAAATTTTTTGTGAAATGACCATATGGTTGCAAATATTTTAATTAATGGAGCAATAACCGGAGGGATATACGCTCTTCTGGCATTAGGTTTTTCCCTTATTTTCGGCGTAGCCAAGATAATAAACCTGGCTCATACCGCATTCTATATGGTGGCGGCCTATTTCATTTTCACCTTTGCACATCTCCTCGGTCTAAGTGCTCCCTTATCAGCTATCGTCTCAATAATTATCACCACGGCCATAGGAGTCGGCACTTATAAATTAGTTATCGAACGGATACGGGAGCATGAAACAACCGTGTTAATGATAACCATAGCTCTGGCCTTGGTTTTTCAGGAAGCCATGCTCCTGGCATTTGGCAGCCACTTCCGTAGCGCTCCAAGCTTCGTTTCAGGACACGTGGAACTGCTTGGGGTCAGTGTTACAATTCAACATATTCTGACATTTGGGGTTGTTTTAGCTTGCTTGTTCGGTATTTGGATGTTGCTATCAAAATCTAAACTGGGGATTGCCATTAGAGCCGTTGCCCAAGATAGAGAAATTGCCAATTTAGTGGGAATAAACGTAAACACAATATGCCTGATAACAATGGCTCTAGCAGTAGCCTTGGCGGCAGTTGCTGGAGCAATGGTAGCGCCGATATTCGTAATACAACCTCACATGTGGATGCACCCCCTTATAATGGTGTTAGCTGTCGTTGTCCTTGGAGGGTTAGGAAGTCTCAAAGGGAGTTTCGCCGCGGCTTTTATCTTAGGATACACTGAGACTCTAGTTGTTTTCTTACTCCCCATGGGCTCCTTTATAAAAGCAGCAGTCGCTCTTGCTGTAATGGTCGCGGTGCTTCTAATAAGACCTGAAGGTTTATTTGGCGTGGCTTTTGAGGAGGAGAGGTTATAATGAGAGATTATGCCTGGTCGCTCCGTAAGAACTTTCAGGGAGCGATATTAGCCGTTCCGGGCAAGGCAATAGCTTTCTTCTTCCTCCTGCTTTTATTTTTCGTGCCTCTCATCACCAGTGATCCTTACATCTTGGGCATTTTAATCTTCGCGAACATATATGCCATCTACGGTGCCAGTTGGGATTTCTTATCGGGCTTCACCGGGCAGGTGAATTTTGGGCACGCTGTCTTCTTCGGAGTTGGCGCTTACACCGCAGGTCTATTAAATTTAAAACTTGGTTTGCCCCCCGTGGCATCAATACCTATTGGAGCTCTGGTTGCTGTATTGGCGGGACTGATTGTAGGAATACCTGCTTTGAGGCTAAGAGGACATTACTTAGCTCTAGTTACCCTGGCCTTCCCCATAATGCTCACCGGGATTGTGCTTGCTTTTCCTGATGTTACCGGTGGTGAACTGGGCGTTTCTGGAATAAGCCCTCTTTCAGACTCCCGAGTAGTTACTTATTACATTGCATTGATTGTCATGATAGCTTCAGCGCTTATAATGTGGAAGCTCACTGATGCGAGAAGCACCTTCGTTAGAACTGGAGTTATTCTTCACGCCATTCGAGAAGATGAGATAACAGCGCGAGCTTCAGGAATTAACACAACGAAATATAAACTATTAGCCTTTTGCATAAGTGGATTTTTCGCTGGAATTGCCGGAGGTTTAGGCGCCCATTATTTACGGATTGCTGGCCCTTCAAACTTGACACTCTTTTTCTCATTTCAGCCAATCATATGGACAATTTTCGGCGGAATCGCGACTATTTATGGACCAATAACAGGCGTTTATATCCTCTATCCCCTCATGGAAATTTTACGGGTCATTCCGCGGTTCCGAATGTTAATCTTCGCTTTTATACTGATATTCGTTCTACTCTTTATGCCCGAAGGGCTCACTAGATGGTTCAGAGATAAGATTGAAGTGGAATGCCCGAGATGCAAATTAACCAATGTTGCCACTCGGCAATACTGTAGAGCCTGTCATGCCCCCTTACACTTGGAACAACGATTGGAACAAAGCTAAATTACAGGCCCAAATATGTTTTTCTTATAGTTTCATCCGTTAACAGTTCTTCAGCTGTTCCTTCAGCGATTACCTGTCCTCGGGAAAGGACATAATTTCTACTCGCTAGATCAAAGGCGAAACTAACATCCTGTTCAACCAGGAGTATCGTGATACCCAATGCATAAATTTCTTTTACCCGTTGGAACAAATCATCCTTTACCTTGGGGGCAAGCCCTGTTGAGGGTTCATCAATGCATAGAAGCTTAGGGTGATACATTAATGCCCTTCCGATAGCAAGCATTGCCCGCTCTCCACCGGATAACGTTCCCGATATCTGCTTCCTTCGCTCCTTTAACACAGGGAATAATTCGTAAACCCTGTCCAAATTTCCTTCCATCTCTTCTCTACTCTTACAAAGGTGAGCGCCGGCTTTTAAATTTTCAAAGACAGTCAGTTCACCAAACGGCCTCCCTCTCTCCGGGCAGAGAATCAACCCTTTCTTAGCTACCTCGTGTGGCGGCAGTTGGTCGATTTTCTCTCCCTCAAATGTTATACTCCCCTGGAAAGTTATATTTGCAAGTTCCTTCCTCATCCCTTTTGTTATTTGCTTCTCCCAATTCATTAATCCAGCTATGGTGCGTAGTAACGTGCTTTTCCCAGCACCGTTTGGCCCTACAAGGCTGACTAACTCTCCGTTATCAACACCCAAGTTTGCTTCATTTAATACCATGGCAGTATCGTAAGAGACAGACACATCTTTTATCTCAAGGAGCAACTTCAATTACCTCCTTGCCAGTGTAAGCTTCGATTACCTTTTTATCCTCGGCTATTTCCTGCGGGGTACCCACAGCAATAATTTCTCCGAAGTTAAGCACAATCACCCTATCAACTATTTTCATGAGTTCACTTAACTTATGTTCCACAATAACCATAGCTGCCCCTTCACTATGTAACCTGCCAAACCTCCCCCCTTTATGCAATCTTTTCATCGATCTCGCCAAAAGCTCTGTTTCAGCAGGACTGAGCCCACCAAATGGCTCATCGAGCAATAGCAAATCAGGCTCAGTGGCAATCGCCCTGGCTATTTCCAGGCGCTTTAAGTCACCGTGGGATAGAACAGAGGCTCGTTCCCGTGCCAAGTTAGCAATTCCAGCAAACTCTAAGGCGTCTCGTGCCTTTATCTCTACCCTTTTGACCCATTCCCCTCTCTTTGCTGCCCCGGGAGAAAGACAAGCCACCATAACATTGGCAATACAGGGTAATCGGCGAAAAGGTTTTACCACCTGGAATGTCCCCGCTATCCCTCTCGTAACAACGTCCCAAGTTTTATGTCCGGTAATGTCCTCACCCTTAAATTTTACCTTGCCTGAAGTAGGCTTTAATATACCGAGTATACATCGGAGTAAGGTCGTCTTTCCTGAGCCGTTTGGACCTATCAGGGCTACAATCTCCCCTGCTTCAACGTGGAAGCTAACATTGTTAACCGCGACGAGACCGCCAAAGCGCTTAGTTAGATTTTCAACCTCTAAAAAGGAAGAAGCCATCTTTATTCCAATTCCTCCCTTAGTTCTCTACGAGAGACTTTGCCAACATCCGTCTTTGGGATTTCTCCCCTGAACTCCACAATCTTGGGAATTTTATAATGGGCTAGATTTTCCTTACAATAATCGATAATATCCTCTTCAGACAGTTTTCCCCTTGCATCAATTTCAAGGACTACTGCCGCTTTAACGTTCTCCCCAACCCGGGGATCGCGAACCCCAACAACCCCTGCCTCTCTTATCTTAGGGTGATTCTTTAGAACCTCTTCCACTTCCCGAGCAAAAACTGAATAACCTTTATACTTAATCAAATCCCTCTTTCTATCATAAAAATGAAAATAACCTTCGTCATCCATACTTCCCAGATCACCTGTCCTCAACCACGTTTCACCATCAATATTGACTAATTTCTCGCTGGTTTCTTCAGGGTTTTTCCAGTAGCCCTTCATTAGCTGTGGGCCCTTGATAGCAATTTCGCCTGTTTCTCCAAGAGGAAGAAACTCATTCTCTTCGGGATGAAGGATTGCTGTCATAGTGCTAGGCAGAGGTATTCCTAACGAACCAAACTTTATTCTCCCCTTCGGGTTAACGTGAGTTGCTGGACTAGTCTCAGTTAACCCATAACCCTCGTGTATTTCTACGCCTGTCCGCCTTTCAAAGCCCCTGGCAACATCCGCAAGAAGAGCATCAGCACCCGAGATAAGTGCCTTGAAACGTCTCCAATCCACCCTGTCAGTCTTCTCATGGTCCTTGAGAACATCATATAAAGATGGAACGCTAAAGAATACTGTTGCTTTGTAAGCTCCAATAGCGTGTAAAATATCATCAAGGTCAGGGGTGGTAAATATGACCAGAGTATACCCCCAAATCAATCCGTCAAGCATAATTATTACTTGACCATAAACATGATAAAAGGGCAAATAAGCTATCACAACCTCCGTGCCTTCTTCGAAAAACGGTAACCACATGGCCTGGGCTTGAGCTTCATTGACGACTAAATTGTAATGAGTGAGCATAGCACCCTTAGGCAGCCCTGTTGTGCCTCCGGTGTAAGGGAGCACAGCTAAGTCTTCTTTAGGGATGATATCAATTTTGGGTGGGTCTGGCGGATATTTCTTAATTAAATCTTGAAATTGATGGAAACCCTCCCTTTCAAAAATTTTCGTTGATGGCACTTCCATTTTCTTATATATACTTCTCAGAACACTGCTCCCCACAAATTTCTTGACGCTAGGTAGATATTCCCCGATACCAGTTATGATAACATTCCTTAGCTTGATTCCTGTTTTTTCAACACGGTCATAAAGTAAATCCTGGCAAACGATGTCCTTGGCTTCGCTATCTTCAAGTTGATGCTTGACCTCACTGCTAACATACATAGGGCTAATCGGCGTGATAATAGCTCCTGCTTTAAGCGCTCCAAGGTAAGCTATAACGAATTGAGGACAATTTAGAAGGAATAGGGCAACCTTATCTCCCTTCTTAACTCCTAAATCGTGTAAGGCAGTAGCAAACCTGTCGACCTGGTCTTTCAGCTCTCGGTAATTTATCTTTTTCCCATAGAATATTAAGGAGGTTCTATTCCCCCATTTCTCCACCGCTTCATCAAAAACCTCAGGAACAGACCTCTCGGGAACATCCACTTCGGCGGGAACTCCTTCAGGATACCACTTAAGCCACGGCTTCGCTTCATATTGAGCTTTAGCTTCCATAATTTTAACTCCTAACTTCGTTTTTCGTTCAATGCATTATAACACAAATAACATTATGCGAAAGGCATAACATTACAAAAGACGCTGTATTGCCGGCTACATGAATAAGTACTTAAGCTATAGTTTTTAGGTATAATCAAGCTAGATTTATGGTGCTCAACAAAATTCAACGATATACCCTTTGCTCCATTTTGCCCTTCATTACCTTGCTGATAGGCTGCGGAGAAACAACCCAACCTATTCTATCAGCTGGACCATCAAGCTTCAACATCACTGCTGAACAAGGAAACTCTAACACGCCAACCTGGACACTGAGTATTTGGAACTCAGATGGCGGGACACTACATTGGTCAGTCAGCGATAATGCTGATTGGCTAACTTTAGCTCCCACAACTGGCAACTCTACAGGAGAGGTAGGTAGTGTGACCCTGTCAACAGATATATCTGGAATGGATATTGGCAATTACAGCACTATTATTATTGTCTCCGCTCCAGGAATAAGCATTGTTCCTCAAGAAATACCAGTAACCTTAACCATTAATCCTCCGCTACAAGGAGAGGCAATCGATGCCTTGGATACCGCCGCGCTTTTGCAAATCGGGTATACCTATCCTGAAAAAGTAGTTACAGTTGAAGGAATTATAGTTAATACTTATTATGTCTCGGGGCAAGCAACCTTCCTAGATTTTCACGAGCCACATGAAACCTATTTCAAAGCCCTTATCTGGCAAGATAACAGGGATGAATTCATACAGGCATTCCCTCCTAACCCCGAAACCTATTTCAAAAATAAAAAGGTGAGCATAGAAGGAACGATCACAGTTTACAAAGGAGCACCAGAAATAATCTTAAATGACCCATCACAAATTTGGATTGTGGAATAAGTGGCTGCTACTCAGCCTCGTTTTGGTTTCAGCCATCCTACCCACAGGCTGTCATAAAATTGATAACCCTGTTCTGGTAACTCGCGTTATTGATGGCGACACCATAGAGATTGAAGGCGGTTATTATGTGCGTTATCTTGGCATCGATACTCCTGAGATAGGCGAGCCTTATTATTCCGAAGCGTTAGAGGCTAACCGGAACTTAGTTGAAGGTAAGAGAATCTGGATGGAAAAAGATGTTGAAGATAAGGACAAATATGGTCGCCTGCTTAGATATGTTTGGGTGAACAATACCATGGTGAATGCCGAGCTTGTTACACTGGGCTATGCTTACTCCTATATTTACCCCCTTAATACCAAGCATCAGATGCTGATTTTGCAAGCAGAACAGGAGGCACGCGAGCAAAAACTAGGATTGTGGAGCATCAATCCCTAGCAAATTCACACCTAATAGCATATACTATCCCAATATTATTCGAGACGCTAATGGATGAAGTTATCATTTCCAAAGCCATAACCGAAAGCTACATAGGAGAGCTTCTCAAGGCTATGGAGCTCGACGTTGCCATAGTCGGCGCTGGACCGGCAGGAATGGTTGCTGCCTATTACCTAGCAAAGGAAAAGGTAAACACCGCTATCTTTGAAAGGAAGCTGAGTATCGGTGGTGGTATATGGGGAGGTGGCATGATGTTCAATAAAATTGTAGTTCAGGATAAAGGCAAGGAAATACTTGATGAATTCGACATCGCCACCACCAAATACCAGGAAGGCTACTATGTTGCCAGCGCCATAGAGATGGCTTCTGCCCTTTGCTTGCAAGCTGCAAAAGCTGGAGCCAGGATATTCAACCTGGTCAATGTTGAAGATGTGGTTATCAGAGAAAACGACAAGGTTAGCGGACTGGTGTTAAACTGGAGCCCTGTGTCCACAGCAAATCTACATATCGACCCCCTGGCTATGAGAGCTAAGCTAGTGGTCGATGCCACTGGACACGATTGTGAGGTTTGCCAGTTGGTCACCAAGAAAATAGGCGCTAATCTAAGGACACCTACAGGAAACGTAATTGGTGAGAAACCGATGTGGGCTGAAATAGCCGAGAAACAGCTTGTGGAAAACACCAAGGAGGTTTATCCCGGATTGATAGTCGCCGGGATGGCAGCAAGTGCCGTTTTTGGCTTACCCAGGATGGGCCCGATATTTGGAGGCATGCTTCTATCCGGCAGAAGAGCAGCTGAGCTGGCTATGGAATTACTGAAATAACGATGGCAAAGACAATCGCCGAAATCAACCAGAAAATCAGGCAAGGAAAGGCAGTAGTGGTAACTGCTGAGGAGGTAATTGCTGTTGCCCAGGAAAAGGGCGTTAGCAAGGCAGCCAAAGAAATTGATGTCGTTACCACTGGCACCTTCAGCCCAATGTGTTCTTCAGGCGCGTTTTTCAATATCGGTCACTCCAAGCCTAGAATTAAGTTTGGCGGCGGCAGAGTCTATCTAAACGACGTCCCGGCTTACACCGGCCTCGCCGCTGTGGATATCTTCCTCGGGGCAACTGCTTTGCCCGACGATGACCCCAGGAACAAAATATATCCCGGCGAATTCAGATACGGCGGTGGACATGTCATTGAAGAACTGGTAGCCGGAAAAGACGTCAGATTAGAGGCTATTGCTTACGGCACTGACTGCTACCCCCGAAGGAAGCTGGAAACCTGGATAAATATCAACGACATTACTAATGCCACCCTGTTTAATATACGCAATGCCTACCAGAACTATGAGGTCGGGGTAAACCTATCAGACCGAATGATTTACACCTATATGGGAGTATTGAAGCCAGAGCTGGGCAACGCCAACTATTGCACCTCGGGACAACTTTCTCCCTTGCTTAATGACCCCTATTATAAAACCATAGGCATAGGGACTAAGATATTCTTAGGCGGTGGATTAGGCTATGTCGCCTGGTATGGCACGCAACATAATCCCAACGTCCCCCGAGGAGATAATGGAGTGCCTTTAGAGCCTGCGGGAAGTTTAGCAGTGGTCGGTGACTTGAAACAGATGAAACCTGAATTGTTGGTAGGGACTAGCATGCTTGGCTATGGCTGCACCCTGACTGTAGGCATAGGCGTTCCCATTCCGATACTCTCTGAAGAGATTTTGCGCTACACCACGGTAAGTGATGCTGACATCTTCGCACCCATCATTGACTATTCTGAAGCCTACCCCAAGATGGAAGCAAGTAATCTAGGAAAAGTGAGCTATGCTGAGCTGAAAACTGGGCACATAAAAATTCAACGGAAGGATGTCCCCACCGCCTCTTTGTCCAGCCATTATAAAGCTCAGGAAATTGCTAGCATACTGAAAGTATGGATAGAAAAAGGTGAATTTCTACTTACTGAACCAGTAGCCCCTTTGCCCGGAACAGAATCAGGCATAACTATTAAGCCCTTTAAGGAAAGACCAGTGATGGAGTAGCAAAATGGCAATTTCAAGAAGAATAGTGCTGCATTTCCCCCCTCGCATCACCAATCAATCTATAGTATACCGCCTGGCTAAGGACTTTGATCTTAGCTTCAATATCATCAAGGCCTCCGTTACACCAGGAGAAGAGGGGCTGATGGTTATGGAATTAAGCGGTGATCAAAGAAATTACGACAAAGGTATCCAATACCTCAGCGAAGTGGGAGTGAAAATTCAATCCTTGAGCCAGGATGTAGTTCGCAATGAAGCCAGATGCACCCACTGTGGAGCATGTATCAACCTATGCCCCACTGGTGCCTTCACTCTAGACCCTAAAACAAGAAAGGTGCTTTTTGACCATAACAAATGCGTGGTTTGTGAATTATGCGTTAAAGCCTGTCCCCCTCGAGCTATGGAATTATATTTCTAAATGCTTTACCGTAATTGGGTCAAGGATAATGACCTAGTTTCGTTTACTGCTGTGGTAGAACAGACCAACCTGTATATCCGAGCACACCACAATCTCAAAACCAAGGCGCTCCAATCAGTGATAAAACATCGCCGCTCCCTGAAACGATACATTGATCACCATCCTTTGTTTTTGACAACCCTCGAACCATATCCAGGAGAACAGAATGCTCCAGCTATTGTCAAAGCAATGACAACAGCAAGTGAAGTAGCCAACACTGGTCCCATGTCTGCTGTGGCTGGCGCCATCGCTGAAGCTGTAGGCAATGATTTACTCCCCTTTTCGCCCGAGATAATCATAGAAAATGGAGGCGATATATTCCTGAAAACATCGAAAAAAAGGCTGGTGGGCATCTATGCCGGAGAGTCCTCCTCTACTGGCAAAATCGCCCTGGAAATCAAGCCCCAAGAAACACCTCTGGGGATATGCACTTCATCGGGGACTGTGGGGCATTCCTTAAGTCTGGGCTGCGCTGACGCTGTGGTCGCCCTCTCGCCTTCCACACCTCTAGCAGATGCTATAGCTACCACCGTAGGCAACACTATCACAAGTATCGATGATATCCCTCGAGCAATTGAGAAAGCCAAAGACATCCCGGGCTTATACGGCATAATTATCATCAAAGACGACAAGATAGGAATATGGGGCAAGGTAAGAATCATGCCTCTGAGTTAGAATCAGTATTTGCTCTTCGGTTTATCCACCACAGAAGCAACTTCTTACTTTAATAGTCACATCCTCAGAGGCTATGCCGCCCCTGCCATCAGCTACCATCACCGTAATGACGAATTCCTCTGTGCTGCTGGGTGGCAGAGTCCAAGTAACCTTGGCACCATTCCCTGAGATGCCCCCTCTCTCAGTTGACCAAATATAATGCAGTTCACCATCATTGGGATCAGCGGCGATGCACTCGATGGTACAGTATTCACTTACTTGCAGTATTTCGTACCCCCCGGATTTTTGCCTTATATAACCAGGATTATCGGTGGTAGCAGTTAAGCTCTGTATAACTGGCGCTGGTTGTTCCGCTGCTACCACTATAGGCAGCGAGGTCCTGGTTTCGGCGTCTAGTTCATCTCCAACCACAACCGAGATGTTGTATATGCCCGGTTCTTCAGGTGCAGTCCAGGTAACTGGTGAACCACTGCCCGAAATATTACCACCTTCAGCTTCCCATTCATATGTCAAAATATCGCCACTATCAAGGTCCTCAGCGAGGCATTCTAATTGACATTTGCCTGAAGGGACTATCCAATCGTCACAAAATTTCAGGATGGTGATAATCGGAGGGTGGTTTAGTCGAACACGAATGGTTACCGACTGCACAGCCCAATTACCTTCTTCATCCGTCACATTTACCATGATGGTGTAGTTACCAGGCTCAGCAGGAGCAGTCCAGTCGGCAAACTCACCGCTCCCGCGAGCATGAATAGCACCTCCACTCGCTGACCAATTGTAGCTCAGGGTGCCTCCGTCAACACCAGTGGCATTACATTCTATATTGACCACCTTTGAAGGAAGCAGTACCGTCTTATCAGCCTCAAGGCCGGTGATAACCGGGGAATGATCAACTGGGCCGCAACCGCAGACAAGGACGCCAATAACGACCAGACCAATTAAACCGAGCAGCCATTTCCATAATAACAACTTCATTATCCACCTTCCTTTGCCCTCTCCTTAATAAACCAGGGACGAAAATTTAGAAATCTACTGGGATGAAATACCAATATAATTACAGCCAGCATTAAGAGCACAACATCGAACACCATTGCCTGCATTGGCGTCACCATCCCGAAAAGCTCCTCCCACACCCCAAAACAGCCACACGAGGGAAATTCTTCCATCCCCCGGCTTATTGCCACTGAGTTGCTAGCCATAAAGCCAATGATAAGGGGAAGACATAACCCAGCAGCAATTCGGGTAAATATCCCCAAAATCAAAACCACTCCCAGAATTATCTCCCCTACAGGAAGAACATCAGCGATAAGGTGAGCCATAGTAGGAGTCCACAAGGATTTCAGCAGCAAGTCAACAAACTCCATTTGACCAGGTATCTCTTGCCCCAGTATTTTGCCCACTCCCGACATAACCAAAATTAACCCTATATATGTGCTGGGACCGAGGGCAATCAAATCCCTCCGCCAATCTCCTTTGGTTATCAAACCAGCCATATCCACCTATTATAATACGTACAGGCACGGCATACAATTTCGGCAACTCCATTGAATTACGTCGCCAATTCCAATTACAATAAGGCAAGTGAATAAAGCGAAAGTCTCCGTAATTCTCCCGGTACTTAACGAAGCCGAGACAATCGGTAGAGTTATTGATGAAATACCCCAACGGGCTTTAGAGCAAACAGGATATACCGTTAAGGTTTTAAACTCGAATGAAATATCAAAACAAGCCTCAAAGATACTCGGGCACTGGTGGTGCTGGATTTACCGGCAGCCATCTTTTTGACCGCTTGATTAACTCAGACAATGTGACCGCATATGATAACCTCAGCTCAGGCAGAAAAGAGTTCCTCGAGCGCTATGTGAGCAATCTCAATTTTCACTTCATCCAAGCTGACCTGCTTGACCTTGTCACCTTAAACAAAGCCATTGCTAACCATGACGTAATCTTTCACCTAGCTGGCAATCCTGATGTCAGGGCGAGAATCACAAATACCAAACTCGATTTACAGCAAGGGACACTGGCTACTCATAATGTCCTCGAAGCCATGAAAGTGAACCAACTTGGGGAAGTAGCATCTCGCAGAACTATAGAGATGCTATAATGTGAGGTGGTGAGACATGACAGTTCATGTAATAAATGAGGAACAAAAAGGAAACATCAAGAAAAAAGTAACAGACTTTTTGCAGAAAAGACCTGAGTGAATCAGGTTTTCAACAAATGTGTAACAGAATGATTGACTTTAGAACGCGAGGAGAGAAATGATTGTGGTTCAAACTCCACTGCGAGTAAGTTTTCTAGGCGGAGGGACTGATTTTGACGATTTCTACGTAAATCACGGTGGGGCTGTGTTAAGCACTGGCATTGATAAGTGTGTTTTCGTCATCGTCAAGGAAAGGTTCGACGATATGATTTATGTAAACTACTCGAAAAAAGAAATAGTGGACAGGTTTGATAAGCTGGAGCATGAATTGGTGAGAGAGGCAATGAGAATTACTGGTGTAGAAAAAGGAATAGAGGTCACTACTCTTGCCGATATCCCTGCTGAGGGAACCGGGCTTGGTTCGTCAAGTAGCATCATAGTTGGGTTGCTTCAAGCTCTCTATGCTTACCGCGGTGAAATTACGCCAGCGACAACCTTGGCTGAGGAGGCGTGCCATATAGAAATAGATATTCTCAGAAAACCTATTGGGAGGCAGGATCAATATATCGCCTCTTATGGCAACATGCGATTCATCACCTTTGACAAGAGTAGTGTTAAAGTTGAAAAAATTGAGCTTTCGCCTGAAGATAAAAAGAGACTCAATGATAACCTTCTTCTTTTTTATACTGGTGTAACTAGGAAGTCAAGCGAAATCTTGTCGGAGCAAAAGGCAAACATAAGCAGCCGTGTTGAAGTGCTTCGTGGAATGCAGAAGCTGGCATTCGAGGCGAGGGATACCATTCTCGAGGGCGAGCTTGATGTATTCGGCGAGATACTGCATAAGGGATGGCAACTTAAAAAACAGTTGGCAAGTAAGGTGAGCAATCCAGCAATTGACGATATTTATGAAACTGCCCGCAGGGCTGGAGCAATCGGTGGTAAGGTCAGTGGAGCTGGAGGAGGTGGTTTTATACTCCTCTATTGTCGCAAAGATAAACAAGACGATGTTACCAGAGCCCTTAAGGGACTCCGGCAACTCCCCTTCCGTTTCGAGCAGGATGGGAGCAAGGTCATCTTCAACTACAGGAGAAGCCAGTGAAGGTTTTGGTTACTGGTGGTGCCGGGTTTATCGGCTCTCACACTGTTGATTTGCTTCTTGAAAAGGGCTATGAGGTTCGTGTTCTAGATAGTCTTGAGTCGCCAGTGCATCCTAAAAAAAAGAAGCCTGATTACCTTCCTAATGATGTGGATTTTATCCTTGGTGATGTCCAAAGTAAGGGTGATATTGAGAGGGCACTTCAAGGAGTAAATTATGTGTTTCACCTTGCCGCCTATCAAGGTTACCTTACCAACTTCGGCAAGTTCGCCTTTACCAATGATGGTGGCACCGCTCTAATATACGAAGTTATCGTACAGAAAAAGCTTCCTGTAAGGAAAGTGATTCTGGGAAGCTCTGAGGCAGTTTACGGGGAGGGGAAATATCGCTGTGCTGAGCATGGCATTCAATATCCTTCACCCCGTTCTTCAGAGCAACTGGAGAGGGGAGATTGGGAGATAAAATGCCCCACATGTCAACAACCGATGCAACCTCTCCCCACTGATGAATCTAGGACTAGCCCGCATAATCAATATGCTGTTTCCAAACATTGTCAGGAGCTTTATGCTTTAACTCTAGGAAAACGATTTGGTATTCCCACTGTAGTGCTCCGCTATAGCATAACGCAGGGACCACGCCAGAGCTTCTACAACGCCTACTCGGGCATCCTGCGTATCTTTGCCAGCAGGTTACTTCACAATCTTCCCCCTATTATTTATGAGGATGGTGAGCAACTTAGGGACTATGTTTACGTGGGAGATGTAGCAGCAGCCAATATCTTAGCGATGGAAAACAATGCTGTAAACTACGAAGTTTACAATGTCGGTGGGGGTGAGGTTCTCTCTGTATTAGAGTATAGTAAGCTTCTTTCGAATGTTATGGGTAAAGGTGTCACATCCGAAATCCCTGGGGAGTTTCGCTTCGGTGATGTAAGACACATTATCTCCGACGTCTCTAAAATAAAGAAACTGGGCTGGCAGCCACGAACCTCCATCGAGCAATCTGCCACGGAATACATTCATTGGGCAAGGAAACAACCGGAGGTCTCAGATTACTACACTGAGGCTGAGAAAGTGATGAAGCAAGAAGGTGTGCTCAAAACTGTTAAGAGTTAGGGATTAGGTACTAGACATCATGACGTAGGACATAGGACATAAAAGTGATGAATCAAGAATATGTTGAGATTATAAAAAAATATCTTTCCGAAGTCAGTGCCACTTTGGCGAAGCTCCCCGTGGAGGGAATCGCCCAGGTTGTTGAACTGCTTGAACAGGCGCGGGCGAACAGGAAAAGGGTCTATATTTTCGGTAATGGTGGCTCTGCTGCTACTGCTTCCCACTTTGCCTCTGACCTCTCGAAAGGCGCAATCTCCCAGGGAAAGCCTAGAATGAAAGCCTTTGCCTTGACCGATAATGTCCCCCTTCTTTCCGCCTGGGCAAACGATACCGCCTACGAGAACATCTTTGCCGAGCAATTGGAGAATTTTATCGAGGGGGGGGATATTGCTATTGGCATCAGTGGGAGTGGCAATTCTCAAAATGTGCTAAATGGTGTGAAGGTGGCAAAGGCTAAAGGCGCTACCGCTATTGGCTTTATTGGCTTCGATGGAGGGAAACTCAAGGAACTTGTAGATATAGCCATAGTAGTGCCCAATCATAACATGGAACAAGTCGAGGATATCCACCTTCTTTTGGAACACGTTATCACCACCTGCTTGAGAAAGGGGATTTGAGATGAATATTTTGGTCACTGGTGGAGTGGGTTATGTCGGAAGTATCGTTACTGAGGAACTTCTGAATAAGGGTTACAGAGTCATTATCTTAGATAATCTTCAGCAAGGGCATAAAGAAGCCACTCTTCCCGAAGCTCAATTTGTCCTGGCTGACATTTGTGAAGCTCAGGCTCTTAAGGATGTCTTTCACCGATTTGAAATTGATGCTGTAATGCATATGGCAGCAGAGACAGTGGTGGAATATTCCATGACTGACCCCAAAAGGTATTTCCACAATAACATTGTTGGTGGGATAGACCTCCTCGATGCCATGCTTAAACACAAGGTCTACAAATTTGTCTTTTCCTCCAGCGCTGCGGTTTATGGAGAGCCTCGAACCACACCTATTGAAGAAGACCACCCGAAAATCCCTGTAAACAGCTATGGCGAGTCCAAGCTCATGTTTGAGCGCATCCTAGAATGGTATGGGAAAGCCTACGGGCTTAAACACATTTCCTTGAGATACTTCAATGCCGCTGGGGCAACCAAGCTTCTGGGTGAAGACCACCACCCCGAAACTCATCTCATCCCCAATGTACTCAAAGCTGCTTTAGATAAAAATAATCCTGTCTCCATATTCGGCACGGATTACCCTACAAAGGATGGAAGCTGCGTCCGGGACTATGTTCATGTAATAGATATTGCTCAGGCACATATCCTGGCACTGGAAAAGATTGAACAGTTAAGCGGTAAGGCTTACAACCTGGGTAATGGAGAGGGTTACTCCGTGCTTGAGGTGGTAGAAGCAGCTAGAAAGGTCACCCATGCTGAAATCCCTGTCAAAATCTCTCCCAGGCGAGCAGGAGATCCGGCAGTTCTGGTGGCAAGCTCAAGCAGGGCTAAAGAGGAGCTCGGGTGGAGGTCTAAGTTCCCAGAACTTGAGGCTATAGTTGAAAGCGCTTGGAAATGGATGAAGAAGCACCCAAAGGGGTATGAGTAGAAAAATTGACAAAGCCATGCTCTTGGCTGCTGGGGAGGGGACTCGACTTAGACCCCTTACGCTCGAAATGCCAAAAGTTCTCTTACCTATAGGTGGGCAGCCTTTGATTGAGTATCAGCTTTCCTGGCTTAAACATCACGGTATTCAAGAAGTAGCTATAAATCTCTATCACCGGGGCAATAAGGTCAAGGATTTCCTTGGCGATGGCTCTCACTTTGGGGTGAAAATTTTCTACTCGACTGAAGAAAAATTATTAGGGACTGCAGGCGGCGTTAAAAGGATGGAGCATTTGTTCCACAACACTTTTGCGGTAGTTTATGCTGATGTACTTACTAATTTCAACCTCTCAGCGATGGTCAAATTTCATCAAGAGAAGCAGGCTGCAGCCACTCTGGTCATTTTTGAGGCACCAAATCCAACGGAGGTCGGGGTAGTGGAGATGAGTCCCGAAGGCCGCATCCTGAGCTTCGTAGAAAAACCCAAAGCAGCGAACCTAGAACTCCAGTCCCTCGCCAGCGGTGGGGTCTATGTCCTGGAAAAAGAAGTCCTCAATTACATCCCGCCTCAAGGCTTCTCTGATTTCGCCTATGACATTTTCCCCAAGCTGCTAGAACTAAGCCTCCCTATTTATGGCTATGCCCTGAAGTCCCAAGACTATCTCATTGATATTGGCACCATTGAGAAATACAACCAAGCAAATAAGGACGTTCTAGGTTTGGGCGTTCTACGTTAGATGGGCTCGATTTAGAACATGGAACGCTGAATGGCTAAAATGAATAAAACAGTCTTTCTCGATAGAGACGGCACCATCGCCAGGGATGTCCATTATTGCCGCAGACCAGAGGATTTTGAGATCCTCCCCACTGTCCCTGAAGCCATAAAGCTCCTGAATGAAAATAGCTTCAAGGTAGTGGTAATCACCAACCAGTCAGGAATTGCCCGGGGCTATTTTACTGAGGGGACCCTGGCTCAGATTCACCAAAAGATGAAAGATGAGCTGGCAAAATATAGCGCCTGGGTGGATGCCATTTACTACTGCCCTCATCATCCTGATGATGGTTGCCAGTGCCGTAAGCCAAAGACAGCCCTCTTCCTTAAAGCGGCAGAGGAACATAACATTGCTCTAAAAAATTCTTATATGGTCGGTGACCAACAGATGGATATAGATGCTGGCAAAGCCCTGGGATGCAAAACAGCTTTAGTAACTACCGGCCCTCAGCCCCCAATCTCTAGTCCCAAGTCTCCAGTCTCCAGTCCTCAATCCGTGAACTTGAACCCTGAACTTCAAATGCCCGACTACACAGCCCGAAATCTTCTTGAAGCAGCCCGATGGATAGTAGATAATAGGGAATAAAGCTAACGTAGAACGTAGAGCATAGAACTCTGAACATGAAAACAATCAGCATTGTAATTCCCGCCCAGAATGAGAGGGATGGAATTGAAAAAACGATACGAGCTATCCCCAAAGACGATCTTGAAAGGATGGGCTATGAAGTCCAAATTTTGGTGGTGGACAATGACTCGAACGACGGAACAGGGGAACTGGCGAAGAAAGCCGGAGCACAGGTTGTTTTCGAGCCCAAGCATGGATATGGGAGTGCATATAAAGCTGGTTTTGTTCATGCCAGAGGGGATGTAATCGCTACCGCTGACGCTGATCTCACTTACCCTGTTGAACACATTCCCAGGCTGGTAGGAATCCTTGAAAAGGAAAACCTGGATTTCCTCACCACCAACCGCTTTGCCTTGATGGAAAAGGGGGCGATGTCTTTTCCCAATAAGATAGGAAACACAATTCTGTCTTTAACAGTTAGAATTCTTTTTGGACTCAGGATGAGAGATGTCGAATCTGGAATGTGGATTTTCCAGAGGAGTATCCTTGATAAGCTGAAGCTTGACTCGGACATGTGGCCCCTTTCTCACGAGCTAAAGATAGAAGCATGCTACTTCAATACATGTCGCTGGAAGGAAGTGCCTATTCACTACAAAGCCCGCTCTGGAAAGACTAAATTAGTAAACATCTGGAAAGTATTCTTGACCGACCTTTTTCACATAATGAAGAAAAGGATAATTCGCTAAAACTTGGAGATATTGGTCGTATGAGACAAACTCAACGAACCATAAAATCTATAACCTAGAGCGTTGAACATTGAACTATGAACCAAACTCTATCAACCCAGCAAAGTCAAGGAACTCAATCAACCGTCTCGGTAGTAATACCGACCTTAAATAGTGCTCAAACGCTTGAGAAGTGTCTAACTTCCATAAGGGCAAACCGTAGCAAGTACAACTATGAGATAATCGTGGCTGACGCCGGAAGCAAAGACGAAACTCTGGAGATAGCGCAAAAGTATGCTCATAAGGTTCTGAACGGAATGCCTTCCAGAATAAATAGAAACATAGGTGTCGAAGCTGCTCACGGAGAAATTATTTGCTTTACCGACAGCGATTGTGTTGTCCCTGATAATTGGATAGACGAGTTGGCGGACGGGCTTTTAAGGCTAAATGAAGTAGATGATAGAGTAATAGGAGTAGGGGGAGGCAATATTCCCCTGCTTGAGAATCCGACACTCGAGGAACTGGCGGTCGCTAAGGCTATGAGGTCTCCCTTTGTCTCCTTCAAAGCGAGGAACACTGCTGCTTACAAGAAAGAACAAGAGGTCAATCATAACCCACCTCTAAATTCTGCCTTGTTTAAGTGGGCAGTCCTGGAAGTCGGGGGATTCAGGGAAGAGTATGGGTATGGAGGCGAGGATTTGGCGCTGGATGGCAAACTGATAGAACGAGGTTATAAATTGTATTACTTACCAAACGTACTCGTTTACCATCGCCACAAAAGCAACTTTGAAAAATTTGCCCAGCAAATGCGAGAATTTGGGCGAAAAAGGGTAAGGCTAAACAGGGAATATAAGAGGCTGGCGAAGTTCTATTACTATGGTCCACTATTCCTGTGTTTAATGGTATATTCTCCCCTAGTCTTTATTCCTTTTGGGATGGCACTGCTGAACAGCATTTACGTAAGTCTCAAGGAGAAAAACTTTCATCTCCTTTCCCCCTTAATTAGATTGACAATGAGCTTCTACGTTAATTATGGCCGCGGCGAACTTGAGGAAATAAGAAAAAGATGAAAATCTATACGCTTAATCCTCCCTATGTCTCCCACTTTGGTCGAGGAATGAGATGGCAGGATACTGCCAGAGCTGGAACCCTTTATTATCCGATATGGCTTGCTTACGCTGTCGGAGTCCTGGAGCAAGCTGGATTTGAGACCAGGCTGGTGGATGCCCCTGCCTGGAACTGGGATAGAAAACAGGTTATGGAGGACATCAAGAGATTCGAGCCAGATTTAATCATAATGGACAGTAGCTTCCCCAGCTTAAGCAATGATATCTCAGTTGGCGAGGAGATAAAGAAAGACTGCCCGCATATCAAAATAGTACTCGTTGGCCCTCCAGCGTCACAATTCCCCGATAGAATTCTACAGAGCCAGGGAATAGATATTGTTGCCCGCTGGGAATATGACTTTACCGTCAGAGAAATAGCGCGGACATTAGAAGGTAGAAAACCGCTTCAAGAAATAAAAGGTATTTCCTACAAGGAAAAAGAGGAAATAATTCATAATCCATCCCGTGAATTCACTACCTCTGAAGACCTGGATAAAATCCCCTTTGTCTCCAAAGTCTATAAGGGGCATCTCAATGTAAGGGATTACTTTCTGGGAAACTCGTTGTATCCCGAGGTTCAGGTATTTACCGGGAGAGGCTGCCCTTTTCAATGCACCTTCTGCTCCTGGCCACAGACCCTGATGGGCAGGAACTATCGAGTGCGGAGTATCACCAATGTTCTGGATGAAATGGAGTGGATAGAGCAAAACTTGCCTCAGGTGAAAGAGGTCTTCTTAGAGGATGACACCTTTACCATAGACAAAAAAAGGGTAATCTCCTTTACCGAGGAATACGACAGAAAAGGTCTGGATATTGTCTGGGCATGTAATGCGCGGGCTGACCTTGACTATGACACCATGAGAAAGATGAAGAAGACCAATTGCCGCCTTCTTATTGTAGGCTTTGAATCAGGCAGTGATGAGATTCTACAGAACATAAAAAAAGGTATCACTGTCGAGGACATCAAGCAATTTGCCAGGAATGCTAAGAGGGCGGGACTATTGGTGCTGGGGGATTTCATTATCGGCCTGCCCGGTGAGACGAAGGAGACCATTGCCATGACAAGGAGGCTGATAAAGGAGGTAACGCCAGATATTTTACAGGTTTCGGTAGCCTCCCCCTTCCCCGGCACTGAGTTTTACCGCTGGGCTAAAACAAATGGATACCTCATTACAGATGACCCCAATGAGTATCTGGATGAACAGGGACATCAGAAATCAGTGGTTTCCTATCCCTGGCTATCCGCCCGGGAAATAGTGGAAACAGTCGATGGCATCCTGAAGAACTATTACCTCTCGCCCAGATATATCCCCATAGCCTTAAGACAGGTCTTTCGTAAGGATGGCTGGGATGAGGCTCAGAGGATATGGATTGGCGCCAGGGCATTCATCAAGTATGTTAACAGGAGGTGAGAAAAGATTAGAATAGCGATTTTAGTTCCCAATTTTGTTGAGTTCGATGGCGCAGGTCGCGTGGTTGAAGTCCAGTCTGATGAGCTGGTAAGGGAGGGGCATCAGGTAACTGTGTTCACTTTTGCCGCGGATATGCATCCTGAAGGTGTACAGGTGCTCACCATGGGGATGCCTAAAAGCCTCTTCTGGGAAAGGATGTACAGATTGCTCTTCCCTTTAGATTTACCCAAAACACTTAAATGGCTCCCCAAACTCAAAGAATTTGATGAAGTTATTGTCCATCTTTACCCCTTAACATGGCTGGGATATCTGGCCAGAAAGCGTTACAAAGTTAAATACATTTTTTGGTACCATGGAATCATGACACCTAAACTCTTCCCACATCTCTATGAGCGAATTTACATGAGGTTACAGATAATCCTGACCCGTCTTACTGTTGGCAATGCAGATAGGGCCGTTGCCGTAAGCAAATATGGTCAGCAGGAACTAAAGAGATACACTGGCCTGGATAGTGAAGTAGTATATAACAAAGTAGACCTCACGAGATTTCATCCTGGGCTTGATGGGGCAAAGGTGAGAGAGCAATATAATTTGGGAGACGACCCGGTTATCCTTTTCGTAGGGGCGCTGCGTCCGGTGAAAGGAGTCCATCTGCTAATCCAGGCCTTCAATTTACTTAAAGAAAAGATACCAAACGCCAAACTCGTCCTCGTTGGGCGTCCTGATTTTCCCTACTATTTCGAGGAGCTAAAGAAAATCAGTGACAGTTCAGTGACATTTGCTGGTTTCATTTCCCATGAATTTTTACCTTTTTACTATGCTGCTTGTGATGTCTATGCCACCTGCTCACACTGGGAGATCCACAATGTGTCTGGTATAGAGGCGGAAGCTTGTGGCAAACCTGTGATCGCCTGGCATGAGTCCTTTGCAGAGACGCTAAGCGCGAATAGCATACTGGTTGAGGCTGGGAACGTAGAAAAATTCGCTCAGGCTTGCGTTGAGAAGCTAAAGCAAGTTCGTGGAATTTGACAGGTCATGCCGGAAAAAATTTATAGCATTCACGGTATCGTCACTTTCAAAATAGTAACTAGCAAAGGATTGCTGAATGGTATTTTTACCCCCCTACTCGGCAGTTGGGATACTGAGCTCCAGGGTTTCCGCTCGAACAGTATCAACGAGCCAGATTTTGTTGTTTCGATAGGCAAATTTAATCCCAACAATCCAGGCTGCACTATTCTGGATGATGATTATTACCTGAAAGAAGATTACCTCTATTGCCGGGACCATGATAAATATGCCAAATGGGAGCTGGAGCTCTCCGGCTTTGAACAAGGTAAAATGGAGGTTCAAATTCATCCCAATTCCCTCGGCAAGATGCTTATCCCTGAACTTATAGTAAACCCTCTAATATGGTTCAAATTAAACGAGGGAGGCTATCCTGTGATTCATGCTTCCGCAGTGAGCCGAGATGGTAAGGCTTATATCTTCGCTGCTCAGGGAGGAGCGGGAAAGAGCATCATTGCCTTAAGTCTTGCAGAAAAGGGGTTCAAACTTCTAAGCGACCACTTTGTTATCCTGAGCAAGGACGAAGTTCTGAGCTTTCCTACGCCATTTCACATCATGGACTTCAATCTAGCACCTATCATTAGAGGTAATATGAGCTCCAAACATAAAGTCTCTTTTCATCTTAGGCAGTTATTCCACCGTCTGACGAGGAAAAGGATTGCCACGAAAATTCTTCCCAGTGACATTCTCTCAAATACTCTTCTGGCTGACAAGGCAAGGTTGAATGCTGTTTTCTTCTTGCTGCCAAAGGAAAAATTCGAGGTGGAAAGTATTGGGAAAGAAGAGCTAATCAAACATCTGGTAGCAAACCAGAAGCTTGAATTCTTTCCCTTTATTAAATATATGATGGAATACTCCTATTTGTTTCCCCAGAGCAATATGGCAACCTATTGGACTCGATATGAGGAAAACCTGAGGCAAGCTCTGGACACGGCACAAGCCTTTTACAAAGTCGAGGTGCCGCTAAAGTACGATGCTACAACCCTGGAAAAGATAGGCAGCTTAGTATCCGAATGCTGAGAATACAATATGAAGCAAGTCTTAAATTACAGCATTCATAATCTAATCAAATTCCGCATAGTCAGGGATAGGAAATGGGGCTTTGGGGATTTGATGAACCTGAAATTCTCTGCTTTCCAGGTAGATGAGATAGACAAGCCGGATATAATCCTCAAAATTGGTAAGTTCACACCTGCTAACCGGGATTGCCATCTTGTAGACCACAAATACTACATCAGAGAAAATTACCTTTACTGCCGTGATTCCGCAGAGGGCGCAACCTGGGAGGTTGAAATCCTGGGCTTTGAAAAGGGTGAAGCGGTAATTAACTTTAATCTGATTCACAGGCCTTTTACACAGCTCAGCAAGGCGGTATACACATTTCCCACTCTGCTGCCTCAGGCTTTCTTATTCAGACTGATTGAGCATAGACTTGGTGAAAAAGGATATTTCCTTGCTCATGCGGCAGCCGTAGCCAAGGATGAGCAAGGTCTCCTGTTTGCCGGGAGGTCGGGCTGTTTCAAAACAACTCTGGCTATGGAATTTGTGCGTCGGAGCGGATATTCCTGGCTGGGTGATGACCGTGTTATCCTGGGAGGAGGCAAGATCCTTGCTCTTCCATTGAACCCCAGGCTTCTTGAATTTATGACGAAACATTTACCGGACGAGACCTGCTGGACATTCGCTAAACAACTGCGATTCCTGTCTGAGTGCCTCTTAAGTAAAGAACACGAAAACCAGAGGCACAAACCTGACTCTGTAAACTTGAAAGCGGTTTTCCTCATTAACAAGAGCAATAACGCTGCGCGAAAGGTCAATTTTTATCCGCTGCCCCAATCAAGCTTCTCCGAACTGGTGCAAGGGTTCACTATCAGCAGGCGGCTGGAGGACTTTAGAGGCATGGGATTTAGTATAAACGCACCTTTCCTCCACCGGTATATGCTGGCTTATTCTTTTATCTTTCCTGAGAATCTTCTTAGTGCGCAGGAAGAGAAAATCAAGGGGAAATTGAGAAGCGTTTTTCAGAGCGTCCCAATTTGTGCAGTAGAGATTCCTCCTAAATACAGTCCAGATATATTCCACCAAATTACGGAGTTTATATCCAGGAACTGTTGAAGTTGCGTACAATGAAAGCGGAGAACAGCAAATTGTCTCAAAAGATGGGCATAGTTGGCGATGCCCTTGCCCCTTATTTCAACGAGGCGCTTGCTAACCAGATGCGTTTGCTTTCCCGAGAGTTAAACCTTCCCGTGCTGACATGTAATGACATAGGCTTTACCCCTTTCAAAAGGATGGACAATTACCTTATAGTAAACGGAAAATTCCTGAGGGAGGACTCTCGAAAGCCTCTTCTATCCTTGCTCAATGGTGCCTTTTTCTATCCTTTCTTGAAGCTTTTTGAAAGGAGCCACGATGTAATAATCCTATCCGGGGGAATTAATAGCGGCTTTCTAAGCCACTCGAAACTCGAAAAATGCGTTCTGGTCATGAACTCCCTGCCGTTCCCCAAAGAAAGTAAAGAGACAAGGGAATTCGCTCGGAAGTTTGCCCCCAGGCTTAAAGGAATAGTTGCCCAGAGCAACCGCATAAAGGAAAAACTGTTGGAAATCGGGGTTGAAGCTGAAAGGATTCATTTAATCTATCCCTGGGTGGACCTGAACAAATTCAAGCCAACGCAACCTCCACCCCTGGATGAATTCAGGATTTTATTTGCCAGTGCCCCCAATGCGGAAATGCCGGGTGAAAATATCTTCGAGGAGAAGGGAATACCCTTATTGCTGGAAGCTTTTAAGGGGTTCGCAAAAGAGCACAAAGCCAAACTTTGCTTTCTCTGGAGAGGATATTATAATGATGCTCTGAGGACAAAAATTCGGGAATTAGGTTTGGGGGACAAGGTAGAAGTAGTCAACGAAGTTGTTGATACCTCGAAATCTATCT
>Ga0209427_10001842_pt1 | contig 24719 bp, 18 predicted proteins | sample DeeMarSWOR136_30_FD_187465 | JGI IMG/M metagenome (GOLD analysis project Ga0209427, IMG submission 187465) | Marine sediment microbial communities from White Oak River estuary, North Carolina - WOR-1-36_30 (SPAdes) (version 2) | ecosystem: Environmental > Aquatic > Marine > Intertidal zone >...
TAGAGGGTGGTGAAAAATGAGTCAGGGAAATATTTTGCTGATGGTCAGAATAGGGGATGTACCCAAAGAGATCGAAGGAGACTGGAACAATTGGTATAATAACACACATATCCCTAACCGGCTGAATAAGCCAGGCTTCATCTCAGCTCGGCGTTTTATTACCCTTTCGGGCGAGGCTAAATATCTGGCCCTTTATGACCTAGAAAATTTGGGAGCCCTTAGGAGCGAGGCCTATCTCAAGTTAAGAGAGTGGGAAGCCTCTCTGCCTCGGAATAGTTTTGAGAAGATCACCTCCGAACTCCCAGACTTCTCCCGCGGCATTTATGAACAGATCTATCCGGAACAGGGGGAGTATCAAATACCTGCTGCCGACATCCTCTTCACCATAGGGCATGATGTCCCACCAAACAGGGAGGAGGAATTCAATGCGTGGTACAACACAGAGCACATTCCTGCAATGATGAATCGAGTTCCCGGGTTCATGACAGCCCGTCGTTTCCGAAACGTGGGAGATGTATTGCCACCAGGCTCAGGGAAGACATCATCAAGCCCAAAATATGTTACTGTTTATGACCTAGGCAATGAAAACGTTCTTCAAAGCGAGATTTTTTTGAAAGAGACAAACTCCCCCTGGAGTACATGGGTGCGGAGCTGGTATTACCGGCGCTTTCGAATTTTGGCCCGTAGGATCTACCCCTGAGTCCCAAGAAGTTTAGTATTAAAGATAGTTTATTCCTGTGAATTTGAGTCATGAGTCATGAACAAAAATGGTTCCATGCGATATTCTGAAGTGATCAGGCTCTCTCGAGGTGGGTGAAGACAGCGGACGTCGGTGGTGATGTGTTGAATCTTTGAATATGTCTTATCGGTTGGGGAATCTGGTCAATACGTTTTTCCGCTAAGTTGGCAACCTTATGGAACAATCTCAATCCGAGCGATATCGTTGGGTCATTTTAGGGACACTTTTTTCTCTTCATGTTTTTACGTCTGTTGGACAATTCAGCATTCCTCCCTTATTACCTTTTATCAAGAAGGAGATGGGGTTGAACTATACCCAGGTAGGCTTATTTACTTCTTCATACTTTTTTGGGGTTGCCCTCACTGCCACGATTGGAGGATGGACAGCGGACTCTTTGGGTGTCAAGAGAATGGTTGTATTAGCCACTTTTCTATTGGGATTATTTATTGTCGGTGCTAGCTGGATGTCAACCTTTTGGGGTATTATAAGCCTACTCTTCTTTGCCGGCATATGCTACAGCATTATCACGCCTTCTACCAATAGAGCGACGATGTATTGGTTTCCTGACCGATTGAGAGCAACAGCGATGGGGGTAAAGCAAACAGGGATCAATGGGGGAGGATTTCTCGCCTCCTTAATTATTCCTCCGATTGCTTTGAGCCTTGGTTGGCGCTATGCCTTTTCTTTGGCTGGATTATTGGTCTTGGTGGGAGGCATCCTCATGTTGATTTTTTATCGGGAAATAGAACCTCACGCACATCATAAAATGGCTTTACGCACATGGAAGCAGCAGATCAAGAAGGTGGTTTCCAATCGGAACATTCTGATCCTGGGTTTTGAGGGTTTTTTCCGGGTCGGGGTTCAGAATGCCTTTCTCACCTATTTGATTCTCTATTTGCAGAAGGTCCTTCAACTTCCCGTTGTCACGGCCAGTCTATTCTTCGGCTTCGCCCACATCAGCGGTGCCATCGGGCGGATTACTTGGGGACTGATCAGCGACCGAATATTTGGAGGGATGAGGAAAAAAGTTTATATGTTTATTGCGGTCGTTTCAGGGGTATTTCTTTTCACCCTAGGCCATCTGACTCCAACCACTCCTCTTTGGTTGGTCATCTTGATTATTAGCCTTCTCGGTTTCAGTGCAGTGGGACATCAAGGTGTGGGTCTTTCGTTTTTAGGGGAGATTGCGGGAAAAGAATATACAGGAACAGCTTCCGGATTCAATCAATCGTTTTATTTTTTAGGAATTGTTCTGATGACCCCTCTATTCGGCTGGATCGTCGATACTTTCGGAGACTATTCTTATGCATGGGCGACTTTGGGGTTGCTGTCTTTTATTGCCTCGGGTCTCGCAGGATTTGTGAAAGAGGGGCTAAAGAAGAACTGTATCATCAATGTTTCATGAAAGGGGATAGCCTGGAGGGTGTTTTATTTTTTTTAGCTGGCAGTCGTCGTCATAAGTACTTTTCCTGATTGAAGAGGATCCCGGCGATGTTAATCCCGTCAGGCTTCCTATGCTGTATTTGGTCTTCCGTAGAGGCAAACCGAAAAGGAAGGAGGTGATATTTCAGAGAGCGGGCATTTATTGAATTCTAACAGAAAGGAGGATGAATCATGAAGTCAATCAGAAGTATCAAAGCCCTAACAATTTTAGCAGGATGTGTTTTTGTTTTATTTCTTTGTGGGGAAAGCCAAGCCAAAATGCAACTCCAAATGCCATTAGGTGGCGTACAAGGTAGTTTCTATATGATCGGAGCAGCCGTAGCCAAATACGTCAATGAGCACTCAGATAAGATTGTGGTGACACCCAATACATCAGGAGGAGGAGTTGAGAACAGCAGACGCGTTAGTCAGGGGGTTGCCCATTTAGGTATGACCATGCCAGAGACGATGTATCAATCATGGAATGGAGTTGCACCATTCAAAGAGAAAATGAGAAATTGGAAAGTGGTCGGTGTAACCACAAAGGTGATGGCAGATCATACTGTCACTTTGGCGAAGTACAACATTAAAACCATCGAAGATGTAAAAGGGCATATTTTTGCTATTGGAGCTCCGGGTTCCGGGGCGGCAGTGGGTATGGCCCTTTTCCTAGAGCATACGGGTCTGGATAAAAATATTGACATTCGGAAGCTGCCTCACAAAGATTACCCTACGATGCTCTTGGATGGTAAGATCCACGTTTTCAACCGCTTGGGCGCAGTTCCGGCTGCTGTGGTTGAACAAGTGGCGGTCCAGAAAAAAATTGCCTTGGTAGATTTCAGAGCAATGATTGAAAAAAGTCGATTCTTCGAAAAATACCCATATTACCAGAAGGTTTCGGTTCCAGGAGGAACGTACAAAGGTGAAGACAGGGATATTACTTTCTTCGGGTCTGCTGGCTTTTTCATCGCCCGCGCAGATCTTCCGGATGATATTGTTTATGAGTTCACTAGACTCGCATATTCAGATGGATGCATTAAAAGTGTGGGGATGGTATTCAAGGGACACAATCTGAATCGCGAGACACCTTTTGCGGGAAATATAGGGCCCGTACACCCGGGAGCGGCCAAATTCTGGAAAGAGGTTGGAGTTGCCGTACCCGAATCGATGTTGAAGGAATAGGAGCGTTCTCAGGGGGGAGGAGGGGGTCCCTCGTCCCCCCTTACCCGAATTTGGTGAGGGAGAATTTATGATTCGGAAGAATATTTTTCTAAGGTTGGTAGAAGAATCAGAGATTACTCGCAGGAGGCGGGATTTGGAGGGGCTCTGGAACACGCTTTTCAAGATTACCGCTGCTTCTTATAGCCTTTTCTTGATCTATACGGCAGTTTCTGGGGTATTCCCTTCCAGTTTCATTCGGGGTCTTTTTATCCTCTTTATTGCTGTAATGATTTTTATGAAATATCCAGCAAGAAAAGGATCCCCAGCCTATCGGCCGAGCGTCGTTGATTTGGTGCTGATAGGCCTATCAATACCTACTTTTATTAACTTTTGTTTAGAGTATGAACAGATGTCCTGGCGTGCTGGGGAGCCTGCGTTTAGCGATGTTTTTTTTGGGGTCATTGCCATTTTTCTAGTGATTGAAGCATGCAGAAGAGCGATGAGTTTCATACTCCCCTTTCTGGCAGTATTTTCTCTAGTCTATGCTTATTATGGTCCATACTTCCCTGGTTTTTTTGGGCATCAAGGTTTTTCCATTTCGATTCTTATTTCGGATACCTATGCATCGATGAATGGAATATTTGGACTTGTAACATACATCTTCTCTGCCTATGTGGTACTCTTTATCATCATGGGCGCTTTTTTTGAAAAGATCGGTGCGGGCATTTTTTTCATTGATTTTCCTATTGCCTTGACTTCAAGATTCAGAGGTGGTGCAGCCAAAGCTTCTGTCGTTGCGAGTACATTTTTCGGAATGATTTCAGGGAGCGCTACAGCCAATACGGTTGCTACGGGCGCTTTTACGATTCCTCTGATGAAAAAAGTCGGCTATAAGCCTGAAATCGCGGGTGCCATTGAGCCTGCAGCTTCGACGGGAGGAATGTTCATGCCTCCTATCATGGGAGCAGGCGCCTTTATCATGGCTGAAATGATGGGTATCCGTTACTTGGAGGTTGTGAAAATTGCTTTTATTCCTGCCGTTTTATATTTCTTCTCGGTCTTAGCCATGGTTCATTTTGAATCAGTAAAGACCGGGGTAGGCTATATACCGAAGGAACAACGAAACAGCCCTTTACCCATCCTTTTAAATGGATGGTATTATGTCATCCCCCTTCTGGTACTTCTCTATGTGATCCTTTCAGGTCAATCCCCATCGTTGGCGGCCTTCTATGCTATTTTGGCGGCAGGCGTCATAGCGGTAGTCAAAAGTTATTTCAAGAAGGGGCTCAGAGAAGGTTTTTCATCAATTTTTCAGGGATTAGTAGAAGGAGGTGAAAAGTCGCTCATTGTTGGATCTACTGCCGGACCCATTGGTATCATCGTTGGGGTTGCTTTGCTTACGGGAATTGCCTTTAAGTTCTCCACATTGGTTCTTTCCTTCACATATGGATTCAAGTGGATGGCTTTGATTCTAGTCTTTTTTGCCACATTTGTCTTGGGGATGGGAATGACGGTAACCGCGGACTATTTGATTCTCGCTATTTTAGCGGTTCCTGCCATGGGAGAAATGGGGATACCTCTTATCGCAGCGCATTTTACGGCCTTCTGGTACAGCCAATCATCCAATATTACCCCACCTGTATGCATAGCCGCTTTTGCCGGAGCCGGAATTGCGGGTGGTAAGCCTTATCCAACAGGCATTAATGCCATGAAATTTTCAGCCTACCTCTATTTGATGCCATTCATGTTTGTCTACTCTCCAATATTGATGATCGATGGATTTTCATCCAAAGTTCTATTTTCTTGGTTGAGTGCCTTCGCTTCTACGATTCCATTTGCAGCAGCCATAACGGGACATTTTTGGGGTCGTTTGAACATTCTTCAAAGAATTATTCTCCTTTTAAGCTGCTTACTTTTGCTACGTCCTGGATTACTGACGGACGGAACGGGAGTGCTCCTTTTTGCCATCGTGGTCATTTACCAGTATTTAAAGAAAGGCAATTTAGAACCGGGAAATAATGCAGTTGAAAATTTTCTCGCAGCGGTTAACCCCCGAAAAAAGAAATAAACTCAGGTCAGATCATTATCAATCAATAAGAGTACGGGCCATTATCCTCATAAGCAATGGATCCGGTTACATTAGAAGTTATTCAAGAAAGTTTTATTTCGATTGTCAGGGAGATGAGGGCCAATCTCATCCGGACCGCCTACTCGTCTATCCTATATGAGGCCAGGGATTTTTCCTGTGTCATCATGGATCCGAAGGGTCAGCTTGTTGCACAGGCAGAGGATAATCCCTCCCATGTCTTTCCCATCCCGTGGTCCGTCAAGGTTATGTTTGAGAGGTTTGGAGAAGATGTCCTTCCGGGAGATATTTTTCTTCACAATGACCCCTATACCGGCGGGACGCATTTGAACGACGTGGCCCTCCTCTTTCCGGTTTTCGTGGAGGGCAGGCTTTCTTTCTTCCCGGTCATTCGTGCCCACTGGGGAGATGTGGGAGGAATGACACCGGGCAGCCTGTCGGGAGGCTCGAAGGAGATCATCCAGGAGGGAATTCGAATTCCCATGTTGAAGGTTTATCAGGGGGGAAGCCCCGATCAAGCGGTGATCGATTTACTCTTCAGCAATATGAGGGTCCCTTATGAGAGAGAAGGAGATTTCCAGGCGATCATAGGGACATGCCGGATAGCAGAGAGGAGGATTAGAGAAATCTTCGCAAAATACAGAAGAGATACCGTCGAGGAATGTCTCAACATAGCACTCGATCAGTCTGAGCAGAGAATGAGAAAGGCTATTTCAGCGATTCCCTCAGGAACCTATGGATACGAAGCCTATCTTGATTGTAGCGGTGATTCATTGGAACCGGTCATCGTGAAAACAAAAATCATAACCCAAGGGGATCGTCTCGCCATCGATTTTGGAGGATCCTCTCCGCAGACCAAAGGGCCTCTCAATGCCGGGCCGGCCGTGGCCCCAACAGGGGCTTTCATCATCTTAAAGTCTTTCCTCGACCCTGAGGGACCCATTAATCATGGTGCCTTTCGGCCCATCACCTTTATCAATCCAGAAGGAACGGTTCTCAACGCGAAGTATCCGGCGCCGTGCGGAGGCTTTTCAGAAATCCGGAGGTGCGTCGAATCAGCCGTCATGGGTGCTCTGGCCAAGGCCATTCCTGACCGCGTGACAGGAGATATCAAAGGAACGGCGAACCATGTCTATATCAGCGGTACGGATCCTCTTTCGGGTGAAACGTTTATCTTCTACGAGTACCCGGCTGGAGGGACAGGAGCCTTTCAGGACGGAGATGGAAATAATACGGTCCGGTCCTTTACGGAAGGGGACTTCGGATCAATCCAGCCTGTTGAATCGATTGAGAACCTCTTTCCGTTATTGATCGAGAAATGCGAGCTGAGACAGGATTCCGGGGGAGACGGCAAGAGTAGAGGGGGGCTGGGTCTAAGAAGAGAAGTAAGGCTTTTGAGCGAGGAGGCCTCTCTTTCAGTCCTTTCGGATAAGAACATGATTCCACCCTTTGGAGTTTTGGGCGGGTTTTGGGGCGCTCCCAACCGTTTTAGCGTCATCCGGGGAGGAGAATCAATTTCCCCTTCCGAATTTCCGGGCAAAGTGACGCGCTTTCCTCTGGAGCGAGGGGATGTCGTCGTCATGGAGAGTTCCGGAGGGGGAGGATACGGAGATCCCTTGGAGAGGGATCTGAAGAAGATAGAGAAAGACTTAAGGGATGGGTTGGTAACGGAGGAGAAAGCAAGAGCCCGGTACGGCGTCATTCTTAGAGGGAACGAAGTCGATCTGGAAAGGACAAATCAACAGAGGGAGAGAAAGCGGGAAGGGAGGGGCTGCTTCAGCATTCGACTCTGGAGGGGCGAGGAGTATCAAGGGGCGAAGAGGCTCTGTTTTCTTGGCGTTGACACCATGAAGCATCTGGGCCTGAAAGGGGGAGATTTAGTGGAACTCGTCCATCCCAAGGCAGCGCCTCTGCGCGCCTGGGTGAGCGGAGCGGAGAGAGAAGAGGAGAGGACCATTTCCCTGGGGAAGTCCGGATTGGAGATTCTCGGAGTGAGAGAAGGAGACGAAATAGAGCTGAGACAGATTCTAATTTAGGAGAGGGGTTTGACGATGGCGCGCACAATATCTGAAGCCTTGGCCGAATTTACAGCGGGATTGGAATATCCTCGGATGCCACTTCATATCCGAGAGAGGACGAAGATGAGGGTGTTAGATTTTCTGGGAGTCGCCCTCGCAGGATCTCAAATACCTTCAAGTCGCATCATGATTGAGGTGGTCAAGGAATTGGGAGGGACAAAAGAGAGCACCATTCTCGGAGAGAGAATGAAGGTCTCCTGTACCCATGCGGCTCTGGCCAATGGGACCATGGCCCATGCTTCCGACTACGACGATGATCATCGGTCGGCCACGATGCATCCGGGCGCAGCGGTTGTTCCGGCGGCCCTCGCAGTCGCTGAGAGGGAAGCTTGTGAAGGTTCACGTCTGATCGAAGCGATCATTGCGGGCTATGAAGTGATCTGCCGGGTTGGGGAAGCTTTTCTCGGAACTCAGTATCACGAAGGATTTCATCCCACAGGTGCATGTGGCGGCTTTGGGGCAGCAGCAGCGGCTGCCAAGATTTTTAAGCTGTCTCCTCAAGAGATGGTTTGGGCTTTTGGCATTGCCGGGACACAAGCGTCGGGGTTGGAGGAGTGGAAATCTGATGGGACATGGATCAAACGAATGCATCCCGGAAAGGCTGCTGAGAGCGGAATCCTTGCCGCCCTGTTGGCCAAGAGAGGATACACAGGTCCAGCCACCATTTTTGAGGGGAAGTATGGGTTTTTGAATGCCTTCTCCTTTGAACGGACCTATGATTCTAAAAAGATTACAGAGGGATTGGGGGAGGTCTTTGTCGGACATGACACCGCCTTCAAACCCTACCCCTGCTGCCGTTTTCTCCATCAAGTCATTGATGGTGTTCTGGAGATGACAAAGAATCATGAGGTAACGCCCGATAGGGTCAAGGAGATCAGGGTCAAAACCTTCAAGGTGGGAATCGACACCTTGATGAAGCCTGAGGAGAGGCGCTACCGGCCCAAGACGATCGTGGATGCCCAGTTCAGCATCCCGTTTGTTGTAGGTGCGGCGATGGTGAGGAAACGGATTTCTCTAAGGGAGTTCACAGAGGAATCGATTCGAGATTCGGAAATCTTAGAGATTGCCTCCAAGGTCAAAGGGGAAGAAGACCCTGAATATACGAAAGGATATCCTGAAAGGTTTCCCACTTCGATAGAAATAGAGCTGAAGAGTGGATCGATTTTGAAATCTTATGTCGATATTCCGTCAGGGGATCCAGGGAAGAAAGAGTATGTGGAAAACCCAACGAGATTCAATGACGCGGTCGCAGAGAAATTTCTTTTGCTGATTTCAGGGATCCCTTCCTTCTCCAATCGTGGCCGTAAAATCGTGAGGTTGGTCCAAGGCCTCGACCAGGCCCAGGACGTCTCCAAGTTGATGCGGCTCTTGACCCCAACCAAAACGAAATAAGGGAAAGGAATGGGTGCAGGTTACTGTTTGGGCATTGACGTGGGAGGAACATTTACCGATTTCGCCCTTTGGGACAACCAACGAAGGGTTGCCACCTTGATCAAAGTTCCATCGACCCCTTTGAATCAAGCCGTAGGGATCGTTCATGGAATCGATGAACTGGGGTCCCCTCTCGGGGAGACTGAGCGGATTGTTCACGGAACCACGGTCGGGACAAATGCCATTCTTCAAAGCAAGGGAGCAAGAGTCGGTCTGATGACCACCAAGGGGTTTAAGGATCTGATTGAAATAGGAAGGACGCAGAGGCTCATCCCGAACTCGATGTTTAAACCGAAATTTATCAGGCCCAAACCGTTGGTGTCGAGACGCTTCAGGTTTGAGATCGATGAACGGACATTTGCGAGCGGAGAAATAGGCAAAGAGGTTGCCCCCGATGATTTGAAGGAGACGGCAGAGAAGATGGTAAAGGAAGGTGTGGAATCGATCGCCATCTGTTTTCTCCATTCTTACCGTAACCCCGACAATGAAAAGAAGGCCGCTCTCCTGTTGAGGGATCTTGCTTCCATTCCTCTTTCTCTCTCATCGGAAGTGGTTCCGGAATACAGGGAGTTTGAGAGGTTTTCGAGTACGGTGGTCAATGCCTATCTGGCTCCTGTGATGATCCGCTACCTTGAATCCCTGGAATCAGAACTGAAAAGGGGTGACGAAGGACGGACGTTCTTCATCATGAGTTCTTGCGGAGGGATGATCAGTTCCAAAACGGCTCAATCGTTTCCGATCCGAACCATCCTCTCGGGCCCCGCGGGAGGGGTGAATGGAGCCATCCACTTTTCGCGGCAAGCAGGATTCCGCGATATCATCACGTATGATATGGGCGGAACGAGTACCGATGTCTGTCTCGTTAAAAACCTCCTTCCCATGGCTTCGTCTGAACATCTGCTCTCGGGAATTCCCCTTAAGACCCTTCAAATGGAGATCAACACCGTCGGAGCAGGCGGTGGGAGCGTGGCTTGGGTGGATGAGGACGGGAGGTTGAAGGTCGGCCCCCAGAGTGCCGGGGCTGATCCAGGACCTGCCTCCTATGGAAAAGGAGGGGGGAACCCCACCATCACCGATGCAAACCTCTTCCTCGGCCGTTTGGGAGCAAAGTCTCTTCTCGGAGGGAAGCTTCGGCTCTATCCAGAATTAGCTCAGGAATCTCTGCAGAGGCTTTCCAGGGGACTGAGTGGATTGGAATCTCACAGACTTGCTGAAGGGATCCTTCAGATAGCAGTGACGAAGATGGCGAGTGCGATCAAGGAGATTTCGGTCGAGAAGGGACATGACCCCAGGGATTATGTACTGGTCCCCTATGGAGGGGCAGGACCTATGCACGCTGCCTCGATTGCGGACGAACTGGGAATCTCAACCATCCTGATTCCACGATTCCCCGGAAATCTTTCAGCCCTCGGCTTGATCCTTTCCGATGTCCGCCACGATGATGTCCAGTCCTGGATCAGGCATCTGGGGAGTTTGAAGATGGAGGAGTTGGACAAAGAATTTCAAACCATGGAGAGAGGAGCCTCTTTTATCCTCAGGGAAGAAGGATTTGAACCAAAAGATATTTTCTTTCAAAGGTCCCTTGATCTCCGTTACAAGGGGCAGGCGTTCGAGTTGAACATCCCTTTACGGGATGACGATGCGATTGGAAAGATTGCGGAGAGGTTCCATGTCCGTTTTGAGGAGACGTACGGCCACAGCCGTCCTGAGAAGTTTATCGAACTCGTCAATCTCCGGCTCTCCTCCTTTGGCGTTGTTCAAAAACCCTCTTTTCCGCCTTATGAATCCAAGGGTAAATCGATCAAAGGGGCTCAAAAAGATGAGAGGCAGGTATGCTTCCAGGGGCAATTCCAGAGGACACCGGTCTATGATAGAGATCTTCTTCCCTGTGAGGAATTATTGAGCGGGCCTGGCATTGTTGAAGAAAGCGGGGCAACGACAGTGGTCCTTCCAGCGTGGAACGCGAAGGTTGATGCTTCCGGGAATCTTTTACTGAACAGGAGGAGATGAGGATGGGTCCATTCGAGTTGTTGTTCAGCCCCATAAAAATTAAGACTGTTTCCCTCCGCAACCGGATTGTTCTACCACCGATGAACACCAATCTTGCAGAGCCCGATGGTTCTGTGAGTGAGAGATTCATTAAGTACTATGCGGAACGGGGAAAAGGAGGTGCCGGGCTGCTCATCGTCTCCTCCGCTTACATCGACCCTGCTGCAAAGAAGAGGATCGGTGCTTTGCTCCTTCACGAGGACCGTTTCATTCCCAAACTGAGGGAGTTTACGAATGCGGTTCATGCGACGGGCGCCAAAATTTTTCAGCAACTCAATCATAATGGGAGGCTGATCACCTCTTCCAAGGAGCTCAAGACAGCTTTGACAGGAGCTGCAGCAGTGGGGCCCTCAGCCATTCCCCATCTCTCGACCGGAGAGATGCCACGGGTCTTAACTGTCGAAGAGATCAAAGAGATCGTTGAGAAGTTCGGCCAGTGTGCCCGGAGGGCCAAAGAGGCAGGATTTGATGGCGTCGAGCTTCATGGAACCCACGGCTACCTGATCAATCAATTCTTCTCCGTCTACTCGAATCGCCGAACGGACGAATACGGAGGCAGCCTCGAAAAGAGGATGCGTTTTCCGCTTGAGGTCTACCGCCGCGCAAGGGAGCTGACAGGAGATGATTTCCTGATCGCCTACCGGGTTAATGCAAAGGAGTTTGCACCCATCGAGACACCCCTGGAAGATGTGATTGAGCTTTGCATGCGTCTTGAGAAAGAGGGGATCGATGTCATTCACGTTTCTGCGGGAACCGGAGAAATCCCCGCCACAGTGATCAGGATGATTCCGCCAGGCTCTGTGCCCCGGGGATGTTATGCTGATTTTGCTGGAGCGGTTAAAGCAAAAGTGAATGTTCCGGTGATTGCCGTCGGAAGAATTAACACCCCTGAGGTAGGAGAGCAGATTCTGCGAGAGGGAAAAGCGGACCTAGTGGCCACGGGCAGGGCACTCATTGCAGATCCTCACTGGCCCAATAAGGCGCTCAGAGGAGAATATGATAAAATCCGCCGCTGTATCGGCTGTAATCAGGGCTGTATGGAACGGTTGGTACAGGAAAAGACGGTCAGTTGCCTGTACAACCCTGAGGTAGGTCGGGAAGGTGAGGTTTCCCCTGCCGCTCAAAAGAAGAAGGTGTGGATCATTGGGGGCGGGCCTGGCGGCATGGAAGCAGCAGTGATCGCCTCCTCGAGGGGCCATGCCGTTCAGCTCTTTGAGAAAGGCGGAGAGGTTGGGGGCCAATGTTTCCTGGTAGAGAGGCCTCCGGGAAAGGAAGAATTTTCAGCCGTCAAGGAATTTTTGGTCAGTGAAATGAAGAGGGAGGAAGTTTCCGTTACTCTTAATGAAGAGGTTAACGTTGAGAAAATTCTTCGAAGCAAACCTGATGTCGTCATTCTTGCCACAGGTTCCCTTCCCCTCATTCCGGAGATCCCCGGCATTCACGGGAAAAATGTGGTGACTGCCTGGGAGGTCCTTGAGGGAAAGAAGATTGGGAAGGAAGTCGTGGTCGCCGGTGGAGGGTTAGTCGGCGTTGAGACAGCTCTCTTTCTTTCAAAAGAGGAAAAGAAAGTGACACTTGTTGAAATGCTTGAGGAGATCGCCCAGGATGCAGGACCATTGAATAGGGCTCGTCTTAAAGAAGAGCTGAAGGAGACCGAGATAGAGGTGAAGTGCAACACGAAGCTAGTAAAGGTTCATGAGAGAGGGGTGACGGTCGAAGGAGAGAAGGGAGCGTACGATATCCCAGCGGAAACGATCGTTCTGGCACTTGGAGCAAAGTCTCAAAATGCCCTCCTTCAGAACCTAGAAGGGAAGGTGCAGGAGGTTTATTCCGTTGGGGATTGTGTCTCTCCTCGGAAGATGATCGATGCCATCCATGAAGGCTTCGAGGTGGCATCGAAGATATAATCACCCCATCACCCTTTGGCAAACGGGGAGACTCTCCTCCCTTTGGCAAAGGGAGGCGGGGAGGGATTTGATAAGTGGGTAGGGGAGGCTTTTTAGCCTCCCTATTTAAGGCGGCTAAAGTCGCCGCTACCCCCCGGTCCCATTCACAAGGAATTTGATTGCAGGAGGATCGAAGCATGGCAGAGACTGAGACGGTTGCAAGATATATCGCTGACCTGGATGATTCATCGATTCCCAACAAAATCGTCGAAGAGATGAAGGCCCTCCTCTTTGACTACCTGGGGGTCGCTCTGGGAGGAACGAAGACGGAGAGCGGACAGATCGCTGCACAATTTTCGAAAAAACTGAGAGAGAAAGGAGAGTCGACAATCATCGGTTTTGGATACCGGGTCTCCGCTCCTAGTGCAGCCTTTTCGAATGCGATCCTCTCTCATAGCATTGAACTGGACGATGTGGACAGCTTAGCCTATTTCCATTTCAGCCCGCCCATCTTTTCGTCTGCCTTGGCCGTCGCTGAGAGGGAGCACGTCTCGGGCAAGGAGCTTCTTGTTGCCCTTGTCGCCGGTTGTGACATCATGGCAAGATTGAGCTCAGCCTTAAACCCGTCCCACAGAGACAGAGGCTTTCATACCACCGCAGCTTGCGGAATTTTTGGAGCAGCTGTTGCAGCGGCTAAGTTGCTCGGTCTGGACTCGAAGGGTATCATCAGCACCCTTGGTCTTGCTGGAGCCCAAGCCTCTGGATTGATGGAGTTTTACGGAACCTCGATGCAGAAGAGGTTCAATCCAGGCCCTGCCGCAAGGGGAGGTGTGGTCTCAGCCTTCCTGGCCTCCATGGGATTCACAGGTGCAGAGACCATTCTCGAAGGGGATCGGGGATTTCTAAGAGCCTATTCGAATGAGGTGGATTACAAGAAACTGACAGAAGGATTGGGGCGGGATTTCCCTATCTTCATCGAATATAAACCCTATTCGTGTGCCCGTCCGATTCATAATGCGATCGATTGCGCCCTTGACATAAGAGGGAAACACAATGTGAACCCTACTCAAGTTTCGAAGATCACCGTCTATCGTCATCCAAGGTGGGCCACGTTTCATAAGATCAATCGGCCGAGGACCTATCACGAAGCCCAGGTGAGCCTTCCTTACGCAGTCGCCGTCTCCTTTGTAGACGGAAGGGCATTTCTCCAGCAGTATTCTGACGAAAAACTAAAGGACCCGTTGATTCAGAGGCTTTCTGAAATGGTGGAGGTCCAGACGATCGATGGACTCCCCCGGGATGTTTCATGTCGGATGGAGATTTCGCTAAAAGATGGTTCTACATACGAGTCCCAAGTCGATTATCCGAAAGGATCTATTCAGAATCCCATGACCCCGGAAGAGAAGAGGGAAAAGTTCAAAAGCCTCTCTTCGGGCATTCTCGATCAAATGAAGCGGAAGAGGGTGGAGGAGACGGTGTCAAGAATAGAAAAAATGAAAGACGTCTCAAAACTGATGGCTCTTGTTATCCGAAAAAGATGAGGGGGGGATCTATGGATATTGAGGACAGACTGCTCCAGGGTGCCATCGAACTTCATGCCCATGCCTACCCTGAGTTCAGCCTTAGAATGCGGGGCCGCGTTCACGAGATCGAGTGGGCCGAGCTTGCCAGGGCTGCGGGCATGAGAGCCATTGTGATGAAATCTCAGGTTTTTCCCACAGTGGAAAGGGCGAATCTTGTCCGCAGGGTGGTCGAGGGGATCGATGTTTTTGGAGGCATTACGCTCAATCATCCCATGGGGGGCCTCAATCCCCTTGCCGTGGAGGTTGCCGGTGAATTAGGGGGCAAAGCCATCTGGATGCCGACCTGGGGCTCGAAGAACGACCTCTCCAAGAGCCAGTTCTACCTGAGCCGAATGAAAACTTACATCAGGACGCTTGAGCAGATCGTACCAGGACCTGAGGCTGGGATTGAGGTCCTCGACAGAGGCAAGCTCAAGCCGGTGGTCAAGGAGATCATTCAGATTGCCCGTGACCATAAGATGTTTATTTCAAGCGGCCATCTCTCCGTTCAGGAAAGCCTCGTTCTTGTGGAGGAGTGTACGAAAGAGGGAGTCCCTTTTTTGCTCGCCCATCCCTTCAGCCGTTCTGTTGGAGCATCGGTCGAAGAACAGAAGGAGGTGGCGAAGCGAGGAGGATATGTTGAACATTGCTTCATCACCACCATGCCCATGCACCAGAGGTTGGAGCTTACAAAAATTGTCGAGGCGATCCAGGAGGTTGGCCCTTCCCGGACCGTGCTGACGACCGATGCCATTCAAACCTGGAACCCACCGCCACCCGAATTAATGAGGATGTACGTGGCGTCCCTTCTGCAACTTCAAGTTGAAGAAGATGCAATTAGAAGAATGGTTCACGAGAATCCAGGAAAAGTCTTAGGTTTGGTAGGATGAGGGATATTTCTCTGCCATGCGAGCAAAAGCCAGAGTTTCTCCAAGGGGAGTTGGTGGCTATAAGGAAAGCGATGGTAGAGGCGCCGGTTGACTGAAAGGAGTGGACAGATGAGCGAAAAACCTACTCGTAGATTGGCACGCTTTGCGGCAGAATTGACTTATGACAAGATACCTGCTTCAGTAATTGAACATACCAAGCTGTGCTTGCTCGATACGTTTGGATGTGGACTTTTTGGCTCCACATTGCCTTGGGCAAGGATTGTAGCGGATTTTGTTCGAGAATCAGAGGGGAAGCAAGAGTCTACTATTTGGGGGCGTCCATTTAAAGTCCCAGCCCCCGACGCAGCCTTGGCTAATGGAACGGCGGTCCATTCCTTTGAGCTTGATGACTTGCACAAGACTTCTATTGTTCATCCGGGAGGGGTCGTGACAACCTCTGGGTTGGCCATGGCTGAACATATCGGTGGCTGCGAAGGAAGGGAATTCCTGACTGCGGTAGTCGCTGGCTATGAAGTAACGATTCGAGTAGGAATGAGCGTTGGCACTTCTCATCTTCAACGAGGTTTTCACCCAACTGGCACAAATGGCACCTTTGGAGGTGGTGCCGCAGCAGGGAGAGTTCTGAAGCTTGACGCTGAAACGATGACCCAGAGCTTGGGGATCGCCGGGACTCAGGCAGCGGGCTTAATGGCTGCACAATACTCTGCTATGGTTAAGCGGATGCACGCTGGGAGAGCTGCTCAGAGTGGAGTTTATGGCGCGCTATTAGCGCAGAAAGGCCTTACCGGTATTACTAATATTTTGGAGGCGGATTATGGGGGATACTGCAAAACGATGGCAGATATGAGTGATATGGATAAACTCACTACGGGATTGGGGGAAAGTTTTGAAACTGGCCGTGTGGGATTTAAGCCTTATTCTGCCGGAGGGAGTACGCATACAGCCCATGAAGCGGTGAAGTCCATCATACTGAAAAATAACCTTACTGCTGATATGATTGAAAAAATAATTATCCGTGCCACTACGCCCACCTTTCACCACACAAGTTGGGAGTACAATCCAGAGGGTGTCACCGCAGCTCAAATGAACATGCAATATGTCGTGAGTGTCACTGTTCTGGAAGGTGATATCTTCATTGATGGGTTTACCGAAGATAAAATTAGAGACCCAAAGATAATAGAATTTAGTCGAAAAGTGGAAGTTGTTCCTGACCCAGAGCTCGATAAGCTCGGGTCACAATTCCGACATAGTGTTATTGCTGAGGTAAGAACAACGGAGGGCAGGAGTTTCAGGGAACGCGTCGATACCGCTAGAGGGAGTGATCGAAGACCCATGGCGACTAACGAGGTACTTCAGAAATATAAAATCTTGGCAGGAAAGGTATTAGACCAAAAGGGGGTCACGAGGCTACAGGATATGGTAATGAATTTGGAAAAGGCATCTGACGTAAGAGAGATAGCTAGGCTCCTTACTTCTGACTCCTAAGATAGAAGATGAATTCGGGGGGAAGGATAGTGAAAGGCGTTTTTGATTCACGTGCTATCGTGCTGCCACCCTGTGTTCAGAGGGATCAAGGAGGACAGAAATGACTGTCGCGGAAGATATAGCTAAATATCTGGTTGAAACCAAATTTGAGGACATTCCTGAACAGACAGTTGAGAAACAGAAAGACTTATTGATCGATACCATCGGGGTAGCTCTCGGAGGCTCGAAAGCAACAGGAGTAAAAGAGGTGATCGATCTCCTGAAAGGGATGGGTGGAAAAAAGGAGTCGACCATTCTTGTGGACGGAGGGAAAGTGCCCTCCGTCCATGCGGCCATGGCCAATAGCCTCATGGCCCACTCCCTTGACTTCGACGACATGCATGAGGAGGCGGGCATTCATGGCAATGTCTCTGTCATTCCCGCTGCGTTGGCAATGGCCGAAAGTGCAGGAGGGATTGATGGAAAGACTTTTCTCACAGCCATTATCCTGGGAGTCGATCTCGTGTGCCGGATGGGACTGGCCATTCCTCTCTCCAGGGGCTGGCATGCGACAACAACCTTTGGCATCTTCGGTGCTGCGGCGTCCTCATCCAAGATCCTGGGCCTGGACGAAGAGAAGGTGATCCACGCCCTGGGGATCGCCTACTGTCAGTCCTCAGGGAACCGCCAGGGAAGACTCGAAGGAGCATTGACCAAGAGATTACAGCCTGCCCTGGCTTCCAAGGCCGGTCTATTCTCTTCAATCCTTGCTTCTCAGGGGATCACTGGCCCCAGGGAAATTTTTGAAGGGGACTGGGGAATGCTCCGACTCTACGGAGACCCCCAGCATTCGGAAGACAGAGAAAAAGTCTTCGAGAATTTGATGAGGGGTCTAGGACAAAGGTTTCTGGGAGATCAGTTGAGCATCAAGCCTTTCCCCAGTTGTAAGGCCACTCATACCTCCATCGATGCCGTGCTGAATTTATTGAAGCAGTATCGGATTAAACCTGAAGAGGTGGAGGAAGTCGAGGTGTCTGTTTCAAAAGGCTGCTTTGGCACCGTCGGCCACCCCTTTGAGGTGAGGACGAATCCCCAGGTCGATGCCCAGTTCAGCATTCCCTATACCGTGGCCACAGCCCTCTTGAAAGGAGAGGTGGATCTTGAAGATTTTACCGAATCTGCGATCAGAGAACCGGAACGATTGGAGATGGCAAAAAGAGTGAAGGTCTCTGTCGATCCGAATCTTCAAGAGCCATCGACGAACGTGGTCAATCTGGAGTCCCGCATCGTGCTCAGGGCTGGAGGAAAGGCGTATTCGTACCAGTCGTCCATCTCCAAAGGCCATCCGGATCAACCGATGGACCGGGATGAGATCCTTTCCAAGTTTGAAGGCTGCCTGAGATTCGGAACTTCCTTTCCACCGCAGAGGGGGAAGAAAATTTTTTCTGCTCTGCTCAACATCGAGGAAGTTAAGGACATCCGCTCGATCATAAGGCTTCTCCGTTAATCTCACTGGAAAGACGAGGCCGGTGAGGCTGTCCCAAAATTAACAAAATATCACATTTTGTCTGAACTTGGTTCAGCATCTAATAAAATCAATGGATTACGAGACCCTGAAACGACCCATGAAACAAGTTCAGGGCATGGTTCAGGGTGACATTCCGGGAGTTTTGAGACAGCCTCCCGGTCCCCGATTTATGGAAGTTGGGAGAATTCTATGTGATGGAAGGAGACAAGTGATGATGAAAGCGAAAGCCATTTTAGACAAAGTGAGAAGGGAGAGAGGTTATCTTCACCCCTCGAGAGAGATTCTCTGCCAGAGGGATCCCCACTATCTGGAAGTCTACCATCACCTCTTTACCCACGTGATGAAAAAGAATAGAAGGCTTCCCTTGAAGGTGAAGGAGATGATCATCGCGGCGATCAATGCGGCCTCGAACTATGAAGAAGGGCTAAGGGTTCATATCCGGGCAGCCCTTGAAGCAGGAGCAAGGGAGGACGAGGTTTTTGAGGCCATTGAAGCAGCTTCCCTTCCTGCTGGCATCCATACCATTACCTTCTCCATGCCCATCTTTGCCGAAGTCTGCAAAGAATTCAGGGAGAGCGGGAAAAAGGCAAGATCATGATGATCAATGAATTGGGCAAATTCGTTGCCGGAACCAGATACGAGGACCTGCCTCCAGTCGTTATCGAACTGGCCAAGACGAGGATTCTTGACCTCCTCTCTGCAGGTCTTGCAGGATTTCGGCTCGGCCTCTACCGTCCCCTTTTTGAGATCCTCGGGGGAAAAGAGGAGGCAACCGTATGGGGAGCTGGGGTAAGATATCCGCTGAGAGACGCTGCATTGCTCAATAGTTTCATGGCCCACTCCACCTATATGGAGGATGGTTCGCGCTACACAGGAGGCCATCCCTCATCGACTGTCATCCCTGCGGTCCTGGCCTTGGGCGAGATAAGAAAAACGAGCGGCAAGGAGATCATTCTATCTGTTGTGGTCGGTTACGATGTCTTCCTACGCCTGGGTAAAGCGGTCTACCCGTCGACGACGGTGAGGGGATTTCAGAGCACTCCTGTGGTTGGCGCCTTGGGATCGGCTGCTGCATGCGCCAGCCTCTTGAGACTCGATCCGGAACAGGCCAAAAATGCCCTGGCCATTTCATCCAACCTCGGTGCTGGACTGAAGGAGGCATTGAAGACGCCTGATTCTCAACCCCTCCAGGTTGGCCGGAGTTCAGAGGGTGGCATCCTGTCGGCCCTCTTTGCAGAAAAGGGCGTCTCCGGTTGTGAGTCCATCCTGGAGCAGGGTTTTCTGAAGGCCTTTGCGGATCAAACGAATGAAGGTGAAATTCTTATGGACCTGGGGGAAAGGTATCTTATCGAGGAGACCTACGTGAAGATTCATGGTGGATGCCGGGGAAACCATGCCCCTACAGACCTCATCCTGTCCCTGGTGAAGGAGCACAACATTTCATCCGAGGAGATCAAGGAGATTAGAGTTCAGGTCGATTCTGTGACGATGATCGCTGAAATCCATCATCCCGCAAGCGGGAAAGAAGCCCAATTCAGCATCCCTTTTTCCGTTGCTGTAGCGATCCTTGATGGAAATGCCTCCCTTTATCAATTCACGGATGATAAAGTCCAGGATCCGAAGGTACGGGAATTGATGGGGAAGGTATCGGTTGAACTCGATAAGCGCTTGGACGAAGACTATCCGAGAAAGAGGGGTTCCCATGGAGAGATCATCCTGAAAGATGGAAGGCGTCTCGTTTCATCGATCGATATGGCGCGAGGAGAGCCTGAATCCCCTCTGAGTGTCGAGGAGATCAGAGAAAAATTTCGCCTGCTGACACGCGACATTCTTGGAAGAAGAGGGTCAGAGGTGTGCGATCTTGTGATGAGAATGGAAAGGCTGAAAGATGTTGGGGAGATCGTTGAGAAACTGATAGCGGAAAGGAGAAGTGATGGAAAGGGTTAAAGTGAGTCTCGTTAAAACGTTCGATCCCTACGAAGGCGTGAGAAAAACGATGGATCTACTCAGACCTTTGAACTTCAGCATCAAAGGCTCTCATGTCCTGCTCAAGCCGAACCTCTGCTCTCCCTTTCCGCCGGAGGATAGCCCTGCCATCACTCATCCTGATCTGATCGGGGCCATGGTTCGGTACCTTAGGGAGGAGGGGGCCCGAAAAGTATCCGTGGGAGACGAACCCGTGTGGGGATTGAAATCCCGGTTCTGTTACGAAAAGAGCGGCGTGAAGCAGGTTGACAAAAAGGAGGGCGGAGACCTCGTCTATTTTGAGGAGGGGAAGAGGGTGATTAAGAAAGTCCCTCAGGGAAGAGTCTACACGTCCATTTCTGTTCCCGCGATTTTAGATGAGGCCGATGTCCTGATCAATCTCCCCAAGATGAAGACGTCGATCATGACGCTGGTGACGCTCTGCTTTAAGAATCTGTTCGGCCTTGCCGCATTCCGTGACCGGAAGAAATTCCACAGGGGAATCGACCTCTCCTATGCCCTGATCGATATTGCAAAAGCCGTCAAGCCCCATCTCAACCTGATCGACGGAATCATAGCGATGGAAGGCATGGGCGCTCACAGCGGGACGCCTTATTCTCTCGGCCTCCTGATAGGCAGTCAGGATATGACGGCTGCTGATATCGTGGGAACGCAGGTGATGGGTTTCAATCCTTTGGAGCCTGTGACGAATCAATTGGCCCTGAAGGATGGCTTGGGGATCAAGGGTTTGGAGCAGATAGAGATCGTAGGGGAGCCCCTGGAAAAGGTAAAGGCCGTGATGGAACGGCCGATCTTTCGTCTGGTCCATTCAAAGCCAAATGTGGACGTAATCCCGGGTGGGATTTGTCCGGGTTGTATGAGCCGGGTTCCCAGGATCCCTCCCAAGGTAGAGGCTGAAAAACAGTATGCAATTATCATCGGAAAGAGGGTTAGATTCCCCAAAGAGCGGACGTTTGATGAAATTTGGTGCTTCGGGGATTGCGGGGTTGAAGAATGCAAAAGATTAGTAGCTCGGTATCCCCATCTGAAAGGGAAGATGAAAATAGTAAGGGGGTGTCCACCTCTTGACTGGTGGCGTGGGCAGACGATCGACAAGGAACTGAAGAAGAAAGGATGGCTATGATGGATAGATGGAACTGGAAAACCGATCAGTGGTACGTCAGTCGCTACAACCCTCTGGTTGAGAATGCGATCCCTGAAGATGTGTTCATCGTTGATTGCACCCTGAGAGAAGGCGAGCAGCAGGCTGGCGTTGTTCTTTCGAGAAGAGAGAAGATTCGTCTTGCCCATGTTCTGGATGAGATCGGCATTCCTCAGTTGGAGGTCGGAATGCCGGCCGTCTCGACCGAGGAAGAGGGGAATATCAAGGCCATTACAAAGGAGAGGCTGAAGGCGAAACTGATCGCCGTCTGCCGTACGATCAAGGAAGATATCGACAAGGCTGAGGCTTGCGGTGTTTGGGGGGTGAGCTGCAGCCTTCCGATTGGAGAACTCCAGATCAAATACAAGCTGAAATGGCCGGAAGAGAAGGTCGTTGAAACGGCGGTCGAAAGCACCTCGTATGCCCGTCAAAAGGGATTCTATGTGGTCTTGAGCCCCTACGATACGACCCGGACAGACCCTCTTTTTCTCGAGACCTTTTTAAAGGCGGTCGTTAAGGACGGGTGGGTGGATCGTGTCCGTTTAGTCGACACGGTGGGTGGAACCACGCCTCAGTCTGTTGGATATCTGGTCAAGAAAATGAGAGATCTTACCGGGAAGCCAATCGAAGCCCATTGCCATAATGATTTCGGACTGGCGACAGCCAATACACTGGCGGCTCTCTCCGCTGGGGCACAAGTTGCTTCGACGGCGCTCAATGGAATGGGCGAAAGGGCTGGATGCGCAGCGACGGAGGAAGTGGCCATGGCCCTCACGATTCTCTATGGAAGGGAGTTAGGGCTTGATCTGAGTAAATTTCACAAGGCTTCGGAACTGCTGCAAAAGTATTCCGGAGTGAAACTTCAGCGTCATAAGGCAGTGGTGGGAGAGGGCGCCTTTGCCCAAGAGGCGGGTCTGGTCGTGACAGGATGGAAAGAGTTTCCATTTACGGCTGAACCTTATCTTCCGGAACTGGTAGGTCAAAGGGCCTCTTTGTTGCTAGGAAAGAAGAGCGGTAAAGATTCGATCAAGGTGAAACTAAGAGAGGCAAGGCTCTCGGCGTCAGAGAAGGAGATTGGCCAAATCCTGAGGGAGGTAAAGAAGAGCTCCCAAAAGACAAGAGAGCCAATTGGTGATGGCGCATTTCAAGAGATTGTCAAGAAAGTTCTCAAGAGGAGAAGAAAGAGGTAGTCATATGAGAAGAACAACTCAATTTCGCAGGTTGCTCCAAGGCACAGAAATATGCGTTGCGCCCGGAGCTTTTGACGGTCTTTCAGCCCGACTCATCGAAAAGGCTGGATTTCCTCTCATCTATGCCACAGGCGGAGGAATCGCCCGAAGCATGGGCTATCCGGATATGGGCTTAATCACGATGAACGAGGTTATGACGCGGGTCAAAAATATTGTCGATGTGACAAACATTCCCGTTCTTGCCGATGCAGATACGGGCTACGGGAATGCGTTGAATGTCATGCGCGCGGTCCGTGAATTTGAAAGGTCTGGGGCTGCTGGCATCCATATCGAAGATCAGATCACTCCCAAAAAGTGTGGACACTATGAAGGGAAGTCTCTCGTTTCCGAGGAAGAGATGATGAAGAAGATTGAAGCGGCCATAGAGGCCCGCACCGACCCTGATTTCGTCATCATTGCCCGCACCGACGCCCGCGCTGTCGAAGGGTTGGACAATGCGATCAGGAGGGGAAAGCGCTATGCGGAAGCGGGTGCGGATATGATTTTTGTAGAGGCGCCTCAATCCATCGAAGAGATCAAGAAGATTGCCCAATCCATTTCAACGCCTCTTTTGATCAACATGTTTAAGGGTGGAAAGACGCCGTTGGTTCCGGTGGAAGAGCTTGAGGCAATGGGCTATCGGGTGGCCATTGTCCCCTCTCCTCTTCAACTCGCTGCCATCCACGCGATGGAACAACTCCTTCACATACTGAAGAAAGAGGGGACGACAGAGCCTTTTTCTGAAAGAATGGTCAGTTTCAAGGAGAGGGATGAAATCGTTGACCTTTCAAAATATCAGACATTGGAGAAAAGATTTCTGGAGACTTGAGGAACATTCGTGATGGATCAACAAAGATTAGCAGAAAAGATTTCGGAGATACATAAGACATCGTTTGTGGTCGATGGGCATTGCCATCTGACGAAGGAGTTAATCGGGAAAAGGGATCAGGGCGAAAGACAGGTCTTCAAGAACTATTACCTTCCCCTGTTTAATCAAGTCGGCATCAAAGTTTTGCTTCTGATCATCGGTGGAGACAACAATGCGAATGTGAAGGGTTCGGACCTGATGCTCTGGGGGGCGCTTGAGGTGATCGATTACGTGTATCAGGAACTCGAAGAGTGCGCCGGAGTGGTTCAGCTCTGTACGCGTTCCTCTGAGATCGATGGGGCGTTGAAGGAGGGGAAAGTTGCTGTCCTTTTAGGACTGGAAGGCGGGAGGCCACTGGAAGGCCGTCCCATGCAGGACAGTCTCTCAACCCTACGGGCTTTCTATCGTTTGGGGGTTCGTTCACTCCAACTCACAGGAAATGGCCGGAACCGTTTGGCTGACGGCATTGCAGAAGCGAGGACGAATGGGGGACTCACCCAGTTTGGAGCAGCAGTGGTGAAAGAGATGAATCGTCTGGGCATGGTGGTTGATATCTCGCATTTAGCACCCGCCGGGGTAATGGACGTGTTGAATTTGAGTGAAGGTCCGGTGATTGCGAGCCATTCTAATGCAAGGGCTGTATGCAACCATCCCAGAAACCTGACAGATGAAGTGATCAAGAAACTTGCTGAAAGGAAAGGCGTGATCGGCCTGAGCTTTTTTTCCAGCCTGATCCATAAGGATAAGGACCTTCCGACCGTTGAGGATCTGGTGGATCACATTGATCACATCGCGAATCTTGTCGGTATTGATTCTGTGGGTCTTGGTCCGGATTTTTCAGAATTTTCAATACGAATCAGTCAATGGTCCGGAGCCAGAGGGGATATGGAGGGTGTCCAATACGGAAATAAGGAAAGTTATTTTCATCCCGAGTTGAAAGATTGGAGGCACCTGCCAAACGTGACAAGAAGCCTTTTGAAAAGGGGCTACTCGGAGGAAGACATTCGGAAAGTGCTGGGTGAGAACTTTCTGCGGGTATATAAAGAAGTTTTAAAGGCTTAAGGCGAACGCATCCAGGGAAAGCAGATAGAGAGCGCGGTGAATGAGGATATAGAACGGAACCCAGGCAACTTGGAAAAAGCTATTTGGGATGAATAAAAAGGGGGGTTGAGAAGTGTATGTCAGATATCTCATCGATC
>Ga0209427_10001844_pt1 | contig 24718 bp, 15 predicted proteins | sample DeeMarSWOR136_30_FD_187465 | JGI IMG/M metagenome (GOLD analysis project Ga0209427, IMG submission 187465) | Marine sediment microbial communities from White Oak River estuary, North Carolina - WOR-1-36_30 (SPAdes) (version 2) | ecosystem: Environmental > Aquatic > Marine > Intertidal zone >...
TCCTCGGCGACGATATTGTAGGCGTCCCTCTGGGATTGCGTGGGAGCGGATGTGGAGCGCCACTGTTCGTAGATAATGCTGTTGACCCGGCTGCTCAACCCGGGCTCAGCATCCTTATCGATCCTGCTCAGCGTTCTGTCGCCGAAGAGCTTGCGCTGGATCTCATCGACCCGGGCTTCCAAAGCCTTTATATCCGCAGAGATCTGGGTAGTGTCTACCGTCACGCTCTTCAAGGCTACCTTGAAGTGTCCAACCTTATCGGCCAGCTCCCTGATAATGCTGGAAGCGGCGTTCACCGCGCGGCTCAGCTCTCTGACCTTTTTCTGAAAGGCCACCAGCTCTGCCCGGTCTTCGGCCGGAAGTGATGTGTTGTCCAAGGTAACCGCGTTGAACTCCACGGGCTGGGTAAGCTTTGTCTCTACGCCATTGACATTCTTAGAGAGAAAGACCTCGTATTTTCCGGGAAGCGCCAGGGTGCTCGAGCCGCCGCTCGAAGTCGGGCTGCTGTCTCTCAAATTCGTGGGCGAAAGAGCCGGATATTTCAGGTCCCAGACAATCTGATGGAGGCCGGCCCGGGCAGAAGCCCTGAGCCTGCGCACCACATTCTCCTCCTCATCCAGGATGGTGAACACAAGATAGGGAATCTCTTCATCTTCCTCAGCCCTCATTTCCTCGTAGGAGGGATAATGAACAGGCTGTCCTTTTTTGACAGCATCCTTCTCTTTCTCTTCACGTTTATCTTTCTGTGTCTTGAGGGACTCTTTCAAATAATAGGTGAAGACTGCTCCGAGAGGAGGATTTTCAGAGTTGAAATACGTCTCTCCCTGAAAACCCTTCCCGGCTGCTCCGCCCGAGCCCAACGGGGAAGATTCCACATACATCAGAGTATCCTTGACCGGGAAAATATGGGCTTCAGAACCCAGAGTTCCTTTATTCAGGTAGCGGAGCGGCGAATAGTCGTCCAGGATATAGAATCCCCGTCCAAAGGTGGCCAGGACCAGGTCGTTTTCCCTCTTCTGGATGTCGATGTCTCGGACCGCGATGGTAGGAAGCCCGCTTTTGAGCTGCTTCCAGTGCTTTCCTCCGTCAACGCTGGCAAACAGCCCGAACTCTGTCCCTGCAAAAAGCAGGTCTTTTTGGATATGGTCCTCGGCCAAGGCATAGACCGAACCTCTCTCTGGCAGGTCCGAGGCCACGGATACCCAGGTTCTCCCAGCATCCGTACTCTTCAGGACATAAGGCTTGAAGTCGCCGTTCTTGTGATTATTGAACGCGGCGTAGACCGTGTTCTTCTCGTGCTGGGAAGCGATGATATCGTTGACATAGGTCCTCTCCGGAACGCCGGGGAACTTATCGATCTTTCGCCAGTTCGCTCCAGCGTCTTCTGTCACATGGATCAGGCCGTCATCCGTGCCCGCATACAGCAAATCCTCCTGGAGCGGAGACTCGTCCAGAGCCACGATGTTCCCGTATTGGGAAGTGCTGGCGTTTTTAGCCACAGCGTCCATGGGCCAGATCCGTCCCATGACCTCGAGTTTGTTGCGGTCGATCTGGCGGGTCAGGTCGCCGCTGATCACCTTCCAGGTATCTCCCCGGTCGTCGCTGCGGAAGACCTTGTTGGCAGCAAAGTAGAGTCTGGTATTAGAATGCGGACTGACCAGAAGAGGTGCGTCCCAGTTCCAGCGGTATTCCTTTTCTCCTTTCCTCGGTTGAGGCTGGATGCCCATCCTTTCTCCGCTTTTCTTGTCATAACGGACCAGGTTGCCATGCTGCGACTGGGCGTAGACGATGTTCGGGTCTTTCCAGTCCACCTGGGACTCGAATCCGTCCCCGCCCTGGGTCACAAACCAATCCGAGTTGACAATCCCGTGGGAACTGGTCGTGCGCGAGGGACCGCCCAGGCTGTAATTATCCTGAGTCCCGCCGTAGACATAATAGAAAGGCTCGGCGTTATCCACAGCCACCTTGTAGAACTGGGTGACCGAAAGATTGGGGAAATACTTCCAGGTTTTTCCCCGGTCGAATGACTCATAGATACCGCCGTCGCAGCCTACCAGGTAATAATCCGTGTTGTCGGGATCGATCCACAGGGCATGGTTGTCGACATGCTTGTGTCTCTCGCCCAGCGCGCTCCAGGTCTCGCCTCCGTCATCCGATACCTGAAGATAGACATCCATGGAATAGACCCGGTCAAGGTCCTTAGGATCACAGAACAGTTCCTGGTAGTAATTCCCCCTGGACGTATAGCTGCTCCGCCTTTCCCAGGAGACGCCGCGGTTGGTGCTCCGGTAGAAGCCGCCCTTCCCGGGCTGGGCTTCGACGATGGCGTACAGGTAATCCGGGTTTACTGGGGATATGGCCAATCCAATCCGACCCAGGTCTCCGCCGGGCAGGCCACGGTTAATTTTTTCCCAGCTCTGACCGCCGTCAATGGATTTATATACAGCAGATTCCGGCCCCCCATCGACCAGGGTGAATACATGCCTCCGCCGCTGGTGGGCAACAGCGTAGATCACGTCCGGGTTTCGAGGATCGAGATGGACCTCGCTCACTCCCGTATGTTCGCTGATAGTCAGGACAGCCTTCCAGGTCTTGCCGCCGTCAACGGTCTTATACAGGCCTCTTTCCCCACCGGCTCTCCACAGCGGTCCGTAGGCAGCCACGTAGACGACATCCGAGTCCCTGGGATCGATGGCGATCATCCCGATGTGTTCCGAGGTCTCAAGACCCATGTTCTTCCAGGATCTGCCGCCGTCCTCACTCTTGTAGACTCCGTCCCCGTAGGCGACACTGCGCTGGTTGTTGTTCTCGCCCGTTCCCACCCAGACAACATGGTGGTTGTTGGGGTCGATGGTCACACAGCCGATGGAATAGGAGCCCTGGCTGTCGAATACGGGGACAAAGGTCGTACCGGCGTTCGTTGTCTTCCAGACGCCGCCAGAAGACGTGGCCACATAATACTCGCTCGGCTTCTGCGGGTTGACCGCAAAATCCGAGATCCGGCCGGAAGTCACGGCCGGTCCGATGGCCCGCAGCTTAAAGGTATTCAGGGACACATCCGCCAGAATGTCCTCCTGAGGCGCTGCCTTTTTCTTGTCTTTAGAAAGCCCGGTCAAAGGGCTGGCCAAGAGCAAACATAGAAAGACCAAAAAATGCGATTTTAAACTTCTTGCGTTCATGATTCCTCCTTCATTCATCGGAATTTGAAATTCATAGAGAGTTTCTCACTTTTATCAAAGCCAAAAAAGGGTGTCAAGCTGATAAAATGGGGGATTCAAGAAAATTGAGGAATGTCCCAGTGCTGTCCCCGTGAAGGATATTGAAATTCAACAACAGGAGAGCAGTGTGACTGGCCCAATCTTTATAAAAACCTGATGAACTCTATCGTTTGACCAAACGCAGATAAGAAGCGGAATCAATGCCTTCAGGCTGAAAGCAGTAAAACCTAAAAAATATAGATTACTCCTCGGTCGGTCCCTCCACCGTCTTCTCCTTCGGCACTCACGATGGCATAATTTCCGCTGATAGCGACTGAATTGCCGAAATAAGCTCCATCCTCAGGGTCAGAAGCAGTCAGCTTCATCACCTCTCCCCAGTTGTCCGTTCCGCCCCGGTGGCGGTCATAAATATAAGCGGCCCCGCGAAAGATCCCGTCACCCCATTTCCCTGTAGCTCCCACGATTAGATAATTGCCGTCTATGGCCACTGAATATCCAAAATAATCCATGTCCTGGGTATCGGAGGCGGTCAGTTTCACCACCTCTCCCCAGTTGTCATCTCCGCCCTGGTTGCGGAAAAAGACATAGGCCGCTCCGCGCAAGAACCCGCCACCTAATTTTCCTGCAGCTCCTACCACGACATAATCACCGTCCAAGGTTACAGAATAGCCAAACATATCTACACTCTGGCCGTCGGAAGCGGTCAACTTGGTTACCTGTCCCCAGGTGTCATCCCCGCCCTGATTCCGGTCAAATATATAGGCCGCTCCGCAATCGGCTTCCAAACCGTCTCCAAAGTTTGCTCCCACCAAGACAAAATCTCCGCTTATGGCCACTGAAATACCAAAATGATCTCCATCCGCAGCATCGGAGGCAGTGAGCTTGGCCACCTGACCCCAGTTGTTCTCTCCGTCCTGGTTGCGGAAAAAGACATAGGCCGCTCCGCTATCGGCCCCTCCACTGTCTTCATATGGCGCTCCGACAACGACAAAATTGCTGCTAATAGCCACTGACCAGCCAAACAAATCTCCACTCTCCGCATCCGAGGCGATGAGCTTCGCCTCCTCCCCCCAATTATCTTCTCCATCCCGGTCACGATAAAAGATATAGGCCGCTCCACTGTCGGTCCCTCCGCTGTCTTCATAAGGCGCTCCGACAACGGTAGTACCGCCGCTTATGGAAACAGAAGTCCCAAACTGATCTCCATCCGCAGCATCGGAGGCGGTGAGCTTCTTCACCTCTCCCCAGTTGTTCGTTCCCCCCTCGTCTCGGTCAAGAACATAGGCCGCCCCGCGGTCGCTTCCGCCTGCGCCGTCCTCCAAATTAGCGCCTACGATGGCATGGTCACCGTCTAAAGCCACTGAACGGCCAAACCTATCATTATCCTCGGCATCAGAGGCGAGCCTTTTGTACAACTCTTCAGGCGTTAAGGCGGACAGAGCGCTCATTTCGCTGGACAGCCCAGACTCACCGCCTGCATTCACGGCTGTGACCGCATAGGAATAGGTCTTGAACAAACTCAATCCGGAATGGACATAATAGGGAACCAAAAGGCCAGAAATTTTTCCATCCGATGTATCCACGCCTCCGGTCGTGTTCCAGTAAAGGTTGTAGGTAACAGCATTGCTCACCGCTGACCAGGTTATCACCAACTCCCTGTTCTCTACGTAGATCTCCTCAATCGTCGGTGCACCCGGGATATCCGGTGTTTCGACGCCGCCACAGGTTGTCATGGTCAAAACGCCTGCCAAAACGACAACGGCCAAGAAAAGAACATTTTTGTTTTGTCTCATCCTCCGCTCCTTTATCATATGACTAGAGGCTCACAGAGCTTATACTATAGAACCCAGCTCTCTGAATAGATCATTATTAGGTAAAACAGCCTTCTCTATCAGACAACGGTCTTTTCGAAGAAATCGTTTCATAACTTTTCTTCAGGTCTCTTCCCTTTGACCATTCTGTTCGCTTAATCGCGACGAACAGAGCAGGCGGCCCGGCACACACTCTGAGACACATATTTTAAGCTTTTCTTGAGGCTGTTGACAACTTCGGTGGGAAAATTCCTGCGCCAACTCTAATGATCAACCCCATAACCCAGGCTGATTCATAAGAGAAAAGTGACTTTACGGTCGAGAAAGTTCAATCCGGGTAAAATCAGAATTAATGAATCATGCGAATTCTAATACTTGTACTTAAGGACCTGGAGTAAATCCTTTTTTCCCAAAAACAGCAACCCATTAAAAAATATAAATCGCTCCGCTATCACTTCCTCCCTCATCTTCAAAGGTCGCACCCACTAGAGCATAATCTCCGTCTATGGAGACAGACAAGCCAAATTGATCGCCATTCTCAGCATCCGAGGCGGTCAGCTTCAGTACCTCTCCCCAATTGTCCTGTCCACCGGAGTTACGGCCATAAATATATGCCGCTCCGTAATTCACGCCTCCGCCATCTTCATAAAGCGCACCGACTAAAACGTAATCACCGTCTATGGAAACAGAACATCCAAAATAATCCGAATCCTCGGCATCCGAAGCAGTGAGTATCACCACTTCACCCCAGTTATCAGCTCCACCTTCATCTCTACCATACACATAAGCTGCCCCGCGATTGCTCCCGCCATCGTCTTTGTAAGTTGTGCCCACCACAGCAAAATCTCCGCTTATATCAACAGAAAAGCCAAACCGGTCGGAGTCATTGGCATCCGAGGCAGCGAGATTCGCTACCTCGCCCCAGTTGTCCTGACCGCCCTGGTTCCGGTCGAAGATATACGCGGCTCCACGATCGGTCCCTCCGCCGTCTTCATAAAACGCACCGACTAAAACGTAATCACCATCTATGGAAACAGAACATCCAAAATAATCCGAATCCTCGGCATCCGAAGCAGTGAGTATCACCACTTCACCCCAGTTATCAGCTCCACCCTCATTGCGGCCATAAACGTAGGCCGCTCCACGATCGACAGCCAAGCCACCACCATCTTCATAAAGCACACCCACCACAGCATAATCGCCGTCTATAGCGACAGAGTAGCCAAATTGAGCATTAATCTCGGGACTCGAGGCAGTGAGCTTCACCACTTCTCCCCAGTTGTCCGTTCCTCCCTCGTTCCGAGCATATATGTAGGCCGCTCCACTATCAGCCCCTCCACTATCTTCACGATGAGCACCCACAACGACATAATCACCGCTGATGGCCACAGACCGGCCAAACTCATCACCACTATCTGCATCCGAGGCAGTGAGCTTCGCCACTTGCCCCCAATTGTCCTGTCCACCAAAATTCCGACTAAAAACATAAGCTGCTCCGCGAGCGAATCCAGCACTCATCTTATACATCGCACCTGCCACGGCATAATCACCGCTTATATCGACAGAACAGCCCAAGAAATCTCCAGCGGCAGCATCCGAAGATAGCCTCTTTTGTAATTCTTCTGGAATATCCGCAGGCACAGCGCTCACCTCATTCGATAACCCGCTCTCTCCCCCTGCGTTCACAGCTGTGGCTGCATAGGAATATGTTTTGAATAGACTCAATCCGGTATGGACGTAATAGGGAGTCAGAAGGCCGGTTATGCTCGTATCCGAGGTTGTCACGCCTTCGGTCGTATTCCAGTACAGGTTGTACGTGCTCGCGTTGCTGACTACATCCCAGAGAACCGCAATCTCCCTGTTCTCTGCATATATTTCCTCGATCGTGGGCGCACCTGGCGCCGGAGGTGTTGGCTCTCCGTTCTCATCTGTGCCTCCGCCGCATGAAGCCATGATGAACATCGCTGCCCAGGTAATAAAAGCCCCAAAAAATAATCTTTTGACTTTCTTCAACTCAGCCTCCTTGTAATTTACTACTTGAGACGCAAAGTCTATGATTCTCTATCAAATACTATGATGCATTAAAAAATATATATCGCTCCGCGGTCGGTCCCTCCACCGTCCTCTCTATTCGCGCCCACAACCGCATAATCTCCGTAGATGGCCACAGACATCCCAAAGTAATCACTATCCTCAGCATCGGAAGCGACCAGCTTGATCGCCTCTCCCCAGTTGTCCATTCCGCCCAGGTTACGGTCATAAACATAAGCTGCTCCGCGAACAGTTCCACCTCCATCTTCTTGATCTGCTCCCACCACAACGTAATCTCCGTATATGCCCACGGATATGCCGAAATTTTCATTAACCTCAGCATCGGAAGCGACCAGCTTCACAACCTGTCCCCAGTTATCCGCTCCGCCCTCGTCTCGATTAAAGATGTAAGCTGCGCCGCTATTGGTCGCCGAACCGTCATCAAAGACTGCTCCCACCACAGCGGTATCTCCGCTAATGGCCACTGAATAGCCAAACCAATCATAATCATCGGCATCAGAGGCGGCAATAATTGCCACCTCTCCCCAGTTATCCGTTCCGCCCTCGTCTCGATTAAAGATGTAAGCTGCGCCGCGATTGGTCCCTCCTGCCCCATCTTCCATATGTGCTCCCACCACAGCGGTATCTCCGCTGATAGCCACAGAAATTCCAAACTGATCTCCATTCTGGGCATCGGAAGCGGAGAGCTTCTGCACCTCTCCCCAGTTATCTGGCCCGCCAAAGTTTCTGTCAAAAACATAAGCAGCGCCATAATTGGATCCCGCACCCATTTCATACCTTGCCCCTACTACGACATAATCTCCGCTGATGGCCACAGAATTGCCAAAGTAATCACCAGCAGCGGCATCGGAAGCCGTAAGCTTGGCCACCTGTCCCCAGTTATCCGTCCCGCCCTGGTTGCGAGCATAAATGTAAGCGGCCCCGGCTTGACTGCCGCCGTCGTCGTCACCATCTGCGCCAACTACCACATAATCCCCGCTGATGGCCACAGAGCAGCCAAACCAATCATAATCATCAGGGATCGAGGCAGTGAGCTTCTTTGCCTGTCCCCAGTTGTCGGGCCCGCCATAATTTCGATAAAAAACATAGGCAGCTCCGCGCTCAAACCCTCCACCTGCTTTATCAGGAGCTCCCACCACGATATAATCTCCGCTGATGGCTATGGAAGCACCCAGTTCATCTCCATCCGCAGCGTCCACAGCGGTCCTTTTCCATAGCTCTTCGGGGATACCAGCAGCAAGCGCGCTCACCTCACTCGACAAACCACTCGCCCCTCCGGCATTCACGGCTGAAACTCTATAGGAATAGGTCTTGAACAAGCTCAATTCAGAATGGACGTAGTAGGTCGTCAGAAGGCCTGTGAGGCTGGTATCAGACGTGGTCACGCCTCCGGTCGTGTTCCAGTACAGGTTGTAGGTGTTCGCGTTATTGACTGCACCCCAGAGGACGACCAACTGTCTATTATCCGCGAAGATATCATTGATTGTTGGTGTACCTGGAGCCGAAGGCGTTGGCTCTCCGTTCTCATCGGTGCCTCCGCCGCAAGCGGTCATGATAAACATTGCGGCCCAGACAAGAAAGCCCATAATAAACAAGCTCTTGATTTTCTTCACTTCAACCTCCTTTTAGCACATTTTATATTCTTGATTTACTTGATGCTTTTAACTTCTTTTTTTCGATATAAATAAACAGCCGAATTTTGATTCTGTTCAGACGGACGACAGCATAAAGAACAAGACCGGACTTAAACAAAGGATAGCGCCCCGCTCATAAGCACCCATGCGAGTCTTGCTTATTTCAAGATGAGTGAATTCTACACTATTTTCAGCACAAATTACAAGTTTCGAGTTGGTAAACATAGGCTGTTTTCGATTTGAGGTCGTTTGATTGCCGCTATCTTCTCGAAACACTGTTCTTTAAATGGAGGTTTTGGATTCATGGCAAGCTCATGAAGAATCGGCCATCCACCGCCATGCGCACCATAACACACCAAATGATCTAAAATTGGCTCGCTTATTGTGCTATAACCAGCCTAATTTCTAATGGTCAGAGCAGGAGGGTTTCTTTCTTCAGATAATTCAAGAAGTAGAGACGTGTACTTCTTTTTTAAAACTCTATTGTTTTTTGGTCTAGCTAAGCTTTGTTTTTACTTGATCTTTTCCTCAAACTTCCACTTTTCCCAGAGTCTGACCACCAGGTCCTTGCTCCCCAATCCAAAGGCAATAGCCAGGGCTAGACACAGCGCGCCGAACAGAAGAAGAAACGTATTCGTGACGATGTCAGAGGCAATACGGAGCTGATTAAGAGTGACGGGTATGACGAAAACAATCACGATAACATAGGTAATCTTCCCGATAACATCTGGCTTCTTGACTCCGATGTTTCCGGCAAAGACCTGAACCAACCCGGCGACAAAGCGAGCGAGATAGAACCCGATAACCAGAATCACCAAGGCAACGAATATGTTGGGGAAATAGAGCAAGAGGTCATTCAGAACATCCGAGACTACTGTCAACCCGACTGAGTTGAAAGCAACCACAAAAGTGATGATGATGAAAAACCAGTAGACTACCCGGCTGATGATAGACACAGCGTCTTTCTTGAGACCCCCTTTTTTAAGAAAGTCTTCAATACCAGCCTTCTGAGAAAGAACATGAACTCTTGCCAGAATGAGCAGCTTCTTGATGACAAAAGCAAAAAGCTTCGACAGCAGCCAGCCTATGATAAGGATCAGGATGAAACCGATGACCTTAGGCAGCAGCCCTCCTACGATCTCAGCGATCTTGAACCAGGCAGCTTCAAGCGGATCAGTGATGTTTTTCAGAAATTCAGGCTGAGAGGAAAAAGAAGTGGCCAAAAAATCCATAACACCCTCCTTAAAAATATTTTAGATGCCTCCTTTTAACCAATTATTACATTGTTATTAAGACGCATTTATCTGGAGGGTTATAAATCCTGGAGTTCTTAGGACAAGAGAAAAAATGGGATCCTGCCTCATCCGTTTTCACTTATCAACGTGTTATTAAGTGATAAAACTACTATCAAATTCATAGTCCTGTGTCAAGGCAGATGTATACCTGACAGGGAATTTGTGTTTCACGACAGGCCTTAATAACTCTTGGACAGCCAGAAAAGGGAAAATTTTGAGCATAATGAATAAGAAGTTACACCTTAATACCATGCCAATACCTCTGATTGATGGATCTCAGGGAAGGATGTGTGCTTCTGGATTTTTTCGAGGAATTATTGTATATACACATTTTATTTAGACAACACATAATCAGGGCCACACTTGACACCGAGAACAAAGATTCGAGGGCATGGATTCGGGACATCTCCCGTCTTTCTGGCCGCTATCAGCACAATCCTGGGAGCCATTCTTTTTCTCCGCTTCGGGTATGCTGTCGCCCATGCCAGTCCCTTGGGAGTGCTGCTGATCATCCTTATCGGACATGCCATCACCATTCCCACGGCGCTGGCGATCGCGGAGATCGCCACCAACCTGAAAGTGGAAGGCGGCGGAGAGTATTTCATCATCAGCCGCTCCTTTGGAAATATGATCGGGGGGACGATCGGCATCTCGCTCTATTTTTCTCAGGCCATATCAGTCGCTTTTTATATGATCGCCTTTTCAGAAGCATTCAGACCCCTGCTATCCTTGCTCCAGACTAAGACTGGGATCGCAGGTCAAACCTGGATGATCAGCATCCCGGCCACAGTGCTTCTGCTGCTCCTCATTCTCAAGAAGGGCGCGAACATAGGAGTGTCAGCGCTCTGGGTGGTGGTAACCATCCTTGGAATCTCTCTGGCGACCTTTTTTCTGGGCAAATCCCCTTCTCAGGAGACTGTGACCTTTGATCTTTTCGCCAAAATCCAAGATCCTGACAGCTTTTTTAAAGTCTTTGCCATCGTATTCCCCGCGTTTACCGGAATGACAGCAGGCGTAGGCCTCTCCGGCGACCTGAAAAATCCGCGAAAGTCCATTCCACTGGGCACGCTTTCCGCCACTATGACCGGCATGGTCGTTTATGTGCTGGTGGTGCTCAAACTTTCTTCCAGCCTGCAGCCTGAGACCTTGGCCGCAGACCAGTTCGCAATGAGTCGGGTCGCTCTCTGGGGACCGATCATCCCGATCGGCCTGGCAGCTGCCACTCTCTCTTCCGCCATCGGTTCCATCCTCATCGCACCGCGGACCATGCAGGCCATGGCTCGGGATAGCATATTTCCGTTAGCCCCCCTGAACGCATTCTTGCGTAAAGGAAAAGGAGGCGCCAACGAGCCTTTCAACTCCATGCTGGTCACATCCGTGATCATCCTGACATTTGTCTCCTTTGGCAGCGTCGACTTTGTGGCTCAGGTCATCAGCATGTTCTTCATGATCACCTACGGCTCTCTCTGCCTCGTCAGCTTTCTGGAACATTTCGCCGGCAATCCTTCTTACCGCCCCACCTTCCGTTCAAGATGGTACATATCACTGATAGGTGCTGTTGCCTGCTTTATCATGATGTTTCAGATGACACCGCTCTATGCCATTCTGGCGATCCTGGCCATATCCCTGATCTATGTCAGCTTGAAGCGGGGCCGGGAGCAGGAATATGGGCTGTCGGCCATGATCAAGGGCGTTATCTTTCAATTGACGCGGAGCCTCCGGGTTCTTGTCCAGAGAAAGCAGGCAGCGGAGAGCGGCATCAGCTGGCGTCCTTCCTTTATCGCCATCTCCTCGACTTCGCTCACCCGGCTGGCCCCCTTCGATCTTCTGAGGTGGATCTCCCATTATTACGGGTTCGGCACATACATCCATTATGTCAAAGGCCTTCTTGAAAAAGAAACACAAGAAGAGTCCAAGCAAAAACTGGAGCAGTTGATCCAGCTGAGCACCAGCAGCCGGGCCGGTATATATGTCGATACCATCATCTCTCCCAGTTTCAAGACCGCAATAGCCCAGATCGTGCAGCTGCCGGGAATCTCAGGCATGGAAAACAACAGCATGCTCTTCGAATTCCATGAAGACGACACAAAGGAGATAGCCGATATTATCGAGGGCTGCCATCTGTCTTCCGTAGTCGACTTCAATATCTGTGTCCTGCGGTCATCCGAGAGACACTTTGGCTACAGGAAAAAGATCCACATCTGGTTGACTCCTGGCGACTACCGCAACGCCAACCTGATGATCCTCCTGGGTTACATCATTATCGGACATCCCGAGTGGAGGGGCGGCGAGATCGAACTCTTTGCCGCCTTCGAAAGCCATAAACTGGACAACCAGGTCAAACAGCTCAACCAGCTGATCGATCAAGGTCGCATTCCCATCTCTCAAAAGAATGTCCAGAAGATCCCGTGGGATAAAAAGGTAAGGACCTATGAAAATCTGGTCTGCGAAAACTCTGAAAATGCCGACCTGGTGATTATGGGTTTTTCATTGGATAAGCTGACTCAAGAAAGCGGTGAATTTTTCAAACGCTTCCCGAACATCAAGGATCTTTTGTTCGTCAGAGCCAGTCAGAAAATAATGATCAGCGAAACGCCGGAATAGCTCCTCATATCGTCCAAGGCTATACCTAATTTTCTTATCTGGACCTGCAGCCGGACCTCAATCCTTATTCACTCCCCCATTTTATCAGGAATTCCTTGGCCATCTTTCTCGTCTTTGGACTCCTGCATTCCAGCTGATTCCTGACGAATTCTAATATCTTCTTTTTATCCGCCGCTTCCTCGTAGTATTCAGCGAAAGATTCTATGGCCCCGGCCTTTATCAGGTCCCTCCTTTCTGGATCATGATGTGTCCGGTCAATGTTCAACAATTCACCGGTAATTCGAGTCTGGAGTCCTGGCTTGGCCCTGGCGATCTTCCCAGAGTTGGCTGCGACCCAGACAGCCGGGATTATGCTTCTATCGTTCAGCAGCCCGAAGAACTTTTCGAATATCGTATCGAACTTGTTTTCCGTATCGACGCTGGTCAGGTTTGCCAGGAGAGGGATCACGCTCAACTTCCAGTAAGTGTGGTCGGCGCTGAGAAGCTCAACAAAGTAATCCCATTGGGGATAGAGCACTTCAGGATTCTTATCACTCAACAGATTGAGCACCTTTGAACTGTTGTACCTGACCGTTTCATTCTTGGTCTTCAGGTTGTCCAGCAATTCAGACAGTATCTTTCCGTCCTTCAGGGCCTCCTTGGCCATGGTTTCCACATTCATGTTTTTGTCATTCAAATCAGGCATCATAGGACATTTCCTCTTTCAGATATTCATATCCACATAGACGATCATTTTCCAGCCAGGGCTCTGATGATGGCCTCATCGCTTTTCAGGGAGTGACCAGGACGGGGATGATCCTTGTTAAAGACGCGCATGAGCTCTTGCTTCTCTATGACAGCACCGCTCTCCTCAATCAGGCCATAGCGTTCCGGCTTTTGGATCATATCGAACGAAAGACCCAGGTGTTTTGCCAGGAACAGATAAGCGCCGGAGCGTTTCGACGGTCCGTAATCATGGTCCTCCTCAGCCAGATGGACATTTTCGACCCATTCCTGGGCTCCGAAAAGACTGTAAACATTCTGGATGTAGGGGAACTCGACTTTGGGCGTGTTCTTGGTCCAGTCTTTGCCGCAGGAGATGAGAAGCTGTGGTCTCGGGGCTGCCAGAGCCGCGATCTCCGCGTTGTTGGTCACATGGAAACGGCTTCTGTGGATGGGCAGGCCGCTCTCGCAGTCGCAGCCTCCGAAAAAGTGGGCTGAGACCATGACTACAGGGACCGATACAGAAATCCGGTCGTCCACAGCCGCCAGGAGAAAGGTCTGCGTCCCCCCGCCTGAGGCGCCGGTCACACCGATGCGCCCGGGATCGACCTCATCAAACGAGAGAAGAAAATCAACGGCACGGATGCTGTTCCAGAGCTGCAATGCCAGGACTCTGGGATGCTCGTGCGTGGTCTGTGTCGAATCCCCCCAGCCTACCATATCATAGGAAAGGACCACCGCTCCCATCCGGGCCAGGATCGCGCACCGGATCTGATGGTCAGGTCTGAACCTCCCGCCTCCGTTGGGTTGTTTGAAGTGCCCGTGCGGACAAAGCACCCCGGCCAAAGGCTTCTGACCTGAGAGGGGACGATACAGGTTTCCAGTCACATAAAACCCGGGAAGGCTCTCGAAAGCCACGTTTTCCACTGTGTAATCGCCGTGAACACGCCTGCTGTGAATAATCGGATTGAGGCCGCATTTTTCCGGCGGGATCAGCAGGCCTGCACCGCTGAGGATACCCTGGCGGATGCGTCCGGCCCGGGCTTTCCACTCCGCCAAAGTGCTATAGGCTCGGGAGAACTCATCCAGCTGGTTTTTGGCAGCTTCCTCGCTGAGATAATACCCCTGGCATAGCTCAGCCTTTCTGTCCTCATTCTCCTGGCCCTGAATGACGCAGATAAGACAAACCAGAAAAAGTGCTATTCCCCAGGAGAGGAGCATTTTGTTCACCGATTTTCCCGTCCTCATATCATAGTCATAAGCCCCAGCGAAATCAAACACAATGAAAAAAGTGAAAAAAGGGGCCAGGCCCCTTTTTTTCGCTTTTTTTCGAAAAAAGGGGAGGAAGCGAGCGTTGGAAGGGGGAAGTCAGTTCCCCCTCCATGGTTGACTTGCCAATATTCTTCAGGTATAAGCAAATATTTAGGCTAAGAAAAATTCATTTCAGGCGGGATATGACAGAATGAAAAACAGACACTTGAGACTCGAAATCCACAGGAAATTTTTTTTCGTGGCCTTGATGAGTGTGTTGATATCCCTGGCCGCACTGTCTGCGCCGGCAGAGGAAACGCTTGTGCCTCTCATCCCCTTTAGGACAGAGGTTCCTCCTGTCATCGACGGTAGGCTGGATGACCCGGTCTGGCAGCAGGCTCCGTCTGAGACTGGTTTCAAGACCTACCATCCGGATTATGGCCTGGCCATGTTAGAAAATTCCGTGGTCTATTACGCCTATGACCGGGAGAACCTGTATTTTGCCTTCCGCTGCTTTGACAGCCAACCCGACAAGATCAAAGCTACGGTCAACCGACGGGACAATATCCGGGCTGATGACTGGATCTGTATCAATCTGGATTCCTTCAACGACCATCAGTCTCTGTATGCACTTTATGTCAATCCCCTGGGAATCCAGATGGACTCCAGGTTTGAAGGCGGAGAAGAGGATTTCAGTGTCGATATAGTCTGGTACAGCAGTGGAAAAATCGATGATGAGGGTTACGCCATCGAGCTGAAGATCCCTTTTAAAAGCATCCGTTTTTCTCACAAGAACCCAGTCGAGATGGGTGTGATCTTCGAGCGCTGGATCAGCCGCCGCTCCGAAGCAGGGACCTATCCGCCGCTGGACCCAGCCCAGGGCCCGAATTTTCTGACCCAGACAAGGACTATTGTTTTTTTAGAGATAAAACACTATACCCTTATTGAAGTCCTCCCTGCTTTTACCTACAGCCAGATAGGTAGAGACGAAGAAGGAGAGTGGGTCTCTGATAGAAGCGAGCGAGATATCAGCCTGACAGCCAAATACGGGATCACCTCGCATCTCATCTTCGACGGAACCTACAATCCCGATTTCAGCCAGGTCGAAGCGGATGCCGGACAGGTGGATTTCAACCTGCGGTATGCTCTCTTTTTTCCAGAGACGCGGCCTTTCTTCCTGGAAGGACTGGAAAAGTTCAATTTTGGAGGATACCATTCCGGAGATCCTATCGGCGAAATTGTCCACACCAGGACGATCATCGACCCTCTGGTGGGGTTGAAGCTGAACGGCAGGATCGGGGAAAAAAACACCATTGCCTCCATCTATGCCCTGGATGAGCTGCCTGATACCGAACCCGAGGAGCAGGCCCATTTCGGCATTTTTCGTTATAAAAGGGCTCTGGCCAAGGACAGCTTCCTCGGTGCGTTCTACACCGGGAGAGAACGCGCCAGTGGGTTTAACAGAGTGGCAGGGATAGACGGCCAGATCAGGCTTAATAAGTCAAGCCTCTTCGGCTACCATCTTTTTGGCTCTCAAACTAAAGTTGACCAGGCCTCAGAAAGGGACGACGGATACGCCCTGGGGTTGCATTATTACTACAATACGAGAGACTGGATCCTCCAGCTAGGACTTCAGGATATTGGGGAGGACTTCCAGACTGAAACAGGCTACCTCACCCGGACAGGCCTGACCCGATTCAGGTCCGGGGTCCTGCGCATGTTCTATCCGAAATCAAAAATAATTCAGAGAATCGATCCCATGATCCACAGCTACCAGATCAGGGATAGATCCAGCGGTCTCTACGAGACCTTCAATTCTCTGGACCTGAGGCTGATCTTCCCCAGAAACTCGATGCTCCTTTTTGGAGGCCGTTACGCGACCGAGGTCTTTTTGGAGGAGAGGTTCAACACCAGCAAGGTGAGGTTGACAGGAAGCAGCCAGCTCACCAAGCAATTATCTTTCGCTCTCTCCTACACCTACGGCAAAAAGATACGCTACGTCGCCGATCCCTACCAAGGAAGCGGGAACGATGGCGCAGCGGAAATCATCTACCAGCCTTCGAAAAAGCTCCATTTCATCCTGAGCTTCACCTACTCAGATTTCTACCGTGATGCGGACTCGGTCAAGGAGTTCGATTACACGATCATCCGGAGCAGAAATGTCTTTCAGGTTAACAAATACCTCTTTTTCAGGGGAATCGTGGAATACAATTCCTTCCGGAAGCGTCTAATGACGGACTTTCTCGCTTCCTTCACCTACATTCCCGGGACCGTGATCCATGTTGGCTACGGTGCTCTGTACGAGAAAGTGGAGTGGGCGGGCAGCGAATACGTTCCGTCTGACAGGTTTCTGGAGACAAAGAGAGGATTCTTCTTCAAAGCCTCTTTTCTGTGGCGGATTTAGGCGATAGATTCATCAGGGGATAAATAACCTTGATTCTAGAGATGAAGCTTGCAGCTTTAAATCCTAAACTCTGGAAGTTGAAACCTTTCCGGCGCGTCCTGGACTCTCTTAACAGCTTTCTTCTTCTGACTAGAACTTTTTTAGGTTTCAAACGTCTTAGCTAATGAAATCCAGAAGTGAAACACAAAAATCCATGGAAACCAATGGATCAGAGCGCGAACATGAGACGGGACAGGCGATTCATCCTCAGTTCGATGAGCTGTACGGGAGATACCGGAATGAAGTCTTCAGTTTCGCCTATCATCTCACCAGAGATAGGGGAGACGCAGAGGATTTGTATCAGGAAGCCTGGCTCCGGATCGTGAAAAAGCTGCCGAGAGAGATAGACATGAGAGGCATTAAAGCCTGGATATTCACCATCGTTATCAACCTGCACCGGGATGAACTGCGCAAGAAACGGATAAGAAGGCTGTTCCTGCTGGAGAAAGCCAAAGCCCATGAAGAAGGAGAGGCCTCCTTCCCTGTTCAGCAGGATATTCTCCCGGCCGATTCAAAGGACCAGGGGCTACGGGCAGAAATGGGCAGGGATATCCATCAGGCACTGGACACTCTGCCCCAGCGGCAGCGCCGCGTGTTCGTGCTCAAAGAGATCGCAGGTTTTAAACAAGCGGAAATCAGCGATATTCTCGGGGTTCCGGTCGGTACGATCAAGTCTCTGATGTACCGGGCCGTCAAGCGGCTCCGTCAGGAACTATCGAAATACCAAACAAAATATAACTCTAGCGAGGAAATAAAATGCGATGTAAAGACATCGAGCGCTTAATCATTGCTTCCTGGGATGAGGACCTCAGCTCGGAAGAATTGAAAGCCATCGAACAGCATGTGAGCCTCTGCTCACACTGTGCCCGCCTCCGAGAAGAGCTGGGAAAAATCAGGACAGGCATCAAAGCTATGCCGACGCCCGGACTCTCTCCAGACCTGGTCGAAAATACCCGGTTGCGGTGCTATGCTGAGATGAAAAAGCAGCAGGAAGCTGCTCGGGAAAGGAATTCCTCACGGACTCATTCCCGCCCCATTCCCGTCTACGTTTGGGCGACTCTCTTCGTGCTCACTCTTCTGACCATGGTTATCATACTCCCGGTCATCAGAGAAATCAGGTTTGACCAGGCTCTGTCCTTCAAAGCGGCTGCGGTTCTGACCCTTATCATCCAGAACGCCGTGATGCTTTTCTTCGCTCCGATCCTCATCCGCAAGTATCGCTCAAAGACGGAGTATTTTAACGGTATGGTGAACGCGAATGCATCATAGAATATATTCAATTCCATGTCCTGCGAGCCATAAGGGCGTGGCTAAGGAGGTTTAAAATGGCGACTTCAACCGGAAAAACAATAGGCCTTATCCTATTGGTTTTGCTTATAGTATGGTTAGCGGCAAACATAACTCCTTTTTTCATTGCTCCGTTCGGCATTTTCTCAGGGGCGATCGAATCTTTGGACCTTCCCCATGTAAAAATCGGCCGTATCGTTCCTTCACTCCGTTACTCGTTCTATTCCGTCTTCTCTCTTGTGCTGTTGATCATCTGGATCCTGGTGATCGTCTGGGTTTACCGGGATGCGGAACGCCGGGGCATGAACGGGCTCCTTTGGGCTCTGCTGGTGCTGATCGGAAATCTGATCGGGTTGATAATCTATTTGATTGTCCGCTCAGATATCGTGCCTGCACAAAGAGCGGCGCCGGCCCTGCAGACATGCCCGAAATGTCAGAAACAGATCTCTACGACTTATGTCTTCTGTCCCTACTGTGCGGCTCGGCTCCATGCGGTGTGTCCGAAATGCGAGAAACCGACCGAAGAGAACTGGAAGGTCTGCCCGCACTGCGGTGAGAAATTAGTTGAATAAGCTGGAGTTGCATTTCAACATTTCATTATCAGATCCGTCGATTTTGAGAAATACCGATAAATTGGGGACTATCCCCAATTTAAGAAAGAAAATGTCGAATTTTGAGATGCGACCTCTTTTTTCTTTTTTGGTTAGAGCCATTTTTTCCTTTTGAAGTAAAAAATCATCAGGACAGCAACGGCAAGCATAATCAGCCAGACTGCAAAATAACCCCAACGCCAATCGAGCTCGGGCATGAATTTGAAATTCATGCCGTAAATCCCCGCCACAAAAGTCAGCGGGATGAAAATCGTTGCGATGATGGTCAACACCTTCATGATCTCGTTCATCCGGTTGCTGATACTCGAGAGATAGGTATCATGCATCCCGGAAAGCATGTCGCGGAAAGTCTCGACTGAATCAATCACCTGAATCGTGTGGTCATAGACATCCCGGAGATAAATACGCGTATTTTTTTCGATGAGAGACGATTCACCCCTCTCTAAGATGTTGATGACTTCTCTTAGTGGCCAGACTGACCGGCGCAAGAAAATCATCCCTCTTTTCAATTTATGAATCTCCTGCAGGGTTTCAGGCTTGGGTTGGGATACAACCTTATCCTCCAGCTCCTCGATCTGCTCTCCTGTCTTCTCCAGGATGAGAAAGTAATTATCGACGACCGCATCCAGCAGTGAGTAGGCCAGGTAATCCGCTTTCATCTTCCGGATGCGTCCTTTTTCATTTCTTATCCTTTCTCTCACATGGTTGAAGATATCTCCTTCTTTTTCCTGGAAGGAGATGACAAAATTCTCACCGAGGATCAAACTGACCTGCTCAATTTTGATCTCGCTGTCATTCTCATCATGATAGACCATTTTAAGCACGATATAGATGTAATTGCCGAAATCCTCGATTTTCGGCCGCTGCTCGGTGTTCACAATGTCTTCCTGGATGAGCGGGTGGAGGTCAAAATTTTTCCCGATTTTCTCGATGATATCGACCTGATGGATACCGTCGATGTTGATCCAAGTCACTGTAGACGTTTTCTTAAACGGAAAACATTCCTCTACATCTTTGACTTCCTTTTCTTGAAACTTCAATTCGTCATAATCCAGGACTGAAATCCTGACCTTTTCATCCTTTCTCTCGCCCACGTAGACCGGAGTTCCCGGAGGAAGTCCCGCCTTTTTGGACCTTCTTTTCCTGAAATTAAACACTCTCTTTTTCTCACCCGCGTAAACAGGCCTTCCCGAAGAAAGCCCTGCCTCTTCGGTCGGTTTTTCCTTTGAATTAGCCAATTTGTTCCTCCCTTAATGAGAAAAAATGGAAACTATCTTTATAGCTTATTGATAACCTGATAATTCTCATTGCACTCTTAATTTTTCTTATCGGTACCCAAGGTTGTCGGAAACTTTGAGAGCTCCTTGAGCACATCATTCGGGCCGTAAACCACAAGGCGGTCGTCTATCTCCATCCTCTCGCTTGCTTTCGGGATGGGAATCCAGTTCTTTCCCCTCTCGATTCCCAGAACAAGGGCTCCTTTCTCGTTCAACCTGCACTCGGATATCGAGCATCCGACCAGAGGAGAGCCCTCCCTAATGATCTTTTTCACGAGTCCGTATCCTTCGAGAAAATGGAGAAGGTCTTCTGCTGACGCTTCTTCAAACGCTGGGGATTTAATAAGTTTATTTTCTATGAAATTCTCCCACTTTTTTACAACTTTCTTATGAGTCATGATTTTGTATATTAAAAATATGCCCAGGATGAGAACAAGGGCATTGATGGGCAGTTGAAATCCGCGGCTGGTGGCAAAAGATGAGGTGGTGGTCACGATGACAGTTACGATTCCCGCGTTTCCCATGATCATCAGCCAGGTCATAATCTTCCGCCTCACCGGGTGATTGATCACCAATTCGGCTTCCTTGGTCGTGAAACCGGTTCCGGAAAAAGCCGACAAAGCCTGAAACCTCGCTTTTTTCTTTTCCAACCCTGTCATCATCAGAGCAATAGATGCTCCCCTCACAAAAAGAATAGATATTAAAATGGCCAGCAAAGTCGGAAAAAGGAAGTAGAGGCTGCTCATTTATCCCCTCCTTCTCTATTAACTCACGGAATTTTTATTTTCATTCATAAGACCAGCTCATGTTATATGTATAAAAAGTGCTCTTGAAAATCAATCCTCGATTATCCCCAAGAGCATTTTAGGCTACAAGCTACTGGATTGCAAAGTAAGTTAAAACGGTTCTCTCCGGGAAAGTGCATGTGAATCAAACGAAGATGGCGTCGGTCCCTTTAGATTATTAACGCCGTTCACTCACCGTCCCGCCTCGGCGCCTTCGATGGGATCAGGACTCATTATGTATGCTGCCTGAAGAACAAAAATCAAGTTTTGGCTCTTTCCTGATAAGGCCTGATCCCAAGGGCTTTGACAACAGCAGATAATTTCATTAATATGATGAAGAGTTTCCATTATTCTTTTGCTTTAAGCCATTAAATAAAAATCATTCGGGGAGGAATTTTGGCTGGAATCTACTCTCAGAAGGGCTCCTCAGTCCTGATTTTCACTGATTTGGACGGGACTCTTCTGGACCACCATACCTATTCTTTCGAGCCGGCTCTTCCCGCCATAAAGGTCTTAAAAGAAAAAAACATCCCTCTTATCATCTGCACCAGCAAGACCAGAGCAGAGATCGAAAAATGGAGGCTGGAGCTCGACAATGACCACCCTTTCATCTCTGAAAACGGCGGAGCCGTCTTCATCCCCAAGGGATACTTCTCGCACAAATTTTGCTTCGAGAGAGAAAAAGACAATTACCTCGTCATCGAACTCGGTACGCCCTATTCCCAGCTCAGAGAAATCCTGGACCGGATACGCCATGCCCTCCAGCTCGAGATCAAAGGATTCGGGGATTTGTCGTTTGAGGAAGTGGGCCGCCTCTGCGGTTTCTCTCCAGAGGAGGCCAGGCTGGCCAAAAAAAGAGAATATGATGAGCCTTTTCTTCTGGATGAAGAAAGCGCAATCCAAAAAGTCCGGGAAATGGCAGGCCTCTCCAACCTTCAGATCACCCGCGGCGGACGCTTCTTCCATCTTACGGGAGAGAATGACAAGGGAGAGGCGCTCAGGCTGCTCGCAGAAATTTACAGAGAAAAAACAGAGCGCGTCGAGACCATCGCCCTGGGAGACAGTCTCAACGACATGGCCATGCTTAGGGCCGCTGATCACCCGGTTCTGGTCCAAAAGCCGGATAGGAACTATGACCCTGAGGTCAAGGTTCCCAACCTGCGCTTTGCTCCGGGCATCGGTCCATCTGGCTGGCGTGAGGCTGTGCTGGAATTATTGAATAAAATTTTATAAGACCTGAAAAGTAATTAGAGGAGGCTAAAATGGCAGACTTTTATCAAACCGGAGTAGTGGCCACCTTTCACAGGTTCGGAAAAGTCGACCTTGACCGGATGGAAAACGAACTGACGGAATTCAACCGTCACCGACCGGTTGCCCTGGTTCTTCCCTCGACTTATGCCGAGCTGGAAGCCCCAGCCATAAAAAAAATCGTCGAGGATATCAAGAAAGTGACTTACATCAACGAGATCGTTGTGACCATGGGAAGGACAGATGAGGCACAGTTTAAAAAAGCCAAAAAGTTCTTCGCCTCTTTCCCTCAGAGAACCCGGCTCATCTGGAATACCGGCCCAGCCATCGGAAAGCTCTATGGACTGCTGGAAAAGAACGGGCTTTTTGTGGGGGATGATGGGAAAGGCCGTTCCTGCTGGACAGCCTATGGCTACATCCTGTCTCGAGAAGAGAGCAAGGTCATTGCGCTCCATGACTGCGACATCGTTAATTATTCCCGAGAACTTCTGGGAAGGCTGTGCTATCCGGTGGCATCGCCCAACATAGACTACGCCTTCTGCAAAGGGTATTATGCCCGGGTCACCGACCGCATGCACGGCCGGGTCACCCGCTTGTTCGTCACCCCGATCATCAGGAGTCTGGAAAAATTGTTCGGACCGCTGCCTCTGCTCGTCTACCTGGACAGCTTCCGTTATCCTCTTGCTGGAGAATTCTCGATGAGCGCGGACCTGGCCCGGATCAACCGCATCCCTGCGGACTGGGGGATAGAAGTCGAAACACTGGCGGAAGTCTACCGCAACTGCGCTCTGAAAAGAATCTGTCAGGTCGAACTCTGCGAAACCTATGAACACAAGCATCAGCCCCTTTCTGCCGAAAATCCTAAGACAGGCTTGATGAAAATGTCCATCGACATTGCCAAGGCTATCTTCAGGAATCTCGCCATCGAGGGAGCGGTATTAAGCGAAAGCATTCTCAACACCCTGGTCGTCAATTACCTCCGTACGGCTCAGGATACCATCAAATGCTACCATGACGATGCCGCGCTCAACGGTCTCTTTTTTGATCGCCACCAGGAAACGGCGATGGTAGAAGCCTTCACCCAGGCCATCCGGATTGCAGGAAAAGAGTTTCAGGAGAATCCGCTTTACTCGCCTCTCATTCCCAACTGGAACCGGGTGACATCCGCAATCCCCGATTTTCTCGATAAATTGAATGAAACGGTGGAGCAGGAGAACGCATAACCAGGATTAAAATCCCTTTACTTTTTACCCCATTTTCATTAAATTGCTCTCTAAATACATAAAAAGGTAATGCTTCTGTGGCCAAGGTTGTAACGATCATTCTGGCGGGCGGCCAGGGGAGCCGGCTTTATCCCCTCACAAAAAAACGGAGCAAACCCGCAGTCCCGATCGCCGGAAGGTTCCGTCTCATCGATTTTCCCATCAGCAACTGCATCCACTCGGGCTTGCGGAAGATCTTCATCCTCACCCAGTTCAGCAGTGAATCTCTTCACCGTCACATCTTTCTCACCTACCGATTTGACAACTTCAGCAAAGACTTTATTACCATTCTATCAGCCACCCAGACCCTGGAAAGTCCTGATTGGTATCAGGGAACAGCGGATGCGGTCCGGCAAAACCTGCGATTCCTTCGCACCGAAGGGGACCTGGTTCTCATCCTATCGGGCGACCACCTCTACCGGATGGACTACCGTAAATTCATCGACTTTCATATTGAGAAAAAAGCTGACGTCAGCATATCCGTCTTTCCTGTTCACTACGATAAAGCGTCAGAATTAGGAGTGATGAAGGTCGAGGAAAGCGGCAGAATCTCCGAGTTCCACGAAAAACCAAAGGAGCCATCTTTACTGGACAGCACAAAAGTGGACGAGAAGGTCTTCAAGCAGTTTCATCTGGAGGCTGCCGGCAGGACTCATCTGGCTTCCATGGGAATTTACCTGTTCAAGTGGGAGGTGCTGAACGACCTGCTGACCAACACCACCTTCGAGGATTTCGGCCGAGAGGTCATACCCTCTGCTTTGAATCAGCATAAAGTCTATGCCTACTTTTTCGATGGATACTGGAAAGACATCGGGACAATCCGCAGTTTTTTCGAAGCCCATCTTGACCTGACCCAGCCGCTGCCGCAATTCAACCTCTATGATGAAGACAGGCTGATCTTCAGCCATGCCCGCTTCTTGCCTGGCTCCAAGATCATATTCTCAGAAGTCCAGAATTCCATTCTGTGCGAGGGGAGCATCATCGACCGCGCCAGAGTCAATCAATCCATCATCGGAATTCGGTCCCGTATCGGGGAAAATTCCGTGATTGAGCGTTCAATCATCATGGGTGCGGATTTCTTCGAATCGGAAAAAGAATTCGCTCAAAATAAAGCAGAAGGAATTCCCAATGTCGGGATTGGCAAAAACTGTGAGGTCCGCAATGCCATCATCGATAAGAATGTGCGGATAGGGAATGGAGTCAAGCTCATCAACTCCCGGAATATCAACGATGAAGAT
>Ga0209427_10001846_pt1 | contig 24703 bp, 7 predicted proteins | sample DeeMarSWOR136_30_FD_187465 | JGI IMG/M metagenome (GOLD analysis project Ga0209427, IMG submission 187465) | Marine sediment microbial communities from White Oak River estuary, North Carolina - WOR-1-36_30 (SPAdes) (version 2) | ecosystem: Environmental > Aquatic > Marine > Intertidal zone >...
ATCTCCATCATCACATAAAAAACTAACATAACCCCATTCATGCATAGTTTCTGCAGATTCCCGTTCACCAAAATAGCACATTTTCAAAGCTCTCGCTAACCCAATATGTCTTACCATTCTTTGGGTACCTCCATTACCTGGAAAAATACCTCTAGCTATTTCAGGAAAACCAAAAAAGGATCTTCTTGTAGCAAGCACAATATCACAAACGAGTGATAACTCGCAGCCACCTCCAAAGGCATATCCATCTACTGCTGCTATAACTGGTTTTGGAAAAGCTTCAATTAAACTATAATATCTATGTTTTTGTTGCATTGCTAAAGCTTGGTGAGCAGGAATATTCGGTTTTAATCCTTTGCCCATTCCTGCAGATAAATCAGCACCAGCAGAAAAAGCAGCTTTCTTGGTAATGTTTTTGGTTCCTCGGAGAACTATACATCTTACACTGTTATCAATTTCAAATTGTTCCATAGCTTCATAGATTTCTCTAAGAGTATCAGTCGTCAAAGCATTCAATTTGTCTGGTCTATTTATAGAAATAACAGCATAATTTCCTTCTTCATTCCTTTCCACTAAAACATCTTTAAATTCTTTTTCTGACATTTTAATCAACTCCTAATAGGTTAATTTTCTTATTTTCAATCATTCAATCTTAAACTATGTTTTTTAATGATAATTAGTATTATATTCTTTTTAATTAAAAATTTTCAAATCGGTTTAAACAGATTGAAAGTTAAATAATAGAAAAAAAAATAAAAAAAAATAATATATAGATGACAAGATTACTTCATATCTACCCATTTCCCTGACTTTAATAAGTCGCAAGGTTTAAAATACTCTTTTCCAGTTAATTCTACAAGTTCCTCTAAAACTTTTATTTGATTTTCCCAATTTTTCACGTTTGCAGCCATAGGGCCCGGCATATTCATTCCTGCCATCAGTGTGTCATCAATAACTTTCCAACTTGTAGTAATTCCCTCTTCCAAAACACGACAACCTTCATTTAACATAATTGCAAAAGGATATTTCAAATTATATAATCCTGCTTTACCTGCACTTTTATCAGGTTGAGGTCTGCCTTTTGTCCAGTTTCGAAATCCTTGCCCCGTTTTAGCACCCAATTTTCCTTCATTAAAAAACTGAGTTATTACTTTCCCTGGAGCAAAATCAGGAGAAAGTGTTTCAGAATAATACATTTGTCCATGGTATAATACGTCTATTCCTACATAATCAGCTAAAACTGTCATAGACATAGGTCCTCCCATGGAATCATTATCAAGCTGATCCCATGATTTTCCTTCTTCTATTGCTTTATCAAACACAAAATTTTGATAAATTTGAGCTGGAGCAGTCACTCGATTACAAATAAATCCTGGTCTATCTTTTAAAACCTTTGGGACATATCTTTTTCCTCTAAGACATGGTATAGATTCTGCAAATTCAATACCTATATTCACACTCTCGTCAGATGAGTTATCACTATATATAACTTCAATTAAACGCATGAGTGGAACAGGATTAAAGAAATGCATTCCTATACATTTATCTGGTCTTCCAGAATCTCTTCCAATTTCAGTAATACTCATGGTTGATGTATTTGAAGCTAGAATGCAGTGAGATGGAGAATTTTCACCAGCTGTTTTAAAGACTTCTTTCTTTACATCCATTCTTTCCACAACTGCTTCAATCATAATATCAGCATCCTTAACGGCGGAGGTTAAATCTGTTGATTTTTTACATTTTGCCATTAAACCAGCAGCAGTTGCACCCTCAGGTAAACTTCCTTTGGTTTCCAGCTTTTTCATTCCTTCATCAATTTTATTCCAACCTTTATCAACGAATTCATCTTTTATATCTACAAGTGTAACGTTATAACCAGCAAGTAATGACATTTGGGCAATACCGTGGCCCATTTGGCCAGCACCAACTACTACTACATTTTTTATATCTACCATATTCATTTCTCAACTTTTTTGAGTTTAAAATTAGATTTTTTAATGTTAAAGGTAATTTTTCTAATATTTTATTTTTTTTTAATTTTTGATATTTTATGTTTTAAAAATTAATCCTCAGTGATGCAAAAGAATATTTATTATTATCACTTTCAAGAGTTTGTATTATATAATTCCATAAAATGTGAATTAGAAATGCAGAACTTTCAGTTTATTAGCTTTTTAAAATATAAAATATTTGTAAATTCATTTTTTAGATATAATGATTGCTTAAAAAATTATTTCTATGCCAATTAAAGTCAACCAAAATTATTGATTTTATTATTAAAATAATTAGATAAAAAATTTGATCGAGTTCATTGATACCTGTTGTTTTAGACTGGGTAATACTAAATATCTTTAAAATTTTTGATTTAATCAGATTTTTTAAATTTAAATCGTTTAATTAATTATGAGTAATAGAAGGTTATAGATCCGAAAGATAAAAATAGATAAGTCTCTTAAAATACTTATTAATTTTAAGAAATTACCGATGAAACAGACGAGTCTCAAAATAAAAGATTTAATTGGAAGTAGAGAAGCGTTAACTTTTCTTATTGGTGCAGGTTGTTCTGTTGATGCTCCTTCAAAGGTCCCAGACGGGAATATAATAAAAGAAGCATTAGTTAATTATTTTTGTGCAGAATCTGAAATTACAAATATTCTTAAAATAGAAGATCTAAAATTAGAACAATTATTAAATATAATCTGTACTAGTTTTAATGAAGATATTAAAATTTTTGACTTTTTTGGATTATTTAATAAACCTAATCTTCACCATTTTTTCTTAGCAGATTGTATCAAGAAGGGACATTTCGTAATGACTACAAATTTTGATTTTTTAATAGAAAATGCACTTTCCAAAATAGATATTCCACATGAAGAAATATTACCTGTTATTACAGAGGAAGATTTTGTAAATTATTCTAATCCAATTGAGTTATTTAAAAATGGATTTAAGGTAATTTATAAAATCCACTGTTCCACTAAAAATGTTATAACAGGGGAAGATACACGAAGTTCTTTAATTAAAACAATTAAAGCCTTGGGATCAAATCAAATTAGAAATAGTTTATTTCAAATTAATCCTTTTAAGCTGACGCTTTTACACAATATCTGTAATGGGCGCTCTTTAGTGATAATGGGTTATTCAGGTTTAAATGATTTTGATATAATACCAACACTAAAAGTATTAAAAGATCTTAAAAGAATAATTTGGATAAACCATACGGAGTCAATTCAACCTGGTTACGAAGATGTATACGAGATAATATCAGGTGAGAGTCAATACCCAATTGATATCAGTAATGACTTAATTACAATTGCTGAAAAGCTTCATGAAATCAGCCTTATGCATAATGCAAATAAAATTTACCTTGTAAATGTAAATGTAACGAAGTTGGTTAAAGATTTAATTCAAATTAAACCAAAATTAAGTTCAGAAACAATCTCTATTAGTTTAGTAGATTGGTTAAAAGAGAATAATAAAAATCCAAATATGTTTGAAAAGGTTTTAATTGCATCCAGAATCTATTATGAGTTTGGTTTTTTTAATGAAGCTATGAAATGTTCTGAAATAATGAATCGATTTGCCATTTTAGCAGATGTCAAGTCTTGGAAATCGATAGCTAATGAAGCAATCACTAAAAGTTATCTCTACCAACAAAAGAAGCCAGAAGCCCTAAATCTACAGGCTAAAAATGATAAGGTTAAAAGTCAGATGAAAGTTCTAACAATGAAGTCAAAATCACTTACTTTAATCGGAGATATTTATTATTCAACTAAAAATTTTCCTGAAGCAATTAAAAAATTCGAAGAAATATTAGAAATTAATGAAAAATTAGATAACTCGATAGAAGTTGCTAATTGCCTTAATAAAATTGCTGATATTCACTATAAAAATAAAAATTATAATTCAGCAGTGAAAAACTACAATAATGCTTTAAAAATTTATAATCAGTTAGGGGATTTAAGTAATAAAGCTAAGAGTTTTATAAGCATTGGTGAATGTTTTCTGGCGCAAGCTAATTACCCAAAAGCTAAAAAGAGTTATTTAAGTGTTTTAAAACTATATAGAGAACAACATCTTCTAAAAGGAAAAGCTAAAATCTTGAATAAATTGGGAGAAATTATGAGACTTCAAAAAAAATATAGCAAAGCTATAAAATATGCTACGAATGCTGTTAAGTTAAATGATGAATTAAGAGATTGGACGGAAAAACCGATTAGTTTTAAATTGATTGCTCGTATTAAAGTAGATCAAAAAGATTTCCCCGAAGTAATAAAATTTTATAATAAAGCTGTAGAGATATATGAAAAATTAGGAAATTTATCTGAAATAGCTAAATGTTTGATAATGATAAGTGAAATTCATAAAACACAAGAAAATTATTCTAAAGCTTTAATGCAAAATGAACGATCCTTGAAGCTTTATCAGCAAATAGGTGATTTAAATGGGATAGCCAATTGTTTGTTTGATAATGCAACTATTTATTTCAGTATATCAAATTATCAAGAAGCATTAAAATATTATGAAGAAGTATTAAAACTAGATCAACAGTCAATAGATTTAACACGAAAGTCTATTTCTCTCAAAAATATGGGTCTAATTTATCAAATTCAAGGGAATCTCTCCAAAGCGTTAAAAAAGTTCGAGGAAGCAATAAAAATTGATAAAAAATTAGATAATGTAAATGATCAAGCAATAGGCGTTTATAGGATAGCAATGATTAATTTTGAGCAGAAAAATTACCCAGATGCCTTGATATCTCTCAATAAAGCTTTAGAAATTTATGAAAGGTTAGCAAATTTAAAGGGATTAGCATTATGTCTTTATTCTAAAGGCGATCTTTTTCTATTTCAAAAATATTATCCTCAAGCCCTACATCAATATAAATTGTCATTAAAGCTTTATGAAGAATTAGAAGATTTGAATAAGAAAGCGGATTGTCTTTTTAATATAGGAGAGGCTTATAAAGGACAAGGAAAAATTACTGAAGCTTCAAAAGTGTATATTGAAGCGTTAAATATTAATAAACAGTTGGGAGATTCAAGGGGAGAAGCAATTTGCCTTAATTCTATAGGAGATCTTTTCAGATTGCAGGGTGATTACCCTAGGGCTTTAGAACAATGCAAAAAAGCTTTAAAAATTAATGAAGAAGGTGAGGATTTAAGTGTGAAAGCTAAATGCCTTCGAAATATTGCATTGATTAAGCAAGACCAAGGAAACTATTCAGAAGCATTGAAATTTTATAAAGAAACACTATTAATTTTTAAAAACTACGGTTTATTTGAAGATCCAGAAATAAGACATATTGAAAAAAAAATTAAGGCTATTTTTTCTTCATTTCAAAAAAATTATATTCCTCAGAGAAAAGAAATTATAAAATCTGATTTGACTAAACTGCCAGTCGAAAAAGTGAAAAAAAAAGAAGCTGAAGAAAAAAGCCTTATCTCTTCTGATAAAGAAATCTTAAAAAATTATGAAGAAGCACTTAAGGAGGCCGAAGAATCTGGTGATTTGTATAAAAAGTTAGAGATTTTTGCTGCTATTGGAGAAATCTATGAAAAACAGGGATTATATAGAGAAGCTGTGAAGAAATACGAAGACGCTTTAGAAATCGCAAGCCATTTAGAAGATAAATCATTTAAGTTTAAACTTGTTTCAAAAATAAAGGAGTTATATAATAAGATTTTTAATGCAAACTAAATTAAATCGCAAAAGATTTATGAGAACTGTATTTGAGAATTAATATATTTCGCTCTTTCGTATTTGATCCTTTAATTCAATTATAGACTCACTTTTTTCCATTTTTTTGTGATTTATTAATGTGTCTTTTATAGCTTTTACTTCTGCTCTTGTTCTCAAGCCGATTTTTTCTTTTAATTGTTCCAAAATCTCCTTTTCTTTAATACCATTGTTAAATAGTTCTAGAAATTTACTCACTGAAACTGTATTATAGAAAATATATCTTTTGTTCAAGAATATTATTAAACCTCTTCTTTTTTTTTGATTTTTATACAGACTATGAAGATTTTTTCTTATCCTCTCAATTGATTGATTCAATTCTTCAGAAACATCTGTATCAATAATTCTAACATATTTCTGCATAGTTCTTATAAGTTTCTTTTTAAATGGGAGAGAAAAAAGATAAACTAATAAAGCAATACCAAGGAGTGCTAAAGTAATCCAGATAGCGAGCATTTGGTTAAATATAAAGGTAACCAATATTACTGCAATCAGTAAAATCCACAAAATAGTATTTCTTTTCATAATTAATTTTAAAAGCTTGATTAATGGGTTATCCCAATTTCTGAATTTCTAATTCAATATCATTTAACTTATTCGTATATTTCTCGTAAAGTTCTGTATATTTATTTATATCAATATCATTATCATTATATAAACTCTCCAATTGTTTGATAGTTCTTCCTATTGCTGTTTTTTTACTTAATAACTCTTCTCTTTTTTTTTCAGGATTTGGTTTCTCTAAATTTTTACTCTTATATTTTCTATATATCTCAACATTCACATCCATAGGTTTTATATTTGAAAAATATAAAGTTGTCCTGGGTAGTATTTCGGCTAAATTTTCAGGTACAGCGATATAAGGTTCTGGATTGTAAATATCCTTAACAACTTCATATGATAAAATTTCAGCATCGATTTCCATAATATTGTCATTAACAACCGATAAATTAAAAAGGATATTTCCCTTCTCATGTTCTTCTAGATCCTTAAATGTTTTGATCATTTGTTCCCAAGTTTCTTCTGACTTTGAAAAATAGTAAACAGCTTTTTTAAACAAATCTTCAATTAACCTAGGTTGAGTCTGTTCATCCAAAGATTCAGAAAATTCCATCTTTTGAAGTGCTTGAGCTTGTAAATAACATGATTTACCCATATCAAAATCAGCTTGAGCACTTAACTGTTTCTTTATTTTTTCATTATCAAATCCTAAAAAAAACAATCTCCTTGATAATAAACTAAGCCCAGCATACAATTTAGAGGCAAGTATCAAGTTATTCTGCCTTTCTTCCTTACTAGCAGCAATGCTCTGAGCCAAAATTCTACTCTGTTCAGATTCAAATTCTAAATTTTTGGGTTCTAAACTTTTACCTATTTTATTTTGATTAACAGCAGCTGCACTAAAATATACTGCTGACTTATAAATCTTGCTACATTTTACCATTGATATGATGGCATTGTCATAATCTTCCAATTTTTCAAAATTTTTAGAGAGATTAGCATATAACCTCGCTATTACCCAACAAACACGAGCGCATTCGAACATAAGATCATAAATCTCAATCTCGCTATTATCAAGAGGATCATAGTAAGAGGTTTCGATGGCTAATTCCTTAATAACCAAATTTTGATTTTTATTTTTATAATTTATATTTATAAGATCAATATATTCAGAATAAAGATTTAAATCATCATAAGATATGATTTCATTTGGTTTTTCAAGGGTAAATTCTAATTTCTTTAATTTAAAATGAAGAAATCTAATTCTCATTACTATTTCTTCTGGAAAAAGATCTTTTATATAGCCAATATCTAATTCTATTTTTAGCTCCTGGGTTGTCTTCTTCTTTTGAATAGGCTTTTGTATAGGTTTTTGTGCTGTCTTCTTCTTTTGTATAGGCTTTTGTGCTGTCTTCCTCTTTTTTGTGGGCTTCTGTGCTAGTTTTTTCTCCCTTGTAGGCTCTATTTTCTGAGAACCTTTTTTTACTTCAGTTTCTTCTAAGTCTAGTTTATTCAAAACATTAGTTGATAAATGTTTTAATATTTTAATAGTATCTTTCTTATCAATTGCTTCGTCTTCTTTACTATTAAGAAAATCAATCGCCTCTTGGATATGCGTAACAGCTGATATAATAGTAAATCCTTGAATTTTTAACAGATCTTCAACTTTCTTTGAAGATAATTTTTCAATTGTGTCTATTCCAGCTTTTTTCAATCTATCAATTGATTCTTTATTGATGCTAGATAAATCTTCTAACATTGTTTATATTTTTGATGAAAATATTATTGAATTTTGTTCAAATACTTTTAATAAACGCTTAAAAAAAAATATTTTTATTTTGATAATTTGGTTGAATTATGTTTATATGGTTTAAATATAAATTCATCAAAATATAATTTTCCATATAATATTTTATGTAAAATTTGAACAATATTAACATTAAATTTCCTAAATTTTATTATTATAAACGACAAAATTCTCTATTTATCATTTAATCTTGTATATATTTTTAAAGATAAGGAAGCCATTATTTTTTAAAAACTCTTAATAAAACTTGTAAAATATATAATTTGCTGATTTAGATAATGGATTGATACACGTTGAAAAAATCTTATTAGATCCTTGGTTTTAGATTTTCCCATTTGTCCTAGGACAAAGTAAATATTTAAATATGTTAATTTACTTTCTTTTTTTAATAAAGGGGATATATCGTAATTGACTTTTGGATCGTTAATAGCGATATTGATAAAAAGTCATTTCAATCATGGGTGTTTAGCAGGAAAATTAGTCTAGATTATCCCACAATTGATCAGTTTAAATTAGGGAAAAATAATGGTATTAGTGTTATTTAGAAAGAAAAAGTTTAAATTGAAGTATATATTGATGGTTATTTTGATTCTTATTTCATTCAATTTATGTTTATTTAACTATTTGCATTCAAATGTAAAAGAAAATAGCGGTATCTCAATAGCATATGTAGAACCAAAAGGTATTAATATAAATGAGGAAGATATAATAGATTTACAAAACAATATTATTAACTGGGGTGAAGTAATAGCTAATAATCCAAATCTTTACAATTTAGATAATATCATTTCTTATCCTGATAAATCTTTAGTTAAAGTTCGAAATGATAACAAAATCGAGGTTATCGTAAAGAGAGATACCATGGACTTCTCGTCTCAGGCTCGAGAACTGTTTCTAAAGTATAGTGTGGAGTATTTTGAGGAAATGGTTAACTTTAATGCAAGTATTTTATATATACCAATAGATAATTTAGAAAAATTGATGACTGAATCAAGAACTACTTCGGGAATCGTCTATATAGAGCCTAATTTTTATATGGAGCTTGATTTTGTACCTAATGATGAATATTATGCAGAATATCAATGGGATTTGCCACTTATAGGCATGGAATCAGCATGGGAATATCAGCTAGGATCTCATAATGTTATTGTTGCGGTTGTTGATACTGGTATTGACTATACGCATCCTGATCTAAGTGCAAATTATCTCTCATTAGGTTATGATTGGGTTAATGATGATGAGGATCCTATAGATGACCATTATCATGGAACTCATTGTGCAGGTACAATCGCAGCTATTATCAATAATTCTATTGGTGTCGCCGGAATGGCCAATGTTTCTGTTTTCGCTGAAAAAGCTTTTAATTCTAAAGGATCTGGCTCTACTTTAGATGCTGCTTCAGCAATAATACATGCAGTAGATATGGGTGCTGATATTCTTAGTAATAGTTGGGGTGGATCTTCTTATTCTGAAACTTTATTGGAGGCGATCGAATATGCACTAGACCATAATGTTATGGTAATAGCTGCTGCTGGAAATGACAATTCCGATGATCTACAATATCCTGCGGCTTATCCTGGAGTGATTTCCGTTAGTGCAACTGATCAAAATGATCAAAGAGCAAGTTTCTCAAATTTCGGTGATTGGATCGATGTTTCAGCACCTGGAGTTCAAATTGCTTCTACTGTTCCCTTTTATACTCAAGGAGATTATTACAAATTAGCATCTGGTACGTCTATGGCTACTCCTCATGTAGCAGGACTTTCAGCTCTACTCAAGAGTGCATTTCCAACCTATAATGCTGATCAAATTGAAGCTTTAATTTATGAGTCTTCTTTAGATTTGGGTGATCCCGGTTTTGATCCTTATTATGGACATGGTAGAATAGATGCAACCAATATTTTTGGTCCCGATACCACTCCTCCAAGCTATTCAAATTTGATTGAAAGTGCAGACCCTTTAATGTTAGGGGATACAGAGACAATTTCAATTGATGTAACTGACCCCTCTGGAATTAAACAAGTGCTAATTGAATTTGAGGGATCAAATCACTCGATGACTAATATTGGAGGGGATACCTGGCAATATGATTCTTGGACGCCTTCTACAACGGGAAATTACCCATATACTATATATATGGAAGATAATCTTAATTTCCAGAGCTCCGTAAGTGATTCAATCCAAGTAATAATAGATAATAATCCGCCTATATATTCAAATTTGATTGAAAGTGCAGATCCTTTAATGTTAGGGGATACAGAGACAATTTCAATTGATGTAACTGACCCTTCTGGAATTAAACAAGTACTAATTGAATTTGAGGGATATAATCACTCGATGACTAATATTGGAGGGGATACCTGGCAATATGATTCTTGGACGCCTTCTAATACGGGAAATTATCCATACACTATATATATGGAAGATAATCTTAATTTCCAAAGTCGCGTAAGCGATTCAATCCAAGTTGTAACTGATAATACACCACCCACGTATTCTGATTTGACGGAAATCACGGATCCTTTGGAATTGGGCAATACCGTGCAAATTGGACTAAAAATCTCTGATTCTGCTGGAATTAAACAAGTTCTAATTGAATTTGATGGGATCAACCATTCAATGAGAGTATATACCGGATTATGGTGGATATATGATTCATGGATGCCTTCTACTACAGGGAATTATCCCTACAGTATATATATGGAAGATAATTATAATAACTGGAATTCTGTCAATGATTCAATTAGAGTAGTAGATACAACTCCGCCTACAATCACGTTCCTGACTAACAATACAACACCTTTAGAATTAGGGATTTCTAAAACCATAATGATAAAAACCACCGATTTGTCAGGTATTAATCAGGTTTTATTCGAATATGAAGAAATCTCTGATTATATGGAAAATATTGGAGGAGATGTATTTCAATATAAAGATTTTACCCCTTCAACTATAGGGAATTGTATTTACACTATTTATATAGAAGATAAGAATAATAATTGGAGATCGGTCAGTGATTTAATCGAAGTTAGAGATACTACATCACCTCTCCCTCCTATATTAATAGATTATCCTACAGGAAAAGTTAGTGATAATATTACATTTGACTGGGAAGATGGGAATGATCCTTCTGGAATATTGTATTATAGATTAATTATTGACAATGAATCATCTCCCTTAATCACACCAGGGAATATGTTTGAGATCCAAATTGAGAATTTAGGTTCTGAAAGCAGTTGTTATGAATTGGAAGAACCTCTTGCATTGGGGACTTATTATTTCTTCTTATATCAAACTGATGGAGCGGGTCTTCAAAGTGAATTTGCCACAGGGAAATTTACCGTAATTTCGCCCGGCAATGAGAAAGAAAGTAATCTTATTTTAAATTTAACTCCAATTCTATGGGCAGTGATAATAATCGGAGCTATCGTTGCAGTACCCAGCATTGTAGCAGGCAAAAAAATAAGAAGTGGAAAGTCTAAAATTTTAAATACAGAGTTTGAAACCAAATATCTTAAAAGTGAAATTAAGGATATTATTATTAGAAAGAAGCAGACAGAAAAAGCTGCAGAAAGAGCTGTTAAATATGGTAATTACGCAAAAGCAGCGGAATTATATGAGGAATGTGAAATATTATCTAATCAGTTATTTAAAAAAGGTACTATGACTGAAGCTGAAAATACAAAGTACTATGCAAACATGAAATCAAAGGCGTTCAAAGTCACAGAGCAAAGAGCGTCCTTTGTTACATTTTCTATTAACGGATTGTTGACAAAATTCTGTGACAGTATACGAGTGAAGTATTATACAGATTCTCAAATACACAGTAATGGTCAAAGAAAATTTAATGGTTGGCTTTTAAATGATACAAAATTTCTACAACATCGACTAACAAATCCCAAAAATGGATTAGAATTAGTAAGAGAGCTTGGACTATATCCAGACAACTTGTCGGATGTAACAGCCATACAGCTTGTTTATTCTATTGATTTATCATATGATTCTATAATAGATATTTGTAGGGAACACCAAAATTCAAGTATAGTAACTTTCATTATCGGGATAGATTGGCCCTCAACATTCCAAAATAGGCATTCTTTTACCCCACCCGAAGATATTAATATCGTGTATAAAGAAAATATTAGAATAATTGACTGTTATTTATTTGCTGATTTGATTGGTCTCGAAGGTGAATATAGAGATCAATTTTTTAAAGCAATTAATTTCAATATGAAATCAAAACCTTAATAGTCTCCAATTCATATTTTTCCTTTTTCAATTTGATCTTAAATCCTGTATTAGATTGATGCCTTAAATAGACTTTTCTTATTTATTTTAATGAGGATATATCGTTATAACCAATTAACTTTTACTAAGTTGGTTACTAAGTTGGGATATTATTTATCTAATTCAACTTTCTTGTTTCAAATTTATAATATCTAATCAATATTTGAATTAATAAAGTAATTTGGGTTATTGAATTTGAATCAATTTTTAAAGTAATAATTAACAAAAATGTTAATTATTTAGAAAAATTTAAATTTGTATTTATCCCAATATTTTATGTGACCTATGAGTCACAAATAAATATGAAATTCAAAGGTGATGAAAGAAAAATAGAAGATAGAAGCCAATGAAATTAGATAACAGCAATAAAAGCTATTCTATCATTATTGCTGGGATTCTGGTAATTGTAGGATTATCTATTTTTATGGCATTTTTCATCGGATTTTGGGGAAATGGCATCTTGGAACAGAATGAATGTCGAGATTCTTTCGAAGAGTCAATCTTTGGAAATAATAAGATCGAGTCAATAGCACAAACTGGCTCCTGGCAAGTAGACGTGGAAAAGGGTAAAATGGATAATGTTCAAGTTTCATGGGATGGAACTTACGATTTACCAATCTGTACAACCGCTACAGAGGTTATGACCAATTGGGTTTTGACTATTGATGTGTATGGTGGTTATGACCCATGCGAGTTATGTGATAATTATTTCCACATTTATCAAGAAAAACCAGATGGTATATTACTACATGGTATATACATGATTGATCCTATATATTTCAAATGGACCTCTCTAGGAGTTTCGGGAACAGATCCATGTGGTCCTGTAACCTGGCAACTAACGTTCGAAGGAATTCCTGATGTAGGTGGGTTTGCTCTCGATGCAGATGGAGATTTGCAAATTAATCCTGAAGAATTAATTGATTGTATGATATTTGATAGCAATCACAAACCACTCGAATGTAGTCAAGGTAAATGCCACTTAGATAAGTTTGTAACATTTGATTTGTCAACTTGTTGGCAAGGATGTCCATGTCCTACCCAGAGATTCGTGAAAATATTGACCCATAAAGATATTACTTCCGGAGTCCCCAACTCCCGATAAAAATTACATCGCCGGTTGAATGTAATATTGATTAGGTATACTTTTAAGATTGCTGGGTGATCGATCTTGTTCTCTTTTTGAGAATTTACCTCGATCATCAGTTTCTTTTAACCTTTTACTTTTTTTCCCTTTTTTTCCCTTGATAATCTAAATAATGCTAGATTAGAAAAGATAGTAATAATAGACCAATAAGCGTTAGAGAAAGGAAAAATATAGAATCAAGTTTCCTTTTTTGTTTTCGATCCATTCTTTTATATTTCTTATTAGATTTTACGATAATCGTAGTAATACCTAATACCCCTCCTATAGCTCCAGTAAAAATGAAACCTGATGGATTATTTAATTCAAAGACATCCTTAGGTTTTACTATCCGAATTACAACTTCATTAAAGCCGAGTTGACCTGATGTATCATTAGCGTAAAATGTAATATTGATTAGATCTTCATTATAACTGGATCTCCAGACTGAATTCCAAAGTTCTTCATCAATCTTTTGAATATTACTGATAAATGTATAATTGGTTAAACCACCATCTAAAGTGTACCATAGAGTATCTAGATTTTCTTCAATAATGGTAAGGTTAAAATATGGAGCAATCTCTCCGACTTCTTGGTATTCAACTGGTAGGTGAACAATTATATTTGGTGCTAATGTATCTTTATATAGTGTTAATATGAGATTGTTATTTAAATAACCAAAACTATCATTAGCACAAATGCGTAATTGGAATTCTCCTTGTGGTAAAGTATTCCATACCATTTGATCTATTTCATGTCCTATATGATTTTGCAAAATTCCCGTAAAATCTCCAATTTCATACCATAGAGTGTGCAGATTTGGTTCAAAAACATAAATGTCGAGGATTGGAGGTTGATTATAAAATGTGGTATTAGTCGGTGTATATATTGTTATTTCTGGGGCACTTGTATCTTTGTATAAAATCAGTTTGTATGTGTTGTTAATATGACCGAGGTAATCATTTGCATAAACTTCAATAATGAATTGTCCATCTGGTAAGTTAGACCAAATATAATCTGAAATAAGAGTTTCAGTATTATTTTCAAGCCATGAATATACTGTTCCAATTTTGTACCATATTTTATCTAGGTAAGGATCATAAGCTGTTATGTTTATTTTTGGTCTTGAGTTCCAATAAGTTTCATTATAAGGGAGATTTATAATAATTCTCGGAGCTAACGTATCCTTATGAAGAGTTAATGTGAGAGAATTATTTAAATAACCAAAACTATCATTAGCGTAAATACATAGTTGGAATTGTCCTTGCGGTAAAATATTCCATATTGTTTGATCGATTGTTTTTCCCACATGATTTTCCAAAACACCTGAAAATTCTCCAATTTGGTACCAAAGAGTTTGTAAATTTGGATCAATAGCGTAGATGTCAAGAAATGGAGGTTGATTATATATTGTGTTATTATTTGGTAAATATATTATTATTTCTGGGGCAGTTGTATCTTTATAAAGAGTAAATATAAAATGATCATTTAGATGACCAAAGGTATCATTTGCATATATTATTAGTTGATATTTTCCATCAGGTAAATTATTCCAAATTGCCCAATCAAGTAATTGGTTAGTACCATTAGTGATTGATTTATTACTGTTTCCATCACCATACCAGAGAGTATCAAAATTTGGATCATAGCATTCAATATTAAATGTTGGAGGAACATTACTATATGTATTATTTAATGGTAAATTAATTTTGATTAACGGAGCAAATGTATCTTTAAAAAGCGTGTAGCTATAAGTATTATTGATATTACCTGCGGTATCATTTGCAAAAATGTAAAGATGAAATTCACCTTGTTCTAAATTATTCCAGATAACAGGATCAATTACTTGTTCTGTATTATTAATTAAGATAATATTAGTCGTTCCTATTCTATACCATAAGGAGTCATAGTTGGGATCAAAGTAGGATATATTAATTATCGGAGGTTTATTCCAATATCCTTCAAATATTGGCAGATTAATTTTTACCTCAGGGGCAAAAATATCTTTTCTTAATTTAATTATATCAAAACCAATATTGCCAACAGAGTCATTTACATAGAATTCAATAATTATTGTCCCATTTCCAAATTCATCCCAGTTCGTTTGATTAATGGTAATTATGATAATTCCCTCAGATTTTGTGAAAAAATACTTATTCCCACCTAAAGTATACCAACAATTATAGATGTCAACACCACTGACATAGATCTTAAATTCGGGAGGTGTTTGACCGAAAATTGTAAAATTTTCAGGTTCTATTATATTAATAATTGGAGCACTAATATCTTTTAGGATAGTGATTTCTGCATAACCAAGATTTCCCATTAAATCATTAGCATAAAATATAATCGTTACAGTCCCATTTCCTAATTCATCCCATACGATTTGGTCTAAAGTTCCTGTCCAAGTATAGTTTTGGGTGGTATAGCTTCCATTTTTGAGTTGATACCATGTATAATTAATATTTATATCATCAATAATTATGTTAATATTTGGGGCAATTTTTCCAAATACCTCATAAGGATTCGGATAATCAAATATTATCTTAGGGGGAATTATATCTTTATGGATTTGCAAAAATTCAATTCCAAGATTCCCCAGAGAATCATTAGCATAAAAAATTATAATAATACTTCCATTTCCAAATAAGTTCCATATACTTTGCTCAATTAATCCCGTCCAGGTATAATTAATTGTAATCAATGTTCCATTTTTTAATTGATACCACATATGGGATAAATAAGGATCATAAAATTCCACATCAATTATAGGTGACGATTTCCCAAACAAATCATTTGGTTTTGGCTTTTCTATTGTTATTTTTGGTGCGATAATATCTTTTCTTATCACTAAAATATAAAATCCCAGATTACCCACGGTATCATTTGAATAGAAAATTATTGTGAGAGTTCCATTCCCTATCTCATCCCACATAGTTTGTTCTATCATTCCCTTCCATGAGTAATTCCCTGTTGTTATAGTACCATTAGTAATTTGATACCAGGTATTATCTAAGTTTGGTTCATCCACATTTAATTCAATATTAGGGGGTGTGTTTCCAAATACAGTATTGTTTGAAGGATAGTTGACAAAAATATAGGGAGCAATAATATCTTTTCTGACGGTCACAAATAGAGTCGCGAAATTCGAAAGAGTATCATTTGCGTAAAATATGATTTTTACTGTGCCATTACCCATATTATCCCATATATCTTGCGATAAATTCCCAATCCAAGTATAATTTTCAGAAATTACAAATCCATCTGAAAGTTGATACCAAACTTCATCTAAGTTATCATCGATTAAATTAATATCTATACTCGGGGGAATTACTCCAAATAAATCAAAAGGGTCAGGTTTATCAATTACAATATCAGGTGGCGTAACATCTTTTGCAATGGTCAGATCAATATATCTTGTATTGCCTAAGGTATCATTCGCATAAAATCTTATTGTCAATATACCTGAATTAAAATCATCCCAAATAAATTGCTCAACAGAACCAGTCCAACTGTAATCAGTAATCAATTGAGTACTGTTGAATAGCATATACCAGATTGTATCTAAATCCTGAGCTTCTATTTCGATATCTATATTAGGTGCTATTTTTCCAAATATGTCATAAGGATTAGGGTAATTAATTGTTATGTCAGGTGCAGTTATATCTTTACTAATTATTATGAATGCAGAACCCAAATTTCCCGTTGAATCATTGGCAAAAAAAATAATTGTAACCAAACCAGTTCCAAATAACTCCCATACGTTCTCGTCAATATGCCCTAACCATGTGTAATTTCCTGATAAAGATCCGTCGGTCAATTGATACCATATAGCATCTAAATCATAATCAATAATTTCTACAGTAATTTCCGGAGGGATGATACTAAATTTATCATATGGATCTGGTTTGTATATAATAATTTCTGGGGGAATGGTATCTATTACAGTAATTGAATCGCTTAAAGAATTCCTATTGTTATTCATATCCTCTATAAAGAGAGTGTATGAATGCATCCCTAAATTTAAAGGTGTCCAGATATCATATTGCCAGGTATCCCCTCCGATATTAGTCATTGTATAATTGATTCCTTCAATCTCAATTAACACTTGACTGATTCCTGAAGCATCATATAAATTTATACTAATAATCTCAGTTAAACCTAGTTCTAACGGATCAGCGCTCTCAACCAAATTGGAGTATGATGGTGGAGTACTATCTACAACTTCAATTGATTCAGATACCGAATTCCAATTATTATCTAAATCTTCCATAAAAATGGTATATGGATAAGTTCCTATACTTGAAGGTGTCCAAACATCATATTGCCAGGTATCCCCTCCAATATTAGCCATTGTATAATTGATCCCTTCAATCTCAATTAACACTTGGTTGATTCCAACACTATCATATACATTTATACTAATTATCTCGGTCGAAGCTAGTTCTAACGGATCAGCACTCTCAATCAAATCAGAGTATGATGGGGGTACATTATCTACAACTGTAAGAGAATCAACAATTGAATTCCAATTGTTATTCATGTCCTCCATATAGATGGTATAAGAGTAAGTTCCGGTACTTGAAGGAGTCCAAGCATCATATTGCCATGTATCTTCTCCAATATTAACCATTGTATAATTGATCCCTTCAATCTCAATTAATACATGATTAATCCCTGAAATATCGAATATGTCAATTTCAATAATTTCAGTAGCTCCTAATTCTAATGGATCAGCACTCTCCACCAAATTTGAGTATGAAGGGAGTATGGTATCTACAACTTCGATTAATTCGGATACTGAATTCCAATTGTTATTCATGTCCTCCATATAGATGGCATATGGATAAGTTCCTATACTTGAAGGTGTCCAAGCATCATATTGCCAGGTATCTCCTCCAACATTAGCCATTGTATAATTGATCCCTTCAATCTCAATTAATACTTGATTGATACCAGATCCATCATAAACATTTATGCTAATTATTTCTGTATCACCCAATTCTAACGGATCAGCACTCTCAATCAAATCTGAGTATGATGGGGGTACATTATCTACAACTGTAAGAGAATCAATAATTGAATTCCAATTGTTATTCATGTCCTCCATATAGATGGTATAAGAGTAAGTTCCAGTACTTGAAGGTGTCCAAGCATCATATTGCCAGGTATCTCCTCCGATATTAGCCATTGTATAATTGATCCCTTCAATCTCAATTAGTATTTGATTGATACCAGATTCATCATAAACATTTATGCTAATTATTTCTGTATCACCCAGTTCTAACGGATCAGCACTCTCAACTAAATCAGAGTAAGAAGGAGGAGAAGTGTCTATAACTTCTATTGAATCCGATACCGAGTTCCAAATGTTATTCATGTCCTCTATATAGATGGTATAAGAGTAAGTTCCAGTACTTGAAGGTGTCCAAGCATCATATTGCCAAGTATCCCCTCCGATATTAGTCATCGTGTAATTAACTCCTTCAATCTCAATTAATACTTGATTAATTCCCGAAATGTCGAAAATATCGATTTGAATAATTTCAGTAGCTCCTATTTCTAAAGGATCAGCACTTTCAACCAAATTTGAGTATGAAGGAAGTATGGTATCTACAACTTCGATTAGTTCGGATACCGAGTTCCAAATGTTATCCATATCCTCCATATAGATGGTATAAGAGTAAGTTCTGGTACTTGAAGGAGTCCAAGCATCATATTGCCAGGTATCTCCTCCAATATTAGCCATTGTATAATTGATCCCTTCAATCTCAATTAATACTTGATTGATACCAGATTCATCATAAACATTTATACTAATTATTTCAACATCACCTAATTCTAACGGATCAGCACTCTCAATCAAATCTGAGTATGATGGGGGTGCATTATCTACAACTGTAAGAGAATCAATAATTGAATTCCAATTGTTATTCATGTCCTCCATATAGATGGTATAAGAGTAAGTTCCGGTACTTGAAGGAGTCCAAGCATCATATTGCCATGTATCTCCTCCAATATTAGCCATTGTATAATTGATCCCTTCAATCTCTATTAATACTTGATTAATCCCTGAAATGTCGAATATATCAATTTCAATAATTTCAGTAGCTCCTAATTCTAATGGATCAGCGCTCTCCACCAAATTTGAGTATGAAGGGAGTATGGTATCTACAACTTCGATTAATTCGGATACCAAATTCCAATTGTTATTCATGTCCTCCATATAGATGGCATATGGATAAGTTCCTATACTTGAAGGTGTCCAAGCATTGTATTGCCATGTATCTTCTCCAATATTAACCATTGTATAATTGATCCCTTCAATCTCAATTAACACATGATTAATCCCTGAAATGTCGAATATGTCAATTTCAATAATTTCAGTAGAGCCTAATTCTAAGGGATCTGTATTCTCTATCAAATTTGAATATGAAGGAGAGGTAGTGTCAATTACATTAATCGATTCACTAATGGAATTCCATTTCAAGTTATTATTCTGGCAATATATTTTATATGAATGATTACCTGTCTTTAATGGAACCCAAGAATCAAATTGCCATAAGTCACCTCCAAGATAATTCATGGGATAGATTACATCATCAATTTCTATTATTGTTTGTTGAATACCAGAAAGATCAGTAATATTAACTGTGAGAATTTCGATCTCACCCAATTCTAAGGGATCAGCACTCTCAGTTATATAATTGAATTGAGGTCTTTGGGTTTCTTCAATTCCAAAAATTACACTTGGTACTTTTGAAACCAAAAGCTTAATCTTTAGATCATCAAAATAGGATACTGTACTGGTTGTATAAGTTATTAACCCAAACTGCCCAACACTAAGGTGATCTGTATCAGTTGTATTTATTTTTAATGTCCCATCCAAATAAATTAAATATTGAGAACCTAATGCATCCAATCTAAAATTATACCATTGATCGGGAAATAACTCACTTTGATTAGTTTCAGTACTAGCAACTTGAATAAGATTCCCATCTACCCATTTACCAAATCCTACTTCACGTTGCCAGGCACCTAAAGCAATTGCATAAAGATTATTACTATCTAGATATCTAAACATTACTCCCAAACCAAAATTGGTACCGCCACTGTTTTTTAGACGAATATCAATTGAAGCATTTCCCACTGAATATGAATTTACAATGGTTCTTCGGTTATTCGCACCTTCGTTTTCTCGATATTCATTATTAATAACTGTCCAAGATGAACCTATTGTTTGAGTCCAGCCTTCAGCAGGTCCATCAGGTTGAGTAAAATCATCATAAAAATCAAACACCTTGTTTTGATTAGATGGGGGATCATCTGCATCTTCATAACCATAGTAAAGATAGTAACTATTATCACTTTTGCCCGGATCAATTGAAGTTTGTGTTTTAAACCAGATTTGAGTTTCAACACTATTGAATTTAGTCTCGTTTATTCTATCAAGCTCTAGCCAGGTATCATTAGAGGAATTATACCATAATACACGAAGATCTTTCCCATCAGTTCTTAACTGTCCAGTCGAAATTAAATTAATTGTATTTACAGAAATATTTATTGAATAACCTCTTGGAAGAGGTATCAAATCTCTATTGAGTATTCGTATAGGTGTTCGAAATTTATAGGACACATCCCACCAATTATTTAAAATTGGAAGTGTTTCTTCCATTCCAAGAGTTACGGAAGGTGCTTTAGCTAACAATAATTTAATCTTTAGATCATCAAAATAGGATACTGTACTGGTTGTATAAGTTATTAATCCAACCTGACCAGCAGTAAGGTGTTCAGTATCAGTTGTATTTATTTTTAGTGTCCCATCCAAATAGATTAAATATTGAGAACCTAACAATTCTAACTTTAAATCATACCAACGATCGTAAACTAATAAGCTATTACTAGTGTTAGTAGTAGCAATTTGTTGGAGGTTTCCATTTACCCATTTACCAAAAGCAACCTCACTTTGCCAGCCACCTAAAACCGCTACATAAAGATTATTGCTATTTAGATACCGAAACAATAATCCTAAACATATATTTGTTCCACCACTACTTTTGAGACGAATATCAATTGAAGCGTTTTCTACTGTATATAAATTTAATATAGTTCTTCGGTTTGTCACACCCTCATTTTCTCGATATTCATTATTTACAACGGTCCAAGATGAACCTATTGTTTGAGTCCAGCCTTCAGCAGGCCCATCAGGTTGAGTAAAATCATCATAAAAATCAAACACATTGCTTTCATTAGAGGGGGGTTCATTTGCATCTTCATAACCATAGTAAAGATAATAATTACAATCAATTTCACCTGAATCAATTAAAGATTGAGTTTTAAACCAGATTTGAGTATCAACACTATTAAACTTTGTCTCATTTATCCGATCAAGCTCTAACCAGGTATCATTAGAGGAATTATACCATAATACACGAAGATCTTTTCCATCAGTTCTTAACCGTCCAGTTGAGATTAAATTAAAAGTATTTATGGATACATTTATTGAATATCCTTTTGGAATAGGTGATGAATCACTATTATTTATATTTATAGGAGTTCGATATTTATATGAGCTATTCCACCATCTATATAAAGGATCACTGCTTTTTAAATCTTTTAAAAGATCTGGTAAAGCTATATTATTATCGGAATAATGATTAAAATTATTTATTTCAAAATGCTTGACATTGTAGAATATTAAAAAGAAAATGATTAGGATGAAATATAAAGTTAAATTTCTAATTTTTTTCGTATAATCCGCCTTTTTAAGGAATAATTTTTACTCATGTAAATATATTAAATTATATTATTAAATTGGAATTCTTTGAAACTTTTGCTTTAGTTTTCGACAAATATTTCTTATGATACCAAAATATAAAACTTTTATCTTCATTTAAGTAATTTTTTACTTTGATCAGATATCATTCATTTTTTTAAATAAATGCAGTTAATAAAAATAGACCTGTTAACAGTAAAGATAAATATAATATAGAGTTTACTTTCTTTTTTTGTTTTTTCTCCATTCTTTTATATTTTTTAGTATTTTTCAAAGTAATAGTAGCAGTTCCTAAAGCACCTACTAAGATTCCACCAGTATAAAGCATTGTTGGACTTTTTAACTCGAACAATCCAGGTTTTTTTATCTTAATTGTCACATCTTTGTATCCTAGGTGATTTAGGGTGTCATTAGCATAAAATCTAATTGTTATTAAGTAACCATTAGCATGAGATTCCCAAACTTCATCCCAAATTTGTTGATCAATCTGTCCAATATCATTATTAAAGGTAATATTTGTTAATCCACCATTTAAAGTATACCAGCGAGAAGCTAGATTATCCTCAATAATTGTAAGATTATATTGAGGAGCTGTTTCTCCAACTTCTTGATTTTGAAGAGGTAAATTAACAGTAATATTGGGAGCAAAAGTGTCCTTATACAATGTCAAATAATAGGAATTATTGATATGACCAAGAGAATCATTGGCACAAATATATAGGTAGAATTCACCTTGCGGTAACATGTTCCAAATCATATCATCTAATGGTTGTTCAATATTATTGAAAATATTCGAATGGGTTGTTCCAATTCTATACCAAATTTCATCCAAATTTAAGTCAGAAATATAAACTTTAATAATTGGGGGAGAATCCCAAGCTGTTCCATCAACAGGTTGATAAACAACAATAATTGGTGCACTTATATCCTTTCTAACTACTATATCCTGTGTCCCTATGTTACCAGCGGTATCATTTGCATAGAACCTAATAGTTATTATTCCTTCTCCGAAATTATCCCAAGCTGTTTGATTTATGGTTCCAGTATTTTCAGTCAAGAAATATTTTTCAGGATAACCAATCAAAGAATACCATTTATCTTGAAGATTGAATATACTAACAGATATATTAAAATTTGGAGCCTCTTTCCCAAAAAGCGAGTTTTCGACTGGATCGTAAATAGTGATTGTTGGTTGGATAGTATCTTTATATAAAATTATTGTATAGGAATTATTGACATGGCCAAAATCATCTTCAGCAAAAAACTGTAGGCTAAATTCTCCTTCTAAAAGATTCTGCCAAATAAAGAGTGTAAGAAGACTTTCTGTATTATTAGTTAACGAAAAATACGTTGATCCAATTCTATAATATGCATTTTTAAAGTTTGGGTCGAAAACTGTTATATTAATAACTGGTCTGCTATTCCAATAAGTTTGATTTAATGGAGAATTGATTATGATTTTTGGGGGAGTTGTATCCTTGAATAAAGTTAATATCATACTATCATTAATATGGCCAAAAGTATCATTTGCTAAGATTTGAATTTGAAACTCACCATCTTCTATATTATCCCATAGAATTGAATCAAATAGTTGAAAACTTTGTGTTATTTCTATATTTTCATTTCCAATTTTATAGAAAATTGTATCTAGATTTGGATCTACAGCTGTTATACGTAAAGTAGGAGGTTCATCATAGTATGTGTTGTTATTTGGTGAATTAATTTCAATGATGGGTGCTTTCGTATCCTTATATAGTTTTAAAGTAAAGGTATTATTAAGATGACCAAATGTGTCATTTGCATAAATGTAAATTTGATACAATCCTTCAGGGAGAGCATTCCATATTCCCGCGTCAAGCATTTGATCACTGTTATTTGCTAGATTAAAATTCATTATACCGTCAGTATACCATAAAGAATCATAATTCGGATCATAGAAGCTAATATTTAAAATCGGTGGAGAATTGCTATAAGATCCATTTACTGGAGAACTTATGGTTATTAACGGAGCTATTGTATCTTTATATATGGTATATACATATGTATGGTTAACATTTCCAGCAGTATCATTTGCAAAAATAAAAAGCTGATGTTCACCTTGCTCTAAACTGTCCCATATTAAAGGATCAATTGTTTGTTCGGTATTGTTAATCAAACTGCCGTAAAACAACTCAATTTCGTACCATAAACTGTCTGGATTAGTATCAAAAAAAGATATATTAAGTAAAGGTGGTTCACTCCAATACCCTTCATAAATTGGGAGATTAATATGGACCTCTGGGATATAGATATCCTTTCTTAATTCAATAATGTCATAACCAATATTTCCAACAGAGTCATTCACATAGAATTCAATAGTCACAGTACCATTTCCAAATTGATCCCAAGCTGTTTGGTTTATAGTGATAATGGTAATTCCATCAGATTTAGTGAAGAAATATTTATGGGAATTACCAAGTAAAACATACCA
>Ga0209427_10001848_pt1 | contig 24699 bp, 22 predicted proteins | sample DeeMarSWOR136_30_FD_187465 | JGI IMG/M metagenome (GOLD analysis project Ga0209427, IMG submission 187465) | Marine sediment microbial communities from White Oak River estuary, North Carolina - WOR-1-36_30 (SPAdes) (version 2) | ecosystem: Environmental > Aquatic > Marine > Intertidal zone >...
GAATGTTTGGAAGAAATACAAAAAGCTAACTTCCTTTGGATCAATTAAGCTTTCCACATTTCTGATAAATTTTTCATCATCTAAAATTTTCATATTTTATATAACCTTCATAAATCCATTATTCTTCTTATTGGCTATTCATCAACTTAATATAAATATTCTCCTTATTGGCTATTAATCAACTTAATATAAATATTTCTAATATAGCAAACATAAACAATAGACTATTAAACAAGAGTATTATAAATAGAGATCTTGGGATATTGAAATAGGAGAATTAGACCAACAAAAATTAAGACGACTAGGTTTAATTATAAGAAAAATGGAAGACAAGTTGTAAACCCAAATAATTTCCCTGCTGTAACTCCCCCAATTAGAAGAGAGAATGCCATTTTTGGGTTAAATGGCACCCTATTTACTAAATACCATGTCGCCATTATAATATCCACTATAGCAACAAAGGAACCCATCGCAAAACAATAATAAATCGTTTACTCATGAGGATATATTGAAGCGCTAATATCCATGATTCTATTCATCGCTAATGGGTCAATAATTCCTGCAAAGTTAATAAAATTAAAGATCAACCTATCAGGTAAAGGGTCTAAAAGCCACATTAGAAAATATGTAAGATAATTAAATAAGATTCCAAAAGCTATAACAATGTAAACAGAACCTACAATTATTCGAGGTTTCTTAAAGAGATTAATATCATCAATTTTCATATCCATCTTTCTTATTTTTTCCTGAATATAAGTTCCCCGTAATCTTAACAGCGTTATAATACCAATAACTAATAAAATGAAAACAATAATGTATTTCATATATCCAAAGAAAATAACAGAAAATTGGTTAAAAGTCAAACAAAAACCCTCTAATCCGATTAAAATATTTTTAAAAGGATTCCTCTTTATCCGTTTCTTTTAAAGATTCTTTAGATTCAGTTTCCGAAGGTTTCTCTACGGGTTCATTCGATGATTCTTCTTTGCTTCCCTCTTTTTCATCTTCTCCAATTTCCTTACTCTTACCCTTCTCTTCATCTCCTTCTCTCGTATCTTTCATATTATCTTCTAAATCCCTTTCTGAAATTTGTGTATCGTCCTGCTTTCCAGTTTCTTGATTCTCGATATCTTTAACTACATCATCATTATTTTTGTCTTGCAGGTATTCTTTTGCTCCTGTAGAATTCCTTAATCCATAAGGTCCTAAATATTCATTAATTCTCTTATTAACAGTAGTATCAGATATAGCGTATTTTTGAGCTAAATCCTTAAGCGGCATTTTATTTTTTATATCACTTAAGAACTCCCTCTTATTTTTTATTTCTTTGTTAGCATTTCTCTTTCCCTTCATTGCCTCACTTTACTTTTTCTTATATTCAGGATCTGATCTAGTTTTAAGATGTTTTTCTTTTATCTCTGGGTTATTCCATTGATTTTCTGCTCTTTTACTCTGAGTTTCTTTTGCTCCTGGATTATTCCATATTTTTTCTTGAGATTTTCTTTGTTTATCTATATACTCATCGCTCTTCATAATTTTTTCCATATTTTTTCTATATTCAGGATTTTTCCAATCCCTTTCTCGAGCTTTCCTCATTTTTTCTTTAAATTCTGGAGTATTTCTAGCTTTTTCTTGTAAATCACGATATCTTTGTTGCGCCCACATTTCTTTTGTTATTTCACTATGCTTTTTAACATTTTGTGGGTCAGAAAATTGTCTCTTATTAGCTTCGCTAAGTTTTTCGATTGTCTCAGGAGATATAAGTTTTCCATCCCCACCTTCTCTTAAATTATATCCTTTCTCTGGATTAGTAGAATCATATTCTTTAACCCAATAATGCTCCTTCTCGTTTAATTCAGATAGACTATAAGCGGTATCTATTCTTTTAAGATCCCACACATTTGGACCATATTTTTGAATTGCATAGTTTAAATATCGAGATCCACCATTTTGAGATGAATTTGACTCCTTGCCATAATTCTCGGCTTCCTTTAAATGTTCCTTCCACCATTCTCTTATAGATTTTTGATTTTCTCTCCATCTATCCCTCCTTGTTTGGCCAATATATACTTTATTATTTATTGTATTTGTAGCAAGGTAAATATGTCCGAAATTTTTTTTTTAGGGATTTGAATCACTCTATATAATTAATGAGATTTTTATCTTTCTTAATTTAATTTTTAAGAAATTAATTTAAACTAATAGAATTTAGAAAAAAAAAAAGTTGTCCAATAAAATTGAATTTATTTCTATGTTTCTAAAAAGAAGGAAATAGTAAAAAAATTAAAAAATATTATAATTCAGTTTTTTATTTCCATCGCCATTTTGGTTTTGTTTTTTGGAGGCGAGCGAGAGCTCCAGATGTGGCATCTTTAGTTTGTAGTAATTGTGAACTTACAAGAGTTTCTAATTCTAATCCAAATGCAGTGTCTTTACCATAACAATCATCAATTAATTTTTTACCAAGACCTATTGCTAGAGGTGCAGAATCAATAAGTTCCTCTGTGTATATTTTAATAAGTGAATCTAATTCATCATGATTTTTTGCAACCCGATTAACAACACCTAACTTATAAGCTTCACTTCCATTAAATTTACGTCCAGTTAAAATTATGTCTTTTGTGTTTGGAATACCAACCAATCGAGTTAGGCGGCAAGTACCTCCTACATCTGGCGTCATACCAATTTTACTTTCTAACATATGAAATTCAGCAGATTCTGCACAAAATCGAAAATCACAAGCTAAAGCCAACTCAAATGCCATTCCATAACAAAAACCATTAATTTTTGCGATTACAGGTTTCTCCATTTTCTCTATTTTTGTGAATATTGGATGGATCCAAGTGTTTGCAAAATATCTAAAATTTCTTACAACTCTTAAATCAGGTATGACTCCTTCAGGATCTTTTTCTTGTCCTGTTAAGAAGTTTAAATCTATCCCTGAACTAAAGAAATCATCTCCTCCAGTAATAATGACTACTCTTGTATTAGTTCGTTCAACTTTATCAATCGCCTTTTGAAGTCCGACCATTAAATCATAGTTCATCGCATTTTTTTTATCCAAACGATTCATTTTTATTGTTGTTATTGTTTTATCTTCATTTTCCTCTATTAATACTACATTTTCAGTCATTTTTTTCCCGAATGAAATTTAATTTTTGTATAGTATAATTGTATTTGGATAAAAAAATTATTTTTTTCCTTCCATAATAAAATTGTATTCCTTCAATTTACTCATAAATAAAATTTATCTCCTATATACTAAAACGTATAAAAATTGATACTTTTTTTTAATCCAATTAAATTTTAATAAATTCGCGATTTTTCCTTATTAAATATATTCAAAATTTATGAGGATCAGTATTGAGATTTTTTAAATTGTTTACGCCTTTTAAAATTAGGAATATGACGGTCTCCAACCGCATTGTAATGCCTGCTTTAAATTTAAACCTTGCCGATAATGGTTTTATAACTAAAAGATTAATTGATTTTTATGCAGAAAGAGCTAAAGGTGGTGCCGGCATGTTAATTGTTGGAGGTTGTGCTGTAAGTCCCTATGCAAGTGGGTTCCCATTAATGATTTCTATTGAAAGTGATGATCATCTACCTAAATTAACGGAATTTACTGACGCTATACACAAAGCACGTGATGATGTGAAAGTAGTTTGTCAGTTATACCATAGTGGAGCTTATACATACCCTATTTTGATTGGAAGACCCCCAATTGCACCTTCAGCCGTATATAGTAAATTCAGTAAAACTACTCCGAGAGAGATGACTCCTGAAGATATAAAAAGAGAACAGCAAGCTTTTGCTGATGCTTCTATTCGAGCAAAAAAAGCAGGATTTGACGCTATAGAAATTTGTGCTAACGCAGGTTATCTATTTTCTCAATTTACATCTCCAAAAACAAATATTCGAACTGATGAATATGGACGAAGTCTTGAGAATCGACTAAGATTTCCTATTGAAACTCTTGAATTAATGAGATCAAGTGTAGGTGATTTTCCTATCGGATATAGAATTTCTGGGGATGATTTTGTTCCAGAGAGTAATACTTATAAAGAAAAAGCCATAATAGCAGAAAGAATATCAAAATACTTAGATTATTTAAATGTAACTGGAGGTTGGCATGAAACAAAAACCCCACAAACAACTATGGATGTTCCAGAAGGATGTTATACATATTTAGCTGAAAATATCAGGAGTCGTGTTTCCATTCCAGTTTTCGCATCTAATCGAATTAATACTCCTGAATTAGCCGAACAAATTTTAATGGCAGGAAAAGCAGACGCCATTTGTATGGGTAGAGCAATAGTAGCCGATCCTTATTTACCATCAAAAGCGAAAAAAGGGGAGCTAAGAGACATAATGACATGTATAGGTTGTAATCAGGGATGTTTTGATGCAATATTTAAAATGGTTCCAGTATCATGTTTAAGAAATGCTAGAGCTGGAAATGAGGCTAAAACTGAATTAAAACCTCTTAAAGAAAAAAAGAAACTAATGATCGTTGGAGCAGGTCCTGGAGGATTAGAAGCTGCGAGAGTTGCAGGAATGAGAGGCCATGAAGTACACATTTTTGAAAAGAATGATAAAATCGGAGGCTTATTAAACATAATTTGGATACCCCCTGGAAGAAATGAGTTCAAGAGAATGATTGACAATTACTTTTATTGGATCCAGAAATATGGAATACAACTTCATCTCGATCAAGAAGTTACAATTGATACTGTAAGAAAAATGAATCCTGATATAGTTTTTATTGCAACTGGTGCAAAACCAATAAAACCATCTATACCTGGGATAGAGAGAGAAAATGTCTATTGGGCAAATGAGGTCTTTAGTATGGACGCCCCTGTTGGTAAAAATAATGTAATTATCGGTGGAGGTGCAACAGGTATCGAATTAGCTATATACTTAGCCAAATATGGAGCATTAAGCTTAGAATCATTTGATTTTCTAACAAAATATCATGCTTTAGAGCCAGAAGATGCCCTGAGAATGTTACATAAAGAGAGAAATAAAGTTACTGTGTTAGAACAACTTCCAAAGTTAGGTTCAGCTTTAGGAAAAACTACTAAATGGGTACTTCTTGATAAGTGTGATTCTTTAGGAGTAAATTTTCATACAAATGTTAAAGTTAAAGAAATTGGAGAGAATTGTGTAACATATCTTGATGTTAAGGATAGAGAACAAATTATTAATGATGTAGATATGGTATATTATGCCACTGGAGTTGAACCAAATAATCTTCTTTACAAAGAACTAAAACAACTGGAAAATATTCAAGTAAAAAAAATAGGAGATGCAAGAAAACCAGAAACTGTCTTAGAAGCTATTCATAGAGCATATAAGCTTGCAAATAACGTTTAAAGCAGTCTAATTTTCTTATTATTTTTAATAGATTTATTATGTTTCTTAAGCTTTCTTCTAATAAAATGTAATTTAACAATACTCAATTAAGAGTTAAATATTTTACCAGTTTTACTTTCCTCTTCTTCACGGAGTGGTTGTTTCATTATCTTTCCTGTAGGTGTCTTAGGTAGATCATCTCTAAATTCCACATATTTCGGAACTTTAAAATCTGCTAGATGTTTTTTACAATACTCAATAAGTTCTTGTTCAGTAAGAGATTCTTCTTCTTTTAGTACAATAAATGCTTTAGGTAATTCTCCATAAATCTTGTCTCGTACCCCTATAACTGTAGCTAAAGAAACTGCGGGATGAGTATACAACACTTCCTCAATCTCACGAGGATAAATATTTTCTCCTCCTCTTATAATCATATCCTTTTTGCGGTCTGTTATATAGAAAAACCCATCTTCATCCATGTAACCAATATCTCCTGTATAGAGCCAACCATCCTTAAGAGTTTCTGCATTCGCTTCAGGATTTTTATAATATTCTTTCATAATGTTATCTCCTTTAACTAGAATTTCACCTTTTTTATTTGGAGGAAGATCTTTTCCATTTTTGTCGACAATTTTCATTTCATTTCCAGGTAAAGGTATACCAATACTACCTACCTTTCGTCTATCTTCCGTTTCAGTAGGTAAAGGATTAACTGAAGACGCACACGTACCTTCTGTAAGGCCATATCCTTCCACTATTTTACAATTAAAAGTACTTTCAAATTCCTTGAATACTTCTACAGGTAAAGGAGCAGCTCCACAAACAATATATTCTAATGAAGAAAGATCTAAATTTTCATGCGGCATTCTAAGCAAGATAGAAAGCACAGTTGGAACACAACTAAATGTAGTTGCCTTATATTTGGCTACAGTTTCCCAGTGTGTTTGAGCTGAAAAGCCAGGTGTTAAAATTGAACTTGCTCCAATTACTAATGGAGTAACGACAGTAACTATCTGAGCATTAACATGAAATAAAGGTAAAATTAGCATATATCGAAAGTGTTCCTTTCCATCAGTGAAGTCTCGTATCATTTCAGCATTCCTTCGAATATTGAAATGAGTTTGTAAAACACCTTTAGGAAAACCTGTGGTTCCTGAAGTATATAGAATAGCAGCAGGATCTTCTTTTTCATGAATCTCCACTTCAGGAGGAGAATTTGCTGAAGCTTTTTGCATTAATTCCTCGAAATTTAGGGTTCCTTCGACTTTTTCTCCTATTACAATTATATGCTCTAAATTAGGAAGCTCTGTTTTAATTTGATTAATTACATCCATAAATTTTGGAATAGTAACAATAATTTTAGCTTCTGAATGACCAACAACAAATTTCACTTCTCTCGGTTTAAATAACGCATTTACAGGACCAGTAATCGCACCTATCTTAGGAATGCCTAAATATAAATACACATATTCTGGCATATTGGGTAAATATACACTAACTTTATCTCCTTTTCTAATACCCAAATCATATAGAAAATTCGCTACTTGATTTGTGAGTTCATTCAACTGAGAATAAGAAATTGTAATATCTTGCCAATACAAAAATACTTTATCTTTATACTTTTTTGCTTGATTTTCCACCAATTCTCTTAGATTCATTTATTTTTCCTTATTTATTTTATTCTGTCATTGATTGTAATAAACACACAAAAATATATTCTCTAATATATAAATTTTATATTATTTAGTGAAATTCATTTAATTTTAATTAAATAAAAGAAAAAAACACGAATAGTTAAAATTAGAGTTTCTAATGAGTAGTAGCTGGATAAATCTCTTTGAAATAACTTAATACTGAATCTGTAAATAATTCTAATGATTGAAAGTAATTCCCTACTCCAAACACTTCAACTAGAAAATGTTCTACACCTGCTTCAATAAATTCCTCTATTTGTTCAATACAATCTTCGGGGTTCCCAGAAATAATCATTGAATCAATAATCTCCTCTGGAATATTTTCCTTTGCAAATTCAATTGCTTCATTCTGTGATTTAGCCATATCTGATATAGTTTCATTAATAAGCCTATGATGAAATTTTTCAGGAACCTTCACATTGTAATCTTCAAGAATATGTGAATTTACACTCATATGAAGACCAAATGATTTTCCCATCTCTCGTGCGATGTCTGGTTTATCTTTACTAACTACAACAAAAACCTCACATGCTTTTTCAATTTCATCCAATCTTCCTGCTTTACCCAATATATTTAATCGTTTCTTAAATGATTGTGCATTGCATATCGGAAGCCAACCATCAGCTACACGCCCTGTAAATTCAATTAATCTAGGGCCATTGGCAGCGATCCATAATTTTGGCACATTTTTTATTGGATATTGTAATCGGGCGCCCTTTAAGTTAAAAAATTTACCTGTATAATCAACCTTAGCTTTTCTTGATTGGGTAGTTTTCCAAAGTTCTTTTATTATTTCAACAGCTTCAATTAATCTTGATGCTGGTTTATCCCAAGTTATTCCAAACTCATTTAAGTTCATTGCTTCTCCCGCCCCAATTCCTAAAATAAAGCGATCATTACTCAATCGCTGAATTGTAAGCGCATCTAATGCAATTTGAGAAGGATGCCTTCTATGAGGATCTGTAACACAGGAACCAATTTTTAGTTTTTCTGTCTGCGATGCAGCAATTGGTAATATGACATTACTACTCACTACTTCAGAATTGATTGGAGAAGAATTTAAATGATCCATCATAAAAATTGAGTCATATCCACTTTTTTCACAATACTGAATTGATTTTAAATAATCTTTTGTCTTTAATCCTAGATACGCAGCATTTGTTCCATGCTGAAAACCAAATTTTACATCCAATATAATCTACTCCCCATTTGCTTGTATTAAGTTGGATTTATTTTTTTTTTAAATTAATATAATAAGTATAATATTTTATAGGAAATTTAATAAGTTTTAACACTTCTGAATAGATTTTGATATTAATATATATAACATATTAATATGAATAAAATCTATTTTCCATAGCAATCTAAGTTTATTACATAAAAAATAAATTTTAAAATGTGATAAAAATGTCAGAAGAAGATTTATCAAAAAAATTGGTTATAAGTGCTGCACTTACGGGAGCAGTTACCAATAGGGCTATGAATCCAAATGTCCCCTTTACAGCAGAAGAATTTGGAGATGAAACTAAAAAATGTTATGAAGCAGGAGCAGCAGTAGTACACATCCATGCACGAGATCCAGAAAAAGGTAATCCTACACATGAACTTGACATTATTGGAGCAATAATAGATAATATTAAACAAAAAGCTCCAGATATTTTAATTAATCTCAGCACCGCAATAAGTTCAATTGTAACCCCCAAACAGAGAATTGCGCCTATAGAAGCATTTAAACCTCCTATAGCATCATTAAATTCCAATTCAATGAATTTTGCGGTAGGGGATCATAAAACTGGACAAGTTGGGCTTGGAGCGAAAAATATCTTTGAAAATACATTCGATACAATTCAAAAATTTGCAAAAGCAATGAAAAAAGCGGAAACTAAACCAGAAATCGAAATTTATGATTTTGGTGGTATGTACAATATGTTACATTTAGCAAAACAACAACCTAAAAGACTACTTGATCCCCCACTCCATTTTCAGTTTGTATTTGGTGTTTTAGGAGGAATCCCATTTTCTTATGAAAATTTAGCTCATCTTATAAATCTTAAACCTCCAGATGCTAGTTGGAGTGTTTGTGGTGTAGCTAAAAATCAATTTCAAGCAGCAATGTGTGCTGCAGCTATGGATGGTCATATTCGGGTTGGTTTAGAAGATAATACAAAGTTACCTGATGGTAGATTAGCCAAAGGAAGTTGGGAACAAGTAGAATGGGCCGCAAAGGTTACTCGACTTGTAAATCGTGAACCCGCCACCCCCGATGAAGCAAGAAAAATCTTTAATTTATACCAACAGTAAAAAAATTCATTAATATTTTTATTTTAATTTTATTTTTTTCTAATCTTATGTTAATTATTATTGAATAATTTTAATTATTCAATTCATAAATGTCTGAAAATAAGAATGGTGTATTAATATCAAACCTAATTTTATTCCGGGATTAAAATTATCTGAACTTTTTTATAGGGATGTTATAAAAGTAAATCTTGAAAAGAAATTCTCAAAATTAGATTATGCTGCCGCTTTAATTGGTCAAGGTTCTGAAGTTCTTGGTTTTGATGATGAGATATCTACTGACCATCATTGGGGTCCAAGATTACAACTTTTCTTGAGGGAGGCAGATTATGATAAATATAATTTAAAAATTAATAAATACTTTAGTGAAAATTTGCCTTTTACCTTTCTTCGATATTCTACAAACTGGAGTGAACCAAATGAGAATGATAATATGAATCAATTTTTAGTACATAAAGAATATGGACCTATTAATCATAGAATTGAAATTTATACTGTTCAAAGTTTTTTGCGACTCTTTCTAGGTCTTGAATCCCTAAATTTTAGTGAAAGCGATTGGTTTACTTTTCCAGAACAGAGATTATTAGAGTTCACATCGGGAAAGGTATTTTATGATAATTTTGGAGAATTAACGTATGCTAGAAAAATCTTAAACTATTATCCCGATTCAATTTGGAAATTAAAACTTATAGTACAATGGGATCGCATTTCTCAAGAAATGGCCTTTGTAGGAAGGATTGGTGGGAGAGATGATGATTTAGGGTCCAGAATAGAAGCATCACGTTTAGTTAGATATATTATGGAGATGGCTTTCATTCTTGAAAAGAAATATATTCCTTATGAAAAATGGTTTGGTATAGCTTTCAAAAGACTAACTATAGCAGAAACTTTAGAACCTCTGTTATTAGATATATTAAAGGAAAGTATTTGGCAACAGAGGGAGAAATTTCTATGTGATGCTTATTTAAAACTTATTAAAAAGCATATAGAATTAAAATTAATCTCGAATATTGAAATAAAACCTACAAAATTCTACAATCGGAATCAATTAATAGTTTCTCCCCAAAAAGTTATTGAACAATTGAAAAAAGGAATTAGTTCTTCTTTTAGCCAAGAATCATATTCTCTAGGAACCATTAACCAGTTCATTACTATTTGCAACAATCTAAATCGAAAATTTTGCAGAAGAACGAAACGATTCTATGAGTAGTGAAAAAAGAATAAAATAAAAATAAGTTAAAAATTATACTTCTTCCCAATATACGATATCCTTTAAGGTTCCTTCTCGTTTATCTTTAGATCGTAAAATAGCCTTAACTTTTGCATTAGTAAAATCTTTATTAAAATCATTAGTATTAATAATACCTAATATTGCACTATTGGTACTTCCAATATCAATAAAGGCAACCACTTTTGGAGTTACTAAGTTTTTTCCATGAGCATTCAGTCTAGCTACAGTAAATAACCTTATAGTACCTACAGGTGGTACTTCTTTCCAATTACTGTCAGGTATTTCTTCAAAACAATCTTCACAATATAAACGAGGAGGACAGTAAACTTTGCTACATTTTGAACATTTACATGCCAAAAAGGTATCATTTTTCATAAGATGCTTGAAAAATTTATCACCAGCAATTCCACTCGGATAAAAGTAATCTGCTTGCATATCTCCCCTCCAGTGCATGGGAGAAGTCGGATCTGTTTGTTTTTCTAAGAAACCCATTAATCTTCACCTCCTTTCAAAGGTTTGAAATATTTAATATCTGTAATAGAGCCTTCTCTTTCATTTTCTGGTTTCCACACTGCTTTCACTCTCATCCCTATTTTGATCTCATCTTTAGTCATTTCGCCAAAATATGTCATGAATCCATGATGTGGAGGCGTACCATCAAGATCAACCACTCCTACTAGAATAGGTTCTTCAATTCTCCTCGCATCGGGATCTAGATAGGAAATAGAGAATGTTTCAATAATTCCCGTATCTGGTAATTCAACCCATTCTTCTGTTGGACCGAAGCAATATTCACAGAACATCCGAGGTGGTACAATAATTCTTTTACATCGTTTGCAATGGATTCCATAGATTTTTCCCTCTTTTAAACCCATTAAAAATTTACTCATTGCTGGGCCTAAAGACCAACTATACTGAACCTCAGGTTCCCACCAAGTAAACGTTATCTTTTTCTCACTTATATCACTCTCATGAACATGAGTACCTGGAGCATATGGGGGCCATTCCTTATATTCTTTCTTTTTCACCATTTTTCTGATCACCTCTTTTTTAACCCCTCCTAAGGAGTATTACTGTACCCATTTGCATAATGTCTCCCCAAGCTTGCGCAACACCAATTCTGGGATCTCCTGGGATTTGACGTTTACCTGCTACTCCTTTTAATTGCCAATATAATTCACAAACTTTCTGACCCATCGTTGCGGCAATCGGATTCCCCACACCTAATAATCCTCCAGAGGGACAGACTGGAAGGTCACCATCTCGTTGCGTTACTCCTTCCCTTGTAAGAATAGGAGCTTCCCCTTTTTTACAAAGAAGAAGTCCTTCAAGATGATGCAATTCTTTATAGGAAAATGGGTCATAAGGTTCAGCAAAATCTATTTCTTTTCTTGGGTTTTCTATTTTAGCCATTTTATATGCCATTTTAGCTGCTTGAGCTACATAACGTGGAAAATACAAATCTCTATTAGTCCACATTGTACTATCAATACTCCATCCAGTACCCGCAACATAGATTGGATCATCTGTAAATTTATGTACAATATCCCTATTACAAAATATTAATGCTGCGGCACCATCACTAGGTGGACTGATATCTAATCTATTTACTGGCCATGCCATTATCTCAGAATTTAAAACATCCTCTACTGTGATGTTTGGATCTGCCAATTGGGCACAGGGATGACCAACCGCATTTCTTTTATTCTTTACTGAAACTAAAGCAATATCTTCTTTCTTAATGCCATGAACAGTCATATAACGATTCATTTCCATTGCAAAGAGCCAAACAAGATTAGGAGTGAGAGGTCTGTCTAGAATTGGATCCCAAATATGTCTAAATGCCGTTTGCGGATGAGGATAACAATTACCCATTTTTTCTTCACATACAACTAAACATATATCAGCAACACCAGATGCTACATGCCACCATCCTGCAATTGGGGCAAAGACACCTGTACCTCCACCATTAAATACTCGAACATATGGTTTACCTACAGCAGCTGAACCATCTATTAGGTTTTCTCCCTTCATATGAATGCCATCAAAAGCATCAGGAGCACTACCCATTACAACCATATCAATATCATCCTTTTCTAAGCCGGAATCTTCCATTGCCATTTTCGTAGCCAAAAAGGAAAGTTCTTTTCCAGTCTCCTTTAGATGTCTACGGAAAAGGGTCATACCAGCTCCTATAACTGCAACTTCTTTCACCTTTTTAACACCTCCTTATCCTCTCTTGAAAATTGCTACTGCTCCACTTCCAGAAGGAATTCCTCGCCAAGCTTGAGCAAGTCCAACCTCTGCATTAGCAACTTGTCTTTTACCTGCGTGACCACGAAGTTGCATAACAATTTCAAGAGCTTTTTGCATTCCAGTGGCTTCAAAACAATTTCCTACACCTAGAGAACCTCCAGATGTATTTGTTGGAATGGAACCATTAATTTCCAGAGCACCTTCTTCAATTAATTGTTTTGCTTCACCAGGTCTGGCAAGTCCTAAAGCTTCAAGATGTTGAAGTTCTTTAAATGAAAATCTATCATCAACTTCAACAACATCTATTTCTTCTCTTGGTTCTACAATTTTAGCCATTTTATATGCCATCTTTGCAGATATGGTAGCATAACCCGCATTCATGCCTCTTGTACCAAGCCAAGGTGTTTCTGATGAATACCCAAACCCGGATAAATATATAGGTTCAATGCCTAAATTTTTAGCTGTTCTATCATCCGCAAGTACAAAGCAAATTGCACCATCAACATTGGGACTTATATCTAATCTTTTAACGGGTTTAAAGAGATATTCTGATTTCATTACATCCTCAATTGAGATTTGGGCCTCATATTCCGCATAAGGATTAAAAAACGCATTTTTTTTATTCTTTACAACAACAGCAGCACAATGTTCTTCTGTAGTTCCTGTTGTTTTTAAATAGTGTTGCATTTCTAATCCGGCCATAAAATATGGATGAATTCGTTCCTTTTCATCGGAACTTCCTACTAATGGTTTGGGAGCCTCTGGAGTATATTCAGGACTTCCTCCATAATTGGGTCTTTCGACGGGGCCAGTAACAGGTCGTTCAAATCGGGGATCAAAAGCATGTAACATAATATCCCCAAATGTTAATAAATCAGATATCTTACTATGTGCTTCTACAGCTACAATATTAATATGTCCAGTTTTAATTTGCATATAAGCATTTGCTAATCCAAATAATCCATCACCACATACAGTACAACAAGGTCTCAAGAGTGCACCTACTTGATCTGGCACAAATTCATCGAAGATACTAAAACCTTCCCAATAATCTTCTGCACATGTTATGAAACTATTAACATCTCTTCTAACATCAATACCTGCATCAACGTAAGCTTTCTTACAAGCTTCGTACATTATTTCTTTCCATTGAATATCTGGAGTTATCGAATTGAAATTTGTAAAACCAATGCCAATAACACATACCTGTCTATCTGTCATTTTATCATCAATTATGATTTTAATTTTTTATTTTAATTTTCGATACTTTTTTGTAGTTAGATTTTAGTTTATTTTAGATTTGATATTTTATTCTTATGTTTTATTTTGATTAAAAACTTTCTAATTAAATATAATCCTTTAGATGGGAAAAAAATCCTATTTGAGAGAGAAGAAAATTTAAAATCATAAGAAAATTGTCTTATTTATTATGGATACAAGACTCCCGGAATTTCCAAAATTAGAAATCAGTACAAACATTCCAGAATTGGATTTACTAAATAACCCAATACTCAATGTAAAAGAAAAGGAATTTTTAGCTGAGTTTTTTGAGTATATGGAAGAAAATCTCGAAAAAGATTTAAAAAATTTGGAAGAGTTAAATTATTCAGCTGAGGAGCCAATTCAAGAAAAAAAGCGTGAAATAGTCGTTAATTTTATGAAAAAATTAGCAGAAAAGGGCTACTATAGTACTGTAATAGATTTCGAACAACACGATATTGGGAATGTTACAAGGAATGCTCTTATAGCATTAGGTTTATGTGGAGGTTTTTGGTCTCCAACTAGTGATAGATATGTAAATGGGAATTGGAGTATTGAAATGGGTAGATTAGCAGGAGGAACGCTTTATTGCAATCCAGTGAATTATAAAGCTAATATGTTTCAAAGAGAGAGATATCTTATCCCTGTAGTAAAAAACGGTTTGATGGCAGCTTCTGCTATGACCGAATTCAATGCAGGTAGTGATATTGTTAGAATTGAGCTAAAACTTGACGAGAAAGGAGATAAAATAATCGCTAATGGAAAAAAGCTTTTTATTACTAATGGTATGTTGGCAGAAAATATCATTCTTTACGGTAGATTAAATAATGGAAGATTGGCTGGTATTATAGTAGATACAAATCATCAACAATTAAAAAATTTTACATCTTCCAGGGTTAGAACTTATGGAATGAATGATGCTTTTGTCAGTCGTTTAGTATTTAATGATGTTGAACTTCCTAAAGAAAATCTTCTAGAAGGCGATGGTTTGGATATTATGTTTCATCAACTAACAGAGGAAAGATTAGTTATCAGTGCAGAAGCTATAGGAGATTGCATCAAAAAACTTTTCTTTTCTCATAGTTTTGCTCTTCAACGGGAACAATTTAAGCACAAATTACATCAATACCAGATTATTAGATTTCCAATTGCGGAAAACATGCGTCAAACAAACTTATTCATTTCCGCATTACTAAATTACGCACGAGAGATTGATAGTCGAACAAAAATAGCTAGTTCCAAAATAATGGCCTCTCAGATAATGGGACTAAAAATTCAAACTTGTGAATTGGCATTTCAAAGTTCTATCGATTTATTTAGAACAATGGGAGGGCGTGCTTTCACGGAGCAATATTGCAATCAAATGGGTCTTCTTGATGCATATTGTATGGTGCATGGTGGTGGAAGTAATTATGTATTAGGAGATGCTGAATCAAGACGATTTTTTAAAACTAAGGCTTAGTCATTTAACATCCAAAGAATTTCCAGAGGTAAATGTCAAATAAAAAAGATACTAAACTTCTTTTAATTTGATTTTTAGGTGGTTCTTTTGAAAAATGATTTAGACATTATTAAACTTAATAAAAAAGCCTGGGATAACGTCGCTAAAACCTACAATCAAGAATTTCATGGAAAAATACACACTCTTTTTAATTATTTTTGTGGTAAACTCCCTAAAGGAGGGTATATTTTAGATTTGGGCTCAGGAACAGGATTACCCTATGCAAAATTATTAATAGAGAAAGGTTTTAAGGTGTTAGGGATTGATTTATCAGCTGAGATGGTAAAAATTGCCAAAAAAAATGTTCCTACTGCTAAATTTAAACAAATGTCTATGACTGATCTATATTATAAAAAGGAATTCGATGGGATATTCTCTTCATATTCTATGCTCTTGCTTAATCCTCAGTTATTTAAAGAAACCGCAAAAAAAATAGTTCAAGCATTAAAAATGGGAGGAATATTTTACCTCTGCTTAAATGGACCATGGATAGAAGGAGTTGACTTAGATAAGGATGTATTCATTGATTTTAAGGGTGAGAAAATGTATTCAAGACCGTATACAAAGAAAGAAATTCTAAACTACTTTATTCCATTAGGCATGAAGCTTCTTAAATTTGAGAATGAAATTATTACATCTGATACTTGGGGTAAAGAAAATATGAATACTTTTATTTTTAAATTAGAATAGAACTTTCTCCTTATTATCAATTTTACTATAAACCTTAACAGAATATATTATTAAATAAATAGTCTTAATTACTTATAGATAATGGATTACTACAAATTCGAAAGCTTCGATATTACTCCACTAGTGGAAGAACATCGAGGAAAAAAACTAAAAGATTTGTACCAAAATCATCGTGTTGTTAAAAATTGTATGGGTGAATTTATTGAATTTTTTTGGGAACTAAAAGGTATTCAAAATAATATAAATCTACATAAAACAAAGTTAAAATTACTTAATAATCTTAAAACAGTAAATTTTGTAGGGGATTATGTTGAACAAAAACTAAAACAGAGGGGAATAAAGACTCTTGTGGATTTAAAGTTTAACTTGAATTTTAGTAGTTCAGCTAACCAAATTTTAACCTTAATAGAAAATAAGGATTATAAAACTCTTACAAAAAATAGATATATTACCGATTTAGATCTGAGCTTTTGTTTTAATATTGAAGATTTCTTATTTTTAGACATCGAAACTTTAGGCATCATTGATAGTCCTGTTATTATGGTGGGAATCGGCTTTTTTAAGAGTGGTAAATTTAAGATCCATATATTTTTTACAAGACAACTTGAAGAAGAAATAGCAATTTATGAGCATCTTAGGACTGAAATATTACCATATTTTAAATGTCTCATTACTTATAATGGGAAAACCTTTGATATACCTTATTTAGCAAATCGATTTTTATACTTTTTTGATGAAAATCCGATGATTTCAGATGATGATCCGCCATATGAAAAATGTAACACAAAATTTCATCATATTGATTTATATCATCATTGCCGTCGCTTATTCAGGGGGAAGTTTGATACATATACTTTAACAAATATAGAAGAAAAGTTGTTGGAATTAACAAGAGAAAATAAACTACCTAGTAATCTCGTGGGCCTTTGTTATCGAAAATATAATGAAAATACTGAAAGATATATTGGATTAATAAAGGAAATTATTGAACATAATTATTATGATGTTTATTCAATGCCTTTAATTCTAAAAGCACTTTTAACGTATCTTTAAAAAGAAAGGAAGTAATATAATTTTCAAATTAAGCTTTTAAAAATCCTTCTATTGTTCTATAAATATCTTCTTATTTGAAGGCTTTCTTTATAAATTCACAAGATTAAATTAATCTTAAAAATTCTTTAAAATGATAGTTATGGAAGTTTTGGAGAAAAAATTATTTGATCAATCATGGAATTTTAGGAATAGAGATAAAACTATTCAGAAACTCAGAGATACTCAATATGATATCATTATTATAGGTGCTGGTATTACTGGGGCAGGTATTACGAGAGAAGCAGCAATGAGGAATTTAAGAGTTGCCTGTATTGATATGCAGGATTTTGCTGCAGGAACTTCATCAAGAAGTTCAAAAATGGCTCATGGAGGATTAAGATATATAGCTCATGGGGAAATGGATTTAGTAAGAGAAGCCACAAGAGAAAGAAATTGGATGAGAATACATATTCCTCATTTGGTAAGACCAATACCATTTTATCTACCTTTAATAGAGGGAGAAAAATATAAAAAGCGAGATTTAACTGCAGCTGTTAAAATTTATGATTTCTTAAGTGATGATAAATCAGAATTCAAAAATTTTAAAAAACATAAATGGCACTCTCCTGAGAAAATTTTTGAATTAGAACCTGAATTTTTAAGAGATGGCAATTTAGGAGGAGCAGTGTATTATGATACTAATATTGATGATGCTAGATTAACAATTGAAATATTAAAAGAAGCTGTGATAAGAGGTGCTGATGTTCTAAATTATTGTAGGGTAATTGGATATGTAAAAAAAAATAATATAATTATAGGTGTTAAATGTAGAAATATAGAAAACAACATTGAATTTGATATCAAAGGGACATTGTTTGTTAATGCAACGGGAATTTGGACAGATCAATTACTTGAAGAATATCCTGATGATATTCCAAAACCACTTATCCGTCCTACTAAGGGAGTTCATTTGCAATATAAACGTATAAATATCAAAAACAAAATGGCAAATGCACTTTACTCACCAATTGACGGACGTGTTTATTTTGTTTTACCCAGAAATAAAGATTTTACTATTATTGGCACAACTGATACCGACTTCGATGGAGATTTAGCTAATCCATATTGTACTAAAGAAGATGCTGACTATTTAATTAAATCAACTCAAAAATTCTACCCAAATGCGAAATTGGGATATGAAAATATACTTTCAACCTATGCCGGAATAAGACCATTAGTAATGCAGAAGGGCAAATCTGAAAGTGAAGTCTCCCGCGCCCATATAATCTTCTTTTCTAATGACGGTTTATTGACAATTACTGGTGGTAAGTTAACAGAATGGCGCACTATGGCAGAGGATTTATTCAATAAAATAGTAGAAAAAGAAATTTTCCCAAACATTAAACGAGAACAACATTTCAGTAGACAACCATTTATAATTGGTCTTGAAAGGGGGGATTGGTTAGAGCAATTAAAAAATTCTGTTCTCAATTTAGATCAAAATATTGCAGATCATCTATATCAACAATACGGTAAAGGTGCCATTAAAATTCTAGAAATGATAAAGGAAGATGAGTCAATGAAAGAAAAAATAATTGAAGAGAATAATTTTATAAAAGCGGAAATTCTCTACTGTTTAAGATATGAACCTACTCCGCATTTGATTGATATCTTTTGTAGACGAACTGAAATGTCATTATGGATAGATCACAAAATTGCTTTAAAAGCAGTTAAAAAGGTTGCTGAAATCATGGCGGAAGAATACTCTTGGAATGAAAATAAAAAAGCTCAAGAAATAGAGTTTTATATGGATTACATCAAAAAATCAGTCTCGTTTATTACCTAATCCTTTCTAACTTCATTTTTTAATTATTGGACTCCATTAGAATTTAATAACAAAATAAATATATAATAATAAAATAAATTCAACATAAACTTATCAAATTAATGGAGTGAAATTTCGTGATTTTTCAAACATTTATGCACACCTTAGGAGGAATAGCTGGTTTTTTTCTTTTGATCTTAGGAATTATGTGGGTGATTTTCGGTGTCTATGAAGCAAAAAGACGAGGTTCTGTGAAGAAACGGAAAGTTGAAGATTGGGATATGAAAGTAACAAAATTCCTAAAAGTTATTACATATTTAGGTATTATTCTTGGAATATTTTGTATAATGAGTGGTGTTAGTGGATTAATATATAATGTGCCCCCAAGTATAGCCTTTATAAGTAGAGAAGTTAGCATTTTCACATCTGCGCTACTGATTATTTTTGGAATTTTTACACTTCTAAAGCCCTTAAATGATCTTCCTATTGCAAGCGTGATTGGGCTCTTAGCAGGAAGTGCTGTTGTAGCAGTTCTTGTAATAATAATTCCAGGAATAGCTTATGATGTTATTGGAATCTTCATGAATCCTACATTATTTTTCATTATCCTATTCATAGTCATTTTTGCGATTGTTGCTCTCACAGCAAAATTCTATATTGGAGGATTAATGAAAATTTCAAAATTCATCTCATGGCCTCCTATAGCTTTTATAGTTGCAGGATTTTGCTTTCTTCAGGGATTCTTAGTGTTAGTCTTAGGAGTTTCAATAGGCTATCTGTTCTAAATCTTTCTTTTTTTTATTAATTTATCTAAAAGAGATATAATTTCATGTAAGATTAATTAATTCAGAAGAATGTAAATCTATGTGAAGGATTTTTATTAATTTCACCGATAATATCATTATTTAATTTATAAGAACAATTGGGACAACTTTTTTCATCTGTTACTTCGATCTTCTTAAAGCTATAACCCCTTCTTTCTAATAATAAATAATTACAATTCGGACAATATGTATTTCCACCTTTCTCATGAGCTATGTTTCCTACATATGGAAAAGATAAACCTGCTTTTTTGGCAAGATTATATGCCATGTCTAATGTTTCATAAGGAGTTCGTTTGTTTGATGGCATTTTGAAATCGGGATGATAAGCAGAAAAGTGAGTTGGAGTATCTTTTCCTAAATTTTCTACTATCCAATCACATAATTTTTGAATATCTTGCTTCTTATCATTTAAATCTGGTATGATTAAATTAGTGATTTCTACATGAATACCGTTGGACTTAAATCGTTTAGCTGTATCTAAAACAGGCTGAACTGAATTAACTCCACATATTTTTTTATAAAAATCATCAGTCATTGCTTTAATATCGATATTTGCGGCATCAATTCCTACTTCAATTAGTTCTTTTGTTGCTTCTGGAGTAGAGTATCCATTTGTTACTAATATCGTTTTAATATTATGTTTTTTTAGAGGAGGTATAGTGTCCATAATCCATTCGTGCCATATTAATGGCTCATTATAAGTATAAGCAAGAGTTTCTGCTCCACTTTTCACAACTCTCTTTTCTAACTGCTCTGGAGTCATTTCAACTAACGACATTCCACGACCTTCATAACCTTTAAGATCATAAAATCCATTTTTTCCATTATCTGTTGGATTTGCCTGCGATATATTCCAGTTCTGGCAATTTTGGCATTTAAATGAGCATCCAATTGATGCGATTGAATAAGCAGTAGCACCTGGCCAGAAATTATAAAGAGGTTTCTTCTCAATGGGATCCAAACTACCAGAGGATATCATTGAACCATAAATTAAGGTATATAATTCTCCATCAAAATTCTTTCTAGTTCTACATATCCCTACCTTGTCAGGAAGGATAATACATTCATTAGCACATACATGACATTTTACTTTTTTATCTTCTAGTTTTTCAAATAATCTTGCTTTTACTTTCATATTACTAACTTTTTTCAGTAATTAATTGCTTATTACATCACTAGATATATAATAGATATGAAATTTTATATTTCTTATACCTTAAAATTGTTATAATCCTAAAAAAGAGGAATCATTCAAAATGTCGGGAATAGAAAAAGCTATTTCTTCATTTAGAGGTAACTTTAATTGTGCTCAATCAATTTTAAGTTCTTATGCTTCTAAATATGGATTTGATCGGGATCTAGCTTTAAAGATAGCTACTGGTTTTGGAGGTGGAATGGGACGCTTACAAAACACTTGTGGTGCAGTTTCTGGGGCTTTTATGGTTATTGGTTTAAGATATGGTAGGGGAATAAATGACAATACAGAAGCGAGAGACAAGACGTATCAAGTTGTAAGAGAATTTACAAATCAATTTCAAGAGATGCATGGCTCAATAATCTGTAGGGAATTGCTGGGATGTGATATTAATACACCTGAAGGAAAAGATTACTATGATCGAAATGATTTTTTTGAAAAGAAGTGCTTTCAATATGTAAAGGATTCAGCAAAGATTTTAGAAGAATTATTATAAAGATATTCAGTAAAGAATCAACACTTATTATATAATTTCTATGACAGAGAAGGAAATAAAGCCTAGTAAAAAAGAATTACACCATTTATTGAATAACAAGCTAGAAAACTTAAAACTTTTAGAAGAATTTGGTAAGAATTCAAACTACATTAAAGAATTAAGCGATATTGCCCTAATCCAACTACAATTGGAAAAATTTAGAGACTCAGAACAAAATTATCTAATCTGTTTAAATCATTTTCAAAAACAAAAAGATAGACTAGGTCAAGCAGCTGTTTATGGCATACTAGGTACCTTATATTACCAGGAAGCTGAATACAAAAAATCTATTGACTCTTATGAGAAAGCATATATTATTTATAAAGAATTAAAGCAAATTCAAGAAAAGATTACGTGTTTAATAGGAATAGGAAACAACTATATTAAATTGAATAAGTTTGATGAAGCCTGCGACATTTTTTTAGATTGTAGCGCAATCTGCTCAGATAATAATGATATTTATAATCTATTAGATTGCTTAGGAAATTTAATTTACATTCATGAATTAAATGAACGATGGGATATCGTTTTTGAACTTTACAAAAAAACTTTAAAAACATTCAAAGAAATTAAAGATGATAAGGGAATAATCACTTCATATTTTAATTTGGGAATCATTAAAAAAAAAAAATATTCTCTTGAAGATGCTCTAAGATATTTTAAAAAGGGAACTAACGTGGCAATTGAAACAAATTACGCTGAGTTAATAATTCGTGGGCTTAGCTATGTTGCTGAAACATTATTTTATTCAGGCGAAATCAAAGAAGCTAAAGATCAATTTATAAAAGCTCTAAATATTGCTAAGAGTATTAACGCTAAAGATGCAATTCTCCAACTTCGAATTCTTTTACAATCTCTTGGATTACAAGATCAGCAAATAAATGAAGAACTTAAAGAGTTTGAAAAGCCCAAAAATGAATTTAAGTAAATAAGTAAAAAGAAATACATTTAACCCCGTTATTTCTATTTCCGATTTTTGTAATCCTTACCAGTGGCTTTCCTTAAGCCGTTCTCGCCGCATTTTTCGCAGAACTCATTAAGCGTGTGAGCGAATTCATTACAGTGAGTACATATATAAGGATAGGTTTTTTTAAATAATTTTGAATCCATATTTCTTAACTCTTGGTTAATAACCTTATTTTATTAAGAAAAAGTAATTGATCCATTTAAATAAGTAATATAAAAAAAAGTATGTGTCAGAGTTTATTGATAAATAACTGTTATACCAACAAATATTATCTATTTTTGCTTTAATTTTGAGTTTGAATAATTTTGATGAATTTGTTCTGAAAACTTTTAAGATACGATTTTATTTATCTTTAACCAGTCCAATTTTTATATTATAGATCATCACAAGAGATATTTTAAGAAGAGATTAGGATTTTAATCTCCTAATAGAAGAATGGTTTGAGATTGCTCAAAGTTGAGTTGACAGTTTAATAAATATAAATAATTTTACCTATGTAGAGATAACAAAGCTTATATAGAAATAACAAATAATTCAAATAAATTAAATTATATTTTGATGTTAACTGTTGAAATGAAAGTTCTTTTAATCTATCCCCCTTTTCAAATTGGAAAGGGAATGGGGAAAGTAATGTGCAGTCCACCATTATCCCTTTTAACGCTTGCAGGAACAGTTTCCCATCTGAATCATAATATTGAAATTCTTGATCTGAATGTTGATCATTCTTGTGGAATTGACAAATTGGAAAAAAAAATACGGCAATTTAATTTGATTGGAATCACGTGTATGACAAATACATTTAAGGTAGTATTAAATATATGTAGAATTGCTAAAAAATATTCTATTCCAACAATTTTAGGGGGATTTCATCCTACATTAGTACCAAATATTATTGAAGAATTTGATTGTATTGATATGATCTGCCGAGGGGAAGGAGATATTACATTTAGAGAATTGCTTGAAGGAAAACCTAAACACCAAATCCTAGGGCTTTCTTACAGGGAAAACGATGCTGTCATTCATAATCCAGATAGACCATTAATTAAAGATTTAGATCAACTTCCATTTCCTAATAATTATTTAGTTGAATCTAAGCCTTATCATTATATATGGGTTCCAGCATGGGTTTGTGAAACTTCAAGAGGTTGTCCATTTAAATGTAATTTTTGTTGTGTTACTCAATTTCATAAAGGTAAATATCGAATTAAATCTCCCGAAAGAGTGATAAGAGAACTATTAAAAGTACCAAATACAGTAAAACTTGTTTTTTTTACAGATGATAATTTCAGTTTACAGAAGAAACGGGTTATGAGAATTTGTGAGCTTTTAAAAAAAACAAAATTAAGTAAGCGATTAATGTTCGTTTGTCAATCAAGAGTAGATGATATTGCTAACAATCCAGATATGGTAAAAGCAATGTCTAAAGCAGGCTTTATTTGCTTTTTCTTAGGGTTTGAAAGTTTCAAACAAATGTCATTAAATAATATGGAAAAGCAATATACGCTTGATAAAGTTCGAAAATCTATAAATATTTGTCATAATAACGGGATAATGGTTTTTGGGTCATTTATTATAGGGAACATTGGAGAAAATATAAAAGATACATGGAGAACATTTAAATTAATGAAAGAGCTAGAACTAGATATGATGATGACTAATCCTATTACTCCTTTTCCAGGAACTCCCCTTTATAACGAAGCCGTGGAAAAAGGATGGATCCCGGAAAATTTTCGATGGGAAAAATGGGATATTACACCAGTTATGAATACTCCAGACATGACAATTGATGAAATCCAAGAATTATTAGACGAGAGCTACAGATTTTTCTATAATGACATTGGTTATTTCCTTTTTGGAAAGAAATTATTGAGGCTTTTATTTAATCCAAAATTTTGGTGGTATCGACATGTTGCTTTCTCAGTTTTAACAAATGGTTTGACAAAGTTCTTAATGAAACTATAATAATAAGTTTATACTGTAATTTCTGGCAATTTTTCCCTACGTACTCCACGGATGGGACGATTTTCGAACTTTTT
>Ga0209427_10001849_pt1 | contig 24691 bp, 23 predicted proteins | sample DeeMarSWOR136_30_FD_187465 | JGI IMG/M metagenome (GOLD analysis project Ga0209427, IMG submission 187465) | Marine sediment microbial communities from White Oak River estuary, North Carolina - WOR-1-36_30 (SPAdes) (version 2) | ecosystem: Environmental > Aquatic > Marine > Intertidal zone >...
CAGGACCTCAAGGCAGTAACATCATCTCATCAATGCTGCTTGAGTTCAGAGAAGCACCCCATCAGTCAAATTGGCAGTATGTATGTAGGTCTCTATCTTAGGTTCTCCTTCGCAAATATCAAGAACAGTAGTTTTATACTGGTCCGACTTTAAATACGCGTCGAAATGCCCCTGTGTCTCCCATATCAACATAGCACCCTGAGCTAATGTCTTTGGGTCCATAATGAAGAATTTCTCCTTAAGTCCGGGAATCTTCCTGCAGCCTTCAACGACATTGCCTATATGCTTCTTCGCGACTTCGATATCGGCTAACTGCTTCTTCACTTCGTCCTTCAATTCGAATTTAACTATCGCGGCTATCATCTTCTTACTCCTCCTTTGCTGCTATTATTGCACGAATACTGTATCTACAAGAATATCATGCACAATTTAACCCAATTATCCTGCCCAACGCTTTTACCGACTCTGAGACTCATGGGCTGCTTCCTCAAATATTTTTTTCTCTCGTTCAAGAAACTTTTCCCTCCCATCTTTGTATGACGGAGGAACCCATTCCATCTCCTGTAGGCTCTTCGTTATTATCGGTATCCATTCATAGGGGATGGATATCAGTACCCATCCCTCGGGAAATACCTGTTTTGCTTTCATACCAAAGGCCAACCCGGTAATCGTGTAATTCACTTTGCCGCTTTGATAGGGATACACGTAAAGCCATGCGCATCCCAATACAGGTGTTGCCTTGGGGGCCCATATCTCCCCGGTCGAATAGCTCATTGCCCTCAGCAAGATCTCTGCCTGGCTGGGAGTGGCGTTAAGAATGAGGAGGTCTGGCTCGAATGTCAATTGATCCAAGGGGGAGAAGGCGACGTAGTTCACAATACCCTTCCCAAATTTTGGAATGTATCGATAGATCTTATTGTTAGCGCGCGGCTCCTCTTAGATTCCGAATTTAGGTCCCAATTGCCCGCCTTCTACGAAGGGCGGCATCTCCTCCATCCCCAATACTGTCTTTCCGACACAATCCTCATTCTCTTTACTGAAGTAAAAAGGGGCTCCCCTTTGATGTGCTTCCTTAAGCATTTCACAGAAACCCAGACTCTTGTCTATCTGCCCTATTCCCTCTGGCTTGTTGAAAAGGAACTTGACCCCCACTGGCGGCCTCTCAAAATTAAATTTGTTAAATATAGTAAGGTCTTGCGTCAGCGGTCTCATTTCTTTCATTTCCTCTAAGATAGCAGCGTCGAGGCTTGAAATATGAATCAGTTTCTTTCATGAGTTTCTTCAGGTAGCTGTCAGCCATGACCTCCTCTTTATGCCGTGGGAGCACGAGGCCGTTGGCGCTCATGCAAGTTTTAAGAGTATTTGACCAGCTTCCAGGGCAAAAAGCAAGGCGCGAATCCTTCTCCTCTTGGTGGAGTGTTGCTCAGCTGCGGGGGAGGCAGAAGAATTACCCTTGCCTCACTGATAGTTATCGCAGGATTTTATTTGACGAAAGCGTTAGGAGACATTGCTGGGAGAGAGCGATAACCTCTGTAAATCATGCGGCCAGAAAACAGAGACGCTGTTTCTCTTGCCTCACCTCGTGAGCAGGAGGCATTACATTAGAGACCCAAATATGCCTTTCTTATGAGCTGTTCTTTTAGAAGCTCTTTACTGTCTCCTGCTAAGATAACACGCCCATTTTCCAGCACGTACGCCCGATCAGCTATCTCCAGGGTATGTCGAACATTCTGCTCAATTAGTAAAATGGTAATGCCCTGCTCACGCAGGGACTCTATGATCCGGAAGACCTCTAATAATAATTTCGGTGCCAGACCAGATGAGGGTTCATCAAACATGCACAGCCTGGGCCTTGACATCAGACCTCGACCCATAGCCAACATTTGCTGCTCGCCGCCGCTTAATGTTCTGGCTAATTGCCCTTGTCTTTGTCTTAAGCTGGGGAAGACTTGATAAACCTGCTCAAGCCTTTCCTCCCTCCGTTTCCATGCGTGGTAAGGATACGCACCCATCTCCAGGTTCTCACGCACTGTCATGTCGGCAAAGAGTTTTCTCCCCTCGGGTACATGAGAAATACCGAGTTCCACAATGGAGTGAGAGGTGAGCCCATCTATTCTCTTGCCAAGGAACTCCACACTCCCTGAAGCCGGACGGAGCAAACCGGAGATAGTATTAAGCAGTGTCGTCTTACCGGCTCCGTTTGAACCAACCAAAGCGACTATTTCTGACTCATCGACCCTTACAGATACGCCAAATAAGGCCTGAGCCTTGCCATAAAAAGTATCGATGTTGCTAAATTCCAGCATAAGCCTACTCTCCTAAGTATACCTCAACAACTTTTCTGCTGGTGGCAATCTGCTGTGGCGTTCCCTCGGCAATCTTCTCACCGTGATGGAGCACTATAATTCGGTCACATACGCTCATAATTGCCTCCATCACATGCTCGATCATGAAAATGGTAATCCCCTTGTGCCGAATCCTGGTTACCAACTCCGTAGCCTGGGCTACCTCAGTGGGGTTTAACCCTGCCATCAGCTCATCAAGCAGCAATAGTTCTGGCTTGGTTGCCAACGCCCTGGCTACTTCAAGTCGCTTCTGGTTAGCCAGGGTTAAGTCTTTCGCAGGGGTCGCTCTCAGTGCTGACAACCCCATAAACTCTAATAACCCCGTGGCTTCTGTTACGGCATCCGCTGATGACATACCGGTTGACATCCCAAAAAACGAGCCCAGCACGACATTGTCAAGAACTGACATATTGGCGAAAGTTTTAACCGATTGAAACGTTCTCGCCACTCCCTTCCTACAGATTTGATGTGGCTTTAAGCCAGTGATGTTTTCACCTTTAAATTTTATGGCCCCTGGTTTAGGAACAAGGGCAGCCGATATTAAATTAAACAGCGTTGTTTTGCCAGCTCCATTGGGACCAATCAGGCCTGCGATTTCGCCATGGTCTACATGGAAGTCAACATTTGATACCGCGGCCAGGCCGCCAAAATACTTGCTTACCCCTTCACCTTCAAGTATTCGCATATCTCTCTCCCCAAATTCGTCTCCGCCACTTTTGTATCAATCCAACCAGTCCATCGTGTAGGTATAATATGGCAATCACGAGTATGGTGCCGAAAATGAGCATATATACTTCGGCGAACTTGGTTATCAGAAATTCTTCCAGGTAGGTTAAAATAGCCGCGCCAATGATAGGACCGTACAGTTGCCCCATACCGCCAAAAATGGCCATCACCACCGGCATAAAGGAATAAAATGGATTAAAGGCGATAAATGGGTCAATATATGTCCATTTTGTCGCCATGACGGCCCCGGCCGCCCCCATGAAGAAGGCGCTGATGGCGAAGATGGTAACCTTCAGCATCGTTACATTCACACCGGTATGGGCCGCAGCGTCCTCTTCCTGACCGATACTCTGCAGGGCCAAGCCATATTTGGAGCGTCTAATAAGGTAGCTCGTAAGCAATAATAACATAGAAATACCGAGCAGGTAGTAATAGATAGTATTGTAACCCATGACTATAACAAATCTGCCACGCGTGCCCGTTACGTGAAGCTCCCAGAACAGGAGAGAATGCGCCATGAGCATAACCAGTCCAAACGTGAAGATGGCAAAATAGATGCCCCTGAGCCTCAGTGTCAGGGCACCGACGAGCAGGGCAAGGCAGAAACTGGCCAGACCACCAATGCCGACAACGATCGGAAAGGGTAATTTTCCCCCTATTATAGCGGAAGCATATATGCCGACTCCAAAAAACGCGGCCGGCGCCAGGGACATGTAACCGGTAGGCCCGGAGAACATAACCCAGCTTATGGTCAGGATGACATACATAAGGATGCTGCTTAGTAATATAGCCGCATAACCCGGGGCATAGAGGGGTACAAAGGCTAATAGTATGAATATGATGAGAATAATTGCCCACCATACCAAGGACTTTTTAGATATCAGTGTGGTAATATCCATTTTCTATTTCCCTAAAATACCTGTTGGCTTCGCCAGAAGCAGGAGTATGAAGATGACATAGTAGGCAACCAGTGCCAAGCCCGGCTCTATATAGGTTACGATGCTGCCGATAATTCCCAACAAGAAACCCCCGATAAAACTACCCACGATACTGCCCAACCCGCCCAATACGACCACGATGATAGCAATAATGGTATATTCCATACCCATCGTTGCCGTAATAGGGTAGCGCATGCTTAACAGTCCGCCGGCAAAGCCAGCCATCAAAGCACCAAAGCCAAAACACAAAGCCAGCACCTTGTTGATGTTTACCCCCATGAGTCCGGCGGTCCTCGGGTCCTGGGCCGCTGCCCTGATTGCTTTTCCCAGGCGGGTAAAGGCCAAAAAGAGATAGAAGGCCGCGCTTATGACGACGGCAAACAAAAGGGTTACCAGGCGATTGGCGGCAAATAACGCTCCCGCCAGATTGACCCCATAATTTAAATAGGAATAACTCTTTATGTCAGCACCCCATGTTAATATGGCTATATTTTGAATGATGAAGAGGAGACCGAAAGAGGCTAACAGAGATCTCCCCTCAAAGATATCCGCTGATGCTGAAGAGGCAAGTAGGCTCCTGAAGAGCGTTTTATGAAGGAAAAAACCTATCAAAAATAGAACAGGACCGCACATGGCAAGGGTAATGAGGGGGTTAATGCCAACCATTTTATACAGCATCCAGGTGCCGAAAGCCCCGAGCATAATAAATTCGCCGTGAGCTATGTTCAGCACCCGGGCAACACCATACTGCAGGCTGAGCCCCACGGCGATCAGGGCGTAGATGCCGCCCATCAGCAAACCCGCAATTACTATATCAAGGAATGTTACAATCATTATAATAGCTTCTTAGCTTTGACAATTACGGCTGCAGGCTGTCCAAAAGGCGCGGGATGTTTGCACCCTTTGAGACAGCCTGCTTACTATACCGCTACTAAACCCCTAAACTCAATGTCTACTTCTGCTTTTTCTTTGGCTTCGGCCACGCAGGTTTGGGGTACACAAACTTTGCGGTAGCATGTTTCTTGGGGCCGACAACTTCAAATACCCCTTTTTGCCACTGACCAATCTCACCGGTATGAGACTCTTTGGCCATAAGTCCGTTCTCAAACCAGGTCGGTCCCAGAATCGTATTGAACTTCTGTGTAGCCATGATATCCCTGATCTTTTTCTGGTCCAGGGTTCCGGCCTTCTCGATAGCCTGCTTCCAAAATTCCAGCGCAGCCCAATAGAGGGGGTGTCCCCAAAAATCTTGGATTTCTTCAGGTTTACCCTTATAGAGTTTATCGCAAAGTGTTTGTGCTGCTTTTGACTGGCTACAGGCAAAGGCAGTAAAACCCATTACTCCCTCCACCGCCGGACCAAACGCGGTATGGTAAAACCCGAAATTAGCCCCGGGGCCGCCTATCCAAGCCTTGGGATTATAGCCAAGCGCCATGGACGTACCGGTAGCTGGCAGAACCATGTCGGGATAGCCAAAAGCGCAAAAGACATCGGCTTTAGACGCCTTAGCTTTCTTGATTATGGGCGATAGATCCTTAGTTCCAGGCGGAACACTCTTAATACCGACGATTTCAATTCCATGCTTAGGGAATTCAATACCCGCTACACCGGAATACTCTATGCCGTGGAGGTCACCAATGTACATTATGTATGCTGTCTTTGCGCCCTTTTCGCCGAAAAGTTCAGCAAGGACCGGTATCTGGTACCAATCGGAAAAACTCAGGCTGATGAACACATAGGGTAGGCTCCTGAGCATATCCTTGATCTGCGTGGCGCCACCCTCGGCTGTTAACAGAATATACCCATGTTTATTGGCTATAGGGGCTTGGGCAAAGAGAAAGGCGGTGCCACAGGCAGGCCACAGAAAGTCAACCTTGTCCTGGACTATCAATTTTTCCGTCAGTCTCGTCATCGTGCCCACATCACTTTTATCATCATATATCAATAGCTCGATGGGTAATTTCTTCCCGTATTCTTTCACATAAATCCCACCCTTGGCATTGACCTCAGCAACCCATGTCTCATAGATCGGTTTGAATGCCGAATCTCCAATCACAGCCATCCAGCCTGAGAGAGGCCTTGCCATACCAACAACGATTTTGTCCTTGGCGAGTAAATTTGTGACACAAACACCAACCAGGAACACCACAGTTACCATGAAAACGAACGCCCCGAGTAAGACTTTGTTTTTCATTTTATCCCTCCTTTTCTAAACCTTCCGAAATGAGGCCAAGTCTTGTTATCATAATTATCATAAAATCTCACATCACTTCTCACCTGCTTAGGGAAACACTATCTTTACATATCTCGTCCCTCCTTTCTCTTCTATTTTGCACCTCATTCCCTTCTTCACCTCCTTTCTTAATACGACTATTGGTCTTAAACCCTCCACCTCACTCCAAAGTTCAGCGGACATCACAAAAAAGGCACCAGCCATTACTATATTTGCTAATGACCCGGTGCCCTTGTGCTTCATCTCTCAAGACCTCTGCTGCGGTAAATTGTGGTCTCTTCAATTTATGATTTGTCTATACCACTACCATCACAAAATTGTCAATACATTGAATATCTCTTTCCGATACTTTGGTATCCATACCAGATGGTACCTCATTTTCATCTCCTCGGTAAATGGAGGAGTATTCAACGACGGGTTTTTATAAACAGGTTGCACTTTCTGATCCACGGAGTTCCCTGACCCCAAGACCTCGACAATTACCCGATCAATCTTGGGCGGTCCTGTTTCAAGGCCCCATTTTTTTACGGCTCATCTCAGGAGGTTTAAAAACCCTCTTCGGGAAACCTGGAAAACGTGATATTCTGAAAGGCGATCACCACAGACTTCCTCCCGGATAAGAGAATATCTCCCTTGACCAGGAGGAAGGGCACGTCATGAAAGAGTTGAGAATTGCTGTCATTGGTGTGGGGGCAACAGGAGCGGTGCAAGCCGCCGCGCTTCTGAAACAGGACCCTGAGATCATCTGTATCGATCCCAGGCCTGGCCTGGGAGAGGCCCTGAGAGAAGCAGGGATCACCATTTCAGGAGCACTCAATTACCATGTGCCAGTGGGCAGGTTTTTTAGCCGAGTAGGAGACCTCAAGGATCTTCACCCCAATCTCATCTTTCTCTGCACCAAGACCTACCACCTCCCTCAGGTCTTGGAGGAGATAGAGGAGGTGTTCAGGCCTGGGACAAAGATTGTCAGCACCCAGAATGGTCTGGGAACTGAGGATCTGCTTGCAGAGAGATTCGGCATCGATACCGCCTTCCGCATGTCCCTGAATTTTGGAGTGTCATTGAAAGCCCCAGGTCAGGTAGAGATGAGCTTTTTTAATCCCCCCAATTACCTGGGGGGCCTCAGGAGGGGAAATAGGGCAGTGGGCCTGAAGATAGCCAGATTATTCACTGACAGCGGCTTAGACACGGAGTTCGTCGATGACATCAAGCTGCATGTATGGAGGAAGATGATTCATAAATGCACCGTGTCCTCCCTGTGTGCGGTGACGGGTAGGAGCATAAAGGAAGCCCTGGATTTCCCTGCCACTAGGGAAATCGCTGATGCCTGTTTCAAGGAGGCCATGGCAGTGGCCAAGGCCATGGGTTACGATCTGGGTGAAGGATACCTCAAGGAGTGTTATGGGTATCTGGAGAAGGTGGGGGCCCATAAGGACTCCATGTGCGCTGACATAGCCAACAGAGTGCCTACGGAGATCGATTTCCTCGGGGGGAAAGTGGTGGCATATGGGCGCGCACAAGGCGTGCCGACCCCCTTTCTCACCGCTATGACAAACTTGGTCAAGGCCATGGAAGAGGGCTATCTGCGAGAAAACGTGAAGGGGAAATAGGCGGGAGCGTTTCATAGGTGCCCCCTTTCTCTAAAATAAGATTGGATCCTTTAATCTTCTTAATAAAAATAGTGCGTGGGCTAAAATCGATGTTTAATAATTGCGCCTTCATCTGCAGAGGAGGCCAATTTTGAGTAGAGATTCAAATACCCTTTCTTAACCTTGGGCTCGGGCTTTTGCCAGTTCTTCAAGCGTCTTTCTATTTCATCATCTGAAACATGTAAGTGAATGGTACCCTTTATTACGTCGATGCTAATTTTGTCTCCATCTTCAACAATCGCTATAGGACCTCTTTCAGCAGCTTCCGGGGAAATATGGCCGACAAAGCATCCGTTGTTCGTCCCGGAGAAGCGCCCATCCGTAACGACAGCAGTTGACGTATGCAACTCCATGCCATACAAATATTTTAACGCCCTGTACATTTCGACCATTCCCGGTCCACCTTTAGGTCCCTCATACCTGATGACAACGACATCTCCAGCCTTGATTCTTCCATCTAAAATTGCCTGGTTCGCTTCCCCCTCGGAATCGAATACCACCGCGGTTCCTGTGAACTGTCTTACACTCGGATCGATGGCAGCGGGCTTGCTAATTCCCGTATTCGGTGCAAGATTCCCTCTGATCACAGCCAAGCCCCCTGAAAAATCGAAAGGTTGATCAATTGTTTTGATGACTTCATTATCTTCAGGAAATTGATACCGATAGCCATCTATATTCTCCTTCATGGTCTTTCCAGTGCATGTCATCACATCCATATGAAGTATCGTTTGAAGCCTTTCCATTACGCGGGGGATGCCACCGGCCCTCCAAAGATCCTCCATGTCCCAGTGAGCCGCTGGATAGACTTTTGCAATAGTAGGCGTGTTTTTACTGAATTCATCAAAAGCATCCATAATGTTGATATCTGCTTCGGCTTCATAGGCTAATGCGCATAAATGAAGAACGGCATTGGTTGAACCCCCAATGGCTAAGCAGACTTTAACTGCATTCTCTAAAGATTTCGTACTGATTATGTCTCTGGCAGTCATACTCTGTTTGACCAGACTGCATACAGCTTCTCCTGATTGTTCGGCTAATCTCAACCTATCCGCATAAACAGCAGGTATGGCTGCACCGCCTGTAAGACTCATGCCCATGGCCTCCGTCAGACAGCACATTGTGTTGGCTGTACCCATAAAAGAACAAGAACCGCATGTAGGACACGAGAGATCTTCAACCGTTTTATATTCTTCCAATGAAATCTTACCGGTTTTATACATTCCCAATGCCTCTGAAACAGATGTTGCGTCAGATTTACGACCACCAAATGCAACTCCCCCCAGCATCGGACCGGCGTTTACCAGGATGGCCGGTATATCGAGTCTTGCCGCTGCCATTAACATTCCGGGCACGATTTTGTCACAGGAAGCCAATAATATAATCCCATCCAGTGGGTTAGCCTCTGCCATGATTTCAACAGAATCGCATATGACTTCTCTCGAAGGCAATACATAATTAAAGTCTTCTTTTGCAATGGCATCGCATAATCCAATGACACCAAATTCGTATACAGTTCCTCCGGCACGGTGAATTCCCTTTTTGACCTGTTCACTGATTTGATTAAAGTTAAAATGGCCCGGTATCAATGTATTCCATGAGTTCGCAATGCCGATGGCAGGTCTTTGGGTTGTCAAATCATCATCCGAGTATCCCATCGCCTTAAGAACGTTTCGTATATCTGCATTTTCCAAACCACACAATGATTTCGTACTCCTCATTCTATAATGATCTTGCATGTAAGTTCCTCCCTCTCTTAGAATTGAATAGTGATTGAGCCTTTTGATAAATTTCCGGTGGCCTGTAAGTTTAACAGTAGATCCGAAGCAGTTGCTTCTCGCCCCATAGACGGTTGGTCTCGACACCTCGAATTCTGTGTGCCTCCCGTATACGGGCAATGATTCGGTGGAGCTGATCAGAAAGGATTAATTTGGGGATATGCAGTATCTTTGCCGCCGCTTTTTGGGCAATTCGTTGGCAGAAAACAAGCGTCACCTATTCAAAGCAATAGATTACCCCCCCGTCCTCCTAATTTTCTTAGGAGGACTGTGAGGGGTAACCTTACTCTTACTCAATGAGCATGAAGGTTAGCGTGCCATGTTCTATCGTTGATCCCAAGGCGGCATCCATTTGAGCTCATATACCTTAGGCAAAACCGGCAGCCGTTTCCCTTCCCACCACTGGAGGGCAAGGCACGGGGTAAGGCACAATCCCTTCTTGTTGAATTTGAGATCGCCCATGGGCGTCCCTTTCGCTATGAATTTACCACTGAAAAAGACATCCCTGACCTTTGCCGAGTCAATGGATCCAGCCTTCTCGATTGCCTGGGCGAGGACCCAGGGATTGGAGTAATAGAGCCCTATGCTGACAGAGTCCCGGCCCTCGTGATCGTCTCTATACCTCTTTCCAATCTCCTCTGCCCCTGGATAGGGTAAAGTCTCTGCCCAGAATCCGTCGTGTATAATATAATCGGCGTCTTTGCCAAGGGCCTGGTAAAACTCGCCGGGCCAGAATCCCTTCCATCCATGCATATACTTCAAATTCAACTGATTCTGTTTTATCTGGCGTATCAGGGTGATACTGTCAGTTGGAAAACCCAGCCACAATAGGGCGTCACAGTTCTTAGCCTTCGCTTTCAGAATAGAAGACGAAAAATCCTTCGTCCCAGGCATATATGCCTCATCTACAGCAATGTTGTAACCCATGTTCTTTGCATGCGCCTTAAATCCGGCTGCAAACCCCTGGCCATCAGGATTGTCCTCCATCATGAGCCAGGTTCTCTGCGGCCTCTCGGCTTGAGGTTGCAACTCCCAAACGTCAAATGCAGACCTTGACGCGCTGACAGTGGAGAAGAAAAAGTCCGAAACCCACTTGAAATTCTGCTCCTCAATCTGATCCAGCCAGCTACAGGCAATGGAGAAAAACACCTTGTACTTTTCGCAGACGGTTCCAGCCGCAATATTTATCGGAGTAATGTTGGAGCTGAGAGCCAAATCTATCTTCTGCAGCTTTATGAGGGTTTCCATGGCTGCCGCCCCATCAGCAGGCATACTCTTATCATCCGCGAAGATAAGTTTTATGGGGAGCTTTTTGCCCAACTCCTTGACGTAGACACCGCCTTTCTTGTTGATATCGGCCACCGCCTGCTCATATGCCCATTTCTGATCCGAACCGGTCATGACATTATAGCCGGTCATGGAATTGATCGCCCCCACGCGGATCTCCTTCTTTTCCGCGGCGGAAACCCCGCTCAAGGGTATCAGGCATACCGCCAGGAGAAGAGAAAACAACACCAACCATCGGAAAAAATGTTTTTTCGCCATTTTAATCCTCCTTTTTTGAATTAGGTTTATGTTTTACGGCAGCCAGCACCCCCTCCCGGCTGCCACCCAGCCCGCGTGTCTTCAGCATATGATCCCGTACAGCACAATAAGAGTACCATCGATGGACGTCGATATCAAAGTCCAGCCCATTTCCTATCCGCGAGATAGTATCCTGTCCTTCAGCCCGACGAGGCCCGTCGGCATGAACTTCATCACAAAGATGATAAGAGCTCCTGACAATATCGGATGCGTCTGCGCCATATAAACAGTTCCCAAGGAAAAAAGCGCAGTTATGAAAAAAGCGCCTATGATAGGACCTGTAATCGTCCCATTCCCCCCTAATACGCATATGAGGATAGGATAGAAGAGCCAGTTAAGGTTCAATACGGAATCAGGGTTGATATGAAAAAGGTACCAGGCATACAGGCTGCCGCAAATCCCCGCGAGAAAAGCCCCGACGGCAAAAGCAAAGATCTTGTACTTCAGGACATGGATTCCATGTGCCGCGGCTGAGATTTCGTCTTCTCTGATGGCCCTCAGGGCCAGACCAGCCCTGGACTTTATCAGGAAATATACCACGGCAGTCGCAAAGAGGGCAAGAAAGAGGCCAGTCCAGTAGTAGGGCTTCATGGATTCAAAGACAGTGGAGGGGAGATGCAGGCCATCTGCTCCTCTCGTAAAGGCGCCTCCCTTTAAAAACAGCACTTGGATAATGAATTGCACTCCGAGGGTACCGAGAGCAAAGTAATCACCCCGGAGCCTGGATAACAGCGGTATTCCAATTATGACAGCCAAAATTACTGGAACGAGCCCGCTGAGGACCATGACAACCGGATCGAAGTAATAACCTGTTTTTGTTACATCATGGAGCCAGATCAGGGCGGTTGTGTAAGCCCCAAGGCCAAAGAATGCATTCTGGCAAAGGCTGATCTGCCCGGTATATCCCGCTACAAAGTTCCATCCCTGGGCGATGACAATATGGCAAAAGGAAAGGAACAGGTAATAGGCAAAGTAGGAAGTGTCGACATTGAGAAAAAACGGCACTCCGGCAAAAGCTATTGTAACCAGAGCAGAAATAATGATAGATCTTCTCTCTCTCATGTTTTACGCCGTTTGAACTGACCGGACAAAGAGGCCCTCGGGCTTTAACATCAACATTATCAGAAATACCGCATATGATACGGCATCGGCCCATCCAGCGCCGATAAAAAAGGACGCCCAGCTCTCAAGGAGCCCTAAGATAATCCCTCCTAACAGGGCGCCAAACACGTTGCCCATGCCCCCAAAGGCCAACGCGATCAAGGCCTTTATGGCGAAGATAAAACCATACATAGGATCAAAGGAATAGATCGTTGCCAGGCCGACTCCTGCTATTCCCGCAAGTCCGATGCCGATAGAGAATGCTACAACATTGACCCAATGAGGATTGATCCCCATCAGGGTGGCGGATTCCATATCCTCTGAGGCAGCCCTCACGGCCATTCCAATAAGGGTCTTCTTGAGAAAGAGGAGGACGCCCGAAGCCGAGAGAACGGCCATCAATAATGCTATAAGCCGGGTAAAGGGAATAATTATCCCTATGGGCCTGAATACAAAGGAAGAGTATGTTGTCAATATTGACCTGGGATTAGCCGTCCAGACAACCGTCATGAGATTCTCCACAAGAAACATCAGTCCGATGGCGATCAAAAGGGAGATGTTCTTATCCTCTAAAGCGGCAGCCTCTTTGAAAAGACTAGAATAAAAACCACTCCCGAGCAGCAGGGATAGTGGAACGACAAAGATGAGAGATAGATACGGATCAACGCCGAGTAGTGTGAATAACCAGTAAGATATATAAGCGAAAAAAACAATCATTGCTCCCTGTGCGAGGAAAATGATCCGCATGGTTCCGAAGATCAGGCTGAGGCCGATAGCGGCTATCCCGTACATGGTTCCGAAAAGAATACCGTTGACAAAGAGCTGAGTAATGAGTCCAAAAGTGAGATATTCTAGCATTAGCGTTTACTCCAGCGTTCCCCTATGTAGGCCTTCTGAACTTCCGGATCAGCCAGGAGTTCATCCCCTCCGCCACTTATGGCAATCTTCCCGGTCTTCAGGACATAGGCCTGGTAGGCAATCTTTAAGGCCTGATGAATGTTCTGTTCCACAAGTAGTATAGTCACCTTCTGTTTGTTCAGGGCATAAATGAGTTCAAATATCGTCTTCACAAAAATGGGACTAAGCCCGAGAGAAGGCTCATCAAGCATAAGAATGTCCGGGTGGGCCATTATGGCCCTGGCAATAGCCAGCATCTGCCGTTCGCCTCCGCTCAATGAACCGGCTTTCTGCCCTTTTCGAGCTTTCAGCACAGGGAAAAGACTAAAAGCGCGTTCCAAGGACTCAGCGAAAAGGGGACGGGCCCTTGAGGGATAGGCGCCAAGTTTCAGATTCTCCAGAACCGTAAGGTTAGAAAACAGGCGCCGCCCCTCGGGCACATGGGAGATGCCTATGTCCACCACCTCCTGGGGCTTAAGCCTAGTCAGAGATTTTCCCGAAAACAGTATCTCCCCTCTTTTGGCATGGATTATTCCCGAAATCGTCTTCAGGAGAGTCGTCTTTCCGGCACCGTTGGCTCCCACAAGCGCAACGATAGTCCCCTCCTCCACATGAATTGATACATCCCAGATGACCTGAACATCACCGTACAGGACATCCACTCCCTTAACTTCAAGCAGGTGATTCCCCAAGGTAGGCCTCTATAACTTTAGGGTTATTCGCTACCTCCTCCGGTTCCCCATCGGCAATCTTCAGACCGTAATCCAGTACCACTACGCGATCACAAAAATCAAGGACGGCGTCCACCTTGTGCTCGATCCACAAGATAGAGACCTCTCTCTCATCTCTTGCCCGCTTGACCACCTGAAGTAATTTATGGATCTCAAAAGGAGTAAGACCGGCCATGGGTTCATCCAGCAGTGTAACCACCGGCACTGAAGCCAAGGCCATCGCCACCTCCAGAAGACGCCGGTCTGAGAGGGTTATATGCGCTGCCAATATATCTTTCTTTTGGGACAACTCAACAAGATCCAGGGCTTCTAATGCCCTTTTCCGAGCCTCCGTACCCTGGCGCTTTCGACCATATACAGAACCGACCATTACATTTTCCAATACTGTCATCTTCAGGAAGGCCTTCACAAGCTGAAAGGTCCTTGAGATTCCCATGTGGCATATTTTGTGGGGAGCGAAACCGGTAATTTTCTGCCCCCGCAGGTAGACATCACCACGATCTGGTTTGCAGATCGAGGTAATGACATTGAACAATGTTGTTTTGCCCGCACCATTAGGGCCGATAAGCCCCACGATTTCGTCCTGCTCCAGGCTCAGGTCTACGTCTACCAGGACCTGCAGCCCACCAAAGCTTTTGCAAATCCTCTCCAACCTAAGCACAGCGCTATCCTTATCCATTTCTTCAGTCCTTGCCCTGCACTATCAAGGTATCAAGGTGGTTTATGTCAAATATCCTTGAATTTCTTGGGGGAATAGACCAAATGAGCCTTTTCGTGCTTTCCATATGACGAGGAATCAAAAGGAGGAGGGCCCAAAGTGCTCCTATAGATTACCCTCCAGCCATTAATGGGAGTATATGGACAATATCACCTTCATTCAAGGCTGTCTCTCCATCCGCAGTGCTGCCATTAAGAAGAACTATTATGCGTATTTCTTTTGGTAGATTTAATTTCTCCAATACCCGACCTATAGTTGTTTTTTCCGGCACATCCCATTCTTCATCTTGGGCGAACTTATCAGGGGCAGGCAAGTAATAACGGAGGTAGGCATAGGTCTTCACTCGTATAATCATTTTCAACTTTGACTTCGGATCTAAAAGCTAAGCGAATGGTCGTAAGTGATTACTTACAGGCCAAAATTGCTCTTTTCACCAAAGTCTTGCCGATTTGAACTATGTATCGGTTATGTTCCAACGGTTTCGCGTCAGACATTGCAGAAATGCCCACGACTTCAGCAGTCGTTTCATCTATTGCTTTTTCTACTATAGTCTCCTCAGCCCTAACCGCTCGGTAAGGTTTGACAAAAACTGCATTGAGACATATTCGAGCAGCACTAACCTTGCCCGCTGAATTTGTTATCACCGCCGCACAATTGACAATGGGAAAGTCTATTGATTTTCTGATGGCAAATTTAAGGAAAGCACTCCTTGTGCCATTCGATGGTTCTGGAACATGAATCTCCGTTACAATCTCGTCCGCATCCAAAACAGTTGTCTTGAGTACATCCACTTGGAAAAAATCCTCGGTGTTTATCATTCGCTGCGAGGTTATTATTTTAGCATTCAGGGCTATCAAGGCTGGTGCCGTGTCACTTGGGTGAACTGCATAGCAGCCCCCTTCCACACTACCCCCAAATATGGAATGGTATCTGTTGTCCCCATCAATTGCGTAGCATCTCCCGCCCCCTTTTCTGAGGCAAGGGAACCTATTATGAGGATTTCTATAGTACCAGCACCTTATATCCTGACAGATATTGCCGCCAATGGTACCCATTTCCCTAAGATGTGGAGATCCTGTCCTATTGGCCGCTTGTGCCAATGCCGTATACTTGCTTTTGATCATTGGCTCCCTTCCGATGTCTTCGAGCCTGGTCAAGGCTCCAATCCTCAACATCCCCCTTTCCTTTTTAATAAAATCAAGACCCGGAATAGTCTTTATATCTATGATGGCCTCGGGATATCTGGGGAGTATCTCATCTTTCATCTTGCCTAAGAGATCTGTTCCGCCGGCGATGATATTCGCCCTATTCCCATACCTTCTGAGGGCTAAAACTGCTTCCTCAATTGTCCGGGCACTGATATGGGTGAACCTTCTCATTCTAGTCCTCCCTAAGCTTTACCGAGGGCTTTCAGGACCTTATCAGGCGTAATCGGGAAATCATGGATCCAAACGCCTATTGCATTATAAACCGCGGGTCCGATGAGTGCTGGAACAACCGTGGCTACATCTTCGCCAATTCCAACTACGCCATAAGGACCATAACCCATACCCGTTTCGACAAGAATGGTTTCGATGGATCCAATATCAAGGATAGTAGATATTTTGTAATCGAGAAGATTGCCATTAAGCATAACACCCGTTACAGGGTCATGAATAACTTCCTCGCTCCTCCCTCTACCCACTGCCATATAGGTGCCACCGTATTGCTGCCCTTCACAACTTTCCCAGCTTATCACTTTTCCCACATCATTTACGTTCACTACCTTAATTATTTCGATCTCCCCTGTCTCAATATCCACCTCTACTTCCATGAAATGAGCCTGTCTGCAGAGACGGAGTCGTGTGCTTGAGTAAGCCCCCTGTTGGACTTGCCATCCGTAAGCAAAGAGTGGTTCTGTGAAATTACTCCTCTGAGCTCCTCTCCCCATTTCAGGTTGGTAAGACATTGGTCCCTCTACCCCGGAAGGTCCAACAAATTCTGCAATGGTCATCCGAATGGATGGGTCTCTCTTAACATAGATGACGCTATCTTTAATATCTAAATCCTCAGGTTTCATACCTGGAAATGCGGGTGGGAAGCTGCCTCTTGAGGTCGCTCCACGAGGCCTTGTGGCCACCTCGAGAATCTTTTGCTTGAGAAGCCTGGCTGCATTTCTAATAGCAAACCCATTCACAGACATATTGGTTGACGAATCAGGAGTCATCGGGATGAAACCTGGATCAATCTGTGGCCTATAATAAACGTCTTCAATTCGCATCCCCAGTTCATCGGCCGCGATTTGGCAATAAGATGTCTCTGCATTGACACCGTTGTCGCATCGCATCCCTAAAATGGTTGCCGTACCATCGGTCCGCTCTATACGTATAGCAATTTCACTTGATCCCGCTGAGTCATCCCATTCATGTGTCCAAGTAAAACCCAATCCATGCATCCTGCCGTTCGGAAGTTTTTCCGTGCCTGGGGGATGCCGCTTCTTATCCCATCCTATTGCTGCTTTTCCCTTTTCAATGCATTCCCTTAGACTATCTCTCACCTGGAATCCCATCTCAGCCTTGCGTTGATTGAGCCATGTCATGTCATATCCGTCTGCACCATCATTCTTTAGAGCAACCTCTATTGGATCAAGCCCCAGTGCATCTGCGACATGGTCAAAAACTAAAGTTAGGCTGAGACAATTCGGATTTTGTTCACAACGCGTGGGTACATTAATTCCTTTATTTATCTGTACAGCTTCTAGCTTTCCATAGACATGAGGGATCTTCGTATTTTCTAATAAGTGGTGAACGATACCAAAAACAGGAAACCATTGATTGGATAATACAGCTCTCTCCTTCACGGCGGTGATTGTTCCGTCCTTCTTAGCTCCCACCTTAAAATAATACACCCCTTCATCCATTTCGCCGCCGTAGAAATCCTCCCTTCGATTAAATATCCATTTGACAGGTCTCCCTGTCCTCTTGGCGAGGAGTGCAGCACAATAATGACCACCCATGTTCCAAGGAACTTGACTCCATCCCCCAAAGCTTGCGCCCTGATAAGGACAATGAACCTGGATTTTATTCATAGGAATACCGCCAAACCAGGAAGCCAAGACTCGTTTGCTAATATGGGGGCGTTGTTGTTTTACCCAAATCTCTGGGTATTCCCCATTCCACCTGAAAACACCGCAGGGTCGCTCAGGTCCAATCCAAGTATGAAGCCACCGCTTAACCTTGAATTCAATGATTTGATCCGCCTCTGCAAAACCCTGCTCAACATCACCATGCTGTTCCACATCGAGGAAACCCTCATTGTAATAGTTGCCATTGGAATACATCTCAGGGTTTGCCAAAGGAGCATCCTGTTTTAAAGCCTCCTCTGCATCAAGGACGAAAGGGCGCTCCTCCCATTCTACCCCAATTAGCCTCAGGGCTTCATCGGCAATACCCTCTGTATCACCGGCCACCACAGCTCCCACTTCTTCCCCTTGAAAGTAAGCTACCTTGGGCAATATAGGTATTGCATTGGGTACATGACCACCTAAATCCGCTAAGTCGGGTAGCTCTGGATCGTCATATCTAAGGATCGCTCTTACACCTGGTAATGCCTCTGCCATACTTGTATCCATGCTCTTTATTTTGGCGTGAGCGTAAGGAGATGTAAGAAACTTGGCGTAAAGCATCCCCGGAAGCTGGATATCTATTGTATACACCGCACGCCCACTTGCCTTCTCGTATCCATCTAAACGGCAAACTCCCCGTCTTCCTATATAGCCGTAGTCTTCCAAAGGGTATTTGTCAGCCTTCAGGTTATCCAATAGTTCTAAGATTTTTTGTATTTCATCCTTAACCATCTTACCTAATCCCCGTAGAATTTATCACTATCTCTATTTCAATCACTTTCTTATGATAGGGAAGACATGCGCAACACCCATGAGGGCATTGATACAGACTTTTCGATTATATATACAGCTCTACGCCTTACCTAATGCCTTAAGAACTTTGTCTGGAGTGAGGGGACCATCATCGACCCATTTGCCTATTGCATTGTAAACGGCACTCTCCAAAAGATAGGATGTAACCGTTCCTATATCTTCACCAACCCCAACGGATCCATAAGGACCATAACCCATGCCCGTTTCCACAATGATCGTTTCGATAGATCCTACATCCCCCATGGTACTGAATTTGTAATCAATGAGATTGCCATTGAGAAGAACCCCCGTAGGTTTGTCCCAAATATATTCTTCACTCCGGTTCCTCCCTATGCCCATATAAGTTCCCCCATATTGTTGTCCTTCCACTGCCTCAGGTGATATTGCTTTACCTACGTCGTTGACATTAACTACCTTTGTCACTTCTATCTCGCCCGTCTCCGGATCGACCTCTATCTCACAGAAATGAGCTTGCCTGCATAGGTGGTGTCGACCGGGCTCTACTCCTAATCTACCTTGACGATGCCAGGCCCAGACAAAAATGGGTTCATGGGTTGTGTTTTGTATTGCTGCATATTCCCTTGGCAAGATTACACTTCCCTTTACGTCTTTAACAACTTCCGCTACACTTTTCTTGTTTGAAGGATCAACCTTGGCGTAGATGACGCTCTCTTTGATATCTAAATCCTCAGGTTTCATGCCTGGAAAAGCAGGTGGAATATCGCTCTCGATTAAATGAACAGTGCTTGTTGCTAATTCGAGGAGTTTCTTCTTCGCCAACTTTGCAACTTTCTTCATCACATACCCATTCGTTGTCAGATTACAAGAGCCATCCGGTGTCATGAGCGGCAAATAAACATCATCTTGTTGCCTGAAAAAAACATCTTCGATGCGCATCCCCAGTTCTTCGGCAACGATCTGACAATAAGTCGTTTCCGCATTAACTCCTATATCCGATCGCAATGCTATAATACTAACCGTCCCATCTGGCTGAATCAGTAAACCGGCCACACCCGCTCCTCGGGTACTATCCCATTCGTGAGTCCAGACAAAACCCATCCCATGCATCCGACCATTGGGAAGTCTCTTGGAACCGGGGGGATGCCACTTCTCATCCCAACCAATGGCCTTTTTGCCTGCTTCGATACATTCCCTGAGGCTATCTCTGACCGGAAATCCATGACTTCGCTTGAATTCCGCCAGGTATTCCATATCCTCACCTTCAGTACCATCATTTTTTAGAGCGACTTCTGTGGGATCCATTTTCAATTCAGCAGCGACATGGTTAAATACGTGCGAAAAACAAAAGCTGGGTGGTGCTTGTTCACATCTTATAGCCATGGTAGGGCCTCTGTTTACTTGAGCTAAGAGTGTCTCTGAATATATGTGAGGGATGCTTGTATTTTCCAGAAAATGGAGTGCAGCCTCAAAGGAACAGTTTGCATACACAGTTTTTAGTTTCACTGCAGTGATCGTCCCGTCCCTTTTGGCACCCACTTTGAAATCAGTGGTCATAACATCCATCTGACCGAAGGTAAAATCGTCCCTTCTGTTAAATACCCACTTCACAGGTCTTCCGGTTCGCTTGGCCAAGATCGCACTCACGCACTGCGGGATCATACTGTAGTCGATCCAGTTCCATCCACCAAACATGGCCCCATTATAAGGGGAATTGATCTTGACCTGATTCATCGGGATATCGAACCATTGATGCATGGTCCATTTATGTTCATAGGGATGTTGATGATGGAGCCATACCTCCACACATTCGCCTTCCCACCTCGTGATACCACTCTGCATTTCCGCATCGGCACAGCCGTGATAACGTCTTCGGGCTTTAAATTCGATGATCTTATCAGCTTCCTTGAAACCCTTTTCAATATCCCCGAACCTTAAGACCGGAGCAAATCCAAAAGACACTGGTAATTTGTTACTTCCCGCTCCCTCCCCTTGTGTGGCCGATAGGTCAGCGGAGATGGTTCCTTTTGGGGCTGGGATCCACTCAGGTCGTGCAAGAGGAGCTCCCGATTCTAAAGCGTCTTCCGGTTCAAGGACGAAAGGGCGTTCTTCCCATTCTACTTCGATCAGCCTCAATGCTTCATTCGCGATATCCTCTGTATCAGCGGCCACAACAGCCCCTACTTGTTGGCCTTGGAAATAGGCATATCCGGAAAGAATCTCCTCCTCCCCGCCGTATGTACTGATAACCTTTTTCCCTCTTATTTCTGGGTCGTCGTAACGGAGGACAGCTCTTACACCTGGAAGGGCTTCGGCCTTGCTTGTGTTCATTCCCTTGATTCTTGCGCTGGCATAAGGCGAAGTAAGAAATGTTGCATAAAGCATTCCTGGAAGCTGAACATCTCTTGTGTAAATAGCTTTACCACTCGCTTTTCTGTAACCGTCTATACGCCGGATTCCTCGCTTTCCCACCAAATTAAAGGTTTCCGGTATATATTTATCATGTTCCATTGGGTTGTTGGGCATTTCCTTAAGTTCTTGACCCATTTTTACTTTACCTCCACCAAGTCCTGGAGCTTCTTAGCCGCTTCCAATATCGCTTTGGGATGCTGTGGATATGTGCCGCACCGGCAAAGATTCCCCGCTAGGGCTTCCCGCACTTCCCCTTCCGTTGGATGGGGGTTCTTATCCAGAAGCGCCTTTGCTGCGACGACAAAACCCGGCGTGCAATACCCACACTGCATACAATGGTGTTTGACATATTCCTCGATCAGAGGATGATTAGCCGCTGCAATGCCCTCTACGGTTTCTATCTGTTTACCGTCGCACTCGATGGCCAGAGTCATGCACGAAAGAATAGCCCTACCGTTCATGATGACGGTACACGATCCACACGCACCGTGATCACACATCAACTTGGTTCCGGTTAACCCAAGCTGATCGTGGATCAGGTAATAAAGCGTCCATTCTGGCTCAACCCGGATCTTATATTTCTGTGCATTGATGGTAAGTTTTATCATCCCCTCTGGTTCAGGTAGCAATTCTGTCTTGTGGTCGGTGATGATGTGGGATTTTATTGCCTCAAAGGAATCAAAAGTGTTTGAACAGTAGGGGCATGAATATCTCGTTAATCCATTTCGCGTTTCATTCATTTTGAATGCTCCTTGAAGGATGTTTGACGGGGTCAGAAGACTTTTGCCCCAATCGTAACGATACGAACTGCATCATAATCCTTGGGTGCCTTTGAGACTCCTCAAAAAAATCGATTGCTCGATGCGGTTTTCATAGTCTTTCCTAAAATAGTTCAGGGTATCCAATACAGGAACGGGGGCCGCCTGTCCTAGCCCACACAATGAGGAAAGCATCATAACGTTAGATAAATTCTCCATAACTTCAATATCTTCTTTTACCCCTTCGCCCTTCGCCAGCCTCTCCAAGATTTCCACCATTGCTTCCGTGCCTTCACGGCAGGGGGTACATTTACCGCAGGATTCTTCAGCCAAAAACTCCATGTTCCGATACATCACATCAATAACATCTCTGCTTTCATCGTATACAGTGATACCTCCTGAACCCAGAACAGTCTCATAAGATAAAGGAGTATCGACGATGGGCTGAGGGATAATTCTTCCCGTCGCACCCCCCACCTGCACAATCTTAATCTTTTTGGCCGAAGCCAATCCGATAACCACTTCCCCAAGCTTACTCCCAAGCTCTACTTCATAAACACCGGGTTTCTCTACATCTCCGCTCACCGAGAACACCTTGGTCCCCTTGCTTTGTTCTGTCCCCATTTTCTTGAACCACTGGCTGCCGTTCAAAATGATTGGCGGAATGTTCATCAGGGTTTCTACATTATTGATAACCGTTGGTCTTCCCCAAAGCCCTTTGCTGGGTGGAAATGGAGGCTTATACCGGGCTTCCCCCCTCATTCCCTCAATGGAATTCATAAGTCCCGACTCCTCACCGCACATATAAACGCCGGCACCCTCACAGAGATCAATCTCTAGATCTTCCAAAAAGCCTTTCTCTTTCGCCTGGCTCATAGCATTACGGAGCAAATTAAAAAGATAGTGGTACTCGGCACGGAGATAGATATAAGCCCTCTTCGCCCCGATGGCAAGACCAGCAATGGCTATAGCTTCGATAAGGGTGAATGGGTCATGTTCCAAAATAACCCTATCTTTAAATGTTCCAACTTCACCTTCATCTGCGTTGCAAATAAGGAACTTCTCATCATCTGGATTTTCCCTCGCAAGTTTCCATTTCAGTCCACATGGAAACCCTGCCCCACCCCGACCCAATAGGCTTGAAGCCGTTACTTCCTCTATTATCTTCTCTGGCGTCATCTCCTTTTTTGCCTTTTCCAAAGTCATGAAGCCGTCTTTGTTCAAATATGAAGTAATATTCATGGGATCAATGACCCCGCAATTTTTTAAAACGACCCGTTTTTGCACTGCCATTCTCCCGTAGTAGGGTATTATCGATACGACTTCAGAATCTTCGAAATCTTCCTTGAAGTCAGGTTCCCATGGACATCATGATTCACCAGCATCGCTGGAGCCCTATCACAAGCACCGATACAGTTCGTCAGTTCAAAGGAAAATCTCCCGTCAGGAGTCATTTCACCAGGTTTTATACCGATCTCTTTTTCTACGCCCTCAATCACCATTTGAGAACCCTTCAGGTAACATGGAACACTTCTGCAAACTCTGATCACATTCCTTCCAAGTGGCTCACTTGAAAGAAACGAATAGAAGGTAGCTACCCCATATACATCGCTTATGGAGATATTCAGAGACTTAGCAGTTTCAGCCATGAAATTCTGCGACACATAACCAAGATTTTCTTGAGCCTCCTTCAACATCACGAGGAGGTCTCCACGCCTTACATTCTGGGGTGGAGGTTGTGGTGAAATCCCATTCACGCTTCTCCCCTTCACTTCCTCGCTCGCTTGATTGGGCTTGCTTAAGGCACCTGTTGGGCAATACTCAATACAAATCCCACAGTCACGACAAATCTCTTTATTGAGAGGAACATCAAAATCCACTATGATTTTCGAGTTGAAACCTCGATAGGCGGCACCAAACACATCCTTCTTGGCTAAATCACTACAGGCCCTGATACATCTGTAACACAGGATGCATTTTGATAAATCCCTTCGAACATAGGGACTAATATCCTCTATGGGGTAATGACGGGGCTTCCTCACCTTAAATCTCGGAGGGCCAACTTCCAAGTCTGAGGCGACCTTGTGCAGGTCACACTGCTCTGTTCTCATATCTGTGACACAAGGACCCGTGTGACCCGCCAGCAAAAGCTCTATGGTTGCTTTCCGCGCCGTGATTACCTTAGCGGAACGGGTATAGATAACCATTCCTTCAGCGATTGGTGTATGACACGATCCGACCAGTCGATTCGATCCCTCCAACTCAACAACACAGACCCGACAGGCCCCGGACGGGATAAAATCACGACTGTGACAGAGGGTGGGAATATTTATACCGGCTTTCTCTGCGGCTTCAAGGATCGTCATCCCCCTCTCGCTTTTCAGTTCAATATTGTCTATGCGTACTTTTACGTCAGCCGTCTTCTTCACTACCAATCCCGTTTCCTTCATCGTATGGTCTATGGATTTCCTTTTACTACCACCTCTCCATGCCCATCTTGGAATATGACTCCATCCTAGATTCCTCCTGTCCCCATTGACTGAAAGAGTACCCTCGGCATGTACTACTGTGGTACGCCCGGACTCAGACCTTTGCTTCTCAGATGAGGGCTCATCGCTATCCTCACATAGAAAGTTGTTGAAGCGTGAACCCGCTCCTTTCTAGGGGTTAACACCATATATTCTATTCCTATCCCATGTCAACATCAGTTACCTTGCTCCACAGGGTAACGTCAAAGTCCAGGGTATGGGCATCTTTTTTTTCAGTATGCCCTATAACGCGAGGCTTCATTGGGTCGTTTCAAAATGGTTTCGTGCACCATAAGCCTTAGAATAATAGGCTCCATCTATAGAAACCATTTTGAAACACCCATTAGTCTGAACCATGTGAGGGCATACTGAAAAAAAAGATACCCATACCCACAAATGAGCCAAAGAATCACTATGGTAGG
>Ga0209427_10001855_pt1 | contig 24647 bp, 22 predicted proteins | sample DeeMarSWOR136_30_FD_187465 | JGI IMG/M metagenome (GOLD analysis project Ga0209427, IMG submission 187465) | Marine sediment microbial communities from White Oak River estuary, North Carolina - WOR-1-36_30 (SPAdes) (version 2) | ecosystem: Environmental > Aquatic > Marine > Intertidal zone >...
AGGATGCACCCTTGCCTCCACCATATCGCCCACATCCCTCGCCACGGCAAGGAGTTTCAGACAGTAGCCGAACTCGTCCGCAAAGCGGATATCTTCCGGTGTCAACATGTCTATTCCTTCTCTGTAGATGCTTTCAAAGGATACCGGGGCCCCGAATGCGACAGATATAAGGATCGCGAGCTTATGGGCGGCATCGGTGCCGTTCACATCAAGGTCAGGCGGGTCTTCGGCATAGCCCAGCGCGATCGCCTCCTTAACTGCCTTGTCATAATCCAGGCCGTCCTGTGCCATCCGGGTCAGGATGTAGTTAGAGGTGCCGTTCAGTATGCCCATTATTGTCTTGATATTATTGGCTGCAAGGCCTTCCCTGAGGGCGCGTATGACAGGGATGCCTCCTCCCACACTGGCTTCAAAGGCAAGGCTCGCGCCTTTCTCCTCTGCGGCCTGATAGATCTCGCTCCCATGCTTTGCCAGGAGCGCCTTATTGGCTGTGACAACATGCTTTCCCTTTTTAATAGCACCGAGGATATATTCCTTTGCCTTTTCAGTGCCGCCGATCAGTTCCACAACGATGTCAATCTCAGGGTCATTAATGATCTTGCCGGCATCCGTAGTCAGGATGCCCGGTTCCAGCGTAATACCCCTGTCGGACTCCAGATCAAGATCGGCGATCCTCTTCACGTTGATATCAGCGCCAACCATGCTGCTGATCTTCTCCCGGTTGTTAAATAGGATCTCCACCGTGCCGGACCCAACGGTACCGAATCCGATTATACCCACATTGATCTGTTTCATGATATCCTCTTAAACCTGTTAAATTATATGTTTTATTCCTCTAATCGCCTGTCTGGTCCGGTGAGTGTTCTCCACGAGAGCGAACCTCACATACTCGTCACCGTATTCACCGAATCCCATGCCCGGCGAAACCGCGACCTTGGCGGTCTTGATAAGCATCTTGGCGAATTCCACAGAACCCATTTTCCTGTACTGTTCAGGTATCCTTGCCCATACAAACATGGTGGCCTTAGGTTTTTCTATGTGCCAGCCTATCCGGTCTAGGCCGTCAATAAGCACGTCTCTTCTTTGCCTGTAGGTTTCGGCTATCTCCTGAACGCAATCGTAAGGCCCGTTAAGGGCGATGATGGACGCTATCTGTATGGGCTGAAACATCCCATAGTCCAGATAGCTCTTTATCCTCTTCAGTGCCGCGATCATATCCCTGTTGCCGACGCAGAACCCGACCCTCCACCCGGGCATGGAGTAGCTTTTTGATAGGCTGTAAAACTCGACGCCGATCTTCTTGGCGCCGGGGACCTGCAACAAGCTTGGCGGTTCATAGCCGTCAAACACGATATCCGCGTAGGCGAAATCATGCACGACCATGATATCGCGTTCCCGGCAGAACTTGACGATCTTTTCAAAGAACTTCAGATCCACTACCGTAGTCGTGGGATTGTGGGGATAGGAGATAATCAGCATCTTGGGATTAGGCAGTGTCTGTTTGCTTGCCGTAATAAGGTCCTCGATAAAATCCCTGTCAGGACCAATTGGGATGCTTCTAATGTCTCCTCCCGCTATTATGACCGAGAAGGGGTGGATGGCATAGGTCGGGTTTGGAACAAACACGACATCGCCGGAACCGATGGTTGCCAGGATAAGGTGGGACAGCCCTTCCTTTACACCCATTGTGGCAATGGCCTCCTGATCGGGATCTATATCCACGTCAAAACGTCTTTTATACCAGTCAGATATGGCAAGCCTCAATTTTGGGATCCCGGCCGAGGCCGAGTACCTGTGGTTACGCCCGTTCTTTGAGGCCTCTATCAACTTTTTCACGATATGTTTTGGTGTGGGGATGTCGGGGTTGCCCATGCCCATATCGATAATATCATCACCCTTCTGCCGCAGCTCCTTCTTGAGCGCATCAACCGTGGCTAAGACGTATGGAGGCAGCCTGTTTATTCTCCTGAATTGATACATCTCCTGTGTCTCCGTATTAAATCGTTATTAATCCGCAAAAATCACCGTTTTTCTATTAGCGTATTACTAGTAAAAAAGCAAAATGAAAAAAGCCGGCCTCTGATATGGGAAAGATCATTATTATAGAATATGACCAGGGCAAATGGAGCCCCACGGGTAAACCCGTGGTCCCATTAAAATACCCGTCTTTGCGTCCGGTTACGACGCGGTTATTCGTCTAAATTGTGGGCGACATCGCGCCGTGGCAAGCGATCAATTACGCACTCAATCACGGACAAGCTCGTTGTCTTCTGCGAAGGCGGATAAAAAAACCGGGCATCCCGATCCCGGTTCATGGTTTTGGATAACTACTAAGGAATATAGTTTTAAGGCTAAAGACTGAGCCGGGATAGCTATTTGAGGAATAGCAGCCGCGCGGCGCCGCCAATCAGGATGATATCCTCAGCATCCCTTACCTCGCCCACCTTTATTCCGCTGACATTGCATATAGAGCCATCGCTGCTTACTGATCCGAGGATGGTCCCCGACTGGTTCAATACATTACCTTCAGGTGTGACATGTCCTATGACTATCTTGCTGACATTGAAGATAACGCCGCTGCCGTCAACTGATCCGAGAGGACTTCCATATCGATTTGTCACATTACCTTCAGTATCAATGTACCCGAGCAGCCTATCATGAATATTGTATATCTCAACCTTGAGAACTTCCTTTTGAGCGGTGCCGCTCATCTGCGCGGATGCCTCTCCTTTTGAGCCTGTGATCAAGATGGGCATAAACAAGACAAGGGTCATCATCACGAGAGATATAACCATCTGTAATTTAATATGCTTCCTGTTATTGTATCCGGCCATTTTTCTCCTCCGGTTTTATATCTATTCTTTATAAAAATACACCAAGTCCGTTCTGAATATATAATAGATAATTTTATCATTTTAGGCAATATTTTTCCCCGGGCGTATGGGTGTAACAAGGGCCGGCGGGGAGAGGAGCTGGCAGTTCGATTGTCTTGACAGGTCCATGGATTAAGGCTATTGATAATCTGAGGACAAAGTCATAACGGCGTCCCGTATCTAAAGTATAAAGGAGGATGTTTTAGATGAGGAAACTAGGTATATTACACGCCATATTGTTTTTAGTGTTGATAATCGGTATGCCGGTTTTCGGTCAGCAGGCCGGCCAGCCGCCCCAGTACAGGCAGGCGGCCGCTCCTGTTTCAGTCCACCAGATAAGCCCTCATGTATATGAGGTGCGCGGGGGAGTCGGCGCCAACTGTTCGTTTATTGTCGGAGAAGAAGAGGTCTTTGTAATAGATGCCAAGATGAACTCGGATTCCGCCAAAGAGATGATATCTCTGATCAAGCAGACTACGGACAAGCCGATCTCGCACATCATCCTTACGCACAGCGACGGGGACCATGTAAACGGTCTGTCCGGATTTCCAGGGAACCCGGATATTATCGCACATGCCAATACCGCGAAACACATTGAAAAGGCCAATGAAAGCGGGCGGGAAAAGGTCCCTCTACCCAACGAAACCTTTTCAGATCGAATGAGCATCTATAGCGGGAAGCTCAGGATCGATCTCATCTATTTAGGGCCTGCCCATACCGACGGCGATATTGTAATCTATGTCCCCGAGGATCAAGTAGCAATCCTGGGAGATCTCTTTTTCAAGGGGCGGGATCCTCTAATACATAAAATCAAGGACGGTAGCTCCTTTGGATTGGCCGGAGTGCTGCTTGAGATAATCGGTCTTAATGCGCAGACTTACCTAAGCGGTCATGCAGAGCCCGTGGCCAAGACCGAGGTAGAGAATCTTTACAGGCATATTACCGAGATCCAGGACAAGGTCAAGACGATGGCAGGGGAGGGTAAGACCGTGGATGAGGTCAAAAAGGCGCTGGGCATCTCAACAGAACAGGGCTTCTGGCCTTCCCTTGCTGAGGTAATCTATCAGGAGATTGCCGGGGGAGGTCTGAAATCAGGAAGGGAATAGATGATTGAGGAAAAAAGGGAAATAGAACAGATAAAGAAGGCGTACCCGGAAAAGTTTCTATCTGAAAAAGATATATTCAGCAGAATTCACGGCGGTGACAGAATCTTTATTGGAACAGGGTGCGGGGAACCCCAATACCTCGTTAAGGCGCTCATAAATTACGTTGAATCAAACCCGAAGGCCCTGTTCGATGCCGAGCTCCTTCACGTGTGGACCCTCGGAGTTGCCCCGTATACGGCAGAGAAGTTTAAGTCGAACTTTCGTCATAATTCCTTCTTTGTGGGCAACAGCACAAGGCAGGCGATAAACAAGGGTGTGGCAGACTATTCCCCCGTATTTCTGTCACAGGTACCGGGACTTTTCCGCAGCAAGGCAATACGCATTGATGTGGCCCTTATACAGACGTCACTGCCTGATAAATACGGCAACATGAGCCTTGGAGTGAGTGTGGATATAGTGAAGGCGGCTGTAGAGGCCTCATCGGTGGTCATAGCCCAGGTAAATGCGTACATGCCGAGAGTGCACGGCGACGGCTTTATCCATATATCTAACGTGGATTTCGTTCTTCCATATGATGAGCCTATTCTGGAGTATGAAAGTATTATTCCAGGCGAGATCGCGCAAAGGATCGGGAGGTATGTAAGCCGTATCGTTCAGGATGGGGATACCATACAGGTGGGATATGGAAGCGCACCCAACGCAGTGCTCTCCAACCTGATGGAAAAGCATGATCTGGGGATTCATACCGAATTGTTGTCTGATGGAATAATAGATCTTATGAAGAGGGGCGTCGTAACCAACAGACGTAAGAATATCGATAGAGGTAAGACTATCGCATCCTTTTGCATGGCGAGAAAGGAGACCTACGAGTATCTCCACGACAACCCGAGCATCGAATTCAGGACCATAGAATACACGAATAACCCGTTCATTATCTCCCAGATAAAAAACATGACCGCGATTAACAGCGCCCTGGAGATCGACCTTACCGGTCAGGCAACTGCCGAATCGCTGGGCAAGACCGTTTACAGCGGTCTTGGGGGACAGGCAGACTTCATGCGTGGAGCGGTCACGGCGCAGGGCGGTAAGACCATACTCGTTCTCCAGTCCACGGCCATGGAGGGAAAGGTGTCCAGGATTGTCCCCTATCTAAAGGAGGGCGCAGGGGTCACACTCACGCGCGGGGATATCCACTACGTTGTGACCGAATACGGGATTGCCTATCTACACGGCAGAAACGTGAGAGAACGGGCCATGGCCCTTATAGCCATAGCACACCCCGATTTTCAACCCTGGCTTCTGGAGGAGGCGAAGAAGGAGCACCTTGTCTATAAAGATCAGGCATTCATGCCGGGGAAGGGCGGGATCTACCCCGAGCATCTGGAGACCTTCCGCACAACCAGCAAGGGCCTCAAGATCTTTTTAAGGCCTATAAAGATAACCGACGAAGGCCTGATGAAGGACTTTTTCTATTCCCTCTCACCCAAGAGCATGCATAAGAGATTTATGTCCTATCGTCTTGATATGCCGCATGAGAGGCTGCAGGAGTACCTGCCGGTCGATTATGAGAGGAACATGGCGATCGCGGCGCTTGTAAAAGAGGAAGAGAACGAGATCCTGGTCGGTCTGGGCCAGTATTTCCTAAATCCCGATCAGCACACTGCCGAGTTAGCGATTGTCGTAAGGGACAGTTACCATCAAAAAAGCGTGGGTACCGAGATACTATTCTACATCACTTCCATCGCCCGTCAGCGCGGTCTCCTCGGCTTCACCGCGGAGGTTCTGGTCGATAACCAGCCGATGCTCCGGCTTTTCGACAAGCTGGGTTTCGATATCCATCGGCGATATGAAGAAGGGATGTACAGCCTTGATATACCGTTCAAACAGCGCGGAAGTTGATGGTGACGTTGTTAGGCTTTAAGTTGCCATTTTCGCCTGCCCACTTTTCGAAATACTCACGAATTTAGTGTTACTTCAAATTTTGAAAGGACAATTAAAATGTTTAAGAGCAAACCTATTTCAAGTATGACGAATGCATTTGACGTAAGCGGCAAAAACGTAGTTATAACAGGAGGCAACCGCGGCATTGGCAAGGGCATAACCGTCGCATTCGCGCAGAGTCGGGCAAATGTAGTTATTTTGTGCCGCAACCTGGAGAGCGGATTAAAGGTTGTTGATGAGATTAAGAAGTATGGTGGCAGATACGACTGCTTTAAGTGTGACATATCAGATTTCAACAGCGTAAAGGCCACTGCAAAAAAGGTGTTTGAGGCTTTCGGTCACGTTGATGTTCTCATTAACAACGCTGGTGTGGCGACGACAGTTCCATTCTTAACAGAAGAAGGGCTCAGTGAATGGCACCGCGTTATCAACACCGATCTCCATGGAGTTGCTAATGTTGTGCATGAGATAGCCCCGGCTATGCGCGACAGCGGCCTAGGCGGCAGCATAATAAACATCTCATCCGTCGGAGGCCAGCGTGTAAGTGGTTCCAAGAATCATCATAATGCACCCTATAATGTGGCTAAAGCGGGCATAGATATCTTCACAAAGTATCTGGCGGTTGTGCTGGGAGACGATGGTATTCGCGTCAACTGTATTGCTCCGGGTCCTACCCATTCCGACCTTGACAAGGACTTGTCGGATAGCTTTCTAAAAACGGTTGAAAAAGATCTTCCAGCTCATCGTTTCGGAGAACCGATCGAGATCGGTGCGTTATGCGTTTTTCTCGCTTCCCCCGCGGGCAGTCAGATAACAGGTTGCGTTTATGCGCATGATGGAGGTCTGCTCTGCATTGTATGATTATTTCTGAAAAACACCTACATTCCACCTGTGCGATAGTCCATTATTAAGACATTTTAATGATTATCGGTTACGAAAGCTTGCTTCATATTTCAAGCTGGGATAAGATTAACTCAATCCTAAAATATCTTTCAGGTCATTAAGAGGTATATTTCATGAAGGTTATAAAAATTTTCCTATGTATATCACTCCTGGCAGGTGTAATAACACAGTCCTGTGTTTTTGCGGCAGATCCAGACGATATCTTTGAAAAAGAACGCCTGAAGATGGTGAATGAGCAGCTTCGCGGTCGCGATATTGATGACCCGGATGTATTGGGCGCCATGATTGAGGTTCCCCGTCATCTATTTGTACCCGTGAGGATACGGGACCGCGCCTATCAGGACGGTCCCTTGCCTATTGGCCATGGCCAGACCATTTCCCAGCCATATATAGTGGCGCTTATGACCCAGTTGCTTGCGCTAAAACCGGGAGATCGCGTCCTGGAGATTGGCACAGGCTCGGGATATCAGGCGGCCGTACTGGCCCGGATCGGTGCAGAGGTCTTTACCATAGAGATTGTTTCCGTTTTGGGCAATCAGGCAAAAATATTGCTTAATGAGCTGGGATATGAAAAGGTCAGGGTCAAGATCGGTGACGGATACCTGGGATGGCCTGAATTCGCGCCCTTTAATGCTATCATTGTCACCTGCGCCCCCACACAGATCCCTGAGCCGCTTAAAGAACAACTTGCCGAGGGGGGCCGCATGGTCATCCCTGTTGGAGGGAGCGGTTTTCAGCAGTTGTTTCTGCTGACCAAGAAAAACGGCAAGATCATACGGGAAAAGATTATCGATGTGCGTTTCGTGCCTATGGTGGACGAGAAGGGGAAGACTTACTGATGAAAAAGACGACTGACCATCTGCATCAGCCTGTTATTACCGTTGCACGAAAAGACTTCGCGACCCTGCCTGAAGGGTTATCAGTTCAGCAGGCACTGGATGAGATCAGGTCGCATGGGATTGGTGAGGAGATTGTATATTTCTATGTAGTGGATGGCGAAGGTTGTCTGACGGGTGTGGTTCCGACCAGACGCCTGCTTACGGCACCCCTGAACCAACGGCTATCTGAGGTGATGATAAGGCAGGTGGTGACAATCCCTCAGCATGCTAAGATAGTGGATGCACTTGAATTTTTCGTAATCCACAAGTTTCTTGCCTTTCCCGTGGTAGATCATAAACGGCATATTGTTGGCGTTGTAGATGTCAATCTTTTTACAGAGGAGGTCTTTGATCTGACCGAGCGGGAACGGATGGAGGAGGTATTTGAATTCATAGGCTTTCAGATTTCCCAGGTTCGGGATGCCTCTCCGGTAAGGGCATTTCGGTTCCGTATAATGTGGCTGCTGGCTACTATCGCAAGCGGGACGGTCTGCGCCTTACTGGCAAGCGCATATCAGGGAACATTGGCCAAAACCCTGATCCTTGCCTTTTTCCTGACCCTGGTACTGGGCCTAGGTGAAAGTGTCAGTACTCAGACCATGACGGTTACTATCCAGGCATTGCGTTCGGCATCACTGAGCCTCCGCTGGTATATCAGGGCGTTAAGGCGCGAGGCTTACACCGCGCTGTTGCTTGGCTCGGCATGCGGCCTGGCGGTTGGTCTGATTGTATGGTTCTGGCACTGGGCCGGTTTGGCTGCAATAGCAATCGGCGCCAGCATTACGCTTGTTATCATGGTTGCCTGTCTGCTGGGCCTGAGCATCCCCAGCTTATTGCACTCACTTAAGCTTGACCTAAAGATTGCCGCAGGGCCGATGACGCTTGCAATGGCGGATATCTTTACTATCATTATCTATTTAAGTCTGGCGGCCGTGCTGCTATAATGTGGAAATAAGATATCCTCGCCTCTTAGGTGAGGATTGATGTGGTTTTCATATTTGTCTTATGAGACCCCCTCCCAGCCTCCCCCTAAGAGGGGGAGGAAGTTAAAATTGTACAATACTCCCTCTTAGGTTAAGAGAGCCAACTTACAATCCCTCTCTCTTAGGTTAAGAGAGCCAACCTATAATACCTCTCTTAGGTTAAAAGAGGGGGCAGGGGGAGTGAATTATATGGGAATTAATGGCCCGTTCGGCGAACGGGACCTATCGAAGGATTTTCTCTAAAGGTTTTGTACGGTCCGATCCCCGAGCGGACTTATTTTTTTAGAGAGAAGGATTATATTAAGGCATGGTTCAGATATTAAGAAAATGATCTAGCGAAAGGAGCAAAACAATGACCAAGACAGAAAAAAATCTTCAGGAGGCATTCGCAGGAGAATCACAGGCAAACAGGAAATATTTGGCATTCGCGAAACAGGCAGATAAAGAAGGATACCCCCAGGTTGCCAAGCTGTTCAGGGCAGCAGCAGAGGCGGAGACGGTCCATGCCCACGCCCATCTGAAGGCCTTGGGCGGGATAAATGGCACAGTCGAAAACCTGAAAGCAGCCATATCGGGCGAGACACATGAATTCAAGTCCATGTACCCCGGTATGATTGAAGAAGCAAAAAAAGAGGGCAACAAGGCCGCTGAAAAGAGCTTCGTCTATGCCAATCAGGTTGAGGAGGTCCATGCAGGCCTATATAAGAAGGCCCTGGAGAATATAGATAAACCGTCTGATGTGGACTGTTATTACGTGTGCCCGGTATGCGGATATACCAGTGAAAATGAGGCGCCCGACAGTTGCCCTATTTGCGGCGCAAAAAAGAAGGCCTTTTTAAGGATAGACTAGATAATGTTTAGAAATTCTCCTCCCCTTATCATAATGGGAGGCGGGGAGGGGTAAAGAGGTTATACAAAACCGGGGTGATGAAAAGAGAGGCTGTTTACTGGACTCAAGATTACTGCTGTTTAATAAGGTCAAGCTTCTTAATGATATTATCCTCTATCCAGTGTGGATCTATCCACTCCAGGGGGTTTACAAAGATGCCGTGGACGAGCATGCTGAAATGGAGGTGATCGCCACCGGCGAGACCTGTCTGGCCGGTATATCCTATTATATCCCCTTTTTTAACCATATCTCCGACCGCGACCTCCATCCTGCTCAGATGCCCGTAGAGGGATGCGATCCCCTGGCCGTGGTCAATAACCACCATAAGGCCGTAGATCCCGTTCTTACCCGCAAAGATGATCTTGCCGCCGTTGCCCGCCTCGACAGGGGAGTTTGCCAGGGAGGCCAGATCAATCCCCAGGTGATACTGCTCATCGATCTTTTCGCCCCTGTAATAATAGGTACGGTGATCGGCATATCCGGACATGGTAGCCGCATTCTTGAGGGTTATCCAGGCCCCTTCCCAGTAGCTCTCCTGGGCTGGTTTTTCGGCTAGATGAGAAATGGACTCGTCATCCTTTTTTCTCAGATCATTGTTTATCTTGATGTATTTTTCTATATCGCTGTCATCCGGGTTGAACTTATAGTCGGAGAAAAAGGGAAGAGCACTTCTTAGAAAGGCGTCAGTGATATTCATCTTTTCACTGCCAAACCGCTTTAGATTGATATGGTAATAGAAATTTGCACTGGCAGTGTTTTCGGCCCTGTCCCTGGCCAAAAGGCGGATAGATGGATCAGATCTCGAATTATAGGGGAGCGCAAAATAGGCGAGATATGTTCCTTCCTTTGATTCCCCGCCTGCGGGAAAACCCCTGAATAAAAGGTCGTCCACATATACGCCGCTTTCTATCGTATCGGAGGATGCGCGATATACTACAAGTCCCGCTCCGCCTATGTTTATGTTGTGCATGCTGCTGATAGCCCTGATGGCCGGCGGTATTGTATCAACGGTCATTGTATGCCGGACAACGGTCATGTTCCCGTCCCCACCGTTTCTCCTCGAATAGTCCCATACCCGGACCTCCAGGTCCACACGACCCTGTGCAAGCTGCAGTCCTGATGGATCAATATCCAGCTCCTTTTTAAAATTACGCACGCCTTCACGATTAAAAATGCCTTGAAATGGGAACTTCTGTTCGAAAAGGATTACATCTGTTCCGGCCTGGTTATAAACAACCTTCAGCTCCTTCAATCCCCTTTTCAGATCGCCGGCATCGATGGTGAACAGCTGTTTTTTTGAAAGGAATTCCGGCCGTGGGTCAAGACTCACAATGGGCCTTTCTCCCTCAAAGATGATCGTGAAGAGCCATATAAAAAGACACAGGATTATTGCCACCGATATAAGTATAAGATAACTGGATAATCTATTCTTTTTGAACATAAATCGATTCTCAGAGATGTCCTTTCTATTGTTTCCTCCTCTCTTAGTGGAGGATTGAGGCGGAGTCTTATGAGCCCCCCCTCCCTACCTCCCCCTAAGAGGGGGAGAAAATAAATCCTTCTTTGAATGAACTGTGTTTTAAATACAGTTTTTACCTGCAAATGTCAAATCATGGATTGATCAATTCCTTATCATATTGCTGATAGCCTTTACCCTCTCTATGATCTCTTCCTGATCCAGGGTTTGAAACTTCCTCCCCTTCATGAGTATTCTTCCGTTGACGATGACATCCTTCACATCAGACCCTTTCGCCGAATAGACTATTGCGGAAAAAGGATTATATAAGGGGACCATATGCGGGCTGTTAAGATCGACCACTATGATGTCAGCCTTTTTCCCCTTTTCAATAGTCCCTGTCTCATCCTCCAGCCCCATAATCTTCGAGCCGTAGAAAGTGGCCATTTTCAGTACGGTTCTGGCGTCCATATTCACTGGATCACCGGTAAAGACCTTACCCAGCTTTGCGGCGGAATCCATCTCCTTAAAGAGGTCCAGATTATTATTGGACGCGCATCCATCGGTCCCGATCCCCACCGTCATGCCACGATGCAGCATCTCCGTTATCCTGGCCACACCGGAGGCAAGTTTCATATTGCTTTCAGGCACGTGGACGATAGACACCCCTCCCTCGGAAAGGAGGTCGATCTCATCGTCATTCAGATGTATTGAATGGGCGGCAATGAGGTTTTTTCTTAACCAGCCAAGCCCTTTCAGGTATGGCACCGGTCTTTGGCCTGTCCTTTTAATGATCTCTCCCACCTCGTAAGAGGTCTCGGATAGATGTATCTGTATTGGCAGGGAGTACTCCATGGATATATTCATGGCCCCGCTCAGGGTTGCGGACGAGCATGTGACAGGACTGTGACAGAAAAGGCCAGGAGTTATCAGGTCGGAGACATTGATCCATCTCCCGATGAATTCCCTGCCCGCAATGAGATTTTTTTCAGGATCAGGCACGCCAGGCGCGGGGTGGTCAATGACGCCCTGGGCAACAATTGCCCGTAGGCCTGCAGCTTGTACAGCCCTTGCCGTCCCATCCTGGAAAAAATACCCGTCTATAAGGCCTGTGGTGCCGGACGCAATCATCTCCATACAACCTAACAGACTTCCCCAATAGACATTTTCTGGATCGAGGTGCGAAGCCTCTGCCGGAAAAATCTTTTTGTAGAGCCAATCTTTCAAGGGAAGGTCATCGGCGTAGCCTCTGAAGAGGGTCATGGCCAGGTGGGAATGGGAGTTGATCAGCCCCGGCATTACGAGGCAATTTCTGGCATCGATTATCTCAATAGCTTTTGGACAGGGCTGTATGTCTGAGGATGTTATATCAAAGATCCTATTTTCCCTGATAATTATCCTTGTGTTGTCCGCAGGGGGTTCACCGTCCACCATGGTGATGAGGGTCCCCCCTTCAATGACGATATCGTGTATCTTGTTGTCGCTGTATTCGTTATTCATGTTAGGTTGTATAGGCTGTAGGTTGTTAGTCATTTAGCTTAATGCGGATGATAGCATGAAACATCTCTGGTTTTTATAATTCGTACTAATAGTCCAAAAATCTGCAGTCTAAAAGCCTAATGCCATACAGCCTGTATGCCCTATAGGTTGAATTCATTAGAACATGAAAGAATGCTCAATACAACTAAATTTACTTGACAACTATGCATGATCTGGTAGGAATCTACATCCATGTAATGTTTTCAGGTCAGAATAATAAACAGGGAACCAAGGAATTATGAATATTGAACAGGGAATCCCGGATCGTAGTCCGGGACAGGTTTTGAATTATGAAGTTTGAGTCCCCTCGACATTCAATATTCTGGATTCGTTATTCAATATTTTCTTTTCACATAAGACTGTTATGAACTATGGAGGTATTCTATTGATTTATGGCATTAATAGCGCCTTTCAGGGGCTTGACATATAATTTCGAAAAGATAGGTGATCTCTCAAGGATTGTTGCCCCTCCCTATGACGTCATCTCGGAAAAAGAGCAGGAAGACTATTATAGGGTACACCCAAACAATGTAATACGGTTGATCCTGGGAAAGAAGAAGACCGGTGACTCGGACTGGGACAACTATTATACCAGGTCGGCAGATTACCTGAAGAGATGGGAATCGGAAGATATCCTCGTCCGTGCCGAATATCCCTTAATGTATCTTACATCACATGCATATGACAAGGGGGTCGAAGGCGGCCTAAAGGTCAGATGGGGCTTCATCGCACTTGCGAGGATAGAAGATGAGGGCTCCGGTGTCATCATACCCCATGAAAAGACCTTTTCGGCACATAAGAATGATCGTTTGAAACTGATGAGGGCATGCGGCGCCCAGTTGAGCCAGGTCTTTGGCCTATATGATGATTCTGATGTGGATATAATGGGAAGCCTCAAAAATGCGGCCGGCGACCCTCCGGACGTATCATTCAGTTTTAGGGACGGAACAGAGAGCAGGATGTGGATTATCAGGGATCAGGATCTTTTTAAAAAGGTGGCCGATGCCATGAAGGACAAGGCCATTTTTATCGCGGATGGTCATCATCGTTATGAAACATCACGGAATTATAGAAACATCATGAGGGCCAGACACGGAAGGAGCCGGGGAGACAGGTCCTATGAATATATAATGATGTATCTTACGGATATGAACGATAAGGGGCTTACTATCCTGCCGTCACATCGTCTGATAAAAAGACATAAGGAATTTGAATGCAATATATTCCTTGAAAGGACAAAACAGTGGTTCGAGATTGATGAAGTGAAGTTCCCGAATTCCGGTAAAGATGATATGTGCAGATATTTAAAACAGGAACTTGCAGAGAAAGGCCGCCTTACCTCCGCGATCGGATTCCACTGCCATAACGGCCGTTCCTATTATATCCTTTCACTCAAACCAGGGATGATGGATCTGATGGAAAAGGATCTTCATCCCTCGCTCCGAGGGCTTGATGTGGAGGTTTTATCAAGATTGATCATCCAGAGAGGCCTGGAATTTACAAGGGAGGACATGGATAATGAGACGATCTTCCATTACACCAGCGACATGGCGGATGCAATCTCTCTTGTTGATGTCGGTGCTTATGAAATGACATTCATGCTTAATCCCACAAGGATAGAACAGGTTAAAGAGGTGGCGAGCAATTCCCTTATCATGCCCAGAAAGTCCACCTATTTTTATCCTAAGGTTCTGACAGGCCTGGTCTTTAATAAGATAGATCCGCGTGAAACCATACATGCCCCATAAAATAGACCTCTCACATGATGAGTCGATAGATGAGTTCATGGATGGCCGTCTGCGGCTCATACAGTACAGGACCGGCTATCGATTCTCTATTGACGCCGTTCTCCTGTCCGGATTTGTAAGCATTAAAAAGGGAGACAGGGTGGTGGATCTCGGCACAGGATGCGGAATCATTCCCCTTATACTGCTTATGGATCGACCTGCAGGATATGTCTTTGGTCTGGAGATCCAGGAAGGACTGGCTCGCCAGACTAAGCGCAACGCGCTGCTTAACGGTTTTTCCCACAAGATAGGAGTGATAAGGGCTGATATCAGGCATATGCCTATGATCCCGGCCTCCATTGACGTGGTAATATGTAATCCGCCCTATCGTAGGAAGAATAGCGGCAGGGTAAATCCGGACCGGCAAAGGGCTATAGCAAGACATGAAATATTGGCCTCCCTGGAAGATATCCTTAACGCCGCGAGATATGTACTGCGGAATGAGGGCAGGTTAGCCATAATCTATCCAGCTGAACGTCTGGCGGATCTGATGGTAAAGATGAGGCAATACGGCATGGAACCTAAAAGGGTTAGGATTGTATATCCGGGAATGGAGTCAGAGGCCAAGCTGGCCATGGTCGAGGCGATCCTGGGAGGCAGGGGCGGCCTGAAGATACTGCCCCCGCTGATGGATCAGGGTGAATATTCTATCCGGAGCTGAGCCTGAACTCTAACTTTTTTATCCTCTTTCCGCCCAGCCTTTCGTTTAATTTTTCTCTTATGTCCTCGGATACAAATTCAAGCTCCTGCAGCCAGATTGGATCGGATACCTCCACCCTGAGCAGGCCCTTTCTTATCAATGAGGGTCTTGCGTGTCCGGCGATACCGGGGCCAACCGCTTCATCCCATACTTCCCATATCCTCGCATCAGCCGGATTGAAAGGAAGCGAGGGATCTTTGAGCAGACTCGATATAATATCTTTTATGGATGTAAACCGGTCCTTTTTTTCCATTGCTTAGCAAGTATAATCTCCATAATACAGAAGCCAGGAGCCAGAAGTAAGGAGCAATTCGACATTCTGAATCCTGAATTCTGACTCCTTTCCTTAAATTACCTTGACGGATAGGCATGCTGTTGCTAATATAACATAAAAATTAGATTTTAAACAGGAGATAATCATGGCTTGGGATTGGGAAAAACTGCAGCAGCAGAGAGGAAAGCATGGCGGGACCCCGCCCCAGATGGATGATATCCTTGAAAAGATCAAGGGTATGAGGAAGAGGTTTCAGGGGGGGTGGCTTATTATCATCATCATACTCATCTTTATCATAGGTTTTACCATGTTCTATACTGTAGCCGTGGATGAGGTGGGGGTTATACAGAGGTTCGGGAGATATGTAAGGACCACTTCTCCGGGCCTTAATTTCAAGCTCCCTTCAGGCATCGAGAAGTTCACCAAGGTAAAGGTCAGGTATGTATTTAAGGAGGAATTCGGGTTCAGGACCGCACAGGCCGGGATAAAAACCAGATATGCCTCGATGGACTCCACGGGTGAATCATTGATGCTCACCGGTGACCTTAATGTGGCTGTAGTTCCATGGATAGTACAGTATCGAATCAATGATCCTTATAGCTACCTCTTTAAGGTGAAGGATATAAAGGGTACCCTGAGAGACCTGTCCGAATCCACGATGAGGCTCGTTGTGGGTGACAGGAGCATCAATGAGGTGATAAACAAAAGGGCAGAGATCGCCGACGAGGCCAAGGAGCTATTGCAAATAGAGCTGGATGAGGCAGAGACAGGCATTAACGTGGTCACCATAGAGATGAAGACGACCACAGTCCCGGAGCCGGTCCAGCCGTCATGGAATGAGGTGAACCAGGCAGGCCAGGAGAAGGAGAAGATGATCTACCAGGCGCAGGAGGAATACAACAAGCTTATCCCGCAGGCCAAAGGCCAGGCGGAGAAGACCATCAAGGAGGCGGAAGGTTATGCCCTTGACAGGGTCAACAGGGCAAAGGGAGACGCGGCGAGATACTTGGCCCTGTATGAGGAGTACTCAAAGGCTAAGGACGTGACCCGAAGGCGGCTCTACCTGGAGGCATTAAGCGATGTGTTTCCGAAACTGGGGAACAAATACATCGTGGATGATGACCAGAAAACCCTGCTTCCCCTGCTTAACCTGGGACAGCAGCCCGCGATAGGGGGGTCGAAATGAAATTCAGATCCGTTATTATATTAATAATAATATTGTTAATAGCCTTTTTAAGCTCCGCCTATATCGTGGATGAGACCGAACAGGTGATTATTACACAGTTCGGCAAGGCCATAGGTGAAGCCAAGAAGGTGCCCGGGCTCAAATTCAAGATCCCCATGATACAACATGTGAATCGTTTCCCAAAAAATCTCCTTGCGTGGGACGGAGATCCGGGACAGATACCCACCCTGGATAAGACATTTATCTGGGTTGACACCTTCGCGAGGTGGAAGATCGTGGACCCGCTGAAATTCTTCCAGACCGTTACCAATGTATCAGGCGCCTACACCCGCCTGGACGATATCATAGATTCCGCGGTGCGCAATCTTATCACCTCATACTCCCTGCTGGAGACGGTAAGAAAGAGCAACAGGAGATTGGATACCTATGAGGCTGGGATTGACGAGGGCGAGGGGGAGATTGTACTTGCCGATGTCACCACCGGAAGGGAAGTTATTGTGGATAATATAATGAGGCAGGCCCAGCCCAAACTGGATAAATTCGGGATTGAACTGGTAGACGTAAAGATCAAGAGACTGAATTACGTGGAAGAGGTCCAAGCCTCAGTATATAACAGGATGATCGCAGAGCGCAAGCAGATCGCCGAGAAGTTCCGTTCCGAGGGGCAGGGCGAGGCACGCAAGATTGAGGGTGAGAGGGAAAAGGAGCTGAAGAGGATCACTTCAGAGGCATACAAGACGGCCGAGGAGATCAAGGGCAAGGCGGACGGCGAAGCGGCCCTTATCTATGCCAGGGCCTTTGGCAGGGACCCTGATTTCTACTCCTTTCTCAGAACCCTTGAGATATACAAGGAGAGCATCGGAAAGGATACATCCCTTATCCTTTCTACCGATTCCGAGTTCCTGAAGTATTTTAAGGATTATCAGGGGAGATAACATCAGCCTGTTTAATCTTGTGTAGTGTCCGTTCTCCAAACGGCCCCTACAGAATGAAAAAACCAGGCGAACCCGCCTTCGTCCATATAGGACTTCGGCGAGGCAGGGGGCGTGGGGTGCAAGGCGTAAGGCGAATAGATCATACGGAATTTTTTAAGACTATTTCATTCTTACAAGCTTTGTGCTTTTGCCGGAGGGCTCAAGTGCAATGATTTTGAGCTGGATTGTTTGATAGCCGTTCCACTCATTGATATCCGGCGTAAAGACCATATTTACAATCTTGCCTTCAAGGGGATGGATGTCCGATAGGCCGAAACCTCTAGCCTCCATGACGGATCCGCCCTGCCTGACCCTGAGTTTCAAATGCCTTTCTCCCACAACCCAGGAATTAACCACCTCAAGGTTGCCGCAATAGAATAAGGGTTCCGGATTGCCAGGGCCGAACGGATCCATGGATCTTATATCGCTTATTGTATTATAGGTAAGTTCAGTGAGAGATATCTCCGCGTCTATATCGATTGCGGGGACAAGGTCTTCTTCCTTAAGCTCCTCCCTGGCAATCTCTTCAAGACCTTTTGCAAGGGCCTCAATATTGGATGCCTTCAGGGTGCACCCGGCCGCGTGGTAGTGTCCCCCGAATTTTTCAAACAGGTGATTCAGTCTTGTCATGGATCGGTGGAGGTTAAATCCGTCGATGCTTCTTCCCGAGCCTGTGGCCATGCCTTCCCTGATGGTAAGAACCAGAGCGGGCCTGTAATATCTGTCGAGCAGTCTTGAGGCTACCACCCCGAGCACGCCCTGGTGCCAGCCCTCCTTAGCAAGGACAATAGTCCTCCTGTCCTTAAGGTCCAATCCCCTAATCATGGAATCTTCTATCTCGTTTAGGATGTCTTCCTCGATCCGCTGGCGATGAGCGTTCATGCTGTTTAACCTGCCGGCATTCTCCATGGCGATGGATTCATTCGCTGTTATAAGGGTCATCAATCCCGTCGCACTGTCTCCCAATCTCCCGGGCGCGTTAAGCCGGGGGGCGAGCCTAAATGCCAGATCATAGAATGAGATCCTGTGGCCGCGGATACCGGATATCTCCTTCATGGCCTTTATGCCAGGCCACACGGATTTTTTCATGACCTCGATGCCTGATCGCACAAGGATCCTGTTCTGATCGATAAGGGGTACCATGTCCGCTACAGTCCCTAAGGCCACAATATCGAGATACTGTTTAAGGTCAGGTTCAGGACGGGTTTCCGTAAACCACCCCCTGTTCCTAAGATATGACCTCAAGGCGACTACCAGGAAAAATGCCACTCCGACACCGGAAAGCTCCTTGAAAGGCAAAAGCGAGTCATAGCGGTTGGGATTTATCACGGGGCATACGGGATCAAAATCCTCAGGTATCTGGTGATGATCAGTAACCACGAGTTTCATCCCAAGCCCTTTCGCCATCTCTATCTCCCGTCTGTTAGAGATGCCGCAATCTACCGTGATCATGAGGCGGACACCGTTTTCCGAGAGTTTTTTGATTGCCTGGGCATTAAGGCTATACCCCTCCTCAAGCCTATTAGGGATATAATAGGAAGTCGGGATACCGAGCTCGGAAAAAAAATTTATCAGCAGGGCCGTTGCGGTAATGCCATCCGCGTCATAGTCGCCAAAGACGGCAATTTGTTCATGGTTTCCCACGGCCTCCAAGATAAGGTCAACTGCCCGATCCATGTCCTTAAGCAGCATGGGATCCGCAAGGCTGGAAAGCCTGGGTGATAAAAACGATGCCGCGGAATCTGGATCTGATATTCCGCGGTTCAGAAGGATTTGGGCCTTTAATGGAGAGATGCCGGTTTCAAGCGCCAGTCGTGACACCCCGGGGGATGGCGGGAGTAATCTCCAGATTCTTTCATTTGTCATTTTGAAGACCGCTTTATCAAATCCTCTACCCTTTTTATATCATCTGGTGTATCTACCTCAATTGAATCAGACGCGGTTTCCACCACCTTTATCTTAAAACCATTTTCGAGTGCCCGTAACTGTTCCAGTTTTTCGGCTGCCTCAAGTTTCCCGACCGGAAGATAACTGAACTTCTCAAGGAAGCCCTTGCGGTAGGCATATAATCCCATGTGTTTGTAATGTCCCGCAGATGATCCCCGGTCTCTGTAAAATGGGATAGGATGCCGGGAAAAATAGAGGGCGAATCCGGCATTATCTGTGACTACCTTTACGATATTTGTGTTCTCGATCTCTTTTTTGTCTTTTATCCTGTATTTTAGGGTAGCCATAGGGATATCCCTGTCATTGATGAGCGGGGCAATCATCTCTGATATGATGCCGGGATTAAAGACAGGTTGATCCCCCTGTATGTTCACAATCAGGTCTTCTTTATTCAGGCGCAGCTTTTGAGCTGCCTCGGATATACGGTCCGAGCCGGAGATGTGCTCCTTTGCGGTCATAATCGCCTTACCGCCGAAATTATCAACGCATTGAAATATCCTTTCATCATCAGTAGCCACATATACCTGTGATATCTCGGGACAGGATGCCGCACATCGGAAGACATGCCGGATCATCGGTTCGCCAGCTATAGGCGCCAGGGGTTTCCCGGGAAAGCGCGTTGAGTCATACCTGGATGGGATGAAGGCTATTATATTCATGGTATATTGGACTGTCCTTACAGATCAACGGGGTGCATATGTTGCGCAGGCAGAATCGGATTCCCAAACGGTTACCCGGCTGACCTTAATATTTTCGTTGTTTAGGGCATTTTGAAGGATATCAAATATGTAGCGGGCAATGTTTTCGGATGATGGGTTTCTATCCTTAAAATACTCAAGTTCATTCAGAAACTTATGATCCAAGCCTTCAATGATCCTGTCCACCTCCTTTTTAATGACCTTGAAATCTACCAGAAGGCCGTTTTTATCTAGTTCTTCACCCTTTACGCAGGTCTCTATCCTCCAGTTGTGACCGTGAAGGCTTTCGCACTTGCCCCCGATGTTTTTCAACCTGTGGGCCGCCCCGAACTGGGTTATGGTTTTTAGTTCGTACATGTTATTTCTGGCCTATTTAAAAGTGTGTATTTTAACTATCAGTTTTTATTACTATTAATCTGGCTAAAGGAGTCAGAAGCCAGAATCCAGAATTAAGAATTTTGAACAGGGAATCTTGGATCGCGGCCCAGGACAGGTTTTGAATTACGAAGCTTAAGTCCCTTCGAAATTCGATATTCTGCATTCAATATTTGATATTCTCTTCATACCTCCATAAGCCTTGCGCCTTAAGCCATAGGAATTCGATTTGATCCCTTCATTTATCGAAAGGTTTTCCACACTCTATGCATCTGCCATTGATAATGATTCCCGTACAGGTGCCGTCAGGGCAGAGAATCCTGTTTTCAGGATCAAAGTCGCCTTCATCCAGAACCACTTCTTCCGGCCTATCTTCGAGTTTCGCGCCACAACCCATGCAATATAGACCTTCTGCAGGGGAATCACTTCCACAGCGCGTGCAAATCCTTGTCGGAAGGGTTCGATTACAATGTGGGCATTGCATATCTGATTAACTCTTTTTGCCGGTAACGGTCTGGAAAGGGACAATCTGTTGCTTTACCCTCGTGCTTTTACATTTTGGGCATCTGAATTTTGTTTTTTCATATTCCGTGATACTCAGCTGGAGGGTAAATTTTTTGCTGCATTTTTCACATCTAAAATCGTAAGTAGGCATTGTAGACCTCCTGTGATAAGAATATATTTCACAATGGGAATACAATTGGATAGATAGTATATCCCGGCCATTTATGTCAATAGAAATAGGCCTAAGGCTCATGGCACAAGGTATAAGGAAAGGTTTCAAAGAAGGATTGATTTATATGATCTTTTCCTTGCGTCATAAGCCTTAGGCAATGAGCGGGCTATCCTAGAAATCCCATCAGGACACATCTGGAGATATGGCCAAGATACCCAGTTATTTAAATAGATGAATATAAGAAATAGATTAGGTAAGAATGATAATGATTATAAGTTGGTTTTAGTGGGTCTTCAATCCCCCCTTAATTTCTCCTGCGTCTCCTGCTTTATCTTGCATGCGATGCATACAGTAGTTACCGGCCGGGCCTTTAATCGTTCATCTGATATCTTCTCTCCACATATCTCGCAGAAGCCATAAGTGCCCTCTTTAATGCGCTCCAACGCGTCCTTAATCTTAAAGATCAGTTTGCTGTCCCTCTCCTTCATATGGATATTCAGATCCATATCCGATTCGAATGTGGCCTGGTCAGTGAAATCAGGGGCCTGACCCGGCACTTCAACGAGAGAGCTAACGGGCTGGTCGACGTTCTTTTTCAACAGATTTTCCAGTTGCTCATTAAGCAATTTTTCAAAAAATTTTCTCTTCTTGAGTGTCGGCATTTGTCACCCCTTGCGGATATCAGGCCGATTGATAATATTTGATATTATGATTGAATTTTGGGTTAAAGAAAATAACCATTTGCAAAGAAAATGTCAAGCTATACTTGCTCATTTATATAAGATTCATACGGTCATCGGATCCGAACGGATATATTGTCACAACTTATTGAGAAAGTTATATAAATGGGTGAGGATAGGATTCAGCTGATAAAGAGGTCTTTTGACGAAAAGTTGGGGTCGCTGGTAAGGTTTACCCCGAGACGCCTTAGGCCCGCTTCATCCCCTGGAGTTGGGATATGTGTCATGTGTACCTCACAACCCCTCAGCTCCGTCAATTTTTCCATGGCCAGCTGGGCCGCCGGATTAGTAGTCGCGCTTATGCTGAGCGCGATAAGGACTTCCTGCAGATCAAGGCTGAGACTCTTCTCCTTCAGGACCTCGGTCTTCAGGTTCCTGACCGATTCCGTGATATTTGGCGGCAGCAGTTTGATCTTTTCAGGGATCCCGGCCAGGTGCTTGATCGCATGCAGCACCACACTGGATGCAGCGTGAAGGCGGGATGAATTGCTGCCCGTTACTATGGTGCCGTCCTTTAGCTCTATAGCCGCCCCGCAGTAGATCCCTTCATTACCCTTATCCTTTTCTCTCGCTTCGAGGGCGGCCTGATGGGCGGGTTTAATAACCTTCCTGTAATCAGTGCCGATATTGAAATTTTTTATCAGAAGCTCAACCCTCTGAACTGTTTCCCTGTTAGTTAATCCCATGGCGTACTCGCATCGGTACCTGTAATATCTCCTGATAACCTCCTGTTTGGAGGCCTCCGCTGACTGTTCATCATTAATTATCGCGAAGCCGGCTCGATTTACGCCCATATCAGTAGGAGACTGGTAAGGAGACTCGCCGCCGCTTATTTTTTTCAATATCCTCCTGAGCACGGGAAAGACCTCCACGTCACGGTTGTAGTTGACGGCCTTTATGTTGTAGGCCTCCAGGTGAAAGGGATCAATCATATTGAAATCCTTGATATCGGCCGTGGCGGCTTCGTAGGCTATATTTACAGGGTGATTGATAGGCAGGTTCCATATGGGAAAGGTCTCAAATTTAGCGTATCCCGCGTTAATCCCCCTCTTGTGTTCATGATAGACCTGAGAGAGGCACGTGGCCATTTTTCCGCTGCCAGGGCCAGGCCCGGTGACGATTACCAGAGGTTTTTCAGTCTTAATAAAATCATTGGCCCCGTATCCTTCATCACTGACAATCAGATCGATCTCTGTCGGATAGCCTTTTGTAAACTGATGAGTAAAGACCTTTATATCTCTGCGCTCCAGTTTGTTCTTGAAGAGCTCTGCGGATGGCTGGCTGTCGTATCGTGTAATGACAACCCCCAGGACGTCGATCCCCCATCTTCTAAGGTCATCTATGAGTTTGAGGGCCTCTGCATCATAGGTGATGCCGAAATCTGCTCTAATCTTTTTTCTTTCAATATCCCCCGCGTATATGCAAAGGAGTATATCAGCCTTATCCTTCAGTTCCTGGAGGAGCCTCATCTTGATATTCGGATCATACCCGGGCAGTACCCTTGCGGCATGAAAGTCAAACAGGAGCTTTCCGCCGAATTCGAGGTAGAGTTTATCATTGAATTTTGCGGTACGTTTAAGTATCTCCGATGTCTGTTCCTTTATATACTTCTCATTATCAAATGCCGAATCTGTATTCATGAATTCTCCTTCAAATTTTTATTTAAAAGGTCTGCGGAGTTTCTATTTCTATTATTTATGCTAATTAGAAGATAGCCTTTATAACCATTACTAATAATATTAATCAACAATATTTTATAAATAAGATTGGAATTGTTTTTGTTTTTGTGTCATTTTCAAATTAGGTGATTGATAATCAGGATGTTCAGTAAAAGAAAGCAGGATCTTGACTTCCCCCTGACCGCAATCCCTGGATAGTGTCCGGAACGGGCGCCGGGATCAAATACGAACGTCATTCCCCGGCTTGACCGGGGAATTCAGTAAGAAACTATCATAACAAGAACCTCTGGATTCCGGATCAGGTCCGGAATGACGGCTGTAGTGGATGCCGGCCATTCGATAGGCTATTCGACAAGATTTTATGTAGGGTTCGATCCCCGAGCGGACCGAAATATTTCATGGCTTGAATGATGTAAACGATATACTTAATTCCGCCTTTTGCGAATATATTGTTAAGCCTTCGGGTTTGATTAGGATATCTCCTATGTGCATTGTCAAGGGAAAATGCTGACGGATAATAGAAACCCAAACCAGTCTCCTATTCGTGGTTCCCTTTTCTTCCGGGACCGCAAGTAATTTATCCGAGGTGTTTAGAAGGGGCTGGCAAACTTGCCAACGTGGTCGCTCTTACTCGAACACGCACAGATATCAGCAGCGCCATACCCCAAGCCTAGGATTCTCGACTTCAGGTATATCTTCCTCATCAGGCGACCAAGCCTACCACATAAGGCTGATTGTCAATTAGCATCCGTCTTGTACGAAGCAGGATGGTTCGCGCGACGGCTATGATCGCTCTTTTCCCCCCAGCCCTGACCTTGATCCTTTCATACTTTTCTCGAATAGCCCCGTCTCTTCTGATGAGTTGCCATGAGGCCTGCACCAGGGTGGCTCGCAGCGAGTTCTTACCAATGCAAGTTATCCTCCCCATTCGGATGTGTTCAGCACTTGAATATTGGGACGGGGTTAAACCCACGTAAGCCGCTAACTGCTCGGCACGACGAAAGCGGGATACATCTTGCAACTCCAGAAGTAATTCCATAGCG